>SKEY01003878.1_pt1 | contig 12663 bp, 10 predicted proteins | sample 4843871 | NCBI WGS metagenome assembly SKEY01 (sample SAMN11008797, study PRJNA524170) | human gut metagenome | biome: Human fecal sample; material: Feces; isolation source: fecal sample from pouch patient p36 | host: Homo sapiens | place: Israel: Tel-Aviv | collected 2016-12-04 | reverse complement strand
ATATACATATTGAGAACAATAAATAAAGCACAGGACCGAGGCATAATAATATCGGTCAAAGAAGGGAGAAATACTTATGCTTGATAAGGTAATTGAAAACAACAGGGTGTGTATCATCGGAGAAGTGGTATCAGAATTTACATTTAGCCACGAGGTATTTGGAGAGGGCTTTTATATTGCAAATGTATCTGTCAACCGTCTCAGTGATATGGTGGATATAATTCCACTTATGATAAGTGAAAGACTTATTGATGTAACTAAAGACTACAGGGGAATGAAGATAGAGGTATCTGGACAGTTCCGTTCTTATAACAGACACGAAGGTGTTAAGAATAAGCTCGTTCTTTCAATATTTGTAAGAGAATTACGCTTTATAGAAGATGAAGATATTCCAGAGGAGCAGTCAAAGTCTAATCAGATATTCCTTGATGGCTATGTATGTAAGCCACCTATATATAGAAAGACTCCATTAGGAAGAGAGATAGCTGATATTCTTGTAGCTGTCAACAGACCATATGGCAAGTCTGATTACATACCATGTATTGCGTGGGGAAGAAATGCAAGATTTGCAGGCGGACTTGAAGTAGGAAGCCACCTTCAGATATGTGGAAGAGTACAGTCAAGAGAATACACCAAAAAGGTTGATGAGGAGTCAGTTGAGAAGAGAGTAGCCTATGAGGTTTCTGTCAGCAAGATTGATTTAGTTGAAGAAGAATAAAATATTGCGTAGTCACGAATAGTTTATGGCTATTTACACCTGACATCATATAAATAAGAATGTGTTGATATTGACAATGAACTACGCAAGTGATATAGTCAAATTAACTTTTAATTCTACAAAGTAGAGGTCGCACGATTCAAGAGTAACTGTACGGATGTCCCCAAGCATATGATGTGCAGCGAAAGGGGAAAGTGCCGAAGCATATAATTCAGGGAAGTTATATGCTGGGCATAAGGTTAATAATCTTATGACTGTCATTATGGGCATTGATGCCTTATGATGGAGGGCTACGCGAAGATTTATATAATGATATTTGTATAATGAATTCTTACTTAGGCCGGTCTGTCATTAGATCGGTCTGTTTTATTGTAAAAGAGTTATTTAAACGTTGTACTCTATTAGACAATACAGGAATAGAATTGAAATAATTAATATTAATACAACGGATAAGCGTTGGAATGGAGGAGTTATGTCAATATTTACAGGTGCAGGTGTCGCTATTGTCACACCAATGAAAGCCAATGGAGAAATCAACTATGATAAGCTTGCAGAGCTTCTTGATTATCAGATTAATAATTCAACAGATGCGATTGTTATCTGTGGAACAACTGGTGAGTCTGCAACTATGACAGAAAAAGAGCATATTGAAGCTATAAGATTTACTGCTGATTATGTTAAAAAGAGAGTTCCTGTTGTTGCAGGAACAGGTTCTAACTGTACTAAGACAGCTGTTGAACTTTCAAAGGAAGCACAGGCGGCAGGCGTTGACGGATGTCTTGTTGTAACACCTTACTATAATAAGGCTACACAGAAGGGACTTATAGAGCATTACACAGCAGTTGCCAGATCAATTGACCTTCCAATTATTATGTATAATGTACCAAGCAGAACAGGCTGCAACATTCAGCCAGAGACAGCAGTAAAGCTTGCCAGGGAAGTAGATAATATCGTAGCCATTAAGGCTGCAACAGGCAATCTTTCACAGGAATCTAAGACAATGATGTTAGCAGAAGGCTGTCTTGATATGTATTCAGGTGAAGACGGACTTATCGTACCGCTTATGTCTATTGGTGCTAAGGGTGTTATATCTGTATTATCAAATGTTGCACCAAAGCAGACACACGACATATGTGCTGAGTTCTTTGCCGGTAATATTGAAAAGAGCCGTCAGTTACAGTTTGAGGCACTTGAGCTTGTAGATGCTTTATTCAGTGAGGTTAATCCTATTCCAGTTAAGACAGCTCTTAATCTTATGGGTATGGAAGTAGGACCACTCAGAATGCCTCTTTGCGAAATGGAAGAAGCTAACCTTAATAAGTTAAAGACAGCACTTAAGAATTACGGACTTATAAAGTAGTGTAAGAATCTATAATTTGGCAGATAAAAGAAGTGTGCGAACATAAACATTGAAATAATAAAGAAAATAATGTATGGAGGCTATGATAATGACAAGAATTATTATGCATGGCTGTAATGGACATATGGGAAGAGTTATTACAGACCTTGTAAGCAAAGATGATGAATGTAAGATAGTAGCAGGAATTGATCCATTTGACGATGGACATAATGATTATCCTGTATTTGCATCAGTTAATGACTGTGATGTAGAAGCAGATGTTATAATAGACTTTGCAGCAGCAAAGGCAGAGGATGCACTTCTTGATTATTGTGAAAAGAAGCAGATTCCGGTTGTAGTATGTACAACAGGACTTACAGATGAGCAGATTGAACACGTAAGAAAGACAGCCTGCAAAGTTGCAGTGCTTAAGTCTGCTAATATGTCACTTGGTATCAATATGCTTATGAAGCTTTTACAGGATGCCACTAAGATTCTTGCACCAGCAGGTTTCGATGTTGAGATAGTAGAAAGACATCATAACAAGAAGGTAGATGCTCCAAGTGGAACAGCTCTTGCATTAGCAGATTCAATCAAGGAAGTTCTTGGTGATGATTATTACTATAAGTATGACAGAAGTCAGGAAAGAGTAAAGAGAGATCCTAAAGAAATCGGTATCAGTGCAGTGCGTGGTGGTACAATAGTAGGAGTACATGATGTAATATTTGCTGGTGAAGATGAAGTTATTGAATTCACACATACAGCATATTCTAAGTCAGTATTTGCAAAGGGTGCTATAGAAGCAGCTAAGTTCCTTGCAGGCAAGAGTGCAGGAATGTATGATATGTCTGATGTTATAGCAGCAAGATAATAAATGGGATAGCACGAAGAGAACAGATTAAATTATTAAAGGTGTGGATAATGTAACAACCGCAGTATTCAGGGTTAAAGCCTGAATTGTTAGTTACATTATCCACACCTTTTGCTTGTAGGACTTATTTTACGTTATAATACTTTAGTTCTTCCCTTACAACAAATCCGCTTGACTTATAAAGCCTGACAGCGGGCATATTACTGCCTGAAACGTGAAGTATAAGAGGAATTATAGTATTATCGTGGCTGTTGTTTAAGCTGTCATTTTTCCAATCCTGAATAAGCTCTGTTAATAATAATCTGGCATAGCCACATCTGCGCATATCAGGGTCAGTCCATACATCGTGTATACATATATGTGTGTTAAAATGTTCAAATGATATTGATGATATAAGATCATCAGAGGCACTTGATAAAAGCTGGTATTCATCATCATATTTTAATAACTCAATAGTGTCCGGAAGGACAGTGGAAAAGTTATTAGTTATATGTTTAATTGAAAGTTCCATAAGATATTCGCTGCAGGCATATGCTATATTGATATTGCCGGAAATATTACAAGCAGGATTATGCTTGTGGCTGATAATGCTGTTCGCGGTTTTATCGTCAATGGCGGTGATGTATTTTATGTTTCTGTCTGATATTAAAGCATTAACGGTGCACATAAGTGCATAAAACATTGCTGTGAAAATGTGCTGCTGCCTGTAGTCAGGGGCAGTCATAGCGGTAAATTCAATTACCATATCATCATATATACTCGGTTTAATAGTATCTGAATTATTGTGAGTGTCTATGTCATCGGAGTCATCAGTGTTGCAGTTAATAATAGGGTTTAAACACGAAATAAACCCGACAAGGCAGTGGGTATCCTTTGTAAAAGCCGCAAGTTGTATTAAGTCTTCAGCCTCAGGTTCATCACAGAATGGTTCATAATTGCATAATTCGGAAAGCTTTAAAACATCATCATAAGAGAAGACATTTTCTATAATAATATCTGTATTGGCGAATGAAGTAGTATTGGCGTGTGCGTTCATATATTAAATCCCCCTGATTTAAGTAAAATTGGTAATCTGTTGCAAATTTTATGTAAAAATCATTGTAGCAAACTAAAAGATAATGTACAATAAGAGTTGATAATCATTTTTATACTACGGGTAGATAGAGAGTAATTGCTATATATATTAGTGATGATTGGTAGCAATTACAGTAAATAATAGGAAGGTCATATTATGAGTAAAGTAGCAATATTAACAGACAGCAATAGCGGTATTACACAGGCACAGTCTAAGGATATGGGTGTTACAGTTATACCTATGCCTTTTTTTATTGATGGAGTGGAATACCTTGAAGATATTAATCTTACACAGGAAGAATTCTATGAAAAGCTTAAAAATGATGCAGATATATCTACATCACAGCCATCAATAGGAACATTACAGGACTATTTTGATGAATTGTTAAAGGACAATGATGAGGTTGTATTTATACCTATGTCAAGCGGTCTTAGTGGTACCTGCCAGACAGCAACTATGGTTGCAGGTGATTATGATGGAAAGGTGCAGGTTGTTAATAACCAGCGTATATCAGTTACTATGCGCCAGTCAGTTATGGATGCAAAGGCTCTGGCAGATAAGGGTAAGAATGCCGAGGAGATTAAGGATATACTTGAAGCTCACAAAATGGACTCAAGCATATATATAACTCTTGAAACACTTAAGTATCTTAAGAAGGGTGGAAGAATAACACCTGCGGCGGCAGCTATTGGAACTATGTTAAAGCTCAATCCTGTATTACAGATACAGGGTGAGAAGCTTGATGCATTTGCCAAGGCAAGAGGAAAGTCATCAGCCAAGAAGATTATGCTTAAGGCTATGAAGGATGACTGTGATAACAGATTTAAAGATTATGCACAACAAGGAAAGCTTCATATGGAAGTTGCATATACTGGTAATGAAGAAGAAGCCAGGGAATGGGCTGAGGCTGTAAAAGAAGCATTTCCTCAGTATGATTTCCATATGGATCCATTGTCACTCAGTGTTGCGTGCCATATAGGATATGGTTCATTGGCAATAGCAGTGTCAGCTTATGTACCGGAGGCAGAATAATGGCAGCACCTTTAAGAAGTGAGATTGATAATGAATTCAAATGGGCAGTTAATGACATCTACTCATCAGATAATGCGTGGGAAGAAGATTACCAGAAGCTTATTAAACAGGCAGGCGAGCCTTGTGAATATCAGTTTGTTTTAACTGAGTCGGCTGATAATCTTTATAATGTATTAAAGGAATTGAATGATACTGATTATCTTGTTGAGAGATTATATGTATACGCATTTATGAGATATTATGAGGATACAGCTAATTCGGTGTATCAGGATATGTCAGGCAGGGCACAGACGGCAGCAGCTAAATGTGCTGAGAAGTACGCATTTGTTGAGCCTGCAATATTAAGTATGGATGAAAATGTTCTCTATGAATATTTAAAAGATGACAGGCTTAAGTTGTATAAGCATATGATTGACGATATGTTAAGCCAGAAAGAACATTCGCTGTCTGAGAAGGAAGAAGTTCTTCTTGCAAAAGCATCGCAGGTAATGTCTGTTCCTAATGAGATATTTTCTAAGTTTAACAATGCAGATGTCCATTTTGGCAGTATAATTGATGAATCTGGGAATAAGGTTGAGCTGACTAATGGAACATATGTAAAATATATGCAGAGCCAGCAAAGAAGTGTAAGAAAAGAAGCCTTTGAGTGTCTTTATAAGGAATATAAGCAGTACATCAATACGCTTGCAGCCTGCTTTTATGGCAACGTAAAACAGGCAGTATTTAAGGCTGAAGCAAGAAAATATGAATCAACATTACATATGTATCTGTCTGATTCATTTATTCCTGTAGATGTATACAAGAATCTCATTAATACTGTAGATGACAATCTTAATCTTATGCACAGGTATGTTGATATAAGAAAGAAAGCTTTAGGGGTTGATGAGCTTCATTTTTATGATATATATGCTCCGATGGTAGCGGACTATGAGTGGAAGGTTACCTATGATGAAGCCAGACAGATGGTTCTTGAAGCTTTAGCACCTATGGGCGAAGAGTATGTTGCTAAGGTTAAAGAAGGCTTTGAAACAGGTTGGGTTGATGTATATGAGAATAAAGGAAAGAGAACGGGAGCATTCTCGTGGGGAGCATATGGAACTCACCCTTATGTATTCCTTAATTTCTCAGGAACATTAGATGATGTGTTTACAATTATTCACGAGATGGGTCACGCAATGCACACATATTATTCTAATTCCAACCAGCCATATATATATGCCGGTTACAAGATATTCGTTGCAGAAGTTGCCTCAACCTGTAACGAAGCACTTCTTATGAATTATCTGTTGGAAAGCTGTAAGAATGATAAAGATAATAAGAGAAGAAAGTATCTTCTTAACCATTATTTTGAGCAGTTTAAGGGTACATTGTTCAGACAGACGATGTTTGCTGAATTCGAGATGACAGCCCATAAAATGGTAGAAGAAGGCAATGTCCTTACTGCTGATAACCTGTGTGATGTATACAGAAAGCTTAATGAAAAGTATTTTGGAAGTGAGTGTGTTATTGATGATGAGATAGCATACGAGTGGGCGAGAATACCACATTTTTATACTCCATTTTATGTATACCAGTATGCAACAGGATATTCTGCTGCTATTGCGATAGCGGCTGGAATATTAAAGGGAGATAAAGCTGTTAAAGAGGGCTATAAAAAGTTCCTTTCAGGCGGCAGCAGTCTTCACCCTATTGACCTGCTTAAGCTATGCCGAATAGATATGGAAAAACGTGAAGTTGTACAGTCTGCATTAAATGTATTTAATGGACTGCTTGATGAGTGGGATTAAGCTGTTAATGCGTTTTGTCATATAACCTATGTTTTGTTATATAACACTAAAATAGTAAATAGTAAAAGAACCCTGCCGGTATAGCGGGGTTCTTTTTTAGAGGTGTAAAATATGATAAACAATAATTTAAGTAGTTGTCTGTTAAATAAGGCTCTTGTAAAGCTCTGTTATCTCTTCAACACTTGTTTCTCTTGGATTACCAGGTCTGCATGCATCATCATAAGCTGACTGTGCAAGGAATGGAATATCTTCTTCCTTGACAATATCCTTTAAGTTAGCTGGGATACCTACGTCCTGTGATAACTTTCTTACAGCATCTACAGCAGCTTTTCTGTATTCTTCCTGTGTCATATCATCTGTGCCTTTGACACCCATAGCTTTGGCAATGTCACGATATTTCTCACCGGTTGCTGGAGCATTGTATTCCATAACTGTTGGAAGGATAATAGCGTTAGCAACACCGTGTGGTGTATCATAGAGGGCACCAAGTGGGTGAGCCATGGAATGGACAATACCAAGACCTACATTAGAGAAGCCCATACCTGCTATATACTGTCCAAGTGCCATACCTTCACGTCCCTCAGGTGTGTTCTCAACAGCACCTCTAAGGCTCTTAGAAATGATTTCAATAGCTTTAAGATGGAACATATCAGATAATTCCCAGGCACCAGCAGTTATGTAACCTTCAATAGCGTGTGTTAAAGCATCCATACCAGTTGCGGCTGTAAGCCCCTTAGGCATACTAGACATCATATCAGGGTCAACAACAGCTACGACAGGGATATCGTGTGGGTCAACGCATACCATTTTACGGTTCTTGCTTGTATCTGTGATAACGTAGTTGATAGTAACTTCTGCGGCTGTACCAGCAGTAGTTGGAACTGCAATAATAGGAACGGCAGGTTTCTTAGTAGGAGCAACACCTTCAAGGCTTATAACATCACTGAATTCAGGGTTGTTAATAATAATACCAATAGCCTTGGCTGTATCCATTGAAGAACCACCGCCGATTGCGATAAGATAATCTGTACCAGCATCTTTAAATGCCTGTACACCTGTCTTAACATTCTCTACTGTTGGATTAGGCTTGATGTCTGAATAAACCTCATAAGCCAGTCCGTTCTCGTCTAATACATCAAGAACTTTCTTAGTTACACCAAATTTGATAAGGTCAGGGTCAGAGCATACAAATGCTTTCTTAAATCCCCTTGAAATAGCCTCTGTAGCTATCTCCTTGATAGCTCCCTTTCCGTGGTAAGATGTACCGTTAAGAATAAATCTCTGTGCCATAATAATATTTACCTCCATTCACGTTGAATTTATGTTTATATTTTAACACTTTGTGAATAATATACAAGTAAAAAACTAAAAAATATTAAAATTAATGCAAAATGACGCAACAAATGTGTGAATGTGTACACAAATGAGAGCACATAAACAGGGGATATATTAATAATATGTGTGTGAAAAGATATGTAAAATGGTATATTTTATTATTGAAATTATATTATTGAAAATACATTATCAGAACACTATAAAATATAGAAATGAAATTTGAAACAAAATTGAAAAGTAAATTTAAAAATAAAATTGAGGTATAGATATTATTAAATGAAAGGTATATCATATACACATTAAATACATAGGAATGGAGTAAAATGAGAAACAATAATTTAAAGAATATAATAAAAGTGATAAATACAGCGTTATTAGTAAGTACATTGACATTGAGCCTGGCAGCGTGCGGAAGGACAGACGGTAAGTCTGATAATTCTAATAATGAAGCAGATACGGCAGTTGTTGCGGTAAATAATAGTGATACAGATAGTATGCAGAATGTAAATGCAGATGATCTGTCTGTTAATTCAGATGAGAACCAGAACACCAGCGAAGCCGATAACACATCTGCTGTAACGGATAACGAAAATAATGCAGATATTGAAGATGAAAATAACAGCGGTGATGAAAGTATAAGTAATGATAATTCGGATTATGATACGGATAATTATACAGAAAATGGTAACAATGTAGATGATAACAGCCAGCAGCCTGTATATAATGACACATTTTCTTATGTATCAGGTGGAGCAGAAGATGATGATACACAGGAAAATATTCAGGAAGCACAGCACAAGACAACTATATGTATAGATGCAGGACACGGTGGAAGTAATGAGGGAACGAAAGAAACATATGATGGTGTACTCATTAAAGAGAAAGATATTAATCTTGTAATAGCAAAAAAGCTTCAGTGGTATCTTGAACAGAATGATAATCTTAATGTCATTATGACACGTACTTCTGATACAGATGTGAGCATAGGGGGAAGAATAGACTATGCTAAAGGCAATAACGCCGATTATGTTATATCGGTTCATATTAACAGCAAAAGCCAGGATAATACTAATCCAAGAGGCTGTATGGTATTAATGAGCTGTAGCCGATATCAGCCATCTGATTCAAGATTTGCAAGCATATATGATAAAGAAAATATGCTTGCCAATGCAATTATCTGCAATCTTAACAATATAGGAATTCCAATAGCAGATGACTGGAACACAGAATACACTAATGGCATATTACAGCGTACCAACACAGTAAATGAACTCTACCCAGACGGTTCACCAGCAGATTATTATGGACTTATATACAACGGCACATATGCCGGAATACCAACAATTATAATAGAACACTCATTCCTAAGCAACGAGAACGACTACAGAACTCATTTCAGCACCGACTCCCAGCTAGATGTCCTGGCCCGTGCCGATGCACAAGGAATATTAGAGGTAGTGAACTAACTTTTGTTTTAGGACTTATTGATAATCCCTCCCGTACGTCACGCGAGACGGGTGTTAAGAGGTCCGGTGGACCTCTGCTCTGACACGACCGAAGAGTGCTTTAGCACTCTGAGAAATCGAACCCAAACTTCGAAGCAGTTGGGTTTCGAGAAGTGCCTCGCACTTCTCGGATAACAAAAAGGGGCTGTCGCTTTAACGATTGAAAATCGTTAAAGTACCAGCCTCTTTTTCCTATAAAAATACGATTTTTAAGTTACTATTTATTAAAATGAATGGGATGTTCCAAAAATTGGCGTACTTTAATAAACCTATACAGATTTTAAAAATTTTTATTTTGATATTTCTAAATTCAGGCACTTTTTAAAGGAAATAAATGTGTTCCTGTCTTCCCGTTCTGAATCTTATTATGAAGTTTATTTATGTTTCTTGCAATTGCTAAAAGAGTACTTTCAGCGAGTACATTCGCAGTCCCTTTGCTTAGGTATCTTCTGAACTGAATGTCCTGTTTTATGTCTCCAAATGAGCCTTCAGCCTGAATGCTCCGGTTCATACGATACAATACCCTTTCATCAGATATGATTCGTTCCAAATCCTCTTTTCTGTGTTTTATAAATGTTTTTGCAACTTGTAATACCTTGGTTCTTTCTCCTAATGGCGTTTTGCAGTTATTATCTTTTATGCAGTCACTCTTGTAAGGGCAGTCGCTGCAATTCTCACATGTGTAGATAGTTTTTTCACTCACATATCCTGTTTTAGTTTTATTGTGTCTTATATGTGATACTGTAAGTTTCCTGTTATTCTTACATGTATAAAAATCGGATATTTTATCGTATTCCATGTTTTCTATCTTTCCAATATCATTCTTGTATTTCCTTGTTTTTGATATCTCATAATTAGCCGGCTTTATGAATACTATCTGATTATTAGCTTCAAGAAACAGATAGTTTTCCTCGCTCTCATAACCAGCATCTGCAGTTATGTTCTTATATTTGAATTTTAAGTTATGTTCAGCATCTTTAAGAGCATACAGCTTCTTGCGTAGTCTCTTTAAATGTTTGATTTTTATTACATTTCCATAAACTATTTTTATGTCATAGAGTTGTTCACATTCAGCTACAAAATCAGCTAACTTAATTAACAGTTTTGCCTGATTTTTTGTAACGGCTTTTTTCCACACGAAAGTATATTTATTGGCATTTGCCTCAATCTTGAAACTTCTGCGAGAATACGCTTAGAACAAGGGGCAAAATGAATGCTTCTGAATCGTGCAAGTGTTGCATGGTCAGGTGCAGAATGCCCTTCTAGAAGAAATATGAAATTGATATCTCTTTTGCAGTTTTCGAGTGGAAGTTTTAGTTGATATCCACTCTGATTTAAAGTATAATCTTTTTGTAATTTATTATGTAATAGCATACTAATATTTTACTATAAATCCCAGGTTTTTCGAAGCCTGGGATTTATTTTTTTAGATTATATACCGCCTTAACATAAAAGAAGGGGCACCGCACTAATTTCTTAGTGCGACAGCCCCTTTTTTTATATCATTATTTAGTTTAAATTCTTAATAGAATTACTGCTTATACTGTGTCATTGATAAATCATCAATAGTCTTAACAACAGTATGAGGAATTGGCTTCCATTCAACCTTCTTAAATAACGCTACAATTGAGATTGGAATATATGTAGCTATAAAGAGAGGAAAAGAGAAAAGATACATAATCTTCTTTCTTGCAGGTGCAAGAATCTTCTTCCACTCAGTTATTAAAGTTATAAGTCCTATTACTAAAAGCATCATATAGAAATTAAAGAAACCAAGTAAAATAGCCTGAACAGTTGGACCAGCAATCTGCTTGAATAATGTAGGATTAAGACCACCACATAATAATATTATTACATTAAGAAGTATTGTTCCAAGTGTAAATAAAGTAGCAGGTGCAAGTGTCATTATCATATCATAGCAGGATACGAACATTCTCTTTTCCTTGAACATTGTCCTGAATAAGTCTCTGCCATACTTAAATAATACCTGATAGAAGCCTTTTGTCCAACGCATACGCTGATTCCAAGACTGTTTAAATGTTGTTGGCTGTTCATCATAGAACATAGCATCTTCGCAATAACCAACCTTTTCGCCATCAAGAATATTAGTTACAGTAAATTCAATATCCTCTGTTAAAAGATTGCATTTCCAGCCGTGGTTCTTCTTGATAATAGAGCTGTCTACAAGATAGCCAGTTCCGGATACAGCACAGCTTGTCTTAATCATCATTCGTGGGTTGTTAAGATATTTAGCTTCTCTTATAAACCATAAAGAATAACCGGCTGTAATCCAGTTAGTGTCATAATTCTTAGAGTTACGATAGCTTGTGACAACTTTGTACCCACTGTCGAATACTTTGTTCATCTCTCTGACGTAATTGACATCGATAATATTATCTGCATCGAATACGAAATAACCGTCATAACAAGTGTAATCACCGCGTTCTTCACATATCTTATTAAAGACATAGTCCATAGCATAGCCTTTACCAATAAGTATATTGTTGAAACGCTCATAAACAATGGCACCGTGTTGTCTTGAAATCTCCGCAGTATTATCAGTACAGTTATCAGCTACTACGATAACATCAATAAGCTCTGAAGGATAATTCTGGTTCTTAATACTGTCAATTAAATTGCCGATAACGGCATTTTCATTACGTGCGGCAATAATAAATGCGTATTTGTGAAGTGTCTTAGCTTCGGTGTTGTAATTCTTTTTTTTCTTTTTACCAAGCAATGCGATAATAACGTATATTCCCTGATAACAATAGAAGATGGTCAATACAATATACACAAATGCGTTGATATCTGATACGATTTTCATTTGAAATCCTCACTAATCATTAAAAAATAAAAGTCTGTTAAAACTTTTACAAACTTTTGCAAAGTTCTTTACAGATTATATCATTAGTTCGTTAGCTGTCAATAGTTAATCGAACTAATATTTCTAAAAAAAGTGACAAAATTCGCTCTCAATGTGATATTATATGTGTTATTA
>SKEY01003877.1_pt1 | contig 12663 bp, 10 predicted proteins | sample 4843871 | NCBI WGS metagenome assembly SKEY01 (sample SAMN11008797, study PRJNA524170) | human gut metagenome | biome: Human fecal sample; material: Feces; isolation source: fecal sample from pouch patient p36 | host: Homo sapiens | place: Israel: Tel-Aviv | collected 2016-12-04 | reverse complement strand
AGAATATGAAAATCCCTTTAGGGATAATGGTAAGTAATGCGAATGCCTCTTTGAGAGGCTTGTGACGAGTCAAAAGCAATAAGGCTTGAACAAAGTGAAAGCCAGCGTCTTTAGGCGCTGGCTGGTAATATGGGCTTATAGCCCTTGATCAAACCACCCGTTAGACGGGTGGTTATGATTTTTAGGAAAATTTTTAGAAGTAATCGGGAGGTAAATAAGCTATCTCTATTCAATCAGTTAGCGATTTTCAAGTCAGCTATTAAGCAAAAACGACGTTATGTTGGACCCTATAGCTGACTAAAAAGAGCAAGGTTTCTGTAACCAATTTTGCCAGAACCAGGCCTAAACCAATAGCAACTAGACTACTAAGTAAAAAATAATTACAGGCCAGGAGGACTAGGACCAACATAAAGTAGCGAACACTCGACCTAAAGAGGGAGCTTGTCGGATTAAAGACCACATTAGCGTTCAGTAGACACTGGCTGGAAGCCGAAATCACACGAGCTAGCACGACCGAAAGGAGCAGATTTTTCGTCAAGGCAAAGAGCACGAATAAGGCTGTTGCATCAATGACTGAGGCCAAAACGGCCGTGCCAGAGAACTTTAAAAAAGGGCTGTAAATACGGATGGAATCACGAACGGGCCGAAAGTGCGAACTTTTATTTTCCTCCAGATAAACGGTTTCGATAGGAACTTCAGAGATTTGGTAGCCTGACTTTTTGGCTTCAAGTAGCATATTAAACTCGTACTCGAATCGATTGCCGTCCAGGTTAAGAAGCCATGGAATCAGGTCGGTTGACATACCTCGAAGTCCTGTCTGAGTATCTGTTACCTTCTGACCAGTTATCAGATGGAAGAGGCCTGCAGTCACCTTGTTGCCGATGCGACTACGTGCTGGTACCTTACCAACAAAGGCACGCGCACCTAAGATAAGATGACTTGGATTTTCCTCGATTGCCTTGGCCACACGGACAATATCTTTAATCAGATGTTGACCGTCACTGTCAACTGTGACAATAGGTTGAGCCGAAAGGTGCTGACTGACTACTTCTTCTTGAATGTGAGCAAAGGCAGTTTTGAGAGCAGCTCCTTTTCCTTTATTGATAGGATGGGTAAGGACAGTCGCTCCAATAAAAGCCGTTTCGTCGTAATAGTCGTTATAGCCTGGGCCACTCCCATCATTAACAACAATAATACGGGCTTTAGGGAGTTTTATGGTAATATCTTGAACCACCTGAATCAGGCGTTTGTCTGGTTCATAAGCTGGAATAATAATATACATAGGCACTTCCTTTCTGTTTCATCCTATGACTCTTTAGTGACCTCCTCCAAAGCCACCTGGTTGTCCACCACCTTGGAGACCACCGCCGCCTTGGGGACCACCGCCGCCAGGCATTGAGTTTTCAATCTTAGTTTGTTTCTCACCATTGATAGTAATGTCACCACCGGTATAGGTCGCTGAACCATCGAAGTCAAAGCCAGACTGACCAGTCAGATTGATCGTTCCACCCGATACAATAATATCTCCGTTAGAATCGATTGGGTCGGTATCGCCCTCGCCAACCTCAACATTTAGGGTTCCACCGGTCATCTTGAAGAAAATCTCACTTTGACTAGCATTACTATTAGCGGCATTAACACCATCGTCCGTTGCATAGACATCGATATTTCCACCATTGATGGTCACAGATTTACCTTCGATACCTTCAGTTGATTTTTCAACCTTGTAAGTACCACTATCAATAATCAGGTCACCAGACGCATGAATACCGTCGTCACCAGCCTTGATGGTCATGGTATTGTCAGATAGATACATGGTACCTACTGAGGTGTCGTCATCATTATCGACCTTAACTGCATCTTCTTCAGACTCAATAGTCATGGTTGTTCCTGTGATATTAAGTTCATCGTTGACATTGAAGGCATCACCGACTGAGGTAATCTTATAGGTCCCGCCAGTCATATGAAGACTGTCGTTTGCTTTAATACCGTTGTTTTTCTTGGCATCAATGTTAAGAGTACCTGAACCGTTAATGGTCAAATCTCCTTTAGAAAAAATCACAGCATCCGCATCTTCATCACTATTAGAACTTGAATCAGAGAGTGTGTTTGTAGTGCCATCTTTAAGTGTCAGATAGACATGACCAGTTTTTGTGGCATTGATTGCTGCATTTGTATTTGTCATGGTAACACCATCTAGGACAATATGGACATCATCTGAATCACCGGCGTCCACCTTGATTTGGAGTCCATCGGATTTTCCTGAAATGACGTAGGTCCCAGCTTTGGAGATGGTTACAGTTGAACCTGATAGGGCTGCACCATCACCTGAAACATCCGCAGATGAGCCTGATAACTTAATCTTAGTAGCTGAGCTTTCATTATAAGATGTGTCTGAATCTTTTGAAGTGAAATAGTTGCTGTTGTTCTTATTTGTTTTCTTACTGGTCGTTGCTGTTACAACACTTGTTTTTGATGTAGTGCTTGACGTCGTCCCAGTTGACTGACTGCTTGATTGGCTACAAGCTGTCATGACTGTTAGGGCAGTCGCACAGGTCAATAAAGTCGTCCATTTTTTTAGTTTTTTTGATTTCATATTTTTTCCTCTCGGGTTCGTTTGGATGATTACAGTTTACGGGACTTAGCTAAAACATTTCTAAAGGTTAACTAAAACTTATCTTAAGTTAAGTTTGGTGAAAGTTTAGCTTAGGAAAACTTTCAGAAAAATCCCATAGACTAGTAGGCAAGCAAATGAATACTTTATATAGTAGTACTTTTGCTCTCAACTTAATTTTCTACTAAAAAAAGCCAAATCTTGAAGTGAGGGCTTTGTATCTTATCTAAGTGAACTCGCCTACAACTCGGGGGAAAAAGATGGGACCTGCTTGGAATTAAACTCCTGCGACTGGTCCCCCTATTTTACTGGGAGTTGCTTTACGGCTTTGTATCTTATCTAAAAAAGGAGTTTTTTCATGGTTAAACAATTGGAAACACGTTTTAAACGTATTGAAACAAAATATGTGGTCTCAAAGGAAAATCTTGAGGACCTGCTCACTGATCTTAAGGAGTATTTGGTAGAGGATGATTATCCGACATCTACCATTTCAAATATTTACTTTGATACGGATAATTTTGACGTCATCCAAGATGCCTTAGATGGTAATCACCGTCAAGAGAAAATCCGCATGCGTACCTACCTAGCCAATCCCCAAATTGATAGTAAGGTCTTTTTAGAGGTAAAAGCCAAAGATGAGGAGGGAATTGGACATAAGTTTCGTCTCGTTTCAACACCAGTAGCCATCACTAACTTGATGACAGATGGTAAGAATAATGGTCAAATCACTGATCTTCAGCTCTTACAGGATATCCACCACTTACGTCAACGCTATGATGAAGGTCTAAAACCTCGTATGTATATCTACTACGACCGTTTTTCGATGAAAGAAAAAGAAACTATCGAAGGCTATGCCTACAATAAAGTACGTGTTACCCTTGACCAAAATTTGACTTACCGTGATGAAGACGTCAGTCTCTTTAAGGGTAATCATGGTTTTCCCCTTCTTGATGAAGATACGATAATCATGGAAATCAAGGCACCTGGACAAAAACCAAACTGGCTTCAAGCTATCTTAGACAAACATGGTTTAGAAGAGCAAAAGTTCTCAAAATACAGCTGTGCCTACCATAAATCTCAAGGGCTAGACTACGGACCACGTCCAGCACAAGAAAAAGGAGCTGCCACCTATGTCTAATCTTTTCAATTCTATCTTTAATGATGCGACCGCAACCGCTAGTCCCCTTCAACTCATGCTGGCCTTACTGGTCAGTCTTATTTTAGGATTAGCCCTGACCTGGACTTACAAATACCGAACCCTCTACACCAGAGAATTCGCCATTAGTTTGACCCTACTTCCATGTTTGATGACCCTAGTTATCTTCCTTGTTAATGGCAGTTTGGGAACCTCTATTGCCGTGGCTGGGACCTTTAGTCTCATTCGTTTTCGTTCAGCTACCAGTGGTTCCAGAGAGCTGATTGCTGTCTTTATGGCCATGATTATTGGTCTGGCATCTGGGACAGGCTATCTCTTACTGGCTGTCCTCTTTACCATCTTCCTTTTGGCTGTTTGGCTTCTTTTGGAAAATCGTCAAAGTCGTACCGACAAACAACGTCGTAGACTCCTGACCATTAACGTCTCCTACCAAGACCTGATTGATCAAAAAATCACTAAAACCTTGCTCAATTGCACAAGTGAATGTGACTTGATTTCCCTTAACACCACAGGTGGAGGCGAGACCATGCAACTGGTCTACGAAGTGGACTTGAATCCCCAAGTGGATGACTTCCAATTGACCAATCACCTTATCTCAAGTATTGAAAATTGTGATCTTGCCCTAACCAAAAAAGCTAAAAAGAAAAAGAATTTGTAAGACAAAAAAACATCTCCAACTGATCTTCGGAGATTTTTTTGCATGCTTTGAGGTTAACATTTTCACTTAGCTATAACCTATACTTCTATGCCGCCAGTATGGAGTGCGAGATTATCGCAGGAATCAAAGTATCATCTAATCATCTTCATCTTGGATAACCTTACCATCTTGTATGTTAAAGGTATAGCCAATATATCCGGAATTGTCATAATAAGCGGAATTTTCTTTATCAGTTGTGAAAAAATAAAATTCGTACTCTCCGTCAGGTAGCTTGCTAGCATCCAGTTTCTTCGCTGCCTCTTCTAAATCTTTCTTACTGGTATTTTCTGTATCACTTACTCTTATTGACATAGTAACAATATGTTCATCAATCATTGTTTGATAAGGAATTTGATAATACCCATAAAAATCATGCTTGCCATTTTTACGGTTTTCTTCAGCTAAATGTTTTCGACGATTACCAACCTCTTGATCTATCAGTGTATTATCTTTGAAAGAGAAATTTTCGATATCAAGGCCTAAAGATTGCTTTTTAAGCTCCTTAAAGAGTTTTTGCTCTTCTTTTTTTACAGATTTTTGTTGTAAATAGGTTTCCGAGTAAAGGCCAGGAGTCAGATATTCTTCACTATAAACTGTCCAGTCCAGTTGAAATGTAATTTTATCATCTAATGATATGGTTTGATTATCGTAGGTTTCCTCTGAATAGGTATAATAGACATAAATGCCATCTGAATCTAGAAACACCTTTTTGATATGCTTAACTTCGACCTTTCCCTTAAAACCATTATGAGCCAAGATTCTTTGCGTTTTTTCCTTGGCTTTTGAGTAAGTAATTGGAAGTAGCACTGTGCAACGAACTAAAAGAATAGAACAGAGGAGGAGAATAGCTAAGCAAGAAATCTTTAAAATATTAGGAGTATTTTTCTTCATAGGACATCCTTCCTTTCCTCAATGATTTGTATAAATAAGCACACCAAATCCTTCAAATAAAACGAGCTTTCTTCACTCCTATTATAGCATTTAAAGCGCTTTCTTATGGTGGTTCGAGAAACAAGCTTGTCAGGATTACTCTAAAACAAAATACTGGAGAATAATTCTCCAGTATTTTTAATTCCATAATCCATTCTCCTTTGCAGCTTTTTCTGCAAGTGAAATGGCTTTATTATATTTAGTGCCAAACTTCGTACGAATGTCCTTTACATCCATATCAAACGCTTTTTTCCAGTCCTTATTTTTTATATACTCAGCTTGTTTCTCACGATATTGTTTTGCAGCTGCTGATGCGCCATAACTTGCTGTCTTTTGGTGATCTTCTTTTGTCATCACAATAGCAGGGCCATTCTTTCTTGACATAATAGTCTCTTCGCTAGCAGCATTGGCAGGAATATGATGAATCTCTAAACCATTACTTTTTAACTTATTTTTCAATTTTTTAAATAAGTCTCCGTAAGTTCCTCCAAACTTTGTAGCATTTTCTGGAGTTATTTCCACATCTCCCTTAGGATATCTCCTTGTTGAAATAAACTTCTTGCTACTTGTTAATACCTTACTAGCTCCTGAGAAAAAAGCAGAATATTTAAAAGCTTCTGAAGAAGCTAACATACTATCTTCAAGAATCTCAGTATTATTTTTTCCATTTATTTTAGATACTCCGGCAGTAACGACACCCGATATGGCAGCTGCAATAGCTGCTTCTGATGCCGTCTCTCCAACAACCATCATAACGGCCATTGGAGTTGTTGCTCCACCAGATAATACAACCGAAATTGAAGCACATACAATAATAACTCCACTCCCTACTGCAACATTTTTTATTGACTTTTCAAATACTTTAGTATCAAAAGGACGTGGATCTAACTCTGCAACTGTTGTTCCTAACTGATTAACTGTGAAACTATATTCAGATGTATCAAACATCTCTAATAACTTTTTATCTGTGTATCCAAAATATACATTTTCTTGGGAATTAAACTCTAACTCCTCATAATACTCTTTTGACATGTATTGGATAGCAACATCTTCAACCAAAACTGGATATTCCGAAGAATCAAGTGACTCCTGTACAAGATATGAAACCTCAGACATATTGACCTTAGTCGTCTCCAGATCAATACGATTCCTATTATTCTCATTTAATTTTTTAGAACTACATGCAGACAACGCTGGTAATAATAAGATGAGTATTGATATTATATAAATCGTTTTTTTCAGTAAATTATTCTTTTTCATTTCTTTTACTCTTATACCTTACAGTAATACAACTTACAGCTGTGATTAGAAGAACAATAAGCAGAATATGCTTTTTTATTGAACTTTCGTTTTTACGGGGACCGACTGTCACTTCTTTTTTTACTGTTTTTGTCACAGATTTTTTTTTCACATAAATTGTTTTCTTGGTTGCAATATTTGAGTAGTCTGTAGTAATTGAAATTTCATATTTTCCTTCATCATCAATTGATTCCCCAGACTTGTAGGGAACATTCTTTACTACTTTGCCATCTTGATTAGTTTTTACAATTTGAATATTTAAGTATTTTGAGTTAGCAGTATCAATTGTGAAACCATTTGTAGTAGTTGCTCCATCTTCTAACTCACTTTTTGTCGAAATATCCTTAATAAAAGCATTGGCATTCCCATTTCTAATTTTAAAATTATAATCTATCCGATAGTACTGATGGCGATTTAAGATATCTCCAAGAAAAGAGGTATCATCAATTGCATAACATAATACTGCATGATAATCTCCCTCTTCTAAGGTAATTACCTCAGTATTTGCATTTTTATTAACACCCGACAAATAGTTTTTATAAACCTTCGCTTTTTCAAGTTTACCGGATGGTTCTTTCATTTGAACTACCAATGTACCTAAACCGTTAATTTTTCCTTTTAGCGTCGGATTTACAAGATTTGCATTTTTTATAGATGCAATTTGAAAATTATCATTATTATTCAATTTCTTGATATTTTGTTGTAAATCAAAAGAGAGTGTTATTTTATCACCAATTTTTTTTAAAAAAATATCATTTCCTGATGAATCCGACAAGCGTGATGAATAATCAGATACAATAAAATCACCGAGTGTCCATCCTTGTTGCCTGTCTCCTACTTTGACTTGTTCAGCATTATCATAATTATTATCTGTTTTTTGAACATTCGAACCATCGTATATTGTTTTTTCTTCAGTCTCAACATTCAAAATAGGAACTAATAACATTACAAACAAAAATAATACAAAATAAATTAATGATTTTGAAAGAGAGGGTTATGGAAATGAATAGGAATTTGATTAGAACAAGTTTGTTAATGATTTTTATGAGTATTCCGGTAGGGTATTCAAATGCTGTATTTGCCGAGGCTCCGGTATATTCTTTGGATCCGGTATATGTTGTCGGAGCGCATAAAGTTTTGGATTCAGACAAATTCGGGAATATTATTACAGAGCAATCTTACTATAGAACGGGCGGAGATGTGGAAGTGGTAAACAGGAAAGAAATAGAAGATCATCATTATAATTCTATTTCAGAAGCGATTAAGTCTATACCCGGCGTGACATTTTCCAATCCAGGATACCGGGCGAACTGGTATGGATATGCAGCCTATTGCAATGCATTTTCTATCAATGGAGATACCCGTGTTGTGGTTCTTGTTGATGGGCGGCGTGTAGATAATCCAGCGACGGAATTGTTTGGTGACAGCTCCGTATCGGCAAGTAAGGGCATGACAGATCTTGATCAGGTTACAAATATAGAAAACGTGGAAAAGGTGGAGGTTATTAAAGGACCGGGCGCATCTGTATATGGAGCAGATGCTACCGGCGGTGTAATTAACATCATTACCAGAAAAGGAACAAAAGTGACTCGTGGAGCAATTGAACTTGCTACAGGATCGTGGAAGCATCATCTGTATAATATAAGCTTGTCCGGCCCCGTAGGAGATAAATATTCATACTTTGTTTCTGCAAATCGGGAAATGTCCGGTGATTCGTATTTTTACGACAGAATGACTGGTGCGAATCATAAGTATTACAATACTCATTATAAGGAAGAAGGGATAAGTGCGAGATTTGACGGGGAATTTGATGATGACCACAGCTTGAGAGTATGGTTCAATCATAACAATGGCAAGGACGGTTGCCCCAATGATGCTATTGATTACAGGTACTGGAATGAAACGGATTGGAATCGGATTATAGATAATGCTCAAAATAATGGAAAGTTAGGAGATACGGATAATCCCGGATATCGCAATGTGTATGCGATTGACTCCATGTTCGGCAGCTATACTGCGTATAATAAAAATGATTTGGATATTACGTATACATTTAAAAGAGATCATGGCTTAGAAAACTTTGTCCGCGTGTATAACCAGGATCATCATTACCAGGTCTTTGATAAGTATAAATGGACCTATCCCGATGGGACTACTTTGGCGCCCTGGCCGGGAAATTATGATAAGTTTAAAGAATTCATGGATCTTTGGGGCGGTCCGATCTCAAAAGAACATATTAATACATACCATGTGGAAAAGAATAAAGGGATAGAATTACAATTGGCCAGACAGATAAAAAATAATGATATCATTTTTGGCTTGACGTATGATAGAGGGGAAAATAATGATTATAAAAAGAACTATAAAACCGGAGAAGTGAAGGTTGGAAAGACGCAAAGAGATACACTTGTCGGTTATATACAGGATAAGATCCGTTTGAGTGATAAATTCGAAATAACTCCGGCTGTCCGCATGTCGCATTATGGAAATTATAGTGCTCATATTTATAAAAGAGATTGGTCAAATGGGACAATTTATCCGGTCGATTATGATGATACAGGACGCAGAACACAGTTTACCCCCAGTTTGTCAATGCAGTATCTATTTACGCCCCGTTTAGCGGGCTATTTCAGCTGGACCAATATTTACAGGCCTATTAAGCAGCAGGATTTATTTGAAGCAGATATATTGGATGACAAACCGTTAAAGGATGAAAAAGGGAATGTGTATACGATCGGCCTGCGGAGCAGAATCGGTTCAAATACCACTTTGGGCATTCATTATGCGATTACCAAAATGAGTAATTCTGTTACCAAATATTCTGTATACAGCAAGAAAAAATCTGACTATGTAACGAAAGCGATCAATGCCAGGGAAGATAAAAAATCATTTAATGTTGTCTTAAATCATAAATTGGGAGACCATTGGTTTTTAGGGGCTTCCTATACTTACCTATATGATAAATTTAAAGGGAAAGACGGGGTAATCCTGGACCCGGATATCTCATGGGATGGCAATCAGTCAGCCAATATAGACGCCATGATTAACCATCTCCGCCCGATAAATTATTATGCAATGAATGTGACTTATCAATGCGGGAAATGGAACAGCAGTTTGCTGTTGAATTTATTCAGCGGCTGTGACAAGGATGCGTTTACAAATAATAATTACATTGTTGCAGATTTGTCTGTCAATTATAAAATAAATACCAATAAATCCGTGTACCTTAAAGTTAATAATTTAACAAATGAAGGCTATGAGAATATGTACTATAAATATGATGGAAAAGGTGCTAAACCTCAGCCGGGCAGAAGCTTTATGTTGGGGTTCAGATATGGATTTTAATTATTTAAATAGGAAGTGAATATTTATAGGAGGACTGATGAAGAATATCATAATTCTTGAACTTTTACTGGCCCTCCTTGTTTTATTGCTGGGAGAATCTCTTTTTGATATAAGAAAGGAAGAGTTTCAGGGGGAAACATTAAAAATCGCCTACACGAAAGATATAGGAGACGTAGATCCTTTTGATTCCGGTTCTCCGATGTTTGTCCAGGATTGGGTATATGAGGGACTGGTCGGAATGCAAAATGGAAAGGCTGTTCCTAAATTGGCAGAATCATGGGAAATTACCGATGATGGTAAAAATTATATTTTTCATTTACGGAAAGATGTCTTTTTTTCAAATGGGAAACCGCTTACTTCGCAAATTGTGAAAGAAAATATATCTGAATTAATTGCTAAAAGAGAGCAGTATGGATTTTTAGATATGTTGAAAAAGATAAGTAAAATCGAAACACCTGATGCGCATACAGTTATCTTTCGATTGGATGAAGTATGCAGCAGTTTGCTGAATGAATTATCTTTTACTCGTCCGTTGACGATTCATTTTTCCGAATCCGGCAAAGAGGGAAATGAGGTCTTTTATGGGACGGGCAGATGGATACTGAAAAAGAATATAAGAAATCAATATGCCCTGTTTGAAAGAAATGAAAATTATTGGGGAGAAAAGCCTAAGTTCAAATATGTCAAAGTTTCTATCATACCGGAAGTATCAACGATAGAGAATGCTCTTCGTTCCGGTGATACGGATATGTATGTGGATCAGGATGGAGCGCTCAGTTTTGAAGAAGCATTTAATTTACAGCAGGAGGGGTTTTCTGTAGGAATAACCCCTTTGTCCCAGATTGTTTTAATTGCCTTGAATACGGAGAAAATACGTGAAATACCAATCCGTAAAGCATTGGTGTTGGGAACGGACAAAAGAGGGGTGATACAGTTTTTGGCAGAAGGGAATTTGAAAGAGGCGCATTATTATTGGACGGAGAATTTACCGGAAATGCCGCCTGGTTTGCCATATTACAGCTTTGACAGAAAACAGGCGGATGAAATACTGGATAAGCAGTACCACCGTGGTACGGGTCCTTACCGGGAAAAAGACGGAGTCCGTTTACAACTTTCTTTGGGGTATCCTGCAGGAAATCATAATCAGAGGAATTTGGTCCTTATACTAAAAGATATGTACGCTAAAATCGGAATTGATCTTATTCCTGATGAAGATGATTTTTCGGTGTATTTAAATAAGTTTCGAGACGGGAAGTATGATATGGTTTTATATACAACTTGGGGAAATGCCTATGAGCCTTATTCCACTCTTACAGAGATGAGGACAGACGGTTCGGGGTTTAATATGTTTCAACGTGGCGCAGATGATAAGGAAACTTTATTTAAAGCAATGAAAGAGATGGATTCCAGTCCTGAAAGAGAATCTGTTTTGAGATATATGGAATATATCAATGGCAGTTTTTATAGAAATGTCCTATTTATTCCGCTTTATCATGACTATATTATTCATGTCTGCAGAAATGATATAAGCGGCTTTGTACCGCAGGAGGATGCTAAAGACCGAATAGATATTACACATGTGTTTCGACAATATTAAAGGAGGAATGTCAGGTGCTGAATGATGAAATAAAAGATTATTGGGAAGGCGAGTCTTATGTTTATAGCGATATCATAAAAAAATCGCTTGATGATGAGGGGAAAAACGCATGGGCAGATTTAGTGCTGGGAAATGCCCCCAAAAAAGAAAAGCTGGAAATCCTTGATGTGGGAACCGGCCCCGGGTTTTTCCCTGTATTATTAGGGGAAAAAGGACATCATGTAACCGGTATCGACATTACGGAAAATATGATCCGGCGGGCTGCAGAAAATATATCCGCAGCCGGGGTTAAGGCGGATTTAGCTGTTATGGATTGCCAGAATATACAATATCATGATGAGAGCTTTGATCTTGTGGTCTGCAGAGACTTAACATGGACACTTGCGGATCCCGTTAAGGCTTATAAGGAATGGACAAGGGTGTTGCGGAAAGGGGGCGTCCTTCTTGTATTTGATGCCTGCTGGTATTTACATCTTTTTGATGAGAAACGTATGAAAGTGTTTGAAGAATATAACAACAACCTGCGTAAAAAATATGGACATGGTATATTTGACGGACATAAAAATACAAAAAAATGCGATGAACTTTCTAAAAAGCTATTTATGAGTGATAAGCATCGGCCTTACTGGGATATGGAATTCTTAATTTCTTTAGGGTATCGCCGTGTATTTGCAGAACCCAGAATCGATGAACTTGTACGAGATGAAAAAGCCCAAGAATTTTATAAGTTGTTTCCGGAATTTCTTGTGGGCGGAATTAAATAATATCGATAGCAAAGAGATGGGGAGGAGGAAATATTGAAAAGATTTATAGTCAATTATTCGAAAGACTCATTGATCCTGATTGCGGCTGCATCCTTGATATCCTTTTTCCTGATCCGCTTTATGCCGGGAGATCCGGCTGCCACATACCTCAGTTCAAGAGGAATTCCTGTTACGCCGGAATCATTGCATGCAGTTGCTGAAGAATTGAAATTGTATGATCCGGTTTACATGCAGTATATTTATTGGCTTAAAAACGTGATC
>SKEY01003707.1_pt1 | contig 12674 bp, 7 predicted proteins | sample 4843871 | NCBI WGS metagenome assembly SKEY01 (sample SAMN11008797, study PRJNA524170) | human gut metagenome | biome: Human fecal sample; material: Feces; isolation source: fecal sample from pouch patient p36 | host: Homo sapiens | place: Israel: Tel-Aviv | collected 2016-12-04 | reverse complement strand
ACTTCATCGCTCGTGCCGTGGAAGATGGGCATGCTCACGTCGATGGAGGGGATCTCGACCCAGCTCATCATGGGGTCGCGGTCAAAGATGAGCTGCTGAGCGTAGGACTCGATCTGGTCGGCGGGAAGCTCGGTGGCCTCGCCCGCCAGCTGCTCGTTAAAGGAGCGCGCCTGGAGCAGGATGCGCTCGCGCTCCTCGGCAGACAGCGCGTCCACGGTGCTGGACACGGTGCTGATCTGGTTGAACACGCCCGAGGCCTCGAGCCGGTCCAAGATCCACGGCCAGGTCATAAGGCCCACGCCAATAAGGATGATGACGATGGTGATGAGCCGATCGGCCCAGCGCGGCAGTCGCTTGCGGCGGCGCTTGGGCTTTGGTTGAGGTTTGGGCTGAGGGCTTGAGCCACCGTTGGCCGCGGCGTTATTGCTCTTCATATGTTTGGCGCCCTGCACCATCGCCGGTCACTCCTCTACAGCTCAGGTTGTCTAAACAAATAATAGCCGATTAGCGAGCTTCCGCGCCGAACAACGCAGCTAGACCGCACCGTCCAGTCGAGGATAAGCCAGCATTTGCGTTTTCAAAATGTCCCGAATCGGCTGGGCGATTCGGGATACAATGTCAATAGAAAACGACGCACCCCGCGTAAGTGTATGAGAGCGCGGGCAGCCTAGTTTTCAGCTTTAGTTAAATGCCCGGGCCTCTAACCCCGGGCATTCTTATTTGCGCCTGTTGCGGCGCAAATGCCTTCTACCGTCCGCACCGCGCGTGCGCCTACGGACCTTAAACCGAACCTCATACGAGTCTAGAAACGCGATGACGAACGTGCCCACCGCCGCGAGGGCGGCGAGCGCGTTAAGGAATTTCAGCATTTGGGGACCTCCGATCGAGTCGTCGGCCGCCCGCGCACGGAATGCGTCGCAAAGCCATTTTACTGCGAGTGTATGCACCCACAGCTGGTAAACGCAAGAATTGCAAACATCTGTTCGCTAACCATACGCTCGATCCCGCAAGCAACGGCGCCCCAGCTGCTATGTCCAAAAATAACGGGGCAGACTCCAGTGCGGAGTCTGCCCCGAAAAGTGAATGGCAAAGCAAGAACGTGGATGGACGAGAAAAGTGTCCGCAAGTCTCATGGCCATCACATCCCACCTGCCAAAGGGATGGGTGAGTGAGCGTTACTCCTGCTCGGACTCCTCAGCCTGCTTACGGCTGCGGATGAGGTGCGCCACGCCGATGCACAGCACCGCGCCACCAGCGATCCAAGTGAAGGTCACGCCGTTGAGACCGGTCAGCGGGAGGCCAACGGACTTGGTATTGCCGACAGTAATGTTGATTACGCCATCTGCAGGATTGGTGGCGGTGCCATCCTTGGCGTTCAGCACATTGTCACCGGCAGTTTTGTCGAGTTCACCCATCACAACATCGCTACGAGCACTGGAGTTAAGGGTAGCACCGAGCTTATCCACCTTCAGAGTACCATCAGCGGTATACGTCGGAGTGATGGTGAAGGTGAAATCAGCAATAGTAGTGTTGTAGCCTCCCTTCGGCGCGCTGACCTCATGCACTTTGTAGGAACCTTCGTCGAGACCGGAAACAGCAATCTTACCGTCATTGCCCGACGTGAACTTCACACACTCAGGAAGTTCGGTATCGCTAGAAACGGTCACCAGCTGACCTGCGACGACGCTGACGCTTCCAACAGTACCAGCCTTCGAAGCGACATACTGGTCCTGGGTATTCGCATCGTCGGACTGAATGGTGAAGACGGCGCCCTCAAGGCCCCTCTCAGTGCCTTGGTCGACCTTCTTAAGATTGAGCTTGAAGGCGAAGTCGGCGACGGTGTCCCCGATCGTCTCGCCTGTGCCATTGCCGTCATACGGGTTGTTAGAGTACTCAAGCTTAACGGTGTTGGGGTTGCCACCCTTCTGAGTATTGTCAGTAGTGTTACCAATCACGGCATTGCCGTTGAGCACCGCCTTGTAGAAGATGACTATCTGAGTGCTGGCGTCTACCTTTGAAATCTCCTTGAGATACTTACTGTGCTCTCCCGCATTAGCTTTAATAGCCAAGGTGGTAGTTCCATCATCATTGGTGGTTGGCTGCACAGTAAAGTTCTCTGTAATGTCGGTATATTGATCAGTGTTGTTCGAATCTTTGTTTACAGCAAAAACTTGAGTTTGACCATCAACATAGCTGAGGCCCTTGGAAAGGGTGTCAGTGAACATATATTTATAGCTATCGTAAGTAGCGTAGTTGCTGGCGATCGTGCCGGTGAGCTTGTAGTTGACCTCCTGGCCGATCTGGGAGTCAGCAACGTCTTTCCATGCTTTTGAGCTCTTGATATCCGTCACCTTCGCAGCGTCAGCATCATCGAGGATCTTCTTCGTGACCGTGGGGACGCTCTTCTTGGGCTTAATGGTTGTTGTGCTGGTGCCGTCAATCATAGCGTACACAGGAGAGGTGAACGCGTCGGCAGACTTTCCGTCAGGCTTACCAGGCGTCTTGGTGAGGAACAGCCAGTAACCAGCAGAGAGATCAGTAAGCTGGGCACTGTTTGCCGACGTTTCCTTCCAAGTAAGCGTAGTGTTCTTTTCAAGATTGGCAGCAATCAGACTCAGTACATTATCGTTTTTGACTTGCTCGGACTTCCCCGAGACGTGAGCATTTGCATTCAGATAGTCGGCTGCATCCTGAGCGTTCGTGCTGTCGTAATTGCGATTTTCAACTTTAATCGCCTTAACAACAGCATCCTGAATCGCCTCCTGCGCAACCGAATCGGCACCGGCCCACTCAATCCCGCTTACCGTGGTGTTCTCGCCGGTCTTGGTAACCGTCGCCTTGAAGATTTGAATGCCCTTATAAGTCGTTTTCGATGCATATTCAGCATCCTCGAACGTTACAGTCGAGCCATCCGCAGCAAACGCCATGGTCACCGGGGCCATCACGCCGCCGAAGCTCAGCGCCGCTGTGAGGCCTGCCGTTACTGCCAGGCGTGCGATGTTCTTGCTCATGCTCATCTTCTTTTCCTCTGCTTTCTGCTCGAATTCCATTTGATCGATCATCATCTGTCTGTGTCTTAGCATCCGCTTCGCTACGTCTCGCCCCGCTCTCTGTGGGGCTGCCAGCTACTCTTTATGGCTGCCACCTCCCCGCTTGACCAGGAGCGCGACCACGATGAGCGCGGCTCCGGCGACCGCTGCGGCGGCCGCGGCGTACATTGCCATATCGCCAGTCGAGGGCATAAAGCCTCCGGTGGTAATGCTAGGGGGTGTGCCGGTGGGCGTATTGATGAGCGACGCCTCCAGGCTGCCCGTCGACCCGTCCGCGCTGTCGGCGCGCAGGGGCGACTCGGCCGTGATGGTGAGCTTGGGCTTGGCGGCGGCCACCTGGTCGACGTCCAGGCCCTCGGCCTTGACCGTCACGGAGTGCGTGCCCTCAAAGGCGGTGTAGCCCTTGGGCGCCTTGAGCTCGCGGACCTCCAGCTTGCCCGAGTCCACGCCCGAGACGGCCACGCGGCCGTCCTCGCCCGTGGTGACGGTGGCCTTGCCCTCCGCATCCCACATGCCGTCGGCCGCCAGCGTGCGACCACGGTCATCGGCGATGCTCAGGACCGCCCCGGCAAGCGGCTTGTCGCCGTCGCTGCCGCGCTTGGTGAGCGCGAGATCCCAGGTGTAGGCGCACGCATCGTCGCTCGGCGTGCGGGTAAAGCCGGCATCGCCGGACTGGTCGGCAAAGGGAGAGCGCGGGTAGCGCAGGTAGACCTCGTTGGGGTTGCCCTTCGCGATGCCGTGGTTGCATGCGCTGTTGAGCGGCGCATTGTACACGGCGACCACGCGGACGCCCGCGGTGAAGGCGTCGGCCCCGCCGAGCGCGGCGATGAGGTCGCCGGTGCACACGGTGAAGGTCTTACCGTCGACCGAGACCCTGCAGTGAGCCGTGATATCGGTCCAGCCCTTCGCGGGGTCGGTGCCGGCGCGACCGTCCTTGCCGGCCGAGACGGCGTCAAAGCCGCCGTCCGCGCCCGCCGCCACGTACACGCGCATGCTCGCGGCCACCTTGGAAGGGTCGAGCCCCGCGCTCATGGTGTCGACGAACCGCACCGTATAGGTGTCGTAGGCCGTGAGCCCGGCCGGGACCGTAGCCGAGAGGCGCCAGTACAGGTCGTCGGCGACCGTGGCGTCGGCGGCCTTCTGCCAGGCGGCGGTGCTGTCCTCCAGCACGTGCTTGGACACCTTGGGGGTCGCCGCCTTGGGCTTGACGGTGACGGCGCTGCCGCCCACCAGCGCCATAATCGGCGCGGTGCCGGCCTCGCCCTGGGCGATGGCGTCGTCGTCGGCGACGATGAGCCAGTAGCCACAGGGCAGCTTGGCCTCCGTACCCGCGTTAAGGGCCACGGACACGGCGCCAGAGTTCTGGAGGGAACGAGCGAGCTGTGCGCTCAGTGCGCTCGTAAGGTGGGAATCGGTGGTGAGCCACTCGGCAGCTTCCTGCGCGGTGGCCTGGGAATTGGGCATGCCGGCGCTGTGCAGCACAGGCAGCGCGGCGTCGCTTGCCCAGGCGAGGTCGGTGGCGATCTTGGCGTCGCTGTCGCCGTCGACGACGTTGGCGCTAAAGATCTGGTAGGCATCGTAGCTGCGCGCCACGGTGCCGCTCACCGTGATGGAACCGGTCGAGGTCGGCACGGCCTGCGCGGAAGCGGGGAACACAACCGCGCAGGTGCCGATCAGGAGGGCAAGCAGCGCAAACAAGATCGGGAAGGAGCAAACTTTCTTATTCACGACGCTTACCTCCCTTCGCATTCGCCTTGCGACGAATGTGCATCCAAGCCGCAGCAGCGCAAAGCACCGCCGCGCCGGCAAGGTACGTCAGAGTGACGCCCGACATACCAGAAAGGGGCAAAGAGGTGGAGTAGGTGTTGGTGAAGGTGGGGGTGGAGGTGTCGGTGAACGTCTCTTCTGCGGTATTGGCGTCTGCCGTCCACTCACCTTTGGGGTTAACGGTTCCCTTCCTGTAGGTCACCGCACATTTGATCTCTCCTTTTTCGGTGTCATACGTTGGCACAACCGTGAACTTATAGACCGACTGGTCGTACGTGTAGTGCGAGAACTGCGAACCGTCGGTGTTCTCGCGCACATAGTACGTAAAGGTCTTGAAAGGGCCACCCGGGTCGCCGGGATTATTCCTGATATCAGAGAGCGAGTACTTGAGCTCAATCGTTTTATTGTTTTCGTCCATGAACGGAAGCGTCTGCGTCTTCTCAGAACCAGAGGTCACGGCGGTACCGATGATGTTTTTAAATTCGCTGTCTTTCGCAAGCTGAAGTGTAAACTCCTTCATCTCGCCACCCTCAACGACCTTAGTCGCCTTAGGAGTCCAGGAAAAACTGGGGCAGTTGTTGGTGAAAGTTGCACCACTGGTGAGCTTAATGGTGGCAGCGTTTTCGCCCTCAGCCGCTGCGATGGCTGCCGATTCTGTTTTTGACGTTCTTGCGCCAGTGCCGTCATTTTTTACCGTTGTTACTGAAACGCTCTCGACTCTGTAATACGTGTATGCAATGTCAAGCACTTTGTGCGACTTGTCCTCATCCTTCACAACCTTAGGATCAATTTTGTAGATGGTTTTGTCGTAAGCCACGTCTTTGTCCGTGCCCGGAACCTCTACCAAGTAGTAAACAAGATCGTCGTCGGCATAAACTTCACCCAGATCAAAGGTGAATTGTCCGTTCCCATCGTTTTTCACTGTATTGACCACCGAGCAGCGATTGGGCTGAAGAATGCCATTGGAGTCAAAGCTCGGAACTGTATATGAAGTCCCGCCATTCTCGTTAACAATCTTGTTCTGCTTGAGCAGCATGAACTCGAACTCATTATTCTTGAGATTGCGGCCCTTAAGCATCTTGGTGCCGTTGAGCTTCATCTTGGGGTAAACCTTCACTTCCGTGGTGGAGCCGGCGACAACGTTTCCGTTGGTCATGATTCCGCCACCGTGGACGTTGGATTCGTTGCCCGTGATATATAACGAAGCCAGCCCTTTAGCGACATTTTGATCATCAACGGACGAGTCGGACCTTAGGCCAATCATGTACTTAGCTTGGGCGCCCTCGTACTTGCCGATAGACGTTGGTGTTTTGTCGATCGTGCCCGTCCAATTGGCAGCGCCGCCGCCAAGCATCTGACCCGTTACGGCTGCGATGTATTGATTGTTATTGTCACCGCGAATAAGAAAAAGATCCTGGTGACCGGCTGTTTTAAAACCAGCAGTTATTTGGCCGCCTTTGTTTTCATCCGCGTCAGCTGTCTTGCTGTGGGAGCCCTTCGATCGATGCTCACCGTCTTTGTCAGTGTTGCCAAAAACCGCAATACCATTGGTGTCGGTAATCGCTGTCTTGCCGGTCGGGCAGGCGGCAAAGCCGCCGCCAAAACCCCAGGCCAAATTTTTGGTAATCAGAGCGTTATAAATCTTGAGGCTTGCCGGCTGAACGCCGCCGCCGTCGCCGCCCTGGACGAATACGCCACCGCCGCCCCAGTCGTTGTCTGTATTGGTTTTGTTGTTGGTAATATATGCCTTAGTGCCAATAGGAACGTTGAACACGCTCTCAGTAGGCGCAGAGATACGGATACCGCCGCCCTCCGAGTTTTGCGCCACGTTGCTAGCTATGGTTCCACCAGAAAACGTAAACCCGGAAAGAGCTTGATTCCAAGCGCCAGCATAAACGCCGCCGCCAGCCTCAGCAGAGTAGTTGCCCGTGATGTAGCCGCCGCAAATAACCAGGCTGCCTTTTCTCTGTCCTGAATACTTGCTAAAGGCAGCAATGCCGCCACCACCGTGGCAACCGTTACCGAGATGGTTCGTGGTGCCTTCCCAAGGGCTGTAGAACTGATAATTATTGTTGGTAATGTAACCATTCAAAATGGTCACCATGGAGTCCTTAGCACAAATTCCCGCGCCATAACCCGACCGATCCTCGAACGTACCGTTACCGGAAATTGTGCCGCCAGTCGTATCGCCAGTCATGTTGATTGTAGAGCCGTCAGCGTACACGCCGCCGCCTTCGGGAGCGTAGTTGCCCGCGATCACGCCACCGGTGAGGTTAAGAGTCGCGCCTATGCCGTTCTTGGTGCCGAGTTCGATACCTGCGCCATGGCTCATAGAGGTTGCACCGCAAACGTAGCCACCGCTCATATTGACGATAGAATCCTCCTCGGCATAAACCAAACTGCTAACACTGTTATTTTGATCTCTGCTATTTTGCTGTTGCGTGATCGCGCCACTCTCGAGGTTAAACGTACCGACCTTATCGCCAGTTTTGTAGAGATTAACGAGCTTCAAGTTGGCATGGTCACCGCATGCCACGATAGCACCCTTGATATCAACCTTATACTCTTTAAGGCTCTCGGTTGTACCGGTTCCTTTTGCGACCGATTCGGTTACGTAGTAGGTAAGTTTGTTCGGGATGTTGGAATCGTCGCATCCCATTGAAGCGAGATTGCCGTTCATTTTTCCTTGATTAACCGGGGTCTCTATCGGAGCGGCTTGCTCGCCGTCCTTGACGGTCAGCGTCGCGCCACCGGTGATATTGAACAGAGGCTGACCATTACTCGCATACTTAATCTTATGGCCGTTTAGATCCAGCGTGATATTGCTACCGTCATTGCCGAGCAGAATTGTCTTATTGTTATCATTAACATTCGTAAGATCAATATTTTCCGTAAGCATAAAGTTTGCAGTGCCGCTCGCGTTCCCCAGCTTTTCTTTCAGCTCACTCGCGCTATCTATCATCTCATCGGATGCCGTTTTAGCCTGCTCGTTTTCCGCAGCCGTAACAACGGTTTCACCATCCGAAGTCGTTGTACCCTCGTTCTGCTGCTCTTCCTCGGGCTGCTCCTCAGGCTGGCTATCGTCGCCAGCTTCGTCGCCCTCGGCATCGTCACTATTCAGCTTTTCGGTATCCTCGTTGTTGGTGCTGTCTACACCAGTAGACTCACTTGAGGAACCCCCCCATCACAGTTTCCTCGGTAGAAACTGCCTGGGCATCGTTGGCAATGGCCTGCGAAATCGGAGGCATGACGAGCGACAGTACCAGGCTCAACACGGAGGCTCCGCACAAAACGCCTGCCAGTACACGGCGCGTCGCTTTTTTACTCTGCTTAGTTTTTTCTGAATTCGCTTTCATCGATGTCTCCTCCCCAAGAGACCGCGATCTTGCTCTTTCACTATCAAACGTATCTGCGCAATCTGTAATTGCGCACGCTTATAGTACATATTGTAACGATTGTTTGAACATCTAAGCAAAAATACCGATAGTTTTGTAGCGAATTCTCAATTCTCTTGACATTTGCTCGAATTTACCTTCGTTTATTCGCTATGAAATATCTATTTCTACTGGTAATTAAGCTAGTTATCATTTTTTAATAGCATTTTATTTATTTGCACAACATTTTGCTCAAGAGCATGCGTCCTGTGAACGGTCGAAAATCGATCGTGAACGGTAGATCATTAACCGGGAGGAATAGACTACCAAATTGATGGGAATATCTTTAACTCATCGGTGGTTAGAAGCATGATGTTCAGACAACGTTATTTGAATTTGCGCGCAGTTTTTAGGCATCAATTCGCCCAAATCGCCTGAGGCTACCGCAAAGGGGCCTGCTCCCTTTTGCGGTGGTTCTCCCCCAGCGCTACAGCAGATGCTCCTCGATAAAGATCGCGATGCCGTCTTTGTCGTTACTCGCGGTTACAAAGTCGGCGGCGGCCCGGGTGGCGTCGCTGCCATTTGCCATGGCCACACCCACGCCGGCGTCGGCCACCATGCAGGTGTCGTTGTCCGCATCGCCAAACACGCAGATGTCCTGGAGCTCCATGTCGTTGAGCTCCGCCACGCGCACAAGGCCGCGCGTCTTGGACACGCGCGGATCCATGAACTCGTAGAGCCGCTGCGTGGTTTGCAGAGCGGCCGCCTTAACGGTGTTATCGGCAAACGTCGACGCCCGCTCAATCACCCGCGGCATTACCTCGGGCGCCATGGTAAACATCACCTTGGGCTGCGGCTCGCGCAAAAACTCGGCAAAGTCGACCACCTGGTAGGGCACACCATCGACGCGCGACAGGTGCTCGACGCACGCGTTGCTCTCGGGCACGTAGAACACGCCGTCTCGGGGGCAGACGGGCGTTGCCGGAAGGTCCGCCATGTGCTTGCAGATGCGCGCGATGGTCTCGCCCGGCAGCGGATAACTCAGCTCGTTGATGTCGTGCGCACGGTCGATGACCTCGGCGCCGCCGCAGCCCACCATCACGTCTACCAGGCCTTCGATGCCCCAGAGCTCGTACATGGCCTCGGTCGCGTGGGCGTCGCGCCCGGTGCACAGGCCAAAGAGCACGCCGCGCTCGCGCAGGGCGCGAATCGCCGCAACGGTGCGCGGGGACACCGTGTGCCGGCTCGTGAGCAACGTGCCGTCGATATCGCAGAACACAGCTTTGATGTGACTGAAGGTGGTGTCCATGGGGGGCCTTTCTGGGTTGTGCGGCGGTGTGGGGCGTATTCGTGAACGGCGTACATGGTATACCAAGGCGCGGGCCGTTGGGACCCGGCCACCACAAAGGTGCCTGGCCCCCTTTGTGGTGGCCGGACCCGCAGGATGGCCTGACCCGGGGCGCAAACCATCACAACATTCGACGTTTTTCGGCAAAAACGCGGTTTTCATCGAATGTTGTGATGGTTTTTACTGCTTTGCGGCACGATCCAAGTGCCGGCGGCCTAACAACAGCAACGCCACGGGAACTGCCGTCACGACCATGCCCGCCCCTACGAGCGTCTGCTGCACGCCAAATGTCGCCGCCAGCCACGGGGCAATCGCCAGCGGCGCCACGCCGGCGAACATATTGCCAAAGCCCATGACCGAGTTCACACGGCCGAGCTGCTCGAGCGGCGCCGTCGTCTGCACGATGGTGTTGTGGAGCGGGTTAACGACACCCCAAGCTATGCCCAGGGCGACCTGGCCGACAAGGGCCACACCCACGTACGGCGTTCCCACGTAGAGCAGGCTTCCCAGGCCCACGGACATAAGTGCCACGAGCAGGGTTTTAAGGTTGACCAGGTGCGGCGGCAAACGGAGCGCAATAACGGCACCCAGCACCGCGCCCACACCGCTGGCCGACGAGAGCCAGCCCATCCACTCGACACCGACGTGCAGGACATCGCGGTAGAAGAACGACTCCAGCGGATCGAAGGCACCGTAGCCAAAGTTCGAGAGGAAGATGATGCAGAAAAGTAGCGCGAGGACGCTGTTGGTGAAGACTGTCTTGATGCTGGCTGCGAAGGTGGCGCGGGCGGACGTGCTGGGGTTGGAGCTTTGTCCCGCACGCCCCCCTTCCTCTGCCGAATCGGCATCCGCATGCCCGGCGACATGGCTGGTCTGCGGCCTAAAGCCCCAACCGGCGACGAGCGCCAGTACGGTAAAGATCATCATGAGCACGAACACCGCGCGTGACGATGCAGCTGCCGCGACAAAGCCACCCAACGTGGGTCCGACGATAATACTCACGTTTGAAAACATGGCGATGGCGGAGTTGATGTCTTTGAGCTCGGCAGGATCGTCGGTGAGGTAGGCTGGATAGGATGTGGCGATGGGCTGGGCGAACCCCATCACAAAGCCCAGGAGCACCGCGCCGAGCAGGACGATGCCGGTCGCGCTGCCAAAAACGAGGATCGCCGCACCCGTCGCCAGCGTGCCAACGATGCTCAGCATGAAATGGCGACGTGGGCCCCAGGCGTCGAGCGCCGCACCGCCCGCAAAGGATCCCAAGATCACAAATACATTCATAAAAAGGACGGCCAGCGATGTCGCCACGACTGAGGCATCGTCTGCATAGGTGAGCGTTCCGATGACGCCGATAAAATAACTAGTCTGAAACCCGGTGTAGATGAGAAAGCGCATCGCCACCAGGCGCTTGGCCTGCGCGGACAGCAAAGGTTGGGGTTTTGAGAGAAGAGATGCGAGCATGGAGACTCCTTGTTTCATACGAATGCGGACTGCGGGCATTCGCCACCGTCTGTCAAATCAATCTATCCGCATGAAACATTAAGGACGCATCAGGCCCCTTCGCTCCGTTTTTCGCCCGTCATGAACTACTTGGTAGATTGTAAGGCATGCCCCACACATCTACCAAAGCAAAATCCACCACAAAGGTGCCTGGCCCCTTTGTGGTGGAAATGACGTTTGCCCAGATAAAACCTGCCAAAATAAACCTGTCCCTTTTTGGCAGGTTTTAGGCCAGATGGTCCTGAATCAGATCGCAGATGGCTCGGGCGTCGTTGATGTTGATGGCTCGGGTCGCAAAGCCGGCATCGAAGGCCTGACGCGCCAGGGCTTCGTTGCAGGCAAGGGCCATCGTGCGACCGTCGACCAGGTCGAGCGAGCTCTTGCCGCGCAGACGGTCGACACCGGAGCGCGCGACGACGATGTTGTCGAAGCCCTCGGTCTTGTAGCCCTCGATGATCACCACGTCAACATCGTTGTAGCGCGACAGCAGCTCGCGCGCGGGCATCTCGTCCTCCTCGCGCGTGTCGGCGTACTCCGCCCAGCGCGTGGCGCAGATGAGTCCCACGTGTTTGGATCCGGCTTGGTGATGGCGCCAGGTGTCCTTAGCGGGCACATCGATATCAAAGCCGTGATGCCCATGATGCTTGAGCGAACCCACGCGCAGGCCGCGACGGGTGAGCTCGGCGATAACCTTCTCGACGAGCGTGGTCTTGCCCGAGTTTTGGTAGCCGATAAACGCGATCGCGGGGACGGCCGGTGTCGGAGCTGCGGGTGCGACGGCGACGGGTGCGCTTGCGGGCGCGCTACCGTCTGCGGAGGCAGCCTCAACAGCAGCAGCCTGACGCTCTGCGCGGTCCCACACGCCCGAGCGGCCGCCCTCCTTGTGCAGCAGACGAACGTCGACGATCTCCATGCCGCGATCGACCGCCTTGCACATGTCGTAGATCGTTAGGCACGCGGCGCTCGCGCCGGTCAGCGCCTCCATCTCGATACCCGTCTTGCCCGTCACGCCGGCCGTGACCAACACGTGAAAGCCAACCTGCCCGTCCGCGCGCGCCGGCGCCCAGCCCTCGGGCACGTCCTCGACAGGCGTCCCCGCCGGAGCGATGGGTGCAATGTCGCACTTGCTCTTGGTAATGAGCAGCGGATGGCACATGGGAATGATATCGCTCGTGCGTTTGATGGCCATAATGCCCGCCACGCGCGCGCAGGCAAGCACGTCGCCCTTTTTGGCGCGGTCCTGCAGCACCATGGCCTGTGTCTCGGGGTGCATGAGGATGGTGCCCTCGGCGATGGCAATGCGATGGGTCTCGGCCTTGTCGGACACGTCGACCATGCGTACCTCGCCCTTGGCGTCCACGTGCGTCAGCTCGTCGCGGCGGGCGTCGCGGGCGGGCTCGGCGGCAGCGCCGGCAGTCGGCTGTGCGGACGCGTCGGCGTTGCCAGCGTTCGCCGCAGCTGTGACTTTGTGGGCAGACATCGCGGCCCTGCGAGCGGCCTTGGTGGCGTCGGCGTACCTGCTCTTGGCCATATGATCATCCTCCGATTTGGGACATAAATCGTTGCGTGCCCTCAATTATCGCGTGTTCCTGCGGTTTGTGGGCCACGGCATCGCGCCAAATCGAAAGTACCTGC
>SKEY01003875.1_pt1 | contig 12679 bp, 11 predicted proteins | sample 4843871 | NCBI WGS metagenome assembly SKEY01 (sample SAMN11008797, study PRJNA524170) | human gut metagenome | biome: Human fecal sample; material: Feces; isolation source: fecal sample from pouch patient p36 | host: Homo sapiens | place: Israel: Tel-Aviv | collected 2016-12-04 | reverse complement strand
GATGTGGTACGGATGGATGCGGTGCAGACGGATGTGGTGCGGACGGATATGGTGCAGACGGATGCGGTGCAGATGCGTGTGAGGCAGAAGGATACAGCGCAAAAACATGCATGACAAAGTCGCACAACACAGAAAATCACAACGCTCCGGCAAAGGAGGAAAGCACAGATGAGGTTATTTGAAATCATACTTCTAATCAGCCTGGTAGTATGCGCGGTATCGGTTGGGTTTGCCAGGGATTTGCTGACCTCGATTGTTATTTTCATGTCCTACAGCCTTATTATGTGTGTTATATGGATCCTGCTCCAGTCCCCGGACCTGGCTATTACGGAAGCGGCTGTGGGGGCCGGGGTTACCAGCATCCTGTTTTTCATTACATTGAAGAAAATAAGGGCCATAAGTAAGGCCCGCGATGCAGTGGACGGCGGGACCATCCGAAAGGAGGGCCAGGATGAGCAGGAGAAGGGATAATTATGAGAACAGCCGGTGGATGAAATTCAGGAAATGGGTGGATGGGGAAGTAGACCCTTTGGATCATGGAATGGAGATAAAGATACCGGGAAATGAAAATGACTGTACAAAAGTTCAGTATACAGCTGAAGCAGGGGGAGAAGGCAGGACAGCCGGAACTGTCAGGGGCGATGAAGTGCTGACAGGCAGCGCCGAACCGGGGATGAAGGCTGTATCCGGGCTTTTGCAGGAGTCTATGAACCAGGAGCCTGCAGACCAAAAAAACATGGACTCAAATCCCATGAATCAAGGGCCTGGAACCCCGCCGTCCGCCGCTCCATCCCTCCTGATCCGCGAAGAACGTGGAATCAGGATTTTCCACCGCTTTTACCAGGTCATGTCGGTGCTTCTGTGCTTCAGCATCATATTTGTCCTGCTGTGGACCATTGCCTATCTGCCGGTATTCGGAAATGCGGGCAATCCGGATAACAATGAGGTGTCGGCGCGCTATATTGAGAAGGGATTGGAGGAAACAGGGGCAGTGAATATTGTGACAGGGATGATACTGGATTACCGTGCCTTTGATACATTTGGGGAATCCTGTGTCCTGTTCATTGCATCCTGCTGCGTGTTTGCGCTGCTGCGGATTGACGCGGCCAGCAGGGACAAGCAGACGGCCAAACGGCTGGCAGAGGCCAACGACCGTTTATTTGAGCCTAAAAATGATATCATCCTTCAAAAATGCGCCTGCGTGCTGGTGCCCCTTATCCTGGTCTTTGGCATCTATATTGTGCTTAACGGCCACCTTTCGCCGGGCGGGGGATTTTCGGGCGGGGCGGTTCTGGGATCCGGACTGATCCTTTATCTGAATGCATTTGGTTTTCAGAAGACAGAACGCTTTTTTACGGAAAAGGTTTACCGCAGGATTACGCTGGCGGCCCTGACTTTTTACTGCCTGGCTAAGAGCTATTCTTTTTATACGGGAGCCAATCATCTGGAGAGCCATATTCCGTTAGGGACGCCGGGCGCAATTTTAAGCAGCGGCCTGATCCTTCCCCTGAACATCTGCGTGGGCCTGGTTGTGGCCTGCACCATGTATGCATTTTATACCCTGTTCCGGAAGGGAGGTATGTAGGATGGTTTCACATCTGTTCATGAATGTGGAAGAAACCGTGTCGGTCATCCTGTTTGGCATCGGATTTACCATGCTTTTGTTGCACCAGAACCTGATTAAGAAAATCATGGGCATGAATATCATGGATACGGCCGTGTACCTTTTCCTGGCCGCCAAAGGGTATATCCGCGGCAGGATGGTGCCCATTGTGGTGGATGGGGTCAGGGAGGTGTCGGCCTACATCAATCCGGTGCCCAGCGGCCTTGTGCTCACCGGAATCGTGGTTTCGGTGAGTACCACGGCCCTGATGCTGGCTTTGACCATACGGCTTTATGAGCGGTATGGTTCCCTTGATCTGGATGAGATCCTTACACGGGCAAAGGAGGAAGAAAAGGCATGACACTTGTGCAGAATTTTCCTTTCTTTTCCATCATCATCGCCATGTTTTCCGGCATCCTTTCCCTGGCCCTATCCGGCAGGCGGGCCAGGAACGTAAGCCTGGGCGCAATCAGCATTGTGACGGTTATGTCCTTTGCTGTGTTCCTGTACTGTATGGATGCGGGGGAAAGCTATACCTACATGATGGGGCATTTTCCTGCGCCATGGGGAAATGAAATCCGGGCAGGGGTCCTGGAAGGGCTGACCGCAACGGTATTTGGCGTGGTAATGCTGCTCTCGGTTGTGGGCGGCATGGACCATACGTATGAGGATGTGGAGGGGACCAAGCTTAACCTGTTTTTCATTATGATTGACATGATGCTCAGCTCCCTGCTGGCCCTGATTTATACCAATGACCTGTTTACCGCTTATGTGTTTGTGGAAATCAATACCATAGCGGGCTGCGGGCTTATCATGATACGGCAGAAGGGGCGGAGCCTTTCCGCGGCCATCCGTTATATGATCATGAGCCAGCTGGGATCGGGCCTGTTCCTGATTGGCCTGAGCCTGCTCTACGATGTGACCGGACATCTGCTCATGAGCCCGGCCAAGGAGGCCGTGGCCCTGATAGAGGCAACCGGGAAGTACGGGATTCCCATGCTTGTCATCCTTGCGGTCATCAGCGTGGGCCTTGCCATTAAAAGCGGCCTGTATCCGTTCCATTACTGGATACCGGATACGTATGGCTATGCCACGCCAACGGCCAGCGCAATCCTGTCCGGCCTGGTGTCCAAGGGATATATATTCCTGCTGATCAAGATATTTTACAGGGTGCTTGGACGGGAAAATGTGATTGCCAGCCAGATTGTGAATGTCCTTTACCTGTTCGGCCTGGCGGGAATGATCATGGGGTCGGTACACGCCATCATGGAGGAGGATACAAGGCGGATGATAGCCTATTCCTCAGTGGCCCAGATTGGCTATATCTATATGGGAATCGGCCTGGGAACCCAGGCCGGGATGGTGGCGGCCGTGTTCCACATGTTTACCCATTCCGCCACCAAGGCCCTTCTGTTCATCAGCGCGGTGGGGCTGTATGAGGTTTCGGGAGATAAAAAGGATTACCGCAGCCTGCGTGGGGCAGGGTACCGCAATCCCCTGGCTGGAATCGGTTTTGCAGTGGGGGCACTGTCCATGGTGGGATTTCCCATGCTGGCGGGATTCATTTCCAAGCTGCTTTTTGCCACCTCGGCGCTTCAAAGCCCCCACAAGATGATACCCACCCTGATTGTGCTGGCTGTCAGTACCACTCTGAATGCCATCTACTTCCTCCGGCTGGTCATCACCCTTTATTCGGGCGGTGGAAGTGAGAGGAAGGGGAAGGCGAGTTCCTGGAAGCTCAGGGCAGCTATCCTGTGCTTTATCCTGCTGAACCTGGTGCTGGGGCTTAAATCCCAGCCGGTTGTACAGGCTATCTGGGACGGGCTTGCCATGTTTGATTAAAAGGAGATACCATATGGACGGAAATGTGATATTGCTGCTGCCGGTCCTGATTCCCATTGTAATGGGGAGTCTGGTCCTGACAGTAAAGGGATTCAGGAAAAACAGGAATGTGCTGATTGCAGCCGTGGCCGGAACCCTGGCCGCGGGCGTCCTTCTGACATGGGCGGCCCTTCTGACAGGCGGACGGCTTACGCTGTGGCAGATGACGGAGCATATAACGGTTGCACTGGCAGTGGATGGGGTCGGCAGGCTGTTTGCCGCCCTGACATCAGGTGTCTGGCTTCTGGTGGGGATATACTCCTTTTCCTATATGACCCACGAAAAGGATGAATTCCGCTTTTTCGGCTTTTACCTGATTGTGCTGGGGGTCCTGATTGCACTTGATTTTTCTGCCAACCTGGTCACCTTCTACGTGTGTTATGAGATGATGACGCTGACCTCCCTGCCCCTGGTGCTGCATGAGATGACAAAGGAAGCAGTGATGGCAGGGCTTAAATACCTGTTTTATTCTGTGGCCGGCGCATTTCTTGCGCTGTTTGGCATATTTTACCTGTACTCAGTGGCGGAAAGCCTGACGTTTACCCCGGGCGGGGTTGCCATGGGATTGCCTGCCAATGGCCATGATGGGCTGTTCCTGGGGGCTGTGTGCTGCATGCTGGTGGGATTTGGGACCAAGGCAGGCATGTTTCCGCTGCACGGCTGGCTGCCCACGGCCCATCCCGTGGCCCCGGCGCCTGCCAGCGCCGTACTTTCAGGGCTGATTACCAAGTCAGGCGTGCTGGCGCTCATCAGGGTTGCGTATTACATTGTGGGACCGGACCGGCTGAGGGGGACATGGGTCCAGGATGTGTGGATGTTCCTTGCCCTTCTGACCGTGTTCATGGGTTCCATGCTGGCGTATAAGGAGCCGGTGCTCAAGAAACGCCTGGCGTATTCCACGGTGAGCCAGGTGTCGTATATCATATTCGGTCTGGGGCTTTTTAACGGGACAGGCTTTGTGGGTGCTTTGTCACATGTGGTATTCCACTCCCTAGTGAAGAACGGGCTGTTCCTGGCAGCCGGGGCCGTCATCTTTAAAACCGGGTGGACCAGGACCAGTGAAATGGACGGGCTGGGCCGGGTGATGCCTGTGATGCTGGGATGCTATACCCTGGTTTCCCTGGCCCTGATCGGGATTCCCCCGGCCAGCGGTTTTGTAAGTAAATGGTATCTTGCCACCGGCGCCCTGGCTTCCGGTACAGGTGTCTGGTCCTGGCTTGGCCCGGTCATCCTGTTAATCAGCGCGCTGCTGACAGCGGGGTATCTTCTGCCCCTGGCCATAAGGGGATTCTTCCCGGGGGCGGATTTTGATGAAGGGGAAATAAGGGCCAGGGGTCTTGCGGGCCAGGAGCCTTCCTGGCTTATGATGGTTCCCATGCTGGTACTGACCGCAGGGGCAATCCTCTTTGGCTGCTTCCCGGGACCATTGATATCCATGCTTAAGTCCATTGCAGCCACAGTGCTTTGACGGAGGTTGGCATATGAGCAGAATGTTACTGGCGGTTCCGGCGCTCCTTCCCATTGTCGGGGGTGTGGTCCTGCTGATCATGAATCATTTTAAGGGAAATGCCGTCTTCCGGTACAGGGGGCTGGCATTGTTTGTGGAAGGAATCACCCTGGTGAACAGCCTGGTCATTGGGTGGCTGATTGTCCATAAGGCGGGAACCGGTGAGCAGATGGTGCTGTTTAAGCTCTATGGCGACCTGAGGGTCATGTTCAGCCTGGACGGTCTGGGCAGTGTGTTTGCCGGGCTGATTGCGTTCCTGTGGCCCCTGGCGGTGCTGTATTCGTTTGAGTATATGAGGAATGAGGAGAGGCAGACGGTCTTCTTTGCCTATTATCTGATGACCTACGGTGTGACGGTGGGAATTGCGTTCGCAGGGAATCTGGTAACCCTGTACCTGTTTTATGAGCTGCTGACCCTTGTGACCTTCCCGCTGGTGCTTCATCCCATGACGAAGGCAGCGGTGCGGGCAAGCAGGAAGTACCTGTATTATGCCATTGGCGGTGCGGCTTTTGCATTTATCGGAATCATATTCGTACTTAATTTCTCTACCACGGGCAATACCCAGTTTGTGCCGGGGGGAATCATGGATGCGGTGGCAGGGCAGACAAGGAGGGGGACACTGTTATTTGTGTATGTGCTGGCATTTTTCGGATTTGGCGTAAAGGCCGCGCTCTTTCCCTGCCATGGCTGGCTGCCGGATGCCACGGTGGCGCCCACGCCGGTCACGGCCCTGCTTCATGCGGTGGCAGTGGTGAAGTCCGGCGCATTTGCAGTCATGCGCCTTACCTATTACAGCTTTGGCACCGCCCTTTTAAGAGGGAGTTTTGCCCAGTATATTGTCATGGGGGCAGCCATGTTAACCGTGGTTTACGGTTCCACCATGGCGGTGAAGGAGATTCACTGGAAACGGAGGCTGGCTTATTCCACCATCAGCAACCTTTCCTATATCCTTCTTGGGACTGCCATGATGAGCCCTCTGGGGCTGATTGCAGCCATGAGCCATATGGTGTTCCATGCTTTTATGAAAATCTGCTCCTTCTTCTGCGCAGGGGCAGTGATGCACCAATCCGGTAAGACCTATGTCTATGAACTGGACGGCATGGCCAGGAAAATGCCGGTTACCTTTGCATGTCTCACCATTGCCAGCATATCCCTGGCAGGAATCCCTCCTTTTGCCGGATTCATAAGCAAATGGAACATTGCCCAGTCAGCCTTTGACTGCGGCCGGATCCTGAGCGGGGCGGGAAACGGGGGATACTGGCTTCCCTATGCAGGGGCGTGTGTGCTGCTGTATTCAGCGCTGATGACAGCGGTTTACATGTTTACGGTCCTGGTAAGGGCGTATTTCCCAAAGGAAGGGACGGCTCCCAGCGGGGATGTGAGGGACCCTAACTGGATGATGCTGGTTCCCCTCCTGATATTCGCAGGTGTGATCATCTGTTTCGGTTTTCATTCCGTTCCGCTGATGAAGATATTGTGGGCAATAGGAGGTAAGGCAGGATGATGGATACAATGGACCTGGTGATTCCGGGATTCTGCGGCATGGGAATGCACCTGAGGCTGGATGGCTTCAGGCTGGTTTACGTGCTCATAGCCATTGTGATGTGGACGGTGTGCGGCCTGTTTTCCCTGGAATATATGAGGCATTATGAGAAGCGCGGAAGATATTATGTCTTTTTCTGGATAACCTTCCTGGCAACGGCAGGCGTATTCCTGTCAGCGGATCTGTATACCACTTTCATATTTTTTGAAATCATGTCATTTACCTCCTATGTGTGGGTGGCCTTTGATGAGAAGAAGGAAAGCCTGAGGGCGGCCGGGACCTACCTGGCAGTGGCGGTGATTGGCGGACTTGTCATGCTCATGGGGCTGTTCCTGCTGTATGATATGACCGGCACCCTTGAAATCGATGGACTGGCCGGGGCCGCGGAAATCATATTATCCGGAAATGGGGTATATGGCCCTCAGGGACCTGTGAGGCTGTATGTGGCCGGAGGGCTTTTGCTGTTTGGGTTTGGGGCCAAGGCAGGCTGTTTCCCGCTTCATATCTGGCTGCCCAAGGCGCATCCGGTGGCTCCAGCCCCTGCCAGCGCCCTGCTGTCCGGGATACTGACAAAGGCAGGTGTGTTCGGAATCGTGATTGTGTCCTGCGTGATGTTCCAGGCAGATAGGAACTGGGGCCTGCTGGTTGCGGTGCTGGGATTCATCACCATGTTTCTGGGCGCCCTGCTGGCCCTGTTTTCCGTAAATCTCAAGCGGACCCTGGCCTGTTCCTCTGTGTCGCAGATAGGATTCATCCTCACAGGGACAGGGATGTGCTGCCTGCTAAAGTCCGTGGGCGCCGGCAATGGGCTGGCTGTCCGAGGCACCTTCCTCCATATGGTGAACCATTCCATGTTTAAGCTGGTACTGTTCCTGTGTGCGGGCGCGGTGTTCATGAACCTGCACCAGCTGGACCTGAACGATATCAGGGGATTTGGAAGGAGGAAGCCGGCCCTCCTGTTCTGTTTCCTCATGGGGGCCTTGGGCATCAGCGGGATTCCCATGTGGAGCGGATATGTGAGCAAGACATTGCTCCATGAGGGGATTGTGGAATACGGGGAAATGCTGGCGCGGGGAATGGGACCGGCATCCGGCAGCCTGATTGGGTCCGCAGGAGGGGGAGTCCATCCTGCCGGCGGGATTTATGGAATAAGTGCGGTTCTTGGAGCGCCTGCCGTGTGGAAGGCGGCAGAGTGGCTGTTCCTGTTAACGGGCGGGATGACACTGGCTTATATGCTGAAGCTGTTCATTGCCCTTTTCGTGGACCGGCATCCGGTGCGGCAACAGGAATTTGATGCCATGTCCTCGGGCTATATGAATCCGGTGAGCCGGGCGGCACTGTGTATTTCTGCGGCTGTGATTCCGGTATTCGGGTCATTCCCTCAGCTGTTCATGGACCGGGCGGCGGATTTGGGGCAGGGATTTTTTCATGGGGATTTGCCGGGGCATAAGGTTTCCTACTTTGCGGCGGGGAACCTGAAGGGGGCTGCAATTACCATTGGCATAGGAATTGTGCTGTACGTGGTTGTGGTGCGCGGCCTGCTGATGGAGAAGGCGGAAGTTGGGGAACAGGTGGAGAATCGGGGGATTGATAGTGGGGTCGATGGAAGAGTCGATAGTAGAGCCAATGGAGGAGCCGATAGTAGAGCCAATGGAGGAGTCGATAGCGGAGTCAATGGAGGAGCCGATAGCGGAGCCAATAGTGGAGTTAATAGCAGAATCAATAGAAAACTTGGCAGCGTGTACAGATATGTGGACCGCTGGCCTAAGTGGCTGGATTTAGAGGAACTGGTTTACCGCCCGATTCTGGCAGTGGCGCTTCCGGGCATATTTGGAGCCATCTTCCGGTTTGTCGACCGGTATCTGGTGTCCACGGCTGTGAATCTGTTCCTTCAGATATCCGCGGTCCTGTGCCGTACCCTTGACCATATGGCGGATGGCATCATCCTGCTGGCCAGGAAGACCACCCACAGGCAGAGGAATGGGGAAAAGGTCCTGGGCGGAAATGACAGGTTGGCTTTTATCCTGGGACATTTTATTGATGATGTGGCCATCCTGGGACGCCGCCTGCCGGGAAGAAGGAAAGAGCGGGAAGGAAAAGATTCTGTCATTCCCCGCCTGATTGATGGGGAGGAAGTGCTGAAACGTACCGGAAAGCTGGTGGAGGAAAGTTTTTCATTTGGACTTATGCTGTTTTGTATCGGACTTTGCCTGACGCTGGGATATCTGCTGGTGGTGTTTTTTAGGGGATAGGATTTTCAGGTAATAGGTTTTTTGAAAAATAGGATTTCAGAAGGCAGGGCAACTGACTTAGCCAGCTTCCCCAGGTAAAAAAATACCTATTTACCAAAAATGGAAAATACAAAAGGGCAATTTGCTGCAGTAAAAGCTAGGAAAAAGGACAGGGGGCCAATGATATCCGATATTGGATATCATTGGCCCCCGTATTATCTATTTTTGATAATCTTCCTTCTATGTTAATGAAATTAAAACTTTACTACTATTTAAAACCGTGTTAGAATTAAAATCGTGAGTATGTAAAGTATACGTAAAGATAAAGTAAAGAATAAGAGAGTAGGTAAAAAAGAATTATGGATATGTCGTTTTCCTTTTTCCTGCGGCAGCTGGTGACGAATCCGGCCTTATTGATAACGGTATTGCTGACCTTGGGGGTCATCTGTGTGAATGGTATCACGGATGCGCCCAATGCCATTGCCACCTGTGTATCAACCAGGTCCCTGGATGTCAATGTCGCTATTGTCATGGCTGCTGTGTGTAACTGCGCCGGAATCGTGGTCATGACCATGATTAATGCAACGGTTGCTTCCACCATTACCAACATGGTTAATTTTGGAGATGATACTTCCATTGCCCTGGTGGCATTGTGCGCGGCCCTGTTTTCCATTGTGGTGTGGTCTTCCTTCGCAGTGTCCATCGGCTGTCCCACCAGTGAGAGCCATGCGTTGATTGCCGGCCTGACAGGCGCGGCGATTGCAATCAGGGGCGGATTCTCAGCCATCAATGGGGCTGAGTGGATGAAAGTAGTTTACGGCCTGGTGTTTTCCGTGTTACTTGGATTCTTCAGCGGATATCTATCCTGCAAGCTGGTTTCCTGGACATGCCGTAACATGGACAGGCGCAGGACCACCGGATTCTTCAAGTATGCGCAGATTGGCGCGGCCGCGGCCATGGCCTTCATGCACGGCGCCCAGGACGGGCAGAAGTTCATGGGTGTCATGCTTCTCGGAATCTGTATGGTAAATGGCAGCAGCAGTACGGCAGGCGTACGTTTTCCGCTGTGGATGCTGCTTCTGGGTTCCGCGGCCATGGCGCTGGGAACTTCCATAGGAGGAAAGAAAATCATTAAATCCGTTGGAATGGACATGGTCCGTCTGGAGAAGTATCAGGGCTTTTCCGCTGATATGGCAGGAGCCGCCTGCCTGCTTGGCTTTTCCATGTTTGGTATCCCTGTGAGCACCACCCACACCAAGACCACCGCCATCATGGGTGTAGGCGCCGTAAAGCGGCTGTCAGCCATTAACTTCGGGGTGGTTAAGGATATGGTGATGACCTGGATCATGACCTTCCCGGGCTGCGGCCTCATAGGATTCCTCATAGCTAAGTTGTTCATGATGCTGTTCCATGGTTAGATAAAGGAGAAGATGAGATGTCTAAGAAAAGCGATAGTTACTATTTTCAGAACTTTATAGAATGTGTCCAGTGCGGCTGCGAGGCGGCAAAGATGCTGGAGGAAAACCTGATGAGCTTTGATGCGGGATGCCTGCAGGAGAAACTGGACGAGCTTCACCAGATTGAGCATGATGCGGACAAGAAAAAGCATGAGATGATGGGAGTGCTGGTCAAGGCATTCATCACACCCATTGAGCGCGAGGACATCATCCTTTTGAGCCAGAGCATTGATGAGGTGACGGACAAGATTGAGGATGTACTGATCCGCATTTACATTAATAATGTGCATGACATCAAGCCGGAAGCGGTTGCATTTACCAAGGTAATCATCCGCTGCTGCCAGGCATTAAAGGAAGTGATGGAGGAGTTCTGCGACTTTCAGAAGTCCAAGACACTGCACGGGCTGATTATTGAGATTAATGCCCTGGAAGAGGAAGGCGACCGCCTGTTCATTGATTCCATGCGTAAGCTCCACACCGAGGAGAAAGACCCCATTCAAATCATTGCATGGAGGGAAATTTACGTCTACCTGGAGAAATGCTGCGATGCCTGTGAGCATGTGGCGGATATTGTGGAAAGCGTAATCATGAAGAATACCTGATGTACTGAACGTTTTAAATATTATAATATGGTAAGGCATTGTTCCTGTGATAAAACAGGGGCAGTGCCTTTTTCACATTGTTAACACAAATTTAACAAAAGCCTGACACATTTTCCCGCTAACATAATAAAAAATCAAATTCATCAGGGGCAGTCATGATGTCCCCGGAAGGAGGAACGATGGCGCAGGAAGTATTTAAACGGTATGAGAAAAAATATCTGCTGACACAGGAACAGTATCAGAAGCTTATGCTGATTCTGGGCGGGGTCATGGATATGGATGTATATGGCCATCATACTATCTGCAATATTTATCTTGATACTCCGGATTATGAGCTGATCCGCACTTCCATTGAAAAGCCAATCTATAAGGAGAAGGTGAGGATGCGGTGCTATGGCGCCAGGGTAAATGACAGCTCCCCGGTGTTTCTGGAACTGAAGAAAAAGTATGATTCCGTGGTCTACAAGCGCAGGGTGGGGATGGATATGGAAACAGCCAGAAGATATGTCTGCTATGGAATCCATCCAGGGCAGGACGGACAGATCTTCAGGGAGGTGGATTATGCCGTCAGGCGGTACGGACTGCGGCCCATGGCCTACATTTCCTATGAAAGGGACGCCTATACCTGCCAGATGGACCGGGAACTGAGGATTACCTTTGATAGCAGCATCCTGGGGCGGCTGGGGGACCTGGACCTGCGGGTGGAACCTTACGGTAAATGCCTTCTGCCACAGGAGCAGATCCTGATGGAGGTTAAGATACCAGGCGCCATGCCGGTATGGCTGAGCAGGATTTTTGCTGAGCAGGGGATTTTTCCGTCAGCCTACTCGAAATACGGGACATTTTATGAAACCTATATCTACCCGGCAAGGATGACGGGATATGAAGAAATGGCGGGTTATCACACAACGCGGCAGGAATATATGCAAGGAGGGATTATCTGTGCTTGAGAGCATTTTGAATGAAACGGCAAGCAGCATTACCATGACACATATGGCAGTCTGCACGGCGGTATCCCTGGGATTGGGATTCGTGCTGGCAGGAATCCACACATACAGGAACCAGAGCAGCAGGAATTTCCTTATGACGCTGGTGCTGCTGCCGGTAATCGTGCAGATGGTCATCATGCTGGTAAACGGAAACCTGGGGACGGGTGTGGCTGTCATGGGGGCGTTCAGCCTGGTGCGTTTCCGCTCCATGCCGGGCAATGCAAGGGAAATCAGCAGTGTATTCCTGGCAATGGCGGTTGGCCTGGCAGATGGGATGGGATACATAGGAATCGGGATATTGATGATGGCAGTGGTGGGGATAGTGACAGTCATACTCTTAAAGATACCGGACGGCAGCGGCCAGCTTCTGGGCCGTGAGTTGAGGGTTACGATACCGGAAAACCTGGATTACTGCGGCATTTTCGATGATATTTTTATGAAATATACGAAAAAGGCTGAGATGGTGCGGGTAAAGACCGTGAACATGGGAAGCCTGTATGAACTGAGTTATATGCTGGTACTTAAGTCTCAGGAAATCGAAAAAGTCATGCTGGATGAGATACGGTGCAGGAATGGGAATCTGACCATTGTATGCGGACGGATGGCAGCGGGAAATGAAAATCTGTAAGGAAGGTGGATGAAGGAATGAGGAAAAAAGGCATGGAGGATACAAATAGGGGTGGGAAATATGGTAAAAGGCCCGTGAGAAGGGCGGCCACGGTGCTGGCTGTGCTGATGGCGCTGCAGCTTACCGGGTGCCAGGGGAATAACGGTACGGGGAATGCTGGTGCGGATCATGTTGTCGGTACGGGCAGTGAAGGTAATGTGAGTGGATTGGATGGCAATTCCCGGGCCATGGGCGGGGA
>SKEY01003869.1_pt1 | contig 12708 bp, 15 predicted proteins | sample 4843871 | NCBI WGS metagenome assembly SKEY01 (sample SAMN11008797, study PRJNA524170) | human gut metagenome | biome: Human fecal sample; material: Feces; isolation source: fecal sample from pouch patient p36 | host: Homo sapiens | place: Israel: Tel-Aviv | collected 2016-12-04 | reverse complement strand
ATATTTTAGCAATGCTATTTTTATAAAAAAGCACAAAATGCACCTCAAAGTTGATGTGACCCCAAGAAGTTAGACTTAAATGCGAAGTAGAAGTTGTTCTGCTTCGCATTATTTATGCAGCTAAGAGACTGAGCCGATATTCAACGGGGCTCATCCAGCGTAGCTTCTGTTTAATGCGTTGTTCGTTGTAATATTTTATGTATTTCTCTATTGCATTTTTTAGATCATCATAGCAGTAATAAACAACTCCGTAATAAATTTCTTGTTTTAATAAGCCGAAGAAATTTTCCATGACCGAATTATCATAACAATTTCCCTTTCGTGACATACTTTGAAAAATTCGTTCTTCTTTAAGCCGATGTGTATACGCTTTCATTTGGTATGCCCATCCTTGGTCGGAATGGAATGTTCTTCGATACGGACAGTCAGAGGTTATCTGAATCGCCGTTTTAAGAGCGGTCATTACATTCTTGGCTGAGGGATGCCTATCCATACAAAAGCTAATTATTTCACCGTTACACATATCCATAAATGGGTCTAAATACAGTTTTTGTGTTGTCATGTGACCTTTTTCATCTATCTCATAATACTTGAATTCCGTGGTGTCGGTTGTAATCTTTTGATGAAGTATATGCGTGTTGAATCGTCTCCGGATTCTGTTAGGCGCAACAACTCCAACTTTTCCCTTATAAGAACTGTATTTACGGCTCTTTCTGGTAAATGAGGTCACTTGTAAGTTTAGCTTTTGCATAAGCCGCTGCACTTTCTTTTTGTTTACGGTGAACCCCTGCTTACGAAGTTCCCCCAATATCCGGCGGTAGCCATAATCCTTATGCCGGTTGCGGATTTCCAGTATTTTTATTTCTAGTTCTTTGTCCGGATTTTCCCTGTCAAACCTTTTTTGCCAATACATATATGTAGCTTTAGGAAAAACAACTACAGCGAGAATGTCTTTCAATTTGAATTCTCCTCGGAGGCTGTGAACAATTCTCGCCGTTTTTTCAGAAGAGCTTCCTCTTCTAAACGCAACCTCCTCTGTTCTTTTAAATATGCATTCTCTATTCTTAATTTGAGAAGTTCATCCTCAAGTTGTTTTACATGTTCAGCGCCGGTATCAAGCGGAATTGCCTCAATAGGAGATATATCTTTCTTTTTGCCAGATGAATCCAATGACTTTTTTCGCCCCTTCTTCTTTGGTCTCAAAGCATCAGAACCAGCAATTCTAAAATCATTTACCCACTTAGTAATAATGGCTGGATTTTTAATTTTTTCTTGAAGAGCTAATTCCTGATATGAAACCTCACTTGATAAATATAACTCTACAACATGAATCTTATATTTGAAAGAGTAAGTGTCATTTCTTCTAGAGCGAAGTAGTCCTTTATCACCTAATTCATTATAAATATTCACCCATTTACAAACCTGCCTTTTTCCTAAAATACCATACTGTGTAGCAAGTTCACTATAGCTACCTTCACCATTAAGATATGCCTCTACAATTTTCTTTTTTAGTTCAAAACTATATTTTGCCATGAAAATACCGACCTCCAAATCGTTAGATTTTTGGTCTAACTTTTTGGGGTCGGTACATATTACGTCCCTTAATGTTTTGAATAACTACTGACAATTCTTTACCTTCAGCACTCTAACTTAGAAAAAATATATACTCTTGCTTCTAAACAAGCTAAAGCCCAACCGTCCATTCTATTATAACGTTGCAAGTAATCTCTGTACATTTGCTAAATATTTATCTTGTGTGTAGTCGAACGCTTCGCCCGTACGTCTTACTTTTATCTCTACGGTACCTTCATTTACAGCTTTAGGACCAACAGTAATGCGCAATGGATACCCAATTAAATCTGCATCTTTAAATTTTACACCTGCACGTTCTTTACGATCGTCAAGTAAAACTTCTATTTTTGCGGCTTTTAATTCTTCATATAATTTTTCAGCGATTTCCATTTGCTCTGCATCTTTTGTATTAATCGGTACTATAACTACAGTATATGGTGCAATTGCTGCTGGCCAAATAATACCATGCTCATCAAAATTTTGTTCAATTGCTGCTGCCATTGTACGGCTTACACCAACTCCATAGCATCCCATAACCATTGGCTTTTCACGGCCATTTTCATCCAGATACATCGCCTTTAAAGCTTTACTGTATTTAGTTCCTAGTTTAAATACTTGTCCCGCTTCAATTCCCCGCGCAGTTTTTAACGGGTTGCCACAATGCGGACATGGATCACCAACTTGAATCAAACGAATATCTGTAACGAGTACATCTTTAAAATCACGTTTTGGATTGATATTTTTATAATGTTTATCTACTTGATTTGCACCAGCGACTGCATTATACATTTCCATAACCGTTGCATCTACTACAATCGTCGCACCTTTAATCCCGATAGGACTCATAAAACCTGGTACTCCGCCAACTGCCAAAATTGCTTCCTCACTTGCCATACGAAGCACAATAGCACCTACAGCATTTTGTAATTTTACATCATTTACTTCATGATCTCCACGGACAAATGCAAGAATAACTTCATCCTTTTCATTCTGGAAAGCAACTGCTTTTATATTCTTCTTAATATCTACACCTAAATACTGAGAAACTGCTTCAATTGTTTTAGTATTTGGCGTATCCACAATTTCTAAAGGTAATTCAGCTTCTTTTCCTGCCAAAATAGGTTTTAATTCAGCTTTTTCCACATTTGCAGCGTAATCACACGCTTCACAATATACGATGGCTGCCTCACCAGATTCAGCAATGACCATAAATTCATGCGTATTACTCCCGCCAATTGCCCCACCATCGGCTTCTACAGCACGGAAATTAAGTCCACAACGACTAAATATATTCGTATAGGCATCGTACATTTTTTTATAGCTGATATCTAAGCCTTCTTCATCTTTATCAAAAGAATATAAATCTTTCATGATAAATTCACGTCCGCGCATAAGTCCGAAGCGAGGACGAATTTCATCACGATATTTATTTTGGATTTGATATAACATCAATGGTAATTGCCGATAAGAGCGCACATCCGAGCGAACAAGCGTTGTAATCATTTCTTCATGAGTTGGGCCTAGACAAAAATCGCGATTGTGACGATCTTTTAAGCGGAACATTTCATCTCCATAAACATCCCAACGCCCAGTTTCATGCCATAATTCCGCAGGTTGCATTATTGGCATAGCAAGTTCTTGTCCACCTGCATTATCCATTTCTTCACGGACAATTTCTTCAATTTTCTTTAAAACACGCCAAGCTAACGGCAAATATGTATAAACACCACCGGCGGCCTTTCTAATCATTCCAGCTCTAAGCATTAATTGATGGCTGATAACTTCCGCCTCAGCTGGTGTTTCTCTAAGTGTAGGTGCATATAATTGTGTAGTACGCATGAAAAACTTACTCCTCCTCTAAAATCGCATCTATTTCTTTAAACAATTCTTCAACCAGACATTCTTCTGGCACTTTCCGAATGATTTCACCTTTACGGAACACTAATCCTTCTTTTTTCCCGCCAGCAATCCCCACATCAGCTTCGCGTGCTTCTCCTGGTCCATTTACAACACAGCCCATAACAGCTACGCTAATGGGTCTTGTAATTACTTTTAATTTATCTTCAACTCGGCCTGCAATTTCTGCCAAGTTAATATTACAACGTCCACAAGTCGGACAAGATACTAAAGTCGGACCACATTCTCTTAACTTCAAGGATTTTAGAATTTGATTTGCTACTTTTACTTCTTCTACTGGATCCCCAGTTAAAGAAATTCTAAAGGTATCCCCAATTCCTTGGGCTAACAGTGCCCCTATACCAACAGATGATTTAATAACCCCCGAATGAACAGTTCCAGCTTCTGTAATACCTAAGTGAAGTGGATAATCACTCTTTTCACTCATTAATTGATATGCTGCAATCGTTAAAGGCACGTCATGTGCCTTTAACGAAATTTTTGTATCATAGAAATTCAGACTTTCTAAAATTTTAATATGCTGCATGGCACTCTCAACCATTGCCTCAGGCGTTGGACGGCCATACTTCGCTAACAAAATTTTATCTAATGAACCGGCATTTACACCAATTCGAATTGGAATATGTCTATTTTTTGCTGCTTTGACTACAGCTTCAACACGGTCAGAATCTCCAATATTTCCTGGGTTTAAGCGAAGTCCATCAATCCCACTATCGACTGCAGCAATAGCCAAACGATAATCAAAATGAATATCCGCAACTAAAGGAACATCAACTAAATCCCTTATTTTTCTTAATGCTATCGCCGCTTCCATATCAGGAATCGCTAAGCGTACAATATCACAACCAGCCGCAACTAATCTTTGGATTTGCTCTACACTGCTAGTCACATCTTGTGTCTTTGTATTCGTCATTGACTGAACACTAATTGGAGCACCGCCACCAATAGCAATATCGCCAATCATTATTTTCCGCGTCATCTTCCGCTTCATTCTATCCACACCTCAATTACTACGGCTTATCAGCCAAACCAATTTGTTCTGATAATATCCTTTGATGTCGCAAATACCATTAAAGCTAAGAGTAACATAAAGCCAAACATTTGCGCTTTTTGCACCAACTCTGGGCTCAAAGGTTTTCCTCTTACACCTTCAATCACTAAAGTCACAAAATGACCACCATCTAAAGCTGGGATTGGCAATAAATTAATAATCCCTAAATTAATGCTCAAAAAAGCAGCAAATTGTAGTAATGGAATAATCCCCATCTGCGCTACTTCACCAGCCATTTGTGCTACACCAATCGGTCCAGCTAATTCAGCATCAATTTTTCCAGCGACCATCTGGATTAATCCATCTACCATCGCTACAGTCACCGAAATTGTATTCTTTATTGCTAACCCAGTAGCTTCAACAAATCCCGGCCGGTAATTATCATATTTAGAAAGCACCCCAATAATTGCCCTTTTAGATTGTTCATCATAAACAGGAATTAAGCTAGCTACTCCAATATTCCCCTCACGTTCATATTGCACTTTTAATATTTTCCCATCACTGACTTGAACAACAGAGACAAATTCTTTCCATGTATGAATATCCTTATCATCAACTTTAATAATTCTATCACCTTGCATTAAACCCGCCTGTGCAGCTGCTTTTCCCTCCATAACTTCACCAAAAATAGGTTCTGGAGAAGGTGTATTGATTCCAGCAGTAAGAAAGATACCTAGAAATATTAATACAGGTAAAATAAAATTCATTGTCGATCCAGCTAGGATTACAATCATTCTCGCCCAAATAGGTTTCGCTGTATAAGCGCGTTCATCCTTTTCCTCATCCGGATCCATCCCTGCAATCTTATTAAATCCGCCTAAAGGAATAATTCGAAGGGAATATAAAGTTTCACCTTTTTGATAGCTAAAAAGTTTTGGTCCAAATCCTATTGCAAATTCTTCTACACGCATACCTACCATTTTGGCAGTAATAAAATGTCCAAGTTCATGAAATAAAACTAATAAACCAAAGACAAATATAGTTGCTACTAATGTAGTCAATTACGAATCGCCTCCATTCATTCTAATCATTTTTATTATTTTCAAAATTTAAAAGATTCTCTTGCGCGAAATTTCTCGTCCAAGCGTCTATTTGATATAAATCCGCTAAATTTGGTTTTGCAATAACAGTATGGTTATTCATCGCAGATTTTATTACTTTACTAATAGATAAGAAAGATATTTTTCCTTCCAAAAATGCATTGACTGCAATTTCATTTGCCGCATTAAATACACAAGGCATAGAACCTCCTGTTTTTCCTGCTCGATAAGCCAATGCTAAAGCTTCAAATGTCTCAGTATCCGGTTTTTCAAAAGTTAATGTTGCAACTTTGAATAAATCTAGTTTAGGAGAATGCATTACTTCTCGATGCGGATAAGTTAAGGCATATTGAATGGGTAATTTCATATCTGGCACTCCCAATTGTGCCATAACCGCACCATCAACATATTCAATCATTGAGTGAATAATACTTTGTGGATGAACTACTACCTCAATTTGATCATAATCCACATCATAGAGCCATTTTGCCTCAATGACTTCCAAGCCCTTATTCGCCAATGTAGCTGAATCCGTTGTAATTTTTTTTCCCATTGCCCAATTCGGATGATTTAAACAATCTGCAATAGAAACTGACAATAGCTCCTCATGTGTTCTGCCACGAAAAGGGCCACCTGAGCAAGTCAAAATAATTTTTTCGACCTTTTCAGGCTCCTCCCCTTGTAAACATTGAAAAAGCGCGCTATGTTCACTATCTACAGGCAAAATCGCTACACCATATTCTTTTGCTAGATTCATAATAATTTCACCAGCAACTACTAGAGTCTCTTTATTTGCCAATGCAATATCTTTTCCTGCTCGAATTGCAGCTACTGTAGGCTCAAGACCAGCAAAGCCAACCAAAGAAGTAACTACAACATCAATTGATTCTAAAATTGCAGCGTTTACCAGTGCTTTTTTCCCAGATAAAATAATTGTTTTTCCTTTATATCTAGCTTGTAAACGCTTTGCGGCCTCTTCATCTACTAATACAGCCAATTCAGGCTGAAATTCTTGAATCTGTTTCTCTAGTAATTGATCGTTATGGTAAGCGGCCAAGGCTTTTACTGCAAATCGATCTGCATTTTCTCTTACCACTTCCAATGTTTGGGTTCCAATGGAACCAGTAGAACCTAAAATAGCAATATTTTTCATCTTAGAACCCCTCATTACTGATTAAAAATTGAAAAAATATGTACGTAATAATACACTAATGGCACAGTAAACATAATGCTGTCAAAACGATCTAAAACACCACCATGCCCAGGCAAGATATCCCCAGAATCTTTTACCCCTGTAAATCGCTTAATACATGACTCCACCAAATCGCCAATCGTTGCTACACTCGCTAATAATACCCCTAAGAAAACCATATGATATGGTGAAAAATGAAAAAGCATCCCTAAACCTACTAATGCTAATACTGTTCCTATTAAGCCACCTAAAAACCCTTCTATTGTTTTTCCAGGACTAATACTAGGACATAATTTATGCTTTCCAATCGAGCAGCCAACAAAATAAGCAAAAGTATCACTTGCCCACGTACCAACAAACGCTAACCAAATAAAAGCCGCGCCCGCAGCTATATCCCCTAAAGCAGTTGAAATTACAATATCACTATAAGCAAAGCGTAATAAAATCAAGTGTGAAAAAGTTAACCCAACATAGAAAATACCACTGATTGTAATCGCTGCACTAGGAATGGAGAATTTAACATGTGCAAAAACAACTCTAGCAAAAATAATTAACACTCCTGCTAATAATAGTCCAATAGTTTCATGTGCATTTCCTAGCCATGCACATCCCATAATCAATGGAATTAAAATAAAACCTATAGTTCTCCATATAGAAACATCTATATGGTTAAAAACTTTTCCATACTCATAAAATGCAATCACTGCCAACAATGTAATTGCACATACAAAAGCCCAACTTCCATACATTACTACAGCAATTGTAGCAAGCATACCAATAATACCTGTAATTATCCTTTGAATTAACATACTTCACCTACTATACTTATATTACTCGTCTATTTTAATCCACCAAATCTTCGTTCACGTTTTTGATATGATAAAACGGCTTGTAACAAATCGTTCGGCTTAAAGTCCGGCCAATTAATCTCAGTAAACCAAAACTCTGCATATGCCATTTGCCACAATAAAAAATTACTAATTCTCAAATCACCACTTGGTCTAATTACTAAATCGACTTCTGGAATCCCCGCGGTATCTAAATGATTTGTAATGAAACTTTCATTAATGTCCTCTATTTTTATCTCATTATTTTTTACTTTATTCGCTATTATTTTAACAGTACGCGTAATCTCATCTCTACTTCCATAGTTTACTGCCAAGTTCAAAATAAGACCTGTATTATTTGCTGTACGCAACTGAGCACTTTCTATTTTAGTTTGCAACAAATCAGACAATTCTTCTATTCTACCAATAAATCTAATCTTCACATTATTTTCATGTAACTCATCTATTTCACGATCAAGATATTCCGAGAATAAATCCATTAAAAACTTAACTTCCGAATCTGGTCTTTTCCAATTTTCAGTCGAAAATGCATATGCAGTAAGCGCCCGAATTCCAAGTCCAGAAGCCGCCTTAACTACTTCTCTCAGCGTCTCAACACCAGCACGATGTCCAAGCGTTCTCATTAATCCTTGCTTCTGCGCCCATCTTCCATTTCCGTCCATAATAATTGCTATATGCTTAGGCAATTTATCAAAATCAATACTTTTATATGCTTCTAGCTTGGTAACATCTTCATTCGTTTTGCCAAACCATCTTTTCCACATAAATTAACCTCCAAAAGAATATAGTAAGACTCAACCCCCTCTGGCAAGAGGGGGTCTTTATCATGGCGCTGAAATAGCTCCAACTGGACAAACCGCCGCACAGGCACCGCATTCAACGCATTCTTCTGAAATCACATATTGAGTATCTCCTTCGGAGATAGCACCAACTGGACAAGTAGCTGCACAAGAACCGCAGGAAATGCATTCTTCACTAATATTATATGCCATAATCACAACACCTCCTTTCGCATCTTTGCTGCAACAATCAACTCATATGTATTATCATCCAGAAGCTTTTGTCTGACAACATATAAAGTTTTATCATCAACCGAAAAGAAATCTCGTGTTGGATAAGTACGAATCACTGTATATTTTATATTGAGATTCTGAAGTTCTGCCTCAACTTCACCTAAAATCCTACCAACAGCGTTCACGACAATTACACTTCCATAATTTCTTTTTCTTTTACTGCCATTACGGAATCAATTTCTTTAATATATTTATCCGTAATTTTTTGCATATCATCTTGTGCTTTTTTGCTTTCGTCTTCTGTAATTAATTTATCTTTTTCCAATTTTTTCACCGCATCAATAGCATCACGACGAATATTCCGTACACCGACTTTTGCTTCTTCGGCTTTTTTATGAATTGTTTTTGCAATTTCAGTCCGTCTTTCATTTGTCAATTGCGGAATCGACAAGCGAATCATTGTTCCATCACTATTTGGCGTAAGCCCTAAATCAGATTTTAAAATTGCTTTTTCAATTGCTCCAAGCATAGTTTTTTCCCATGGTTGAATCGTAATCATCCGTGGTTCTGGTACACTTACATTCGCCACTTGATTTACCGGAGTAGGCGCACCATAATAATCTACCATAACTTTATCTAATAACGCCGGAGTTGCTCTTCCAGCACGAATTGAAGCATATTCTCTTTTTAAAGCTTCAACCGTTTTTTTCATTCTTTCTTCTTGCGCTAAAAAAATCTCTTTTACCATTAAGGTTTACCTCCCACAACAGTACCAATATTTTGCCCTAATGCCACTTTCAAAATATTACTGTGATCATCAATATTAAATACGATAAGCGGAATTTCATTATCCATACACAAACTCGTTGCTGTAGAATCCATTACCGCTAAACCACGTTGTAAAATCTCGATATATTCTAAAGCATCGAATTTTTTTGCATCCGGATTATATTTAGGATCAGAATCATATACTCCATCTGTATTTTTCTTAGCCATTAATATAACATCTGCTTCTATTTCAGCAGCACGAAGTGCTGCGGTTGTATCCGTTGAAAAATAAGGATTACCTGTTCCAGCACCAAAAATAACAACTCTGCCTTTTTCTAAATGGCGAATTGCTTTACGTCTAATATATACCTCTGCCATTTGACGCATTTCAATCGCACTTTGCACCCTAGTGTCCACACCAAATTTTTCTAAAGCATCTTGTAATGCTAAAGAATTCATTACTGTTGCAAGCATTCCCATATAATCCGCTGTAGCTCTATCCATGCCTTTTGCGCTTCCAGCTAGTCCACGCCAAATATTTCCTCCACCAACAACTACAGCTACATCAATATTATGTTCACGAATTTTCTTTATTTCTTGTGCAATAGAATCCACAACAACTGGGTCAATACCAAACCCTTTATCACCAGCTAGTGCTTCACCACTTAGTTTAAGAATTACACGTTTATATTTAGTCGCTTCCAAATACAAAACCCCCAGTCTACGTATATTCTATGTTTATTTCGACAAATTTATAAATATTCCTTTGGACTTTTAAAAAAGAGAACACATCGGTGTTCTCTTTTTTTATTATTTTACAGCAGCCATTACTTCTGCAGCAAAATCATTTTCTTTTTTCTCAATACCTTCACCAAGCTGGTATCTAGCAAATCTTCTAATGGAAATATTTTCACCAATTTTTGCAATAGAACTATTGATTAAGTCAGCAATTGTTTGATCTGGATTTTTAATAAAAGTTTGTTCCATTAAACAAATTTCTTTGTAATATTTTTCAATACGACCAACAATCATCTTTTCAACGATTTTTTCTGGTTTGCCTTCATTTAATGCTTGAGCACGTAATACTTCACGTTCATGTTCTAGTACCGCTTCATCAACCTCTTCACGACGAACAAATAGAGGATTTGTAGCAGCAATTTGCATTGCAATATCACGAGCTAGTGCTTTGAAATCATCTGTTTTTGCGACAAAGTCTGTCTCACAGTTAACTTCAACCATAACACCAATTCTTCCGCCACCGTGTATGTAAGCTTCAACTACACCTTCAGCAGCAACACGACCGGCTTTTTTTGCAGCAGCCGCTAGACCTTTTTCACGTAAAAAATCAACCGCTTTCTCGATGTTACCTTCCGTTTCATTCAGTGCCTTTTTACAGTCCATCATTCCAGCACCAGTCATCTCACGTAATTCTTTAACCATTGCAGCAGTTATAGTTGCCATAAAAATCCTCCTATTTATAAAATTAGGGATAAGGGAAAGTTTTCCCCTATCCCTAATTTACATTTATTTTTTTATCTATTATTCAGCGTCTGCAGCTTCTTCAAGTTGCTCCCCTTGACGACCTTCGATAATAGCATCTGCCATTCTAGCTGTAAGAAGTTTAACTGCACGAATCGCATCATCATTACCAGGAATTACATAGTCAATTTCATCTGGATCACAATTTGTATCAACAATACCAACAATAGGAATACCTAGTTTTTTTGCTTCCGCAACAGCAATTCTTTCTTTGCGAGGATCAATCACGAATAAAGCTCCTGGAAGTTTATCCATGTTTTTAATTCCGCCTAAGAATTTTTGTAATCTTTCCATTTCATGACGAAGAGAAAGAACTTCTTTTTTAGTTAACACTTCAAAAGTGCCATCTTCTTCCATGGTTTCCAACTGTTTTAAACGATTAATACGTTTTTGGATAGTTTGGAAGTTTGTTAACATTCCGCCTAACCATCTTTCATTAACATAATACATGTCAGATTTAATTGCTTCGTCTTTTACAGCTTCTTGCGCTTGTTTTTTTGTACCAACAAAAAGAATTGTTTCACCTTGGGCTGCAACATCGCGTAAGAAATTATAAGCTTCATCAACTTTTTTTACTGTTTTTTGTAAGTCAATAATATAAATTCCATTACGTTCTGTGAAGATGTATGTAGCCATTTTAGGATTCCATCTTCTTGTTTGATGTCCAAAATGAACACCAGCTTCTAATAATTGTTTCATTGAAATAACTGCCATTTGGTGCACCTCCTGTTATTTTTCCTCCGCATTTTTCATCTTTTGTTTTCACCTGCTTAAGCAGGCACAGTACAAAATCAAAATGCGTGCGTTTTTTTACACCGTTTTGTATTTTATCATAGATTTCTATAAATCACAAGATATTTTTATAGCTTCATTCTAAATTTTTCCCAAATTATTTTTTCTTATACATTTGACTAATCAATAAAACTGCACCTTTTCCAATCCCAGTTCTTTTCGCAATTTCATTAGTATCTATCCCTTGACTTATAAGATCATAAACTTGTTGATTTATCTCACTTATATTCAGTTCTACTTTTTCTTCGAGTGCAGATGAATTCTCAATTGCTTCTTCAGTAATTATATTTTTTTCAACATCCATTTGAATTCTATTTAAAGTATCAAATCTTTTCAGTCGTTGATCTAACGCAAAAATCTTTTCATCGGCCTCTTGAATTAAATATTCCAAATGCTCCACATGATTTCTCAACTTTGAAATAATCTGTTCAGCAGACTCTTCTAATTGTAATTGAAAATAATCTGTAGAATCTGCCACTGCATCAATTTTTCTTGTGATTTTCGCATGTTTAAAAAACAAAAAAATTCCACCACATACAATCAACAAAAAAAAAATAACTCCACTAATCATAACTTCCACTCCAAGTAATGAATTAAATTATAAAGCCACATTTCACATTTTTATATCGATATTATGACCTCTAAAAGTATCTACTGCCATTACTACTTCTTCATCGTTTTCTTTCTTTTTATTCTTTTCTTCAAAATTTTGCTGACCTCTGCGTTTTTCCTCTTTAGATTGATTATCATGAATTTTTTTACTTTCAGATTCTTCGGTTTTTTGAACTTGCTTCAAACGTTTGTGTGCATTCTGCTGATATTTTTCGGCTCCAAAATCTTGCTGAAATACAGCTTGCTGCTCCCGTTGCTGCTGTCCTTTTCCTACTTCAGTTGCTTTAGGTATAACAACTTGCATATCCATCGGACTTATATTCATACCCAACACCGTCCTTTGGATGCCTATGAAAATGTCATT
>SKEY01003865.1_pt1 | contig 12726 bp, 10 predicted proteins | sample 4843871 | NCBI WGS metagenome assembly SKEY01 (sample SAMN11008797, study PRJNA524170) | human gut metagenome | biome: Human fecal sample; material: Feces; isolation source: fecal sample from pouch patient p36 | host: Homo sapiens | place: Israel: Tel-Aviv | collected 2016-12-04 | reverse complement strand
TTTGAAAGCAATAAAGATATTATAGAAGAGACTTTGGATATAAAACTTTTAAAAGGATTAATAAATAATATTTTATTAATAAAATAACGTTTTATTAATAGTGCCTGTCAATTTTTTCACCCAAAACAGCTTCTTTCCATTTTCCTCAATTCGAATATCGCCGTAATTATCGTAGCCAACAAGGTTTCTATTCAAATGTGTCATGGAAACTCTCTCTATATATTATTATTAATAATTTTTGCGCCATTATTTATTTTTCTGTTCATCAGACTGGTTTCTGTCCAGTCTTGCATACCCCGTCGTGCGGCGCTTGATCAGCTTCGGGGTATATTCGATATTATACAGGCTGGCAGGTCTTTCATCCAGGTAAAATTTATCATTCATGTCGATCTTACGGATGATGATGTCACAGGCATCTCTTCCCTTCAGCGCAACAAAATGATCAATGGTTGTCAGGGAGATCCTGCGGATGCCGGAATAAAAAATATTGTCGCACCCTATGACAGAAACATCCTTCGGAACGTGTATCCTCATTTCATGCAGCGCATCAATGGCGCCTATGGCCATCATGTCATTCTGTCCTGCGATAGCCGTAAATTTCTGTCCTTCCTGGAGAAGCTCCATAGTCAGCTCGTAGCCCATGGCATACTCGGAATCCATCCGCGGGATCTTTCTGTCATTGGACTCATCTGCCGCCTTGATGAGCACATGATCCTTTTTTCCCTCTTTTTCAAACTCGCGGACAAAACCCTCCACACGCTTGGAGCGCTGCCACTGCCGTCTGGTAAGTGGCGGCGTGATAAATGCCACATCCGTGTGCCCCAGATCAAGAAGATGTCTGGCCATCAGCCTTCCTACCACTGTGTTGTCCTGATTGATAGCATCTACCGTGGTTGTTTTTTCCTTGTTGCTGATGATGACCAGCGGTGTTTCTTTTGCAATCTTTTCTACCTGATGCTGGAAATCCGGATGAGGATTGCAGGTATAGATGATCCCTGCCGGCCGCATGGTCTGCATCATACGGAGATATTTTTCTTCCAGCCCCGCATCGCGCTGGGTGTTGCAGATAAATACCCCATATCCCTGCTCATTGGCCACAGCCTCGATCCCCTGAAGCAGCAGTACATAATAGGGACTGGTGAGTGTGGGGCAGAAAACAACGATCAGCTTTTCTTTTCTGTCAGCTTTGTGTTTCCGACGTCCGGGAAGCTCATAGCCAAGCTCTCTGGCCGCCTGCTCCACCCGCTCTACAGTTTCTCTCGAAAAAGAAACATTATATTTCCGGTTCAGCACCATGGATACCGTTGCCTGGGAAACTCCTGCGCGTGCTGCCACATCCGATGAGGTTGCTTTCTTTTTTGCCACCAGTCTCACCTCCTTTATAACCTGGGGAAATTTCCTGGCTGCTTATCACTTTTTGCAATCCCTCAGGGAATTTTTCACCTGATCCGGTTATAGTTCCACTCTTCCTTCCAGTGCCCGGAGAAGTGTCACCTCATCAATATACTCCAGATCACCGCCCACCGGAACTCCGCTGGCGATACGGCTTACTTTGATCCCGGTCGGTTTGATCAGCTTACTGATGTACATAGCTGTCGTTTCGCCTTCAAGACTGGAATTGGTTGCCACAATAACTTCCTTTACATCCCCCTGAAGGCGCTTCATCAGTTCCTTCAGTTTGATATCATCCGGCCCGATCCCAAGCATCGGGGAGATTGCACCATGAAGTACATGATATACACCGTCAAATTTACCTGTTTTCTCATATGCTGCCAGATCCCTGGTATTCTCAACCACCATGATCGTGCTGTGATCCCTTTTGGGATTGGCGCAGATCGGACAAAGCTCCTGATCTGTCAGCGTGTAACAGCACTTACAGTACTGAACATTCTGCCTTGCATCGGTAATGGAGGCGGTCAGCTGCTCCACCTGGTCCTTCGGCATATTCATGATATGAAATGCAAGACGCTGGGCAGATTTGGCTCCGATCCCCGGAAGATGGGAAAGCTGCTCAATAAGTTTATTGATATGGCTGCTGTAATATTCCATCAGAAAGGAAGACCTCCGCCAAGACCGCCAAGGCCGCCTGTGAGTTTGGACATCACTGCTGCTGACTCGGACTCAACCTGACGGAGCGCCTCATTTGTTGCTGCCGCGATCATGTCCTCAAGCATCTCGATATCATCCGGATCTACCGCTTCCTCGGAAAGTGTGACCTTTGTTATTTCACGTTTACCGGAAACTGTAACGGAAACAGCTCCGCCGCCTACTGTTGCTGTAAACTCTTTTTCCTCAAGAGCTTTCTGGTTTTCTTCCATCTGACGCTGCATTTTCTGCGCCTGTTTCATAAGATTATTCATGTTTCCCGGCATACCCATGCCAGGAAATCCACCTCTTTTTGCCATAATACTTTCCTCCTGTTTTTTGTTTACGGATTTATGACTCCTCATCCGGGTCTTCTTCCACTACGATATCCATGTGGATATTCTCCCGAAGTGCATCGTCTACTGTGATCTGCGCGAGATTGGTGTGCTGATGTTTGTTGGCTACCAGCATATGTATCTCCACGCTCTTGCCTGTCCGGGCAACAATAATGTCCTGAAGCTCTTTCTTCGCCTCCGGATTGTCTACATAATTCATCCCCAGAAAATCCTGGAATTCCACATAAAGGATGGGATCTCCTGTTTCTCCGTTATACTTGGGGACTGCACGCTGCAGGGACTGCTTGAAAAGTCCGGTAGTCTGACCCACGATGGCACGCCAGCCTGCCACGATCTTCTGAAGATCCTCAGGAGCTGCCTTCTGTGGTTTCTGCTGCTGTACCGTTGCTGTACCGGTCACTGCCGCCCCCGGTTCCCCGGCTCCACCGGCCTCGCTCTCCCGAACGATCACCTGCTGCACAGGCCGTTCCTCCATCTGTTTTTCCAGGACACGAAGCCTGTCAAGAACAGAGTCCAGATTTGTCTCCATGGCCGGTCTGCACAGCTTGATCAGTGCGATTTCCACCAATACACGCTTCTGGCTTGCAAAACGGATCTGATTGGACAGATCGGAAAAAATACGAATGTAACGCATCAGCGTCTCCACATCTGTCATCCCGCTCTCTTCCTTCAGAAGCTTCAGATTCTCAGAAGAAACATCAATGGCTTCCTCCGGATTTTCGGAAGTCTTCACAAGCAGAAGATTTCGCATATACCAGGTAAAATCTGATACAAACTGTCCCAGCTCCCGGCCGCCTGTGATCAGGTCCTCCAGCACATGGATGGAACCTGTCACATCGCCGGAAAGAACCTTTCGGAGAAGTCTGCTGAATACCTCTGTATCCACAGCTCCCAGAACATCCAGGACTTTATCATAAGTAAGCACCTGTCCCAGATAAAAGGAAATACACTGATCCAGAAGACTCAGGGCATCTCGCATGGACCCGTCGCCTTTTTTTGCCACATAGCGTACAGCCTTCTCCTCTGCTTCCACCCCTTCTGCTGTCAGAAGCTCGGAAAGTCTGGCAGCAATGGTATCAATGGATATCCGGTGAAAGTCATAGCGCTGACATCTGGACAGTATTGTGATCGGTATCTTGTGGGCCTCTGTAGTCGCCAAGATAAAAATAACATAAGAAGGCGGCTCCTCCAATGTTTTCAGAAGAGCATTAAATGCACCTGTTGAGAGCATATGCACCTCATCGATGATATAAACCTTGTATTTGCCCTCTGTTGGACGATAAGCCACTTCCTCACGGATCTCACGGATGTTATCAACACCGTTGTTGGAGGCTGCATCGATCTCGATCACATTCATGGCAGTTCCCGCCTGAATGGCCTTGCACATGGCACATTCATTGCAGGGGCTGCCATTTACAGGATGTTCACAGTTTACTGCCTTCGCCAGGATCTTTGCAACCGTAGTTTTTCCGGTACCACGCGTTCCGCAGAACAGGTATGCGTGTCCGATACGGTTCGCCTTGATCTGGTTGGTCAGTGTTGTCACAATATGGTCCTGTCCTTTTACATCGTCAAAATTGTCGGGACGAAATTTACGGTAAAGAGCAGTATAACTCATAAAACTCTCCTTCTCTTCGCCACAGTCGCCGCGGAAAGACTCCCGCGGCGGCCAGATGACTCATAATTCATTAATCGCCAAAACTGATTCCGATCTGTTTGGCTGCTTTTACAAGCTGATCCTTTGGAGATACCATCTTCAGCTTGCCTGCGCATTCAGCAAGAGGAACCCTCTTGATCTTGCCGTTGATGACACCGATCATAACACCGTATTCCTCATCCATGATCGCCTGCGCTGCACCGGCACCGATCCTTGTGGAAAGAACGCGGTCATATGCACATGGCTCTCCGCCTCGCTGCATATGTCCCGGAACTGTGATACGTACCTCACTTCCGGTCACCTGCTGGATCTGGTCTGCGATCTCATAGGATACAGACGGATATTTCTTCGCTCTTTCCGCAAGCTTTTCTTTGTATTTTTTCTTCGGAAGCTCTGCATCTTCTTTTGAGATAGCTCCCTCAGCTACTGCAAGAATGGTAAAACGCTTGCCTGCCTTGTTACGCTTCTGGATGGCTTCTACAACCTTATTGATATCATATGGGATCTCCGGGATCAGGATCACATCTGCTCCGCCTGCAACACCGGCATTCAGTGTAAGGCTTCCGACCTTATGTCCCATGATCTCAACAATAAATACACGTCCATGAGATGCAGCTGTTGTATGGATGCAGTCAATGGCATTTGTTGCGATCTCCAGAGCGCTCTGGAAGCCAAAGGTCATATCTGTACCCCAGATATCATTATCAATGGTCTTCGGAAGATGGATGATATTCAGGCCTTCCTCGCGGAGAAGATTGGCGGTTTTCTGCGTTCCGTTTCCGCCGAGGATCACAAGACAGTCAAGACAGAGCTTATAGTAAGTCTGTTTCATGGCCTCAACCTTGTCCAGTCCCTTCTCATCCGGAACCCGCATCAGTTTGAATGGCTGTCTGGATGTTCCGAGAATAGTTCCGCCCTGAGTCAGGATTCCGGAAAAGTCCCTGGCTGTAAGCATACGGTATTTCCCGTAGATCAGTCCCTTATATCCGTCATCAAATCCATAAACCTCAAGGTTCTCAACGCTGTTGCTCAGACCCTTTACAACGCCTCTCATGGTTGCGTTCAGTGCCTGACAGTCACCACCGCTTGTCAGCAGACCGATTCTTTTAATCATAGCGTCCTCCATTCTATGCCCTCTTATGTGCACATTTTATTTGTTGCTGTCTGCATATAAGACAGATATTCCACCTGACGTATTTCTGCAGAACAACTACTGTATCCTCTCTTTTCACAGAGTTTTACACAATATAATATTATAAAGCATTTTCAGGCAGTGTACAATAGCCAAAAAAGCACGAAAACAGCGAGTGTATTGATTGACTTTACCTGTATCTCATCGTAAAATAAAATTATCAGTAACTTTCGTATGTTTACAGAAAATTTTTACCAGGAAAGGAGCGTCCTATGAAAAAAATCCTCAAAAAACTATCCTGCGCTTTATTAGCCGCAGCCATGGTATGCGCCATGACTCCTCTCGCCGCCAGTGCAGCGATCAATTATTCCAAAACCCGGATCGTTTATATGCCCACATCCGGAAAGGACTTGGGATACGATGAGATCTCGATCAGCAATATTCCTGCTAAACAGAACATTCTCAAATCCAATGTTAAAGTGGTCAGCGGCGGTTCTGTGATCGCACTGGACTCCTTCGGTTCCAGCAGCTTCAAAAGTACCACGGAGGCTTTCCGCAAGGGTGCAAAACCGTACACTCACTCCGATCATTTCTACAATATCGGTTTTGCCGTTAAAAAGCCCGGAACTGGAAAGATTTCCTTCAAGGTCGGAAACAAAACCTATACTTCCACCATCAAGGTGCTTCGTTATGTCAACCCGTTGAAATCCGTCTCCATCACAGGTGTAAAAGGCAATCTTGCCGGAAAATTCAAAAGCTCCGGCCATAACGCCTTTCGTTACGCCAACAAGGCACAGAAGAATGCTGTCATGAAATGCACCGCTGCAAATGGCTGGAAGATCACAGGCGTTTCTTTCAACAACAACCGGACCCATACACAGTATAGTACCAATTACAACGCCCCTAACAGCGGGGCTTCTTCTTCCACGCTCCGTATCGGAAATCTTTCCGCGAAGCAGTCCGCCTATATCAGCTTCACCCTTCGCAACACCAAAAACGGGGCGGTACAGTACTGTACACTTAATATGAACTGATTTATTTCGGTCTGTACCTTGACAAATCCGGTTTCAGAGTCTATAATTAAATTCCGCGCAGCCGGGGAGATAGCGGTGCCCTGTACCTGCAATCCGCTACAGCAGGGGTGATGCCAATCTGAGGCTTGTATCTTGCAGAGCAGCCCTTTATAAGTGGCGTTGACGTCTGGGTCTTACGCAACAGGAATCTGTGAACCGTGTCAGGGCAGGAATGCAGCAGCACTAAGCAGAAGCTCTTGTGTGCCGTGAGGGTGCCTGGGCTGAGTTAACTGTAAAGGTAACGTCTGTGAGACCATTCCGAGGTGCGGCGCGCGTAAAAAAGGTTATAATATATGATCTCTATATAAACAGCATTCCCGCCGGGTCCGTCATTTATGACTGATCCGGCGGGATTTTTTGTGCTATTATTTTATTTACAATATCCGGCAACTACCTGATTAATCAGCTTGCCGTCTGCCTTTCCCTTCAGATCTCCCATAACTGCCTTCATGATCTGGCCTTTATTTCCTGTTGCCAGAACATCTGCAAATTTCTCCTCGATATAAGCCTTGATCTCTGCTTCATCCATCTGCTTCGGAGCATATTTCGCAATGATATCATATCTTGCCTGATACTCCTCTTTCAGATCTGTACGTTCTGCAGGGCAGGTGTCGATCTGCTCTTTTGCTGTTTTCAGCTCTTTCAGGATAACTTTGTCTACAAGCTCTCCTTTGATGTCATCACGGCATCCCTCATCAATGGCAGCTTTTTTTACTGCTGCGATCAGTGCGGAAACTGCTTCCTTTGTTACCTTATCTTTGGCCTTCATTGCTGCTACCATGTCTTTTCTTAAAGCTTCAAGTTCCATTTTTTGTTCCTCCATTTTCTGTCGTTCCTGTATCAACGACTTTCGTTTGACCTGAATGGATTTTCTGTCTGTAATAGTGAAATCCATTTATGATTTTATTTTGATATTTTCACAGGATTCTGTCAAGAGTAAATCTCCCGGGATTTTTCGTTCTGTTCCGCTCTCTCTGACTGTGTCTGCCCGGCAAGGCGCTCTGCTTCCTGCTTCTTCAGGATTTTTGCCTGCTTCTTTTTCTCCCGCAGTTCCCTGAAAAATGTGGAAAGCATTTCGGAGCATTCCTCTTCCAATATCCCTTCTGTGATCTTTACCTGATGATTAAAGCCTTCGATCTGAAGAAGATTCATCACAGATCCGGCACAGCCTGCTTTCGGGTTCATACAGCCGATCACCACCTCATCGATCCTGGATTGTACCAGTGCACCGGAACACATCTGACAAGGCTCCAGCGTTACATACATGGTGCATCCCTCCAGACGCCAGTCTCCCAGCTTTTTACTTGCCCTTCGGATAGCATTAAGCTCTGCATGGGATAAGGTATTTTTATCTGTATTGCGGCGATTGTAGCCTCTGGCTATGATCTTTCCCTCATGCACGATCACGCAGCCGATCGGCACTTCCTCCAATGCACGGGCCTTTTTTGCCTGGCGGATCGCCTCTTTCATAAAACGTTCCTGATCTGTCACGTTTTTACTCCTCCTGTAACTTCACATTCCGGAAAAAGCTCCGGGATCCTATCTTGTTCATACTAAGACTGCTCTCAGCCTTCTGTCCGTTCGATTATAGCTTTTCCGGTATTTCATGTCAATCTGCTGCAAAACAGATATTCGCACACAGCCAAAAACGCCACAGAAATTTCCACACTAATTTCTGCAGCGTTTTCTTATTGTATGACAGAAAAACGCAGACAACGGAAGCTCTCGCGAACTCCATTGTCTGCGTCAATGAATGCATTATATCTGCTTTTTTCCGGAAAGTCAAGCAGCCAGATTGGTTCAGTGTACCTGTTCCATCGTCGTTGCGGTCCACGTAGATGTAGCCGTAGCGTTTTTTCAGCTCTGCTGTAGATGCACTGACAAGGTCAATGCAGCCCCAGGAGGTGTACCCCATAAATTATATGTTTTTTTCTTCCATGAGCAAGTCCCCATCTCTGCTTACTGCTTTTCGCAACTCCGCAGGAAACTTACTTGATTCGGTTAAAAAGGCTTGCAGCTTTTTTCGGGGGAGAGTATGCTTGTAGTATCATAAATAAGAGAAACAAGGGGATTTTCCTATGAAAATATGTGGATTTAACAAAACAACCCTGCTGGATTATCCGGGAAGGGTAGCCTGTACCATATTCTTAGGCGGCTGCAACTTCCGCTGCCCATTCTGCCAGAATGGAGCTCTTGTCGTGGAGCCTGACACCCAGCCTGAATATTCCCAGGAGGAAATCCTGGCTTTTCTAAAAAAAAGAAAGGGGATTCTCGATGGCGTCTGTATTTCCGGCGGTGAACCCACACTTGCACCGGAGCTGCCGGAATTTCTCAGCAGGATCAGGGAACTGGGCTATGATGTGAAGCTCGATACCAACGGTTCCCGCCCCTCCGTGGTAAAAAATCTCGCAGCAGCTGACCTGATCAACAAGGTTGCCATGGATATCAAGGCCTGTCCTTCCAACTATCATGTGCTTACCGGTGTACATGCTGATCTGGATGGGATCCGGGAAACTGCCAGATGGCTACTGGACGGACACCTTGATTATGAATTTCGTACAACAGTTGTGAGGGAACTTCATTCCGAAAAAGATTTTCAGGAGATCAGCCGATGGTTAAGCGGTGCAAAAGCTTATTATCTCCAGGCTTACCGGGATTCCGACGGAGTTCTGATACCGGGATTCTCTGCCTGCTCCGAGGAAGAAATGAAAAACTACCGGGATATCCTGTCTCAGACGATCCCGGTAGTAGAAATTCGTGGTATGGAGCTGTGATCTGCGGATTTGCAAAACTGTTTGCTTATCTGCATGGATGCCGAAATTTTTCTGATCAGATGTTAATAAAACAGTACCAGTATCCTCCCTTTCCGCCTGGGATATGAATATCCGGACATTCCTTAAAGTAGGGAAAGCCAAACATATTGGCCATAAACCGTTCCTGCTGGCTGTATCCACCGGGTACCCCCAGTATGTACTGTCTCCGGGGATTTCTGCACAGCAGAAGATGGCCGAAATTCTGATATCCGTACATGACAAAACGGTTGCTGCAGAAGCAGCCGTTTTTTCTGCATAAGGCACTGCAGTCCGATGGTCTGATCTTGCGGCAGTCTGTGAAATAGCCGTCGTTAAAGGGATCATCACAGGGTATTCCCGGAAGTGGACGAGATGGCTCCGGTCGCGATGGTTTCGGCGGATGCGGTGACGGCTGGCCTGGTCGTGGTGGTTCCGGCGGATGCGGTGATGGCTGGCCTGGTCGCGGTGGCTCCGGCGGATGCGGACCGGGAGTCTGATATGAATTTCCGGTTTCCGATGTCTTTAATACATCCTCCTGAATCTCCTCCACCGTCATGATCCTGTCTGACTCCTTCTGATTTTCCTGCACTTCTGGCAAGGTTCCAGCTTTTTGATTTTCTTCTTCCTTTTCTTCCCGCTCTCTGCCTTTTTTCTCCGCCGCCTTCTGATATTCCGTTCCTATTTTCTCCGTTTCCTTCCGAGATTCCGTTTCTTTTTTCTTCCACTCGCGGAAATTCTCCGGCCGGATCGGCTGATCATCCCATTCCGTTCCCCAGAATCCGCCGGCATCGGAGATCAGAAGCAGTCCTCCAAGCTCCTGAAGACTTTTTCCCATGCCTCCAATATCCCCTGTATCCGTCTCCAGTGCGCACTCGATCCGTTCCCGCCCTGTAACACAGCTTCCGATCAAAATACCATCCATCAGCCCTTCCTGCCGCACAAACCCATACACTCTGCACCGACTGCCAGGCTCCAGTCCAACGCAGCGCAGATGAACCTCCACACGGCATTTCCTATCTCTGGCCTCCACCCTCACATAACCGCTGCTGCCATCTTTTTTTCCTTTCCGATACTCGTACACATACGCAACAAAACGCTGATATCCAGCCAACGCACGTCCCTCCGGTATTTCGGTTTCGTTAATATATATGAAGATCGAGAGAAATCATTCCATCAACTAAAAAAAGCTCCAGGATGTACAAACATAAAAAAGAACCCCTCAACCAAGGGATTCTCAAGCTGTTAGTCGAAGCGACAGGATTTGAACCTGCGACCTCTGCGTCCCGAACGCAGCGCTCTACCAAACTGAGCCACGCTTCGTTATTCTGTTTCAGTTGTTTGTGTTTTGCTCAACTGCAAGAGCTATTATATTAGAGTTTCTGTACTTTGTCAATAGAAAAAATTAAAATTTTTCAAAAAAATCGAATTTTTTCTTTTTTCCTGCTTCGGGCATGCATTTTCGCAGACCCGAAGCAGTTTTGGGAAAGGTTCTTTATAACATATCAAGTATATTCAAGTGAAATATATGCTTATTTCACTGTAACTGTTACCTTTTTTGTGATTCCGTTGCTGCTTACATAGATAACAGCTTTTCCTTTTTTCACACCTTTAACAACACCTTTGCTGCTTACAGTAGCAACTTTTGTATTGCTGCTTCTGTAGGTGATCTTTGCCTTTGAAGTAGCAGCTGCCTTGATGGCTGTTGTTTTCTTTGCTTTTACACTTACAACTGTTTTGGATGTGATCTTCAGGCTGCCTTTTTTTACTGTGATCCTGCAGGTTGCTTTGTAGCTTCCGCATTTTACTGTAATTGTAGCTGTTCCTGCTTTTTTTGCTGTTACTTTTCCGCCTGCGCTTACCACTGCAACGGATTTATTACTGCTTGTATAAGTAACTTTTCCGCTAACGCCTGTTTTTTTCACTTTGATCTGGCTTGTTCCACCCACAAATACAGTCTTCGCTGAAGCCGAAGCTTTTACAGACGGCTTCTTAACTGTGATCTTGCAGGTTGCTTTATAATTTCCGCATTTCGCTGTGATCACAGCTGTACCTGCCGCCTTTGCAGTTACCTTTCCATTTGCGGCTACAGCTACAACAGATGGTTTACTGCTTGTATAGGTTACTTTTCCGGTAACACCTGCGGTCGTTGCTTTCAGCGTCACTGTAGCTGGAGATCCTTTTACATAAAGCGTCTTCGCTGATGCATTCAGTTTTACAGCTGGCGTTTTTACAGTAAGCTTGTACTGTGCAGTTTTTCCTGCTGCAGATGTTGCTGTGATCACGGCTGTTCCTGCTGCTTTCGCAGTTACTTTTCCGTTCTCGTCCACAGATGCAACCGTTTCATTATCGGAAGCGTATGTTACATCCTTGCAATTCTCGCCTGCTGCTTCAAGCTGTCTGGAGCTTCCGATATAAAGAACTCCTGAATTTTCTTTAAAAGCAATCGTTCCATACACCAGCTGAACAGAAACATCTGCATGACCATCACTGGAAACTCTTACTGTATAGGTTTCATTTTCCGGTCTCGCTACAGTGGAATCCAGAGCAACCACTCCATCTGTAGTTACTGCATCCTGTACAAGATATGTTGTCTCTGAAGCATGTCCGACACCTGTTGTATAGAAAACAGATACCTTCGGATTTTTGTATTTATCAAGATTTGCAAGCTTAACATGGGTGCTGTCCGTAAATTCCGGAGAAACAGCCATCTCTTCTGTTGCCTGCGGTTTAACATAAATACCATCTGCAAATTCATATACATACGCGCCGTCTGCCATAATGTACGTGATCTTGTTTACGGTTTTTCCCTCAAGACCTGTATCTTTTGCAAAGGCAACCTTATACACCTTCAGCCACATCTCGTTCATATGACGCATGCCATATTTTCCGCCGTCTGTTGTTTCCAGGATCATTCCCTGAATCCCGGAGTTAACTGCAAAATCGGAATCACTCTTTGTATTGCGGAGATATTTTGTGCTGGTTTCTTTTACATCAATCTCATAATCTCCCCAGCGAGAAGATGTTTTGAGTGTTGCCTCCGCATCTGTCACAGTTGCTTTTACATTAAATTTTGTAGCACTGTATGTTCCATCTGTATTCAGTGTTTTATACTGCCCAGGCTCTACCGTCGGAGTACGTCCCAGGGTGATCCCTGCTGCTTCTGTATATACTCCGCTTTCCGGAAGTTCTCCCGCTTCTGAAAGGATCTGCGCCTCTACATACGTTTTTGCATCTGTAGCTACATTAACCTTTTTTACTCCTGCGATCTCATAGCCATTTTCTGTCAGATTCTGAACATCTGCATTTCCGAAAACAGTGCTTTTTCCGGTTGTGGCAGATGTAACGGAATCATACTTGCGGCTCGTTGCATCTCCCGCATAAAATTCCTCGTATGACAGAGATGCCGTACCGTAAAGTGTTCCTGTCAGTGCCTGATGTCCATTTGCCACCTTATAATAAATATCTGTTCCCGGAATCTGTGTATATCCATCCACCGCTCCCTTTACCCAGTAATAGGAAACATTGGAAACCGTGATCGGCTGGCCTGTCAGTGTGATATTTTTTGTCATATCCACATAATTGTCGCTTGAGATCATAACCGTGTAGATCTCATCCCCGGCCCTGGCTACAC
>SKEY01003864.1_pt1 | contig 12729 bp, 7 predicted proteins | sample 4843871 | NCBI WGS metagenome assembly SKEY01 (sample SAMN11008797, study PRJNA524170) | human gut metagenome | biome: Human fecal sample; material: Feces; isolation source: fecal sample from pouch patient p36 | host: Homo sapiens | place: Israel: Tel-Aviv | collected 2016-12-04 | reverse complement strand
ACCGTCAAAGCTGAAATCGAACGTCGTGCAAACGAATCAAATCAATCATATGTGAATTGTCAAGGTGCTCCGGCTACTGAAAAGTAGTCGGGGATTTTTTTATCATACCAAAAAATTAAGCGCTTACGTTATTTTTGAATATGATAAAGAATAAAGACACAAGTATTGTTCGGTTTATTAGTCGTGTTCCAATGGTTACTGGAAAATAATTGATGATTACAAATACAACGTAATATTATCAATAGCAAAGCTATAGGATTTCAAAAATGAAGTCTTATAGCTATTTTTGTGTAGCAGTAAAAATTGTGAAGGGTATGTTTGGGAAAAATATTTTTGATTACTTGATTTGAATCAAGCGGTGAAATTGCTATTTGTCAGACAATAAGATATAATTAGAGAAAATCTTGTTTGCAAAAGAACAGGATAAACAGTAACTTTAAGCAAGATGGTTTTGTCTGGTGATTTTGAGAGTGTAAAAAGGAAAAAGTATGAGTGATGAAAGAAAAAGGGAAAATGAAGAGGAAAAACTGAAAGATTTTTTTCATAATGTGATAGGAATAAAATCGGAAGCTGTGCTGGAGGTGTTGGCGGAGAACTCGGAAATCTGTAAGTTGAAAGCAAAAACTTTGCTGATGAAAGAGAACGAGAAGGTAAAGCTTTGGTAGGGATCATGAATTTGGACAAGCAGATAACCTCTTTCCTGACAGTGGAGTTGATAACGGATTGTGAAATTGTAAGGATATCAGCGGATGTTCTTCGAAAGCTGGCTATGGAGAATATAGAAATTGCTCTGGTCTGTAATCGAATGCAGAGTGTGGCATCTATGAGGGAATATGAATACAGAAAAATGATTCTTACCTGTAATCCGGTACAGAGATATGAATATTTCCTGGAAACCTATCCGGGGCTGGAAAAATATGATGGGGCTTGACAGAGCTGGAAAGTAACCTGGGCCAAGACAAAAGGTGCATCTGGTTATGAAGTATACAAACTGACTGGAAAGACATGGAAAAAAGTCAGTGACACAAGATCCACTTCTTTTACAGATAAGGGATTAAAAAAGAATACTACTTATCAGTATAAAATCCGCGCATATCAGACAGTGAAAGGAAAGAAAGTTTACAGTGCGTTCTCATCTGTGAAAAAAATTAAAAGATAAGGAGCTAAGAGGAAGAAAAAGTTCTCAGCGATTTTGACAGGTGTTTTTTGATACTGTTTTGTATGGTAATGTCAGTAACTGTAAATGCTGCGCAAAAAATACCTGGAAGAGTAAAAATGGTAAGTGCGTATTCTGGATCCGGATTGCGAATATCCGCTTGACTCAGGTTCATGTTACATGGGACAAAACGACAAATTATTCTCAGATGGATTATCCAAGTCAAAATGAATATAGCAGAGGATGACCTGTAATGGATGCAAAAGTGCAAATCCCAAAGAACCGGATGTGGATGATGGAATTTAATGAATATTACGTTTTCAAAGCAGTAGGATGAAAGGAATATGACCTTTCTCCTGCTGTTTTTCTTTCTGAATAAATCCAGGAGATATAGAATTTGATGTGGTAAAGCGATAAAAATATAGTTTTAAACTATAACTGGTGCTAGATATTATGAATTGGCATATTTGGAAGTGTAGTGGTATAGTATGTTCATGCTCAACGGAGCGGGGAATAAGAGAGAGGGAGAATGAGATGTCTGGGATTGTGATTGAGAAGGTCCGGAAGTCTTTTGACACGAAAGATGGCGTGGTCGAGGCTTTGAAGGATGTGAACCTGAATATCGATTCCGGTGATATATATGGGATTATCGGTATGTCGGGGGCAGGTAAGAGTACATTGGTACGATGTATGAATTTTCTGGAGGTTCCCACAGAGGGACAGGTTCTGATAGATGGGAAGGCTCTTGGAGATTTGACAGAGAAGGAATTGAGAAAACAGAGGGAAGAGATTGGTATGATCTTCCAGCATTTCAATCTGCTGATGCAGAAGTCAGTGATCGATAATGTCTGTTTTCCCCTTTATATAAAAGGAAAGAAGAAGGCAGAGGCCAGAAAGAGGGCAGCAGAGCTGTTGGAGATTGTTGGTCTGGGGGACAGGCAGAATGCTTATCCTGCACAGCTCTCCGGTGGTCAGAAGCAGAGGGTTGCCATTGCAAGAGCACTTGCTTCGGATCCGAAGATTTTACTTTGTGATGAGGCTACCAGTGCACTGGATCCGCAGACTACTTCTTCTATTCTGGAATTGCTGAAAAAGATTAACAGACAGTTTGGAATCACCATAGTGATCATTACTCATCAGATGTCGGTTGTGCGTGAAATCTGTACACATGTGGCGATCATGTATGAGGGTGAAGTGGTTGAGAAGGGACTGGTTGCAGATATTTTTGCAAATCCTCAGTCAGAGGTGGCCAAAGAACTGATCCGAAAGGATACAGGCTCCGATATCGGCGCAGACAGCAGACTGGATGCCGGTAAGGAAAAAGGACAGGCAGAGATCAAAAGCGGTGAGAAGATACGAATCGTATTCTCCGAGAATTCAGCTTTTGAGCCTGTAATCGCAAATCTGATCCTTACCTTCGGAGAACCGGTAAATATCCTGAAGGCAGATACCAAGAATGTAGGTGGTGTAGCCAAGGGAGAAATGATACTGGAATTTATGGAGGGCAGTACCAGAACAGAAATGATGAAGCAGTATCTGAAGGAAAAAGGTTTAGCAATCGGGGAGGTGACAGAATATGTGGGATCATGAAACAATAATGATGATTGTACAGGGTGTGGGAGAAACACTTTACATGACAGTTCTTTCCACAGTTCTGGGATACCTGTTCGGACTTCCGATGGGAGTGCTGCTGGCAGTGTCTGATAAAGAGGGACTGAAGCCAAATGCAGTGTTGTATAAGATACTGGATGCCATTGCAAATATAGTGAGAAGTATTCCGTTTCTGATCTTACTGATCCTGCTCATTCCTTTTACCAGAGCAGTGGTGGGAAAGAGCTATGGATCTACAGCAACTGTAGTGCCGCTGGTTGTGGCAGCGATTCCTTTTATCGCACGAATGGTAGAATCTTCTATTAAAGAAGTAGATGCAGGTGTAATCGAGGCAGCCAGAGCCATGGGTGCAAGCAACATGAGAATTATCGTGAAAGTGCTTCTGGTAGAAGCCAGAACATCACTGATCACGGGAGCGACCATTGCAATCGGAACCATTCTTGGTTATTCCGCGATGTCCGGTGCAGTTGGAGGCGGTGGACTTGGTGATATCGCCATTCGTTACGGATATTACAGATATCAGTCAGATATCATGATCGTAACAGTTATCCTGCTGGTTATTCTGGTACAGATTTTCCAGTCAGTGGGAATGCTGATTGCAAATAAGATCGACAGAAGAAAGTAAGTACAAATAAAAAATATTCCGCGGGGAGGAAATGAAGAATTTTCGGGCGGATAAAAATAAAAGAAAAAAGTTAAAACAGAATTATAAAATTCAGGAGGAAGATTATTATGAAAAAATTAGTGGCAGCAGTTTTAACAGGTGTATTAGTAGCAGGAACATTAAGCACAGGCGTTTATGCAAAAGATGATGATAAGACAATCACAGTTGCAGCATCCGCAACACCTCATGCAGAGATCCTTGAAGAAGCAAAACCACTTCTTGAAAAAGAAGGATATGACCTGGAAGTTACAGTATTTGATGACTATGTAAGACCAAACGAGGTTGTAGAGAGCGGCGAATTCGATGCAAACTATTTCCAGCACATCCCATATCTGGAACAGTTCAATGAAGAAAAAGGTACACACCTTGTAAATGCCGGCGGCATCCACTATGAGCCATTTGGAATCTATCCTGGAACAAAAGACAGCCTGGATGATCTGGCAGACGGAGATTCCATCGCAGTACCAAACGATACAACAAATGAAGCAAGAGCACTTCTTCTTCTCCAGGACAACGGAATCATCACACTGAAAGACGGTGCAGGATTAAATGCAACTGTAAAAGATATCGAAGAGAATCCTCACAATGTAGAGATCGTAGAACTGGAAGCAGCACAGGTGGCACGTGTTACAGGCGAGACGGCTTACGTAGTATTAAATGGAAACTACGCTCTGGAAGCCGGTTTCTCAGTTGCAAAAGATGCACTTGCATATGAGCAGGCAGATTCTGAAGCTGCAAAGACATATGTAAACATCATTGCAGTAAAAGAAGGCAACGAAAACAGCGACAAGATCAAAGCTCTGGTTGATGTATTGAAATCTGATGAGATCAAAGATTTTATCAATGAGAACTATGATGGTGCAGTAATCCCATATGATGACAGTGAAGATACTGAAGATGCAGCGGACAGCAAAGACGCAGACAGTGCAGAAGAAACAGCAGAGACAACTGAAGCAGCAGAAGATGCTGAATGATTAACAGAAAATAAATCATATAACTAAAAAATTCCCTTTCCGGTAAAAGCTGGAGAGGGAATTTTTTGCATAACAGAAAATGAGGTTAGAATTTCCTGTTATACAAGAAGTTCTTCGGGCAGGATTACGCTATGGCGAAGAGAAATTCAGGAAAAACAGATAGGCTTTTGTTATGGTTTCTGTTAAAATCTGATTATAGTAATTGGATTATCTTCTGAAGGTGGTGTCTGGTTCAAGGTGAAAATGTGAGGATAATTGCAGGGTCAAGGTTTTATACAATGGAGAAATGTATATGAAAAAGGAACAGATATTAAATAACAGTATTTCTGAGAAAGCTAAATATCATTTGCCGTTGGAAATGCAGGAGCACTGGACAGTATATGAAAGTCTGAAAGAAAGCGAAGATTCCTTTACAGTTCTGGTGAAAGAATCGGTGACAGGCGTTTTTTGCGTTCTGAAATGGGGCAGAAAACTTCAGGCAGAAATGCTGCGCAATGAAATGGAAATTCTTCAGAAATTAACGGAAATGGGATTAACCGGAATCCCAAAAGCCTGCAGAATATTTGAAGAAAATGGCGGAGTATATTTCTTGCGGGAATACATAGAAGGAACACCGTTATCTCAGATAGTCCTGCAGAAAGGCGGTATACAGGAAAGAGAACTCTGTAGGATAAGTATAAAAATCTGCCACGCGGCAGAGCAGTTTCAGGACTTGGAAGATCCAATGATCCATCGTGATATTAAACCGGAGAACATTGTAATTACTCCCGGCGGTGAAGTGATATTCATTGATTTTGGAACCATGCGCAGCTATAAAAAAGACAGTCAGAGAGATACGTTCGTGGTAGGAACCAGAGGAACTGCAGCTCCGGAGCAATACGGTTACACCCAGACAGACCAGAGGACAGATGTGTATGCGATCGGGCAGACAATGTTGTATATGGTTACAGAGAACTATGAACAGAACCAACTTTCTGAATGTGATATCAGCAGAAAAATGAAAAAAGTGATAGAAAAAGCCTGTTCTTTTGAACCGGATAAAAGATATGCAGATGCTGCTGAGTTAGGCAAAGCAATTGAAAAGTGCCAGGAAGACAATAGAAAAAATGGTTACAAAAAAGTAGGTGCAGCGGTTGGATTGATAGTGGCCGGCTATATACTGGCAGTTCTTTTTCCGTGTACAACAGTGGTTAAAAATGGAAAGATTACAGCAGACCGTAATGTAACGGAGAATCAGATTACAGCAGAGAATACGCAGGAGGAAGAGACAGACCAGAATACAGAGCAGAGTCAGGACCCGGAACAGATTTCAGATGCAAAGCAGTCTCAGAATAATAAGATAATATTCAAAGAAGAATTAATTGAAGCAGCAGTACGTAAAGAACTAAATCTTTCTGAAACAGATGAGATAACAGCCGATATGTTAGAAAATGTAAGAAAACTTCGCATTGTCGGAAAGGAAATCCTTGACGATGAAGACTGTTTCTGGGGTATCGGGCATCACATAGATGGAAAAGACAGCAGCTTCGGTTCTGTCCGTGGAAGTATTACGGATCTTTCTGACCTGACACAGATGATAAATCTGGAAGAACTTGCGCTGTGCAATCAGAGAATCGAAGATATATCAGACCTGAAAGACCTGCCACTAAAAGAACTCTATCTGAGCAAAAACATGATCACTGATTTCTCTGGCATCCAAAGCCTGATAGATTTAGATATCCTTTGCATCCTGGAGAATCCGGCAGAGGATCTGTCATCACTTGGGGAATGCAGCAGTATTTCACAGCTAAATATTCAGGGAATGTATCTGGCAGATATCAATTTTCTGAAAAGTATGAACCTGAATTATCTGGATATGAATAATGCAAAAGTAGAAAACGGCATATTTGAACCATTAACAGAAATGAAGAATCTGGATACTTTGTGCATGTGTAATGTAAATGAAACAGCAGCAGAAACGCTTTCTAAGATGAGCACACTGAAATCACTGGTTATGTGGGGCGGAGAAACTTCACTGGAAGATCTAAAACCATTAAAAGGAATGAACGGACTGGAGTCTCTTGCGTTTACGGCACCGATCTCTTCGCTGGAGGGAATTGAAGAGTTTCCATCACTGAATTTCCTGTCAGTGAGTTTCAGTCTGGTAAAAGATCTGACGCCGATCACAGGTGCAGAGAATTTGCAGGTGATAGATATTTCAAATGCAGAGATTGAAAACTATGAAGCGCTGTTTAAACATACAGGTCTGAAAGAGGTACGCTGTTCAGAAGAACAGAAACAGGAAATCCTAAAAGTGAATTCTTTCCCGGATTTTGAAATCTATACATAAAAAGGGACAAATTTGTCCCGTCCTAAAATGGGCAGATATGGTACACTTATTAGTATCGTATCTGCTTTTTTTAACTGGAGGCAGTTGTTTTGCTGAATCAGGCTACAGAGCAGCTATTCGGTTATGAGACGATCTATAGGATGAATTTATCTGTACGTCTCAATAAATTACGGGCGGTGGTGAAAAAACAGTTGTGTGTCTGGTCTGGAAGATAAAAATAATGAAATTTTGGAAAAAAGAAGGGCAGATAACTGAAGTAATGACTGGTACAGTTGTGTTCTGGCAGGAAGGAGATATGAACAGGAAAGAGGTGTGAGAAGAAATGAAAGAAACAGATGAAATCATGGGAATGATAAAAGAAGAAGGTGCCGCATATTTTGCAAGAGAACGAGGAAACAAGGTAGAGGTCGGACTTTATCTTGAGCATTTGATCGAAGAGCGTGGAATGAAGAAGAAAGATGTTGTGCGTGAACTGAATCTGGAAGAATCCTATGCACGAAAACTGTTTGGCGGTCAGCGAATTCCTACAAGGAAAATACTGCTGCAGTGTGCGTTTCTCCTTTCTCTTGATCTGTCGGATACACAAAGGCTTCTGGACATTGGGCAGAAGCCGAGACTTTATCCGCGTATACGTTATGATGCAGCGATTATTTACGGATTGGAAGAAAAGATGACTCTGGAAGAAATGAATAGTTTTCTTGATAAAATCGGAGAAGAGAGTCTGCTGTAGAAAAATCTGAAAATAATAAAATATAAGAAAGATAAATGGAAAATTTTAAAATTAATATAAAAAAGTAATGAAATAATTGCTGAATGATATAAAAATACTGTATAATATTAAACATACAATATGAAGGCATAGTGTAGTAGATGAGGATAGGTAACGTTTGACAGCAGATATACAGAAACAGGCTTGGAGAGAATTTGAATTTTTAGAAAGATATCCCGGTAAAGGAATTCTGAATGCTGCCTGAGAACGGCAGTATTTTATAAATTAATCCAAGATAAAGGAGGTTCAAGAGTATGAAGAAGAAACAGATTGCATTACTGCTGGCAGCGCTTTTATGTGTATCACCTGTTGCAGAAAGTATGGCAGTGATGGGCGCGGAATTTTCTTCAGGAGAAGACAGTGAAGCGCAGAACGCGGAGAAAGAAACTCTATTGAAAGAAACAGCGGATGAAGCAGTAGATATTGATGAACCGGAAAACACAGAAGAAATCTGGACATCAGGAGAGGAAGAAGTTGCTGAGTTTGAGACTGGCGAAGAAGAGCAGCAGGATGCGTTTGTTGAGGAAGCAGATGTACAGACAGAACCGGAAACAACGGCACAGGGAACTGGAACCTATGAGGTAGCTTTTATCAATGAGGGACAGTTTAACACCTGCCTGCGTACAGATGAAGACAGACCGGATGTGGAAATGCAGACAATGGAGAAAACAACTCTCACAAGTGCACTGAATAGCATGGAAGGAAATAATACCGGATACTGTCTGGTTGTACCACATGATCTGGAAGATGAAGAAGATATTGTAGTTCCTGAGGGAATGAATGTATTTGTAGGCTATGGAGACGGAGATGTAAAGATCAGAAGCATTACTCCAAATGGAAATATTACATTCTGGGGTGTCGGTAATGACAAAGAATCCATAGAGATCAAGGAAGGAAAAGGTACGGTCACATTCAAACAGCTTCATATGAATGGAGAAATCAAGGGAACTGGAGCTGATGATACAGTAACATTTGTTGACGATGCAATGATCGGCGGCATTTCCGGAATAGAGAATGTACACTTTGATTGTTGGAATCTGAATATTAAAGGAAAATCAGAGTTCTATAATCTTTACAATGATACCGGACATGATGAACAGTATAGCCCTGCGTGGATTCAGATTGAAGGCTACAGCAAGGAAAAAGTGCCAGTATTTCACAAAGCATTTGACTGGGGGACAGGAACTTTTGAAAATGAAGAAGGTGATTCCTGGACCGGTAATTATTCGTTAGGCATTTCTTATGTAAAATCTTTTGAAGAAGATGACTGGCAGGATGTGAAACTTTCATCCGGAAGTCAGGCAGTGACATTTGATATGTCTCTGGAAGATGCTGTTGAATTGTCTAACCGGCTGTACGTTTCACAGGATAGTTATGACTGTGAGTTAAGTCTAGATGGAAAAATATGGGATCGTAATGAGAACAGGCTGTACAGAATTTACAGATATCAGGATGCAGGAGATAAGACAGCCCAGGAGATTTTTGACAATAATGGACTGGGAGATTTCGATTATCCGGATGGAGCAGATATCCTTATTACAGGAGCTGCAGATATCAGTCAGGTTACAGAAACGCTGGAAGCGGATGCACAGAAGGAGAATTCTTCGGGATATTATATCATTGATCTGCCGAAAGATGCGAAGATTGATACCATCAGTATTCCGGCAGGTGTAAAAGGTGTTACTTTCTGGGGACCCTATCAGTATAACGAAGAGACGGATACCAGAGTGCAATTTCCTGTGAAGATTGGAACTGTGCAGACACAGGAAGGACAGATCATCACACTTTCTGATCAGATCATGAACAGCGGATTAAAAGTAACAGGAAATGGAACAGTCAGGATTCAGAACTGTGTAATAAATGGAACAGTAGAAGGCACAGGAGCAGATGATACGGTGATATTTCAGCTTGATTCCGTAGTAGGAGGACTTCAGAGGGTAGAAAATGTCCATTTCGGCAGACAATGTGATAACCTGAATCTTACAGGAACAGCGGAATTTTATAATATTTATAATGATACGGAAAGTCCGGAAGACGATATGTTCCCCATAGAACTGCAGATTGAGGGAAAAGAGAATCCGGGATGTGTTATTTTCCATAAACCATTTGACCTGGGAACAGGAGATTTCGTTAATGAAGAGGGGATTTCCTGGACAGACAGCTATAAGATGTCTATCAGGTATTTTGAAACATTTGAAACCTACGGGGATGACTGGGAGATGATCGATGTAGGAGAAGGATATCAGAGTGTGGTATTCGATATGCCTGATACGGATATCGTGGATATGCTGCAGCGTGTGGAGATCCATGCGCCGGAGAATGGCTACAGACCTGATATGAATGGAAAAACCTGGATGCAGAATGAAAGTAATGCTGTTGATATTGAACGGTGCAAAGATAATGAAGGCATGACAGCCCAGGAGATTTTTGAGGCATATGGAACTTCTGAAGTCCCGGATAACAGTCTTTTATGGCTGACTGCACTGCCGGATACAGCCCAGGCAGAACGATATATGAAAGCATATCAGCAGAAGGAGCCGGGAGAAGGATATTACATTGTTCAGATGGGGAAAGATGCCATGATCCAGGAAGAACTTTCTGTTCCTGATACGGTCCAGGCTGTAAAATATGTGGGACCGGGAACTTATGATGAAGAAACAGATACAGATGAGCAATATCCGATCCACATTTCATCCGTGAAGGTTTCTGACTGGAAAAAGATATCATTGATGAACATGCTTGTAAATACAGATACGCTGACTGTCTCCGGGAATGGAACAACGGAGCTGTTGAACAGCCGTGTCAATGGCAGGGTCACAGCAGATACACTAAAGATCAATGTTGCGGCAGCAGTATTGAATCTGACCTGCAGAAATCTTGATGCTTCAGATGCCAACCGGCTTGTAGTTGGAGAATATCTGAAGTTTGAGCAGAGTACATGGAATTCGGAACTGGTTGTTTATGCACAGCCGGGATCATATCTGGAACTGGGCGAGATTGAGAATTCCTATCCGGAGATTCAGGAATATTCACAGATCATTCTTGGAAATGATGGAAAGTCAGCTGCACAGGTTTACTTTGGAGGTGACCTGAATCTGGGTTCCTGCCAGTGGGATGTGGGAGAATATCCACGCCAGCTTCTGGTACTGCAGTTTGATGCTGCCCGGGCGAAAAAAGCAGGAGTTCCTGTTTCCAAAGATTGTTTCGCTCCAGATTACAGATATGACTGGGGAGAAGAGAAAGCAAATAGCTGGTGGGATTATCATTGGTACTACCAGGGAGAAGAAAGCTGTATGGCTTCAGTAAACAGCAGTCTGGATGCAGAGAAACTTTTTGCGAGAATTAACCTGCAGACTACTTTTGATACAGAGGACGGTGAAAAAAACGCTGTGGTGCAGCCGCGTTTCCTGTATCAGAATGATTATCCTGGACTGAGCCAGGGAATGGAAGGCAGCAAACGCCGTGCGTTTTATGTAGACTGGTGGAGCACGGAAGGGGAAGCGAAAGCTGTGGAGATACCGGCATATTTTGCCTTCACAGATGTGCCGGCAGAAGATCTGAGCTATGGACAAATTTCGGAGATTAAAGACCAGATTTATAAAGGAAGCTCCGTGGAGCCGTCCATTACTGTAGCATTGAATGGGAAAAAGCTGAAAGAAAATACAGACTATACAGTTGCTTATGCAAACAACAAAAAAGCCGGTGTTACGGCAACTGTTTCCGTGACAGGTATGGGAGCATACAGAGGAACTCTCATAAAGAATTTTAAGATTACAGCAGTTCCGCAGAAAGATCAGGTATACACCCTGGGAGATCTGAAATACAAGATCACGAAATCTGCGTACAAAAATGGAACGGTATCCGTATGTGGAACATCCCAAAAGACCGTCACTGCGGTTTCCATTCCTGCAACAGTGAGACTGGATGGATATACCTTTAAAGTTACTGCTGTCGAAAATAAGACGTTTAAAGACTGCTCAAAGCTGAAAAAAGCAGTGATCGGAATCAATGTACAGGACATTGGAAAAGAAGCATTTTTTGGATGTACACACCTTAGTCAGATTGAAATCCGTTCAAAAGCTGTAAAATATATTGGTAGTTCTTCACTGAAAGGAATATCATCAAAGGCGGTGATCTATGTACCAGCTTCGAAGTGTGCAGCATATCAGAAACTTCTGAAAAACAGAGGACAGCGTTCGACTGTAAAGATCGTAAAGAAGGCAGAAAGCCTGTCAGGTGCGGTTATTGCAACAATCAAAGATCAGATTTATGCAGGAAAAGCAGTATGCCCCACAGTGATCGTGACTCTGGACGGAAGCAGATTGAAAGCTGGAACCGATTATACAGTGACTTATTCCAACAATAAAAAATCCGGAGCAAAAGCGACAGTGACTGTTAAAGGAAAAGGCAATTACACGGGAACTGTAACAGGATCCTTTAAAATTGCAGCTGTTCCTGCAAAAGGCAAAACATATACAGCAGGAGGACTGAAATATAAGGTCATAAAATCCGCTTATCAGGGTGGAACTGTATGTGTAACAGCACCGAAAAAGAAAACTTTGACAAGTGCAACGGTTCCAGCATCTGTAAAACTGGATGGATATGCATTTAATGTCACTGCCATCAGTGATAAGGCATTTTCTGACTGTACCAAACTGAAAAAAGTAACGATCGGCAAAAATATTACACAGATTGGGAAACAGGCATTTTCCGGATGTAGGATACTGAATTCAATCGTGATTCAGGCGCAGGGAGTGAAATCAGTGGGAAGCCAGGCTCTGAAAGGAATTTCGAAAAATGCTGTGATCAAAGTACCGTCAGCCATGCTGAAAACATATCAGAAACTGTTCAAAGGAAAAGGACAGAATGGTTCTGTAAAAATAACGAAGTAATATTGATAAAGAGAGGCTGTCCATGAAGGGCAGCCCCTTTAAAAACAGACCAGAAAAATGGTACAGTAAGCTTGAAGAATGATAATTGTATAAACAGTTAAAAAAATATAAAAAATTTCAAAATAGGTGTTGACATCCGACAAAATCCATTATATAATAGCAAAGCAAGTTACGGAGCGGACAACAAACAAGCTCTCCGAAACAGATAAATATGGAATCTTAGCTCAGCTGGGAGAGCATCTGCCTTACAAGCAGAGGGTCATAGGTTCGAGCCCTATAGGTTCCATATCTTAAAAGAAAATGGCGAGATAGCTCAGTTGGCTAGAGCACACGG
>SKEY01003857.1_pt1 | contig 12758 bp, 9 predicted proteins | sample 4843871 | NCBI WGS metagenome assembly SKEY01 (sample SAMN11008797, study PRJNA524170) | human gut metagenome | biome: Human fecal sample; material: Feces; isolation source: fecal sample from pouch patient p36 | host: Homo sapiens | place: Israel: Tel-Aviv | collected 2016-12-04 | reverse complement strand
GTTATTTTATGATAAACTATTTTTAGATAACGGTTTCATAAAAATAGGAGGTCTGATATATGGAAACAATAAAAGTAGGTATCGTTGGATTAGGGAGATTAGGTAAGGTTCACGCTCACAATTTAAAAGGTAAAGTAGCTAATGCCACATTGTATGCTGCATGTAGTCCAGTTTCAGAAGAGCTAGAGTATGCTAAAAATAACTTAGGTGTACAAGTTACCTATACTGATTATGAAGAGATGGTTAAAGATGAACAACTTGATGCGATTTTTATTGTGTCACCATCAGGGTTACATTGTTCTCAAATACAACTTGGATTAAAATATGGAAAACATGTTTTTTCTGAAAAACCAATCGGACTTAATATTGAAGAAATTAATGAAACGATTCAAGTTATTAATCAATACCCAAACCAAAAATTTATGCTTGGATTTATGCGACGCTTTGATACGGATTATATGTATGCGAAAGAACTTGTTGATAATGGTGAACTGGGTGACGTAACATTAATTCGTTGTTATGGAATTGATCCAAGTGAAGGTTTAGAAAGTTTTGTTAAATTTGCTGGAGCAAGTAATAGTGGTGGTTTGTTTGCTGATATGTCAATTCATGATATTGACTTAGTTCGTTGGTTTACAGGTCAAGAAGTAAGTAAAGTTTGGGCAATCGGAAAAAATACTACTTATAAAGAACTCGATGAAGTAGGAGAGCTTGAAACAGGTGCTGCCATGCTTCAGTTAGCTGATAATACTATGGGAATATTAGTAGCTGGTAGAAATTGTCATCATGGGTATCATGTTGAAACAGAATTAATTGGAACAAAAGGCATGCTGCGTATAGCACAAGTACCAGAAAAAAATCTAGTCACTATTATGAATGAACATGGCGTTGTTCGGCCAACCTCACAAAATTTCCCAGAACGTTTTTCTCAAGCCTTTATTAATGAAGCAAATGAGTTTATTGAGTGTATTTTAACTGATAGACAGCCTAGTATTAATGCAATTGACGGATTAGAATCGACAAAAGTAGCACTTGCTTGTAAAGAATCATACGAAAAAAATCAACTAGTTACAATATAAATACAACAAAACAACGACCTTGAAACATAGTGTTTCAAGGGCGTTGTTTTATGATATCTTATTTACAATTCTCCTGTTAAAAACTGCGCTTTACCAAATGCAAAGCTCCAATCTTCATCATCATTAACAACTAAGTTAATCATAATGTCTTCTTTCCGAATACCCAATTCATCATTTAAAGCAGTCACTAAATTGTGGTAAAACTGTTTTTTTTGTTCAGTTGTTCTGGGGCGAGTAATAAGACTAAATAGAAGAACATCTTTTGTTCGTTCAAATCCTAAACCAGTATCCAATATTTGCATTTCATACGGTTCGTGTTGGCTGACTATTTGGTATCTATCACCAATAGGTGCATCAAAGGCTTCTAACATCACTCTATAGGAAATTTTTAGAATTTCTTCTATTTCTTCTTGTTGTCGTCCTTTTATCATATCAATTTTCATTAATGGCATTAAAAGATTCCTCCCATAACTTAGTGATTAAAGTATCTCAAATTTAACCAACATAATCAAATTGAATGCATTAGTTTATTAAAAGTTAATCAAAAATATTTCTTTTATACTTAAAAATATATGGTTAGATATAAAAAAATATATATTATGATTTGACATAAATGTATAAAAGTAGTATGATTTTTCTATAGCATGTGAAAAGGTAAACAATAGATCGAAAGTAAGTGATGATAGTGAATATTGAACGTTTTATAGAAGCAAGGAGACAAAAAGGGTTTTCGCAAAATGACTTAGCAGAAAATATTTGCACGCAAGCAACGTTAAGTCGGTTTGAAAATAACTCTCAAGTTCCAAATTTAAAGATACTAATTAAACTGTGTGAAAGATTGGATTTACCTTTGAGTGAGTTGTTTCCTAAAGTTGGAATTCGATACACTGATGTAATTGAAATATTAAATCAAGCAGAATTTTTATTAATAACCAGCGAATATCAAAAAGCAAAGAATTTAATGGAAACAATTGATATTTGCAAAATCGAAGACAATGATATTTTGTTAAGGTATCATTATTTGACAGGTTTTTTAATGGTTTTTCAACATGCTAAAATTACCGATATTTTGTTTAATTTTGATCAAATTTTATTAGACAATGGAGAAACTGAAGATATCTATCATCTACTGGCTTACACTGGAATTGGGATGGTATTTGCCAGAGAGAATGATGTGGAAAAAGCAGAGTTTTATTTTAATAAAGTGTTGGAAAAAATCTATCGTTATCCTATAAAAAAAGTAGAAGATACTTGGCGAGTATTAAATATTGTCTATCAATGTGGTGAGTTTTATGCTAGCATTCATGAGCTCGAAGCTAGTAATGTTTTATTAAATTATGCTATAAAAATATGCTCAGATAATCACGTGACGTATTATTTAGCTCGTGCTGCGGCACAGCTTGCGCAAAATGCAATAGAAGAAAAGAAAGATAAAAATGACATTTTAGAATTAATTTACGATGCGAGGGCTTATGCCAAAATTAATCGTAATGAGATTAAGTTAAAAGAGTTAAAGCAATTAGAAATTGCTGTTAAGAAAGGATTGTAGGCCATGCAAAATAAAGTGGTCAAACAATTACATTTGATGGGAACAGTAATAGATATTACTGTAGTAGGAAATAAAGCGGAAGAAGTAGTTGAGAAGACAGTTAGAATGCTAGAGTATTATGAAAAAATGTTTAGTGCTAATGACGATACTTCAGAATTAATGAAAATAAACTTTAATGCTGGAAAAACAGATACTATGGTTTCTCCTGAGCTATACAATCTTATTTCCCTAGGCAAGTATCATAGTATTCAGGATGATAGTTTTTTAAATATAGCGATTGGCCCTTTAATAAAAGAGTGGAAAATTGGGTTTGAAGGAGCGTTAGTTCCATCAAAAGAAGTCATTGAAAGTCTATTAAGAAAAACCAATCCAGAAAAAATTATTTTAAGTCCTAATACACATAGTATTTATTTAGAGGATAAACAAATGGAGATTGATTTAGGTGCATTAGCAAAAGGATTCATTGCTGATAAAGTAGTTGAGTATTATAAACAACAAGATATAACGTCGGCTATTTTAAATCTTGGTGGTAATGTGGTGGTCTATGGAGAAAGTCATCATCCAGATGGTTATTTTAGAGTAGGAATCCAACATCCAACAGAACCACGCTCTCATTGTTTAGTAACTATTCAAGCTAAAAATGAATCGATTGTGACGTCTGGTATTTACGAAAGAACGCTAACAGTTGGAAAAACAATCTATCATCACATAATTAATCCAAAGACAGGATATCCAATCGAAACAGATGTCGCTAGTTTGACGATTATTTCTAAACGATCAGTTGATGGAGAAATATGGACAACACGTCTATTTGGTAAAAATACTAAAGATATTATTAGTATCGTGAATCAACTTGATGCTATTGAGTGTGTTGTTATAGATAAAACAAATAAAGTATTTACTTCAGAGATGATTAAAACAAAACTAATGTAAAGAGAGGAAGATTTTTATGGATAAGTATATAGCGATAGTAGGGACAAATTCTGATCAGTCAACAAATCGAAAATTATTGTACTTTATTAGAGATTACTTTAAAAACGAGGCAGATATTGAAATAATCGAAATCAAAGAGTTTCCTATGTTCAATAAACCTGACGATGGAAATTTACCAAGTATTGTAAAAGAAGTAGCGCAAAAAATAGAAGAGGCAGACGGTGTCATTATCAGTACACCGGAATATAATCATGCCGTTCCTGCAGCATTAATGAATGCATTGAATTGGTTATCTTACAATATTTACCCATTTGTGGATAAACCAGTTATGATTACAGGAGCTTCATATGGTACGTTAGGTTCATCAAGAGCACAAAGTCATTTAAAACAAATGCTTGATTCACCTGAGTTAAAGGCTAGGACAATGCCGAGTTCGGAATTTCTATTAAGTCACTCACTTCAAGCTTTCGATGAAAGTGGAAAATTAGTAGATGAGGATCAAATTCAAAAATTACATAGTCTATTTTTAGACTTTAAGCATTTTGTCTATATGACCAATCAATTAATGAGTGCTCACAAACAAAATAAAAAAGAAGCAGAAAACTTTTCATGGGAAAATATTTAAGGAGGAAGTCAAATGAAACTAGTAGGAATTGTAGGATCAAATGCTGATAAATCATATAATCGTACGTTGTTACAATACATAAAAAAACACTTTTCTGATAAATTTGATTTAGAATTAATCGAAATTAAAGATGTTCCATTGTTTAATCAAAGTAATGATCAAACAAATACGCCAGTGATTCAGTCAATAAATCGTAAGATTTTAAATGCAGATGGGGTTATTATTGCAACACCTGAACATAACCATACAATACCAGCCAGTTTAAAGAGTGTATTAGAGTGGTTATCATTTAAAATACATCCACTAGAAAACAAACCAGTAATGATTATTGGTGCTTCATACTATGACCAAGGTTCTTCACGAGCTCAATTACATTTACGACAAATACTTGATGCACCAGGTGTTCATGCTTTAGTCATGCCAGGAAATGAATTTTTACTTGGAAAAGTACGCGAAGCTTTTGATGACAATAATAACCTAAAAGACGCTAAAACTGTTGAGTTTTTAAGTAATGTATTAGATAAATTTTTACGATATATTGAAGTAATATCTGAGTTAGAAGGAACGAAAAAGCCTGAACTGGAAAAAGAAGATTTATATTGCGAAGGGTCAATCGATACCACAATTGATGGAGTTGACAAGGGAGCTGATGACTGGGTTGAACAAGCATCAGAAAAAGTTCAAGCAGTAGAAGGTGATACTTATGTCAAATTAAATCGTGGTATATTAACGGTTAATCAGTTAAATCATTTCTTTGCCTCAATGCCTATGGAATTAACCTATGCAGATAATAATAATCAATTTTTATATTATAATTACACAAAAGAAGATAAAGATATGTTAGCCTCACGTCATCCAAGTCAAGTAGGGAACCCTCTAGCCTATTGTCATCCAGAAAAAGCATTAAACGGTGTGAATTGGGTTGTTCAGCAGTTACGATCTGGAGCTCAAGATTGCGTAAGAGTACATGTTCCAACGCATGGACCAGATAAATTTGTTGTACATAATTATCAAGCAATTCATGATGATGAAGGAAATTATGCTGGTATAAACGAATACATATTAGATTTTAAACCAATTGTTGATTGGTATTTAAAACAAACAGGTCAAACTTTAACACCAGGAACAGATACAGTCAGTGGAGCTTCAGAATCTTCCAAACATACTGCTTCATCTGATGCGGATGCAGTCTCAAGTGCGTCAAAAACAGAATAATAACTAGACAGTAAAAGACTAAGATGTTCTATCTTGGTCTTTTTTTTGTTCGCAAATAGTAAAGTTACTAGTATAAATTAGTTTATCCTATTGAAAATGAGAAAAAAGTTTATCATAATGAGAAAAACTTAATAAATAATAAACAATATTTTAATCGTATTGTTGTTATTAAATAATAAAAGGGGTAGGTATATGAAACAGTCGGTTGTTAAACGTTCGGCACTGCTAGCGAGTAGTCTTTTGTTATTGTCCACGCCAGTTTTGGATGCAACACTTGTATTAGCAAATGAAATGAGTAGTCAAAAGGAAACACAAACGAATCAAAAAAAGGTAGAAGAAAGTGTCAAAAATTTTTTGAATGAAGAAAAAGAATTGGCCAATAAAGCTGATGCAACTGACTTTTATACAAGAGTCAATGAACAGTTAAAAAATGAGGGACTAATCACAGAAGGTACATCTAACACAACTGTTGATAAAGAACAACGCATACGTGTAATGGTCCAGTTGGATGAGGATGTTGCTATAAATAAAGTTGACTTACCAACAGGTTCTAAACAATCTGTTCAGTCAATAGAAAAAGCGACAGATACAGTGGTCAAAAAACAATCGTCTGTAAAAGCAAAGATTGAAAAAATCGCAGGCTCAAAGGCCAAACGTTCATTTGGTTATTTGTTAAATGCGTTTTCTATTAATGTAAAAGTTGGAGACATTGCAAAAATTGAAGCACTAAGTGGTGTTGTATCAGTGACACCGGCTCAAGTATTTTATCCAACTGATACACATGCAAATGCAATTGCCGATGTACAAAAAGTTTGGGAAGAAAAGAAATTACATGGTGAAGGAATGGTTATCTCAATTATTGATAGTGGAATCGATCCAAGCCATAAAGATCTATTTTTATCCAATCCTGAAAGCGGTCCTTTAACTAAAGAAAGCGTTAAAAAAATGGATAAAGGAAAATACTTCAGTGAAAAGGTTCCATTTGGCTATAATTACGCAGATGGCAGCGATGATATTATAGATGTGGGTGATGCAGGGATGCATGGCCAACATGTGGCAGGTATTGCTGGATCAAACGGTGAAGTGAAAGGAGTTGCCCCAGAAGCTCAGTTACTTGCAATGAAAGTTTTTTCTAATAACAAAGAGTTGAAAGGCTGTTATACAGATGACATTATTGCGGCTATTGAGGACTCGGTTAAATTAGGAGCGGACGTTATTAATATGAGTTTAGGTTCTGTTAGCGCAAATACTGATCCAAACGACCCACAAAATCAAGCGATAAAACGTGCAAGTGATGCAGGTGTTGTGTCAGTTATTTCAGCAGGAAATAATAGTGTGAGTGGGACAAACGACATGCATGACACCCCCAAAAATCTATTAAATACGTCAGACATGAGTACAGTTGGAAGTCCCGGAGTCACTACTGAAGCGTTGACTGTTGCGTCATCAGAAAATTCTATTGTGACACTTGAAACATTGAAAGATACATTAGGTAATGCAGTCTTTAGTTCAGTGCCAGAACTAACAGATGGGTCAACGACCATATTTAGTAAAGTTGAAACACAATATGATGTGCTAAATCAAGAACGCGAATTAATAGATGTAGGATTTGGTAAAGCAACAGATTATACAGATGAGGTGAAAAAATCAGTAAAAGGTAATATTGCCTTGATACAGCGTGGCGAGATTTCATTTAGTGAAAAAGCAAAATATGCAAAAGAAAATGGTGCTGTTGCAGCATTTATCTATAATAATACGGATGGCATTGTACAAATGTCCTTAGATGATGCGGAGTATCCAACAATTGGTCTGTCAGATGTTGATGGAGACGTGTTATTAAAAGTAGCGAAGGATAAGAAAAAAGTAGCGTTCAATCTTGGAAAAGCTGAAGTTGACAATAAAATGTATGGTAAGATGTCAGATTTTAGTTCATGGGGACCAACACCTGAATTGAATTTTAAACCTGAAATATCTGCTCCTGGTGGTAATATTTATTCACTAGCTAATGGAAATAAGTATCAAACAATGAGTGGAACGAGTATGGCGTCCCCCTTTGTAGCTGGATCTCAAGCATTAATTTTGCAAGCCATAAAAGAGAAAAAACTTAACTTAAGTGGGAAAGAATTAGTGAAGTTTGCAAAAGATTCTGCTGTTAATACATCTGTTCCAATGTTTGATGTGAGTCATACAAAAGAAATTATTTCACCACGAAGACAAGGTGCAGGACAAATCAATGTATCCTCAGCAATTGAAAATGAAGTCAGTATCCTTTATACACCGACTAATGAATCAACGATTGCTTTAAAAGAAATTGGCCGTTCAACAACAATCGATGTGACGTTGACTAATCATAGTGATAAAGATAAAACGTATACAGTAAATGATTATGGTGGGGTCTACACACAGAGTACTGACACGAATAAAGAAATCTATGATACAAAAATAGATAAAGCGAATCTAACAACAGATAACCAAACAATTGAGTTAAAAGCTAAAGAGAGTAAAACAGTTTCGTTTAATTTGACATTACCATTTTCTTTTTCAGAACAACAATTTGTTGAAGGCTTTATCGGATTTGATGGTGTGGATACACCTAACTTAGTTATTCCGTACATGGGATTCTTTGGCACTTATTCTAAAGATAAGTCAGTCGATCCTTTGATTTTTCAAGAAGGTCATAGCGCACCGACAGCATCAGGATTTTTAGTAAGTAATGGCAATAATATTTTAGGAATGGTGAAAAATGAAAAAGGTGAGTCAGTTGTTGATCCAGATGCGATGGCTATTTCTCCTAAAAATAATGATGGTGTTCAAGATTATAGTATGCCATATTTATTTTTCAATCGTAATTTCTCACAAGCAACATATGACATTATAGATGATAAAGGTGACACAATAAAAGAGCTTTACATTTCTAAAAATGGTCGCAAAGATTTCTTTAATTCAGGAACAGGAAAGTGGACAACGCATGCCGTGTCTCAAGCAAAATGGACAGGAACATCATATAATAAAAAATCAGGAAAAGAAGAACAAGTACCAGATGGTCGTTACCAATACAAAGTAAGTGTTACTTCACAAAATGATGGTTCAACCCAAGAAACGTACATACCAGTAACAGTTGATAATACGAAACCGGAAATTAAACATGTCGAGGTAAGTAAAACAGGAACGCTACTAGTTGAGGTAACGGATAATTTGTCTGGAGTGAAACCAGATGTTGTGGCTTTAAATGTAAATGGAAAAAATTACAAAATGGCTCTTAAAAAAGGTAGTAACAATGATAAACATCATCAGCAATATGAATCAACTCAACGAATATCTAGTGTCTTTTCTCAAGGGAAAAATCAAGTGACTCTTGGCGTGAGTGATATGGCCGGAAATATTGCTACCACAAGTATAGTTGCTCAACAAGGTGATAAAGAAAATATCTTAATTTATAATCTGTCACCAAATCAAACCATTAGCCAAAATACAGCGGGATATAATAAAGAGACTGGTAGCTTCACATTATCAGGTAGTTACAAGAATGATACAGTATTTTATGTAGATGGTGTTGAAGTCAAAACATCAGATAAGGGATTATTTGAAGTCAGTGTTCCGATTACAAAAGATAAAACCAGTATATTATTTACACAAGATAAAGAAGGTACTGACTTGTTTGGTGTGATGCCGGTAAAAGTGGATTTAGATGCGCCTGTTATAGAGATAAATGATTCATCTGACGGAAAAATAAATACTACAGATAGTCAATATACGTTATCAGGTCATATCAGTGATGCAACTGAAGCCTTGTTGTATAATCCTAAAACAGAAGAAAAAGTGCCATTAACATTAGATAACGGTGCGTTCTCTAAAGAGCTCTCACTAATTTATGGAGATAATTTATATTATGTTATCGCAGGGGATGAATCGGACAATCACACCACTCAACAGGTCGTCATTCATTCATCTAGTGCAACGAAAATTGATAAAAATATGATTAAATTTGATAATATTGATTCTAGTCTATCAGTGATAAATACGGATAGCACAGGATATGATAAAGATAATAAAACATTAACTATCACTGGTAAATTAGCCTACCCAGTCGCTAATTTTACATTAAATGGTGAAAAAGTACCTTATGATCCCACGACTTTAGCCTTTAGTTATCAAATGAAAAATATTTCAACAGGCTCATATCGATTAACAGCTTACGTCCAAGATGATAAACTAAATCAAGGTAAGCCAGTTGTTAATTATGGCTATACTATTTGGGTGGATGACACCTTACCATCATTAACATTACATAACGTAGAGCAACAATCTGATGGGCGCTTAGTTGGGTTTACGAATCAAAATCCATATGTTGTTCAAGCCACGATAACAGATAATTTAACGGGTTATGATTTTAGTATAAATAATAATCATGTTTACACTGATCCAAGCTATACAACATTTAATGAGTCGTTCTTTGACAAAAGACCAAGTGTGGATGTTGATTATAAAGTGTCTCTTTTACCAGAAGCAACATCTAAAATGACGGCAACATTATCTGACTTAGTTGGAAATAAACAAACATTAGATTTTGATATGAATCATCACAAAGATGATACAATACCAACTCCAAGATTAGTAAGTAGTGATGGTAAACTAACACGTAAACCAGTCGTAATATCGTCTAGCAATGAGACTGATGTGGCTAATCATGCAGGTAGCTTTGAAAAGCCTAACTTGTATTACTCAACTGATAAAGAAATCTGGACGGTTGTACCAAAAGATGTCAGCGTCAGTGAAAATGGAAACTACTACTTTAAGTATGCAGACAAATATGGAAATGAATCAGCAGTCTCAGAAATCAAAGTAGATAATATTCGTACCGAGATAAAATCACTCCCAACTATTTCACTTAGCTCATACGGTGGGAAAGAAGAAAAAGTGACAGTGACGATTGGTTTAACGACTGAGGATACTGATACTCATCTAACGTATAGTTTAGATGAAGGGAAAACGTGGAAAGAGTATAAAGAAGCATTTGACGTGACAAAAGATAGTGTATTACAAGTCAAATCAGTTGATGCTACGGGTAATGAAAGCCCAGTTTTAAGTGAAAACATCGTCGTAAAACCTAAACCAATCCAAAGTAAAGAAAGCACAACACAAACAGAATTAGAAAAAACAGATAAAAAAGATGGTGAGACACAGACATCAAATGAATTAGAAGAATCACCATCTAAAGAAGAAAAAGGTAAAGCAGAAAAAGAGCAAACGCCACCTTTTGAAAATCAAGAAAAAGAAGATAAAAAAATAGCAGAAAAAGAAGAGAATCAAAAAGAAAAAACTAGTCAACTATCGCAAGAGTCAATTGGATTCATTTCTAATGAAACGGTGAAACGAGCGAGTAATGTATCATCTAATCAAACTCAGGAAACCTTAAAATCACTTTCTAAAAATCACTTACCCAAAACTGGTGATGCATCAAATAAAAAAGTAGTGATAATTGGTATACTGATGTTATCGTTAGTATCAATTGTATGGCTCAATAAACGAAAAAAGGAACAGTAAACTAAATAGATGCCGATGAAAGCGGGAGGAATTTAATTCCTTCTTCTTTTTTAAAAGGTTTTTAAATAATCTAGCATAAAATGAGAGTCTTTGTTGTGATTGTGGTATAGTTAAATTATAAAATATTAAAAAAGTGGGGAAGATATCGATATGATTAAATCAGTTGTCAAACAAATTGGGGAACACGCAATGGATGCTAAAGATGAAATGATTATTTTATTTGGAGAAAAAGTGACAGAAGAAATTGAAAAAGTTTCTGTTATTCAACAAGTTGAAACAAGTGGGCCATTTAATCTAGAAGTTGGTGACACCATTTTATTTGATGACCAAGAGTACCATATAGTTAAAATTGGGTCTGTTTCAAATAGACACTTAGAATCTATGGGACATGTAACATTGATGTTCAAAGATCCAGAAGGTATGGATGAACTATCAAATGCGATTTATCTGGAACCATATACGTTCCCTAAAATCAATGAAGGGACTATTATTACATATCGTTAGGGGGAAGATAGGTGAAGTTAAAAAAAGAGGGAAGTCCTAAGTCTTTATTCTATCGTTTGTTTTTAAACAACAAGCTAGTAACAGGCTTAATGGTTGTATTGTTAATACTACTCATACTATTAGTATTTACTAAAGTATCTGACTTATTTACACCGGTCGCACAATTTTTAGGCATTGTTGGTGTACCAATCATTGTTTCAGGTTTACTGTACTACTTGCTAAATCCAGTAGTCAATTTTTTTGAAAAACGTGGCATAAAACGCGTTTATACCATTAGTTTACTTTTTATTACTATTTTAGGTTTGATTATTTGGGGAATTGTTATTCTTGTTCCAAAAATTGAATATCAAACAAAAAGTTTTATTTCAGAATGGCCACATTATTGGGATGTTATTGAACGAAAAACCACAGAGTTCGTATCTTTACCTGCTCTGAGTCAATTTAGTGAGTCTTTTGAGAAATACTTTAATGAACTAACAAATTCTATTAGTAGTCTAGCAAAAACTTTATCTAAAACAACATTTAACAGTTTAGGTAATATCGTCGGAGCGGTAGCAAATGTTGTTGTGACTGCTATTACTGTACCGTTTATTTTGTTCTATTTATTAAAAGATGGCCGGCAATTAGTTCCGTACATTACGCCAGCTATTCCAATAAAAATGCGAAAGCCAACACTTAAAGTGTTAGAAGATATTAATAAACAATTATCTTCTTACGTACGAGGTCAAGTAACAGTAGCATTTGCTGTTGCGGTAATGTTTATGATTGGTTTTAGTGTTATAGGACTTGAATATAGTGTGACGTTAGGTATATTAGCAGGTTTGTTAAATTTAATTCCTTATATAGGATCTGCTCTAGCAACAATTCCGGCGATTATATTAGCCTTTGTTAGTGGTCCTAAAATGTTAATTGCTGTGATTATAGTATTTATTATTGAGCAAACAGTTGAAGGACGTGTAATTTCACCTTTAATTTTAGGCAGTCAGTTAGATATTCATCCTATAACGATTATTTTTGTCTTGTTATCAGCTGGTAAATTATTTGGTGTATTAGGAGTGATATTAGGTATACCTGGATATGCTGCTATGAAAGTGGTTGTCATTCATGTGTTTAATTGGTACAAAGAAGTATCAGGTTTGTATGAAGAAGAACAAGAGGAAGAAACACCAAGTGTGACTTAAAAAAGTGGCTCTTTGTCAACTACTGTTGGTAAGAGTTAAAACGTTAGAATTTAGGATCTAGAAAACAACATGTTTTCTAGATCTTTTTTGGTGTCTTGAATACAGATTTTTTTAAACAAATTGCTATT
>SKEY01003853.1_pt1 | contig 12770 bp, 18 predicted proteins | sample 4843871 | NCBI WGS metagenome assembly SKEY01 (sample SAMN11008797, study PRJNA524170) | human gut metagenome | biome: Human fecal sample; material: Feces; isolation source: fecal sample from pouch patient p36 | host: Homo sapiens | place: Israel: Tel-Aviv | collected 2016-12-04 | reverse complement strand
GCTTGGGGTCGCTCTCCTTAAAGAAGCCCTTCAAAAACCAGCGCTGGCGCGCGTCGGGCTTGGTGTTGGGCTCAAACAGGCCGTAGATGGTCTCGTAGCGGCGCGTGTACAGGCCGGTGTTAAACAGGCATCGGTCGTCGTCGAACACCAGCGGCAGGTTGGACGGCGCGGTCTGGTCCACGTCGCGCTCGGTCAAAAATACTGCGCGGCTAAACGAAAACGACAGGTAGTTCTTGAGAATGCGGTTGCAGGGACCCCAGTCCTCGGGATCGGCGAGGTCGGCCAAGCGCTCGTAACAGGGCTCGGGGCAAAACGCGAAGTCGTACACATTGCTGCACAGGGTGCTGGGGATCTCCATATGGCTTCCAATCAAGATAATGACAGGCGTGTGGATGCTTTGATTTTATACGTGCGACGGGTAGCCCGTGTCCACAACGCAACCGCGGCGCAGCTCGTCGGCGAGTTCTGCTCGCGTGCGGTTTCCGGAAACAAGGTCCTGGATCCAGGCGTAGTGCTGGTTATCTTTGGGTTCCGGGCTATCGGAAAGTACGACTGGAGCACCAGCGGCGTAACGGGAAGGACCCGCCCGTCGACATCGGCAATCATGAGTTGACAAGTGTAATCATGGTTCAATTGCGGTTTAGCAATAGAATGTCAGGGAATCATCACCAAAGGTTTCGTGCCACTTGTCACAAATGTATCGATGGTTCATGGTGATTAGTTTTGAAAGATCCCTGAGATCCTTAGCCGGAATCTTGCTCTCGTTGTTCGCAAGTGTGCATCCGCCATTTTTAGTGAGCCAAAATTTAGTCGAATTAGCAGCCGCCCTCTTTACCCCTACATGGATGTGAACGGGTTCTCCGTTTTCCGCGATCCAAAAGAACAGAACATACTGTCCAAAAACAAGAATTCGAGGCATTATGCCACCGCCGGTCCAGCTTTTTGCCGTTCTGCAAGCTCGAAGATAAACGGAGCGTTTGATCTAACGAACTCGGTCAAAAAATCCAAATCGTCAGTAGAAAATCCTTCGACGTTAAACCATTTGACCGCAGGTAGAAAGCATTCTGCATGGTCAAAACCAAAATCAACCGGGCGCTCGACGGCTACGCGAACGGTCCCGTCGTCTCGTGTTTCTGAGTAGGCAAACTGAGTGCCGTCATCTAGCTGAACATAGCTCCAAAGCATTGCTGCCTCCTTAGTGTTTATATCCAAGTATAAACAGCCGCTTAGATGCAACGTGATGCGAATTGAATTATTCCCATAAGACCTGAACTGCTGATTATTTGTATTACTGAGATTTGAACCACCTCACACTTCAGTGTCTTTTTGGCATGGAAAACCGTCATTGTGCGATGGTCGGACTTTATGTCAAGGATCGTATTCAGATTCAAGCGCTCGCATGCTTAACTACTTGCAGGCGCTTGAATCCTATAGATTACCCAAATGCTGCTCAACAGCCTCCATGCCAACCTCCGCATATTTTAGGAGGCCTTGTATATCGTTGTAGTTCTTGGGCAATCGATCTTTTTCAATACCAGTAATTTTGGCGAATAATTCGATTGTTAGATCGAGTGCGAAGTCGATTAGTTTTTGAATTTCGCTGAAAGTTAAAGGAAGTCGCCTAACAAGCTCATCATAATTCAGTGCTTCTATGTCGCTATGGGCGAATACTTTATTTCGCTGATCGCGAAGCATGTCAGTTAGTTTACTGAGACCGTTGAGTCGTTTTTTCCACAAATTGGAAAGGTCATGAGTGGTTATACACACGGTAACCATTTCGTAATGATCTCCGAACAGTTTTTCATATGAGCGTTGAGACTCAACTTCTTTGGGGTAAAAACGCTCCTCGTCCTCTGCCAATGGGTGAACGATTGGATTAAGCCTGTCAAAGTTTGGTCGACCACTGAATATAGAGATTGCAAGTGCGTCGATTTCAGCAGAATGAGACGAGACTTCTTCTATCAAGTTCCCAATACTGATGTCGCTTTTGGCATCAAATAACCGCGCGCAATTCATGAAACAGGATTCGGTTAATGCAAGTTGTGTAAAGCTGAAGAAGCAGCCAGCGCAAATTACTTCATTCTCATAGCCAGAAGATGCTTTAGACAGTTCGCGAAGGATTGCTAGTTCCGTGTTGGCATAAAATGCCTCGTTGTACAGATAGCTGCAACGCTCGAACAGCTCAAGAAGGTCCGCGTTTAATTCTTTCTTGGCAGCGTCAACTGTATGATCCGATTCGTGGTTCATGTTAGATAAATCCTGAGCAATTGTCGTTATAATCTATTCTACTAATGCGTCGTTACGAATATGGTCTTCTACATTGCTTATCGAAATGGGTGCTTCAGCAGCGACATGCGGCAGCCATAAGCAATGTCCCCAGCAGGAAAAGCGCCACGGAAGCGGCGATCCAGTTGCTGTCGCCGGTCTTGGGGAGTACCACAGTGGTCGCGGTGGCGGACTTGGACTTGGACGGCGTGGACACTGTGGTCTTGGTTACTGTCGTTGTTGACTTGGTTGTCGCGGCCGCGGGTTTCAGCGAGGGATTTGCCGTGGGCCCTGTGGTGGGCTCTGCGGCAGCAGGGCTAGTATCGGCGGGAGACTTGTCCGCCCCACCGCCAGGCACATCGACCCCTTCGGTCTCCCCCGCCGGAGGTGTGGCGACATCGGGCTCAACCACCACATGCGGTGCCAACGCATCGCCGGCATCCACCACGCCACTAGCACCAAAGACCCCACCAGCAGGCGCCACAAACCGCGCAGACACAAGCGACCCACCCGTGCAAGCAACCCCGCCATCGGCACCGGTCGCATCCAGCCACGAGGCATCGACGGAAAGCCGACTGCCGGCCGCGCCATCCCCAATGCCATCGTCCTGCAGATACACGCCGTAGGCGCGCACGCCCGCTCCGGACCCGGCGCCCGCGGCAACGACGCGCCCGCCGCCGCGCACGGCCATGTCGCCGGCAATCACGCCGGCGACCGCCTCGTTTGTAATATCGGCCCCGTCTGCCCGCGCATCGACGGTGCAGCCGTCAACCACGAGCGCCTGCGACACGTGGATCCCGCACTGCGAGCCCGTCGCCGTCAGGGTCCCGGTGCCGCGAAGCGTTAGGTTGCCCCACACCTCCATGCCGCACAGCGTGATGTCCGCATCGGGCGCATGCGACTCCGTCACGGAGTTTTGCCCGGCAAGCGTCAGCACCAGGTCGCCGTCGGCGCCGATGGCCTCGCCCGCGTAACCGGTAAGCTCCAGGTGGTCGGCATCGGTCCAGGCCCAGCCGGGGCCCGACACGCCCGGCTCGTAGTACGTCGCGCCCGCGATGATGAGGCTCTCCGCGCCCGCGGCATAAGAAGGCCCGCCCAGCAAAACGCATAGGCAGGCCATGGCAACAATCGCAATGTAATGACGGCTGGTGTAGGACTCGGCAGCAAACATACCCGCTCCGATCTTCGCAGGAGCCAATAGAATGTGCACCAGAAAATGCCCTGGTAGCAGCAGTTATTAGTTTAGCGAGATCAATGCGGGAGCAAAGAGAAATCGTGTGGGCAATGTCCACAATTAGGTGTAAATCGTTTTGCCAGTCGGTGAAAGGAGGGATCAACAGATTAGATATCCATCTTATTAAAGTCGATGGAATATCCCATGGACTTGAGTTCTTTCAAGAGGCCGAACTCCCAACTGTCTGTTCCGGTATAAACGACGCCCTGTAGATCGGAGGGAATCTCGATACCTTTGTCAACAAGAATTGCAACGTTTTCCCTGCCAAGCCGACCAATAAAGTATCCGGCTTCAAATACAACATTTTGTCTAGCCCTGGGCTTTTCCGACTGTTCTGCCTGGGCTCTTCCTTCGTCGTCCGCCGTAAAAAGGCATACCGCTCCTGCTGCATCGCCTTCAATTTCCAGCTTTTCGATGATTGTCTTGCCCTGATTTGACTGCTCGTTTAGGACAACCGCCGTCAGGCCCTGCCTTTCGATGATTCTCGCGACCCTTTCTCTAAGCTCTCCGTTGTGACCATGAACGATAAATACCTTCGAATAATCTCCAACATTTGCAGTCGATCCGGTTTCCCCTTCGTCTGAAAACTCATCAAGGTATGTCTCCAGCACAGCTTTTGCACTGCGCAGGCCGTCCGCACAGGCTTCAACGAAAGCCGAGTCGGGCGTACCGGAGGTGAAGAAAGACAACGAGTAGCTGATTTTGTTAAAGTTTTTAAATTCGTAGCTGTCTTTTCCAAATCGCCTAATTAAAAGCCTGTCCGCCCTTGTCTTCCATGCTTTAAAGTCAGGCGAACTAGAGCTGATGTATTTCTTTGAAAGTTCGTCTGCTGTTTCGCACAACTGCTGCAAAATTTCAAAATCAGACATTAAGCCTTCTTTCTATAACCAATAACGGAGCTAAGAAGCATCTTATTCCAATGAGCGGCCAAATCTCTTTACTGTTTCCTCGGTGCCCCTATCGGAGATGGACTTGCCCAGTGCGAACTCAATAGCGTCCAGCAAAGCCATGACGCGAGCTTTGAAATAGGCATCAAAGTCATCATTAATGAACGCATCCCAGTCAATGAGATTCGATTCGATGACGGAGTTCACAGTGTTCGATGTCAGCTTTCTTAACGAATTTCGCTGAGTAGACGCTGGGGGCCGCGCCTCCAATTTCTGTGCTCGAATAGGAGTACGAGCACGTCGGTCAAGATGCATTCGGTGGTCAACATGGCGGGATCTATCTGCGAGCGGAAAACAAGCGGCGCTGCTAATGGTAGCGCCGCTCGCATCATCAAAGAAGAATCGTTATCGATTGTCTCTGGGACTTTTCGTTCAAAACCAGAGCATGTCGACTACTGCTTATCGAAGTACATCCACCCTACAGGCTGCATTAGATCGTAATAATCGACGGGCGTTTTGAAGCGAATCCTGCCCAAATAACCACGCTTTTCAGCAACCAACTGCATCTGTCTGCGTCACGGCAAACTCTTTGAATTGGCGTTGCGGCAAGTTTGTCTTAAGAAAATAAGGCTGTTAAGACAAACCCATTTTGACGTTTACGTAACGTCGACCATCGATCAAGCCGTATTATTCGGAGTTAGAATTATCGCCCCACGACGCTGAGCCGGTGACCATCCAATGATTTTTGGCATCGATATAGACATCGCCAATCTGATTGTCCAAGCATTCATCGGACTCGTTACCTTGGTGGCCTTGATTGTCGCATTCTGGCAAGGCAGCCAGAGCAAAAGGAACAGGGAGGACGACATCAAGCGGTATCAGCCATCCCGCATATCGGCATGGTACGAAGGGGGTCGAAACCGTACCGGTCAGCCCGAGGACAATCGATTCGTCTGGCAGTTCGTCGTGCTTCGAAACGAAAGCGAGTCCCCCGTCTACGACGCAATCGTCACCTGCGTCGGGATTAGCGGAGCCGGCCCCTCTTTCAAAGGAGAGGACAACCGCCCCGTTTTTCCCAACCGCGTCTGCGTCGGCACGCTTCCTCCTGGAGCATGGTACATATGGCTCCCGACGGAAGGGCACGGAATGGGAGTACGCACGGCGCCCGAAACGGCTTTCACCGACGCAAACGGAACATCGTGGGTTCGGCGAGGCAACGGAAGGCTCGAGGAGATTCCTATGGAGCCGGCCTCGTTCTACAGGCTGTCCCTCCCCTTGCCCTGGCGCGGATGCGAAAAGCTGACCGAGTAGCCCCTTGGCATCGTCGCTTCAAGCATTGGGTTTTCCGAACTGAGACGCGACCTTCTCCAGCCGTTCCGGATAACGGGAAAGTCAGAAACACTCGGGTCTACGGGGCGGGATCGCGAGGGCGACTCCGCCCTATTTTTCCGATGCACCCATGAATTGATGCGAGATCGGCATCGTTTCCTCGAAGCGCTTACTTACAGATCTATGTTGGACCATTTGCATGACTCCAAGTAGATATTAAAAAACCCGTTGCCGGAACAAGCCGGTAACAGGCTCACTTTGCTACAACGCTATAAAGAGTGCCAATATCGAAAGTCAATTTATAATCCTATAGCGATGTGAATTCACGATCGGACCTCGCATCGATGCACCGGGGCCGCTGTTCGTGACCAAGCCCGACCATGACGGCGAGGCGGTCGACGAGTTCAACGAACCGCGTTCGGGCATAAAGTTCAATTTGGTAATCGGTGAGATCCTGGCATAGGAGGCATGGATGGAAGTGAGGTCGATGTTGAGCGAAGACGGCCGAATCATCAGGGTGGACAACCCGTGGTGGTCGTTTTACATCGATACCAAGCTGGCCCCGGAGCTTGATAAGCACAGGTGCGGGAAATGGATGTTCTTCTTCAATGATATTGAGTTCGTAGAGGAGGTCTGCCGTGAAGCGGCTCTCGGTAAGGTGGTTGCTGAATGCAAGCACAGCTCCTGCGAGACCCTCGCGAAGGGCAGGCGCGGTGTCGCGTGCTTCTATTTGAATATGGACGACGACGAAGCGCATCGCCGCGTGATCGCATTCATGTTGGAACAAGACCTGATTCGGAGAACGAAGTCGGGAAAGCTGTTCAACATCGGCTTCAAGCTTGATGATCAGACGCGAGCGAGAGAATATGAGGCCGCTTTCAAGGCGCAGATCAGACTTGGCGACTTTATCGACCTTGAGTCTGGCGAGTTTCTTTAGCAATCCCGCTGTGATGCTACGTTAATTTACTGGTTATGATTCACAACTATCGGACGTTAAATTTCTGGTTGGGGCCGGTGGTCAAATCGATCCCAACCAATGGTTTTACAAACGATAAAGAGCGGTCTCCAGCTACTTATTTACCATTCTCGACAAGATAATCGAAGTCAATAAGTTGAAGTTGCTCTACGAACTTCTCCAAATACGAGACGACTTCCTCGTCGTTCACGAATAGCGGCCTGTCCTGCGTCAGTCCGCCTGATTTGTCCTGCGGATAGCGGAGACTGATGCCGTTGTCATCGATGTCGGCAATGGCATTTACAAAAGCACCCATGTTCTTGATGGTTCTATTGTCTTCACGGCACTTTTGCTTCGGAAACCTCGAGAGCAAGGAATTCCACAGGTTTCTAAGGCTGTGGTCTTTCTTAGGCTTAGCCCCACATTTTTTTATCGCCCTCTTGATTGAAAGCTCAATACAGTGCCTTGTGAGGAACATCACCGGAATCGCGTAGGAATGCTCCAGGAACACATACATGCCCGGCCTGTCGGTCGCTCTCCTCCCGGCGGCCGCAAGCTCCTTGGCGGCATTGAGGAAGGATTTAATGAATTCATCGTCGAACCTGTCGGCTTTAAGTTCGTCTTTCACTAGGGCAGACGAGTCCAACAGCGTGAAATACCTTAAAGTGGGGTCATCAAGGCCATCCATCTGAGGCTTCATGACCTGTTGATCCTTGTATTTAGGGAAAACATGGTCATTGAACATGCTATCCATCAGAGAATCTCTCCTGTCTTCGCGTCCATCCTCGCCCCCGACCTCGGGTTGGTGAAATCGTATACGGCCTCGCTATCATGGTCGGGCTCGATCACGAACAGCGGCCCGACACGAGCACGTCGGCCAAGATGCGTTCAGTGGTCAACATGACGGGGCCTATCTGCGAACGGAACATAAAAGAAGCGGCGCTGCTAATGGTAGCGCCGCCTGCATCATCAAAGAAGAATCGTTATCGATCGCCTCGGGGACTCTTCGTTCAAAACCAGAGTGTGTCGATTACCATTCATCGAAGTCCATCCACTCCACAGGCAGCATCAGACCGTAATAATCGACGGGCGTTTTGAATCGAATCCTGCCCAAATGACCGTCGCTCTTCCGCACCCAACTGCGTCCGTAGCGATCGGTGAAAGCCACCTCGCAGCCGAGGGCCTTATGCATCGAGCAATCGAGATGCCCGATACACCTCACGGTTTTGCCCGGAGCAACGGACGAGAGTAGAACTCTGCAGCCACACCCCTCGACGTCCCTCCCGTCTTGAGGCCCGGCACCTTGGACGAGCGCGGCAGTGAGGATAACTTGGTAAACGACGTCGTTGCTATTGTTCATCACTTCTAGTCCGAACTGCGGCCCGAAATCAACCCTGCACCTGCCAACCGTGGCCGTCTCCCCCTCGGGCATCCTGACCACACGGGCACAGATGGCCGAGGCCTGGCTCCGCGCGGCCGCCCGGCGGCCCCGTATCAGCGTGACAATCCACTGGAGGAGAGTGAGCGCCAACGAGAGGAAAGCAACAGCCGTGCCGAAATCGATTTGACCGTTGAAACTAATTACAACGCTATCTGGGAACATTTGGTCAACCCATCCGCCAGCGCCGCCGCCTCAAGGAGAGGCTTCCGGTCAACGGGCCCCACTTGGCGAACGGCTCGCTTCTCCCGTCGCACATCCCGCATTCTGGCCGCAGGCCTCTCGTGAATCCATGGGTAAAAGAGCACGCGGTAGCGCTCGTAAAACCCTTCTCCAGGCATATCATCATCGGAGCGCACGATATCACAGTCTCCTTCCTCTACAGATTCCGCCTTATGGAGACCCTACACCAACAATCGCGACACTACCTTCGCCATCGGCTCGTCGGCGTCCAAGCGCCACCTCCAATCAATCTCGCCCCGCCGCGAAAAGCAGGAAGCCGACCCGAAGGACGGCTCCCCAGTGTCCCGTGCGGCGGAGGATGACCGCACGGCTATGTTCCTAGACGTGTCGCCATGCCGAGGGCCGCCCCGGAGGACGGCCCTCGGCATGGCGTTCGGGCTACAGCCCGATGAGCCCCCTGAGTCCAGGGTGGGAGAGCGCCATCATCGCAGCCATGATGACCACGAGGACGACGTCTGCGGCGATCAGACAGTTCCTCGGCCATTTTCCCAGCTCGACATTCCGATGGTTGAAGGACATCTTCCAGATGAAGACCAGCAGGATGCAGACCGTGTTGATGAGCACGAAGCCCACGAGCGCGGCGAGGAGCACGATGGCGCGTATGCCGCCGTCGATGCCGAGCGCGCCCATCGCGGAGGTCGAGAACCCGACGCCGCCGTTGAAGGCGAGCACGACCGCCGCGAACACGCCGAGGATCGCGATGTACTCCATCCTCGTCTTGTCGAGGCGCTCGTCGAACTCCCTTTCCAGCTCTGCGCGTTTCTGGTCCGCCTCGTCCCTTTCCGCTTTCACTTCGGCGATTGCCGCTTTGAATGTGCGCATGGCCTGCTGCTGTTCGATGTCGTGGCTCAGCCTCGTCTTTTCCAGGTCGATGTGGTCGGCGAGTTTGAGGACACTTTTCGCCTGGTCACAAAATCCATGTTTCGTCAGGTTGTCATGGATGATGCGAATGTTCTCGGCGAGGCAGTTGACCGAATAGGGGACCCCTTCGTCCAAGTCCCCAGGGGACTGCCCGAGTGCATTGAATACCAGGTCGCAGATGTCGGCATATCTATGGCGATAGGGCTCGCTCCCCCCATATAGCTTTACGAAGAAGTTCGAGGCTCGGCGGATGTCATCCTGGGAGAGCACCGCAGCATCATCCGTGCTGGCGAGGGATTCGAGCATGTCGCGGAGAGCCTTGCGTTTCTCTGCGTCGTCGCTGCCTGCGTTTATTGGGGGAACTTTCAGGGGTGGCTTCGAATGAGTCCCAATCTTGCTGGTGAGCAGAGAGAGGGCCCTTTCGAAGTTTTCGGCCGCCTTTGCGTAGTCTTGCTCGGTCACTCAGAGACCTCGCTAGCGCACTGCATGATCAATTCATTTGGGATGATTCCCTTGTGTAGGCGCTTCTGGTTGTAGATGACGTCCCACGGAGACCCCTCGGCGTGTGAGATCCTGACGAGCTCCCATGGGGATTTCTCGGCGAGCATGTCCACCCCCGCATCCAGAAACGGGCGGATGGAATCATTTATCTCGGTGTCGAACTCGCGTTTTATCGGGAAGCCGCCGCAGTCAGAGAACTTAACGTAGACATCTCTGATGACCGGGCCGTAGGGCCATGCCTCAAACTGGTCGGCGAATAGCAGCTCGCCGGTCTCGCTCGCGTGTATGACTTGCAGGAAGTAAAGAATCTTCTGGAGCTGAAGATTGCTGATTGGCGTGTCGTGGCGATATCGCCTGCTGACGGCGTACTCGGCGATTTCCATCGCACAGTACTCTGTCCCGATTTGGACTTTCATCTGTTTCCTCCTTTTCCAAATCATACCAGTGATGTGCTTCCCATCTGCGCTTATCGTGATAAAAGCATCTCAGCTCGCCCGGACAAAAAACGGACGGTCCCTCCAGCGGGGGTTCCGGTCTCGGACGCGCCCCCTAGTCCTCCACGGCCCCAGCACCAGGGCGAACGGCACGTGCAGCAGGAACGCCATGAGCACGAGCGCCGTGACCGCAATGCCCAACGCCCATTTCACGTCTTCGCCAATCACTTCATCTCCTTCCGCTCGAACCTGCAGAAGCGCGCACATGCGCCCAAGGTCGCTACCGTGTATCTCGCGATCACCACATCCCTCGCTAATGGCGCGCGTGGCCCTGCGGTCGGCGAGCCCGGACTCGAGCACCCAGCTGACCACCGAGCAGATCGAGGGGTTCTGCCCCAAGGCGTCCGAGGCGCTCGAAGAGGCCGAGGCCGACGCGCTGGCCTACCTCGACTTCCCCTACGAGCACCACGTGAGACTTCGCACCAACAACGTGCAGTAGCGCGCCAACCGCGAGCCCAAGCGCCGCGGCTGCGTGGTGCAGGTCTTCCCCAGCAGGAAGTCGCTCATCAGGATGATGGGAGCGGTGTTCTCAGAGATGGACGAGGGCTGGGCCGGACGCCGCCAGTTCAACGAAGACCCCATCGGCAGGGCCGTCGAGGTCGCCAAGGTGAACGCGCCTGCCTACGAGGGCCCTGCCGCCGAGCACGCGGCCGGGATCATCGCACTCGTCGCGGCCGGTAACCCCGTTGTCGGCAGGAAGGCGGCGTGACATAGGCTAGAATGACGGCATTCTAGATGATTCTCGGTTCCTCGGGCAGCCTGCGGCCACCCTCGAGAACCGAGCCCTACATCATGATTCGCGACACTACCATACTGTTGATAAGCGAAAGGGGCTTGCGATGCGTAAGTCAGCAAGATACTTGGGGCGGGATGTTGGGCTTAACGCAGAGGAGGTGAATGTCTGGCTGAAGGAAGAAGGCTACCTCGAAGGCGAACCTGGAGATTATAGGGTCACCGAGAAGGGGCGTCCTTATGCCACGCAGAGGCACTGGGAAACCGGAAGCCCTAATCATGCTGGCTATGTTTCCACGTCATGGAAAGAGGAAATCCTCAATGAAATTGGCCCGCTTTCCCCGGAACGCAGACGTGAGCTTTCCGATTCGGTTGCAGCCAATCGCGCCGAAAAGAAAAGGCAGAGAGAAGAGTGGGAGGCATCGCTTGCGGCAAATGGCGATGACAGTCTTGATGACGGCCAGCGCGATGGCAATGATGCCTCCGATTCGAACGGTGGCAAGGTGGCGGCTGCTGCGATTACCGTAATTGCCGTTAGCTTTCTGGCGGTGAAAGGTGCTCAGGCGGCAAAGCCTCATGTCGAAAAATGGTGGCGTGAGACCGCGCGTCCAAAGATTGTCAAGACAAAGAAAAACGTTATGGCGAAGTTCAAGGGAGTATCTGACGAGCAGGGCGAGGAGGCTGATCCTAAGACAACGGAGAAGACAGCAGATTAACCTTTAGCGCCTTTCAGTGGCGAGGAGAAGCAGCACGCTGCGCCCTCACCCACGCAAGATGTCGTCCATAATTGCGAACCTCACTGCTTCGATCGAGTGGTCGTTGCCGTCGGGGATGCCCTCAAGCCACGTCCCGTCGCAGTCGTGGTCGTGGTCGTACTTCTTGAGCCTGGACTTCTCATGCGCCAGCGGGCAGCGCACCGGGTCGATGCAGATTTTGCGCACCCTGCCAGCACTCGTAGGAGAGCCGCCTCGTGTTGCTCTTGGGCACGAGCCTCACCTGCAGCCCCACCTTGCGCCGCACATGGCCATCGACTGCTTGCATTCGGGCGTTTCGCCGCACCAGATCAGATCGCCGTGCAGGTATACGTCCCCGCCGGGCTCGTCCGCGTAGGCGTACAACTGGGTGAATAGCATCACCACAGTATTTATGGCGAGGAAGGCCACAAGCAAAGGCGCAAGAAATACAATACACGACGCACGACGCTCCACCAACCAACCGCCATTCAGGGACACATTCGGCCAACTGCGCACTAAACAAAGCGGGGTCCGGAGCGCTAGTCCGGGACCCCGCTTTGTTTCGCAAGGGCTGCTACCTCTACTGCCCCTGCGCGCGGTAGCGCGCCTCGGTGGCCTCCTTGACCGGGCGCCACCAGGACTCGTTGGCGACGTACCAGTCGATGGTGGCCTTCAGGCCCTCGGCGAAGTCGGTGTGCGCCGGCCTCCAGCCCAGCTCGCGCTGCAGCTTCGTGCTGTCGATGGCGTAGCGGCGGTCGTGGCCGGGGCGGTCGGCGACCCAGTCGAAGTCCTCGGGGTCGCGCCCCATCGCCGCGAGGATCATGCGGAGCACGGCGATGTTGTTCTTCTCGCCGTCGGCTCCGATGAGGTAGGTCTCCCCCATGCGGCCCTTCGTGAGGATGTCCCAGACGGCAGAGGAGTGGTCCTCGGTGTGGATCCAGTCGCGGACGTTCTCGCCGCGGCCGTAGAGCTTGGGGCGCACGCCGTCGATGATGTTGGTGATCTGCCTGGGGATGAACTTCTCCACGTGCTGGTAGGGGCCGTAGTTGTTGGAGCAGTTGGAGATCGTGGTGCGGAGGCCGTAGGTGCGGGTCCAC
>SKEY01003302.1_pt1 | contig 12795 bp, 7 predicted proteins | sample 4843871 | NCBI WGS metagenome assembly SKEY01 (sample SAMN11008797, study PRJNA524170) | human gut metagenome | biome: Human fecal sample; material: Feces; isolation source: fecal sample from pouch patient p36 | host: Homo sapiens | place: Israel: Tel-Aviv | collected 2016-12-04 | reverse complement strand
CGCTCCAGCGCCTGATAGTAAAACAGTGCCATTACGCCTCCATGGTTACCCGCAGAACTTCATCGAGAGAGGTTTCTCCGGCGAGCACTTTCTCAATGCCGTTGCTGCGGATACCCGCAGAGTGTTGCCGGACATAACGTTCCAGCTCCAGTTCCCCGGCCTGACGGTGGATCAAATCACGCAATGTGGCGTCCACCACGATCAGCTCATGGATGGCAGTACGTCCGCGAAAACCTTTATGATTACAGGCGGGACAACCCTGCGGATGGTACAGCGTGACGGTTCGCGCATCGGTAATCCCCAGCAGGCGTTTTTCTTCGTCGGTGGCAGGCGCGGACTGGCGGCAATCGGGACACAGCGTGCGAACCAGTCGCTGCGCCATCACGCCCGTCAGACTGGAAGAGAGCAGGAAAGGCTCCACGCCCATATCCTGCAAACGTGTGATCGCCCCCACCGCCGTGTTGGTATGCAGCGTGGAAAGGACCAGGTGCCCTGTAAGCGATGCCTGGACGGCAATTTCTGCGGTTTCGGTATCGCGGATTTCACCGACCATCACCACATCCGGGTCCTGACGCAAAATCGCGCGCAGGCCACGGGCGAAGGTCATGCCGACGCGGGTGTTAACCTGCGTCTGACCGATCCCTTCAATCATGTATTCGATAGGGTCTTCAACCGTGAGAATGTTACGCGAGTGGTTGTTCAGCTCCTGCAATCCAGCGTACAGCGTGGTGCTTTTGCCGGAACCGGTCGGCCCCGTCACCAGAAAAATGCCGTGCGGTTTGTGTAACAGCTGGCGCAACTGCGCAGTCAGTTCGAGACTTAAACCCAGACGCTCCAGCGTCAGGCGAGCCTGGTTTTTGTCCAGCAGTCGCAGCACCACCCGTTCCCCCCAGGCGGAAGGCATGGTGGAGACACGCACGTCAATCGCCCGACCGCCCAGCAGCAGCGCAATGCGCCCATCCTGCGGTACGCGTTTTTCGGCGATATCCAGCCGTGCCATCACCTTAATACGCGATACCAGCAGCGAGGCCAGTTTGCGCCCCGGACGCAGCATTTCATGTAATGTGCCGTCAACACGAAAACGGATCACCAGACTCTTTTCAAACGTCTCAATGTGGATATCCGAAGCGCCTTCTTTGATTGCCTCTGCCAGCATGGCGTTGATCAGTTTGATGATCGGCGCATCGTCGTCGCTTTCCAGCAGATCTTCCGTTTCCGGCAGTTCTTCTGCGAGGGTAAAAAAATCCTCGGCAGAACCGAGATCTTCCATCAGCTGGCGAGCCTCGGAAGAGTCACGCTGCCAGACCGCATTCAGCCGCTGTTCAAATTCGGCTTCGTCGATTTGCCGCAGCGTAAAGGGCGCGTTCAGCCCCCGCTGCAGCTCCTGCAAAACAGAGAGCGACAACGGATGAACATGGAGGATCTCCAGCGACGCTTCGCACCATGCCACCAGGCTAAACCGACGGCTGAAACTGTAGGGCAGACGCACGGTGTTAGCGGTGGTTTCCTGTGCTACAGGCACCATTAACGCGTTCTCCCGGCATTAAGGAACGCGCGAACTTCCGGCGGTAAGGCCTGGTTTTGCGCTGGCAGTACCGGCTGCGCGGTGTGCGGCATCAGGCTTAAGCCTTGCTCATCGCGATAGATCTGTTCGGCGCGCATGTAGTTATATTTGCGCTGCGACACGCCGTCTGCCGCCATACCGTCACGCAGAATGGTCGGGCGGATAAACACCATCAGGTTACGTTTTTCTTTTTTATCCGCCGTCGATTTAAACAGGTTACCAATCAACGGGATATCGCCCAGCAGCGGCACTTTCGCCACGCTTTCTCCCGCCTGGTCGTCCATCAGACCGCCAAGCACAATCAGCTCGCCATCGTTAGCCAGCACGGTGGTCTTCAGTTTGCGCTCACCAAACACGACGTCGAGGCTGGTCTGTCCTTCCACCTTCGACACTTCCTGCTCAATCACCATCTGTACCGCGTTACCTTCATTAATCTGCGGCGTGACTTTCAGCATGATGCCGACTTTTTTCCTCTCTACTGTATTGAAAGGATTGCTGTTATTGGAGCCAACGGTAGATCCAGTTAATACCGGAACATCCTGGCCCACCATGAAGAAGGCTTCCTGGTTGTCCAGCGTGGTGATGCTCGGCGTGGAGAGCACGTTCGAGCTGGAGTCGTTTTTGACCGCCTGTACCAGCGCCATCCAGTCGCCTTTCACCACGCCAACCGCCGTACCACTAAAGCCAGAAAGAAGCTGGGCGAGCGTGGAGAGATCGCCGTTGGTATCCGGGTTAATGGTGGTAGCGCCGTTTTCACTGATCACCGTGGAGCCTTTCTGCGGTTTTGCCTGAGAAATCGCTGCGCCCAGCGTACCGATAGGGATCTGCGTACCGTTAGCAAACTGCATTAATCCGGCATCTTTCGACGCCCACTGCACGCCGAAGTTGATATTGCTGCCTTCGGCAACTTCCACGATTAACGCCTCGACATGCACTTGAGCACGGCGAATATCCAGTTGTTCAATCACGCTTTGCAGCGACTGCATGATGTCCTGCGGCGCGGTAACAATCAGGGCATTACTGTGTTTGCTGGCTGCGATGGAGACAACCTCACGCCCGCTACCGACGGTGCCTTCCGCCTCTTCTTTAGCCGCCGTGAGCGTGCCGCTGACCTGCTTCAGCACATCGACCAGATCTTCCGCTTTGCTGTATTTGAGATAGAAAACCTGGCTGTTGCCGCTGCGCTCCATTTCTGAATCCAGCCGACGGATCAGACGGCGCATTTTGTCTCGCGTGGCGGGGTCACCACTGACAATCACGCTGTTGGTGCGTTCATCGGCGACAATTTGAGATTTCAGCGTTGCTGGCTGGTTCTCGCCGCTGTTTTTGGTCAGGCTTTCCAGCACGCGGGCAATTTCCGAGGCTGAGGCGTTATCCAGCGGGATCACCTCTTCAGTGCGATTTCCCGCGTGATCCACGCGCTGGATCACTTCTGTCAGCCGCTCCACGACGGAGGCGCGTCCGGTGAGCATAATTACGTTGGAGGGATCGTAATTAACAACGTTGCCTGAGCCTGCGCTGTCGATCATCTGGCGCAAAATCGGTGCCAGTTCGCGGACCGACACATTACGTACCGGCACTACTTTGGTGACCATTTCATCGCCCGCGTAGTTGTCGCTGCCTTCACCAACCAGCGGCAGCGGCTCGACTTTCGCGGCACTGGATTTCACCACCTTCAGCACGTCGTTTTCCATCGGTACGACCGCATACCCCTGTGCTTCCAGCAGGTTAAGGAATAACTGGTAATACTGGCGTTCATTGAGCGGAGTCATAGTGCGAATACTCACTTTCCCCTGAACGCCCGGCCCCATAATGATGGTTTTATTAAGGTTAGCGCCGACGGTTTCGATGAACGATTTCAGGTCAGTATCTTTAAAATTAGCGGTGAAAGTGGCTTCTTCCGCCCAGACCGGTGAACTGCATAATGCCGCTGCCAGCACCAGCGGCAGTAAACGCTTTTTTGTTTTGAGGCCAGTTGTCTTCTTACGCCAGACCGACAACGTAATATCACGCCAAAACACGATGAATGATTCTCCTGGATTAAATGCGGTTAGCGCAGCGCGATGGAAATGTCGTGGCGCGCACCCTTGCGTAAAACCGTAAGTTGAATGGAATCCATTGAAGGTAACTGCCGCATCAGAGCAATCATTGCTCGTGGATCAGTGAAATCCTGCTGATTTAGCGCAATGGCGATATCGCCTTCCCTGAAACCGCTGGCATCGAACAGAGAACGATCTGCCCCCGGCTTCACTGCATAACCGACAATCCCCTCCTTACGCACAGGCGTAAGCTGGATATAGTTAAAAATTTTCTGCGGATCTTTCGCCAGTGCCTGACGCACGGCAGTCGGAATCTCAACTGGCGCACTGACAGCAGGCTCAGCAACAGCTTGTTTTGCTTCGTCACTGACAGCTTTTTTGTTGGTCACGGCTACGATGGAACGCTCCTCTTCAGCCAGGCTCAGGCGCTCTATTTTTCCCTGATAGCGCAGCATCACATGGTCGCGGTTGATTTCCTCAATCACTGCGTTGTGAGAACCAAGCCGTTCCCCCTGCAAATAGACCTGCTGTTTGCCGCCTTCTTCAATAACCGCGCCAGGTCTGGTACCAAAGGCGATCCCGCGCAGCACCACATTAAGACGTGTTTCTGCCACAGGCGCAGGTTCAGGTTGTTTTACCGGCACGGCGACGGGCTGATATTTGCCAAACCAGTTTTGCTGGCTGATTAATTGCACGTCATTTTTATCGAACGTTTTTGCATCTGCACGGGGCGGTTTATTCGCCGATGGGGAAACCGCCGTATATTCCGCAGAAAAGGAGAAATAGCGCCAGAGTGAATGCGCCACTTTTGCAGAAATAATAAGCAGCATCAGCCAGAACATCGCGCGTGCAATTTTGCGCAGATGCTCTTTGTCTGTATTAAGAGATTGTCTCTGGTTAAGAGTGTGACGAATTTTTGTCAGCCATTGAATGAGATAAATTCGTGCGTCACGAAAAACAACCCGCGCCAATTTATATCTACCCGACGTTATGCTTTGACTATTCCACAGGTGGTACGATCCAGTTTCCGCTGATACTGGTTACCTGTACGTGTATCATTAATCGTTATGCTGTAATTAATTCCCTCGGTGATCATTAATTTCACCGTTGGGTCAGCGCACATTTGTCGTTGATAGCTGGTTAAAAAGGCGTCAGGTGTCTGCGTGGTCTGAGTACCCGATTCGCTGATAATGGTCATTTTTACCGTCGTGCCACTACTTTGCGCCAGCACTAAGGTATATCCCGCAGATTTAATCGGCAGGTTTTGGCTGATATTTTGCGCCTGTTTTTTCGCCAGTAAACTGGCATTTTCATTATGGCTGGCACAGCCACTTAATAATCCTGTAACGCTCAACAATAGCGATATTAATACCCTCCCTGGCATTTGTTTTATCGACATGGTAAATAATCTCTAAGGTTATTAATAAGAGTTAAAATGTCACTTTGATAATGACGTGGTTATCATTAAAACAATGCCTGTAGATAAAGTGTTGCTATACCGCCCAGACTTAAACACGGTCCAAAAGGCAGTGTGGTTGATCCTCTTTTTGTAATAACGGCATATATCAGGCCGCAGCATGAGGCGATTAAAGCAACATTGGGCAGTGATAATGCCCCCACCCAGCCACCTAACGCAGCGAAGAGTAATACATCGCCCATGCCTAATGCTTCTTTACGCAGAACTATTCCGGCTATCCAGCGCAGGGAGTAAAAAGTGATAAATCCCACCAGTACGCCGGTAACTGCGTCTTGTAGCGTTAACGGACTCTGTTGCGCCCATGCTGCAATCAGCCCGGTCCACAATACGCCCTGAGTAAAAACATCGGGCAGCCATTGGTTGTCGAGGTCAATGACGCTCGCGGCAATCAGCCAGGCGGATAATATCATCACCGCCAGCCCCCATCCACTTTCTGGCCACACCAGACTCGCCAGCAAAAAAGCGAGTGCTGTCAATAACTCAACCAGCGGATAACGCTTGCTGATTTTCGCCTGACAGTCGCGGCAGCGCCCTTTGAGCATCAACCATGAGAGCAGCGGAATATTGTCACGAACGCGGATGGTCTGCTGGCAATGCGGACAGTGCGAACGCGGTAGCGCAAGGCTTATTTTTGACTGCGCACTCGGCATTTCACCATGAAACTCCGCCATTTGTTGGCGCAGCATGATGGGGTAACGCCAAATCACCACATTCAAAAAACTGCCGATGATCAATCCTCCGACGGTTGCCAGTATGGGCATCGCCGCAGGGTATTGCTGAAAAACATCAAAAAGCATGGTTAAAGGTTATTTGTTGTAACTTGCCGGATGCGGGCCTGCGGGTGTATGCCATACGGCTTTCCTTCAGGCCCGATGCGCCTTATTTCATGCCGGATGCGGCGCGAGCGCCTTATCCGGCATACAGGCTTACTCAGCTGACATCTTATGCTCGGTAACCTGATTAATGGTTTCCGGCCCTTGCTGCGGTTTCGGCAGATTAAGCGCCGCCAGTGTCTCGTAAGCCGACTGGCTCACACCGCCCTCGAAGTTCATCTCGCTCGCTCCCGGCAACTGGTAAGCATTCGCGCCCGGATTCCATTTCTTAAAGAACTCCGAAAGATCCGTCTGGGCGACCCAGGATGCACACAGCATCAGCTTGTCGGCAGCGTTACCGTTGGATTCGGCACAGTAATTTCTTTCGCCAAACTTGGTTTTGCCAACCTCATCGCCGCGTGCTTTACGGTGCATCAACTGGAACAGGTTCCAGCCTTTCATCCCTTCACGATCGCTGTAGAACTTAGGCAGGTCACCTTCTGGATACCACTGTTTGATATCAAAGTTTTTCTCTGCCCACTCTTTCAGCTGTGCGTACATCAGCAGACGGTCACCCGCACCGCCGCGCGCCCATGCCTGACCGTTGCTCTCCTCCAGATATTCCGGCGCGACGGTAATGTCGTCAGCGACACGGTTCATCTTGCCGAGATAGCGATCCTGCATGTACAGCGCCAGCACGTTGTTCGCTACTTCAGTTGCGCCAGGAACAGTCAGCGGCGTTTCGGCGGCGTTGTGACCAACTTCGTGCCAGATCAGCCAGTCGTTCAGCGGCGTCGTCGGCAGCGTGGTGCTGTTCGTCGAGAAGCTGCTGTTCATTACCGGATAACCAGAGTGCGCATCACCGATGGAGATCTGCACATCGTTGGTGAAACGATGCTTGTGGCCCGTCAAGTTTTTATAGGTAAACATCCGGTGCTTACCGTCTTCATCATTACGACCGTAGAAGTCATTCATCGAGCTGGCAAAGGTATCCAGATCTTTAGCGAATTCTGCTACGCCACCAGTGAAATTGCTGGCCTCAAGGTTCTTCTTCGGCGTGGTGTAGACGAAAGCGTCTGACTCCAGCTCGCCCAACGGCGCAGGGGAGTTCAGAGCGTTTTTCCATGCGCCATCTTTATAGAACGGCGCTTTCACCACACCAGTAAAGGTGAATTCGGCTGACTCATTCTGTGGGCTGTTGCCCTTGATATAAATCAGACCACCGTAAGGAACCGTAAACTTCACCTCACCATTGGCTTTCAGCTCATAGGTTTTCGTCACTTTTGGCGGACGGTTCAGAGCGACTTCATGCTTCTCACGTCCGGTAAGGTCGTCGGCCAGCGCCACGGTGACAGTCACAGGAACTGATGCAGAAGACTCAATGGTGACCTCTTTCTGAGCCGGAGCCCACAGGCCAGTAGACTGCATGTTACCCGCAAACCATTTGGTCGGATTCGAGTACAGGCTGATGGTTTCAGTAACCTTCTCACCTTCTGCCGATACCGCTCCCGGATACTTCTCGACATCAACTTTGATGTTCAGATCCCACCAGGAACGACCCAGCATCAGGCGCGTCAGCGGTTTTTCCATATAGTTGAGCGGATAGCTCGGGTTCATCATGCCCGCTTTATTAACGCTCTTCTCGCCGTAGATCATGTTGTTATCGACCAGCGATTTTTTCAGCTCATCAGAACACTGCGTGCCGCCAGTATAGGCATCGTTGGCGTAGCAGTTCAGGAACTCGGTGAACGTTTTAAAGCCCAGCTCGTCATCCTTGTCGTTTTCATAGCGATATTCAATTTTATTCCACAGCCAGACCGACATGTTCTGGTACAGACGTTCCAGATCGACGCTGCTCAGACGCTCACCTTTGCGACCATTGGTCCGGAAGTAGAGCTCATGCTGATACAGACGCTGAATGTTGGTGCCTAAATCCGCAGCCTGCACCATCGCTTTTGCCGTGTCGGCGTTAAGGCTTAGTTGCGTATACTGTGGAACATACATGCCACCAGTAACCGGAACCCCCGTGCCAGGACGATATTCCAGACAGTTGACCTCGTAGTGGTAAGTTGGGTCCTTACACTCCTTTAATCCAGGAAACTTCTCAAAGATTTTTGCCTTCGCAGCCTTCAGAGAATCCTCTGTTTTATGATCGGCCTCATCAATAAAGGCATAACGCGTTTCCTGTTTGCCATCTACATCTTCCAGCCAGCTGGCAACTTCCAGCTTCGGTTTGTCATCAGGTTTGTTTTCTACCTGATATTTCCACTTAACTTCCCCTGTCTTACTATCGATGGTGTACGGCAGCGCACCATCTACGGCAGGATAACGTTCATAGACCCAAATGCCCGTTGCGCGCTGCTGACGAACGCGGTTCGGATACCCTTGCGGATCGTTATTTACTACCGACTTGTTCAGTGCCATCGACAGACCTGCGGCATCAAGCAGACGTACAAAGCCAGACGCGCTCTCTTCCTTAAGATTGCTCATCACGTTTTCCATGATCAGCACCGATCCACCTTTGTTCAGATAGGCGATCAGATCGGTCACATCCTGCTGAGTCAGCTTCGGTTTGCTGGTATCTGCTCGCAGCGGGATTGCATAAGGATCGTTACCAACCTGAGTCACATACTCAAAGCCGTTGAGGATCAGCAGCGGCATTTCCTGCGGGTCGAGATCACCATAGCTACTTAAATGCTCAACAGAGATACCCGCAAAATCCGGATGAAAGCCGAACTCAGCGCTGTTTCCTGTAACCTGACCATGACGTTTGAAATAGACAGTATCCAGGTTGGTGCCTACGGTCATGCTGGCTTTCGCGTCCGGCGTCCATTTATCGTCGGACAGATAGCGCAACACGTTCTGCATAAAGTGCTTCATATCATTAGAATCACTGTTACGCGTACACTGACCGTTTTTATCAACACCGCCTTCCCAGCTGTAACCGTTCGGACAACGCAAAATGCTGTTGTAGTGCGGGTTACCGATAACCATCAGTTTGCCCTCACCGACTTGCCCCAGCGAAATAAACGGCAGGTTAAAGGTGGCGGTATCGCGCGTAACGTTTTCCGGCTCAACGAGAGAAGGCGCTTCCGTAATGTACGCCAGCTCGTTTTTATCCCAGGCGCGTTTTTCGCCAAACGCCAGCCAGTAGTTTTTATCATTACGCGCCATCAGAATCGGGAAGGCCGCGTTGGAGATATTCACCACTGCCTGACCGCGCGCATTACCGGTACTGCCATAGAAGTTGGTAGAGTCATGGAAGACGTGGAATTTCGTCACTGATTTGTAATCTTTATCCACACCCCACAGCTTGTTGATAACGCCCTGAATCTGACCTTCGTTAACATTGCGTGCTGTCAACGAGAACCAACGCTGAGAGTTGCAGCCCCCAAGGGAGTCACAAATCGCCGTATCAATCTCTTTAGCCTGCCCGGATTCAAACTGCTCAAGAAATTCGTTTGTCCGCTCAAAGGTTTGATCGCCTTCGCTCAACGCCTCGCCATTGGATAACGAGAGATTGATAATCTCGTTGATTACGTTGGGATACTCGGCAAAGACCTTGCGCACTACGTCCGGCACTTCACGCTCATCATTTTTTCCGGCCTGGGAGTAACGATGAATAAGCTGATCAATATTCGCGCCGCGAACTTCGTCACCCAGTTCAGTCAACGCAATGGTCGACTTATTGCCGCGCACTGAGCCCAGTTCAAAGGTGTCGATACCAAAGGAGATGGTTTCGCCCCAGCTGAAGTTGAATTTGCCGTTTTCGCCAGTTACGCCACGGCCTGAGCTGGTGTAGTAATTTACGCCAACCACACCATTGCCCATGCTATCTACCAGTCGGCCTTCGGAGAGAATGATTTCAGTGGGTTGATACTGATAAAACTGTTCCGCGTTAGCCGACACGAAGGAAGCGTTCAGATCCGGTTTTGTTCCCGGCGTGGTGACGGGCACAACCGGTGAAGTATGAGTGGATGGCGCTTTATCGGTCGCGGCATTGTTTTCCACCTCTTCATTGACCAGCTTTTTGAACTCTTCCGGTGCCAGATCGATTTGCTTATACAGCGAGTCGAAACGTTTACTCTCGATCACTGAGGAGAACGTCAGGCAAACCTGTTCTGTATTCGCCGGACAGCTGTTACTGGACGTTACCAGCGAAACCGCATTGCTTTTCTTGTCATCGGAAGCTGCCAGTTCTTGCGCGTCCTCAAGACTAAACGACACTTTTTCAACCGCACGCAGGCTACGCGCAGCTTCTGACTGGGTGTCGAAGGTAGCAATTGTCGTGTTGTTCCCTGCCACACAGGTGACTTTGTCGCCTGGCGTAAAGGTAAAGCCATCGCTGGATTCACCATTACAAGTAGCACCAGTTATCCGCTGGCTTCCGCCCAGGGTCAGATAACCCGTTTTCGTAGGAACAGGTTCTGGCTCCGGTTCTGGTGTTGGCTCAGGATCAGGTGTCGGTTCCGGCGTAGGTTCTGGGTCCGGCGTTGGCTCAGGCGTCGGCTCCGGGTTTGGTGTTGGATCAGGTTTCACTTCCGGCAAAGACCCTGTTCCAGAATCTACAGGCGGCGTATCGGAGGAAGATCCGGAGCCACCGCCATCACAACCGGCTAACAGGGTTGCACTCAAAATAGCCGCTAAAAGCGATTTCTTATATTTAAATTTCTTATTCATTAATAACGCAAGTGACAAAACAAAGTTAAAAGATTCGTAACCGGGGAAATAGTTTTATGCTTTATCTTCTTTAATAACTTCCTCCATTCTTAAGAAAACGGCATCATTGATAGAAAAACAGGTGAAATTTATAAGAATAACCCCTATTCGATGTCTGGATGGTTATTTTTACGAAATTTCAATAAACAAAAAATTAACAACCTTTCACAACGTAACTATATAAATTTGTTGGTAGTTTTAACGATTAAGATTGCAAAAGCAACAGATAGAACGGTGTTTGCTCATCAAGCGAACATAATTAATACTGACTTGTTTTGCGTGATAAATAATAGATGTTCTCACGCTCTTAATTATTTAGCATGTTATCTGAACGCGAAACATTATTGCCACATGGATAATAAAGCGGGAAATAATTTTCCATTAATAAGACAGAGTAATGTAAACGAAGCCGGATGATATTAACGATCATCCGGCATTATTGACTTACGAAACTAACATCCCGGTAAACACATACGCCTGCAGCAGGGTGATAATGCCGATAACGCTGGCAAAAATCAGACTGTGCTTCACGGTGTAGCGGAACAGTTCAGATTCTCGGCCCACCATGCCCGTCGCGGCGCAGGCCACGGCGATAGATTGCGGGGAGATCATCTTGCCAGTTACGCCGCCGCTGGTATTTGCTGCCACCAGCAGGGTGTCAGAGACGTTGATTTGCTGCGCCGTGGTCGATTGCAGTGAACCAAACAGGGCGTTAGAGGAGGTGTCCGAGCCGGTAAGGAATACGCCCAGCCAGCCGAGAAACGGTGAGAAAAACGGGAACATTACGCCTGTACCTGCCAGTACCAGCGCCAGCGTGGTGGACATGCCGGAATAGTTGGTGACGAAGGCGAACGCCAGCACCATGCCAATCGACAATATCGGCCACTTCAGACTAATTAGCGTTTCGGCAAAGACGCCAATCCCTTTCTTGATGCCCACGCCGAGGATGAAGATAGAGATAATCGCCGCAATAAAAATAGCGGTGCCGCCAGCTGAGAGAGGGTCGAATTTAAACACCGCATCCATTGGCGTTGGTTGGGCGACAATGGGTGCCGCTTTCAACACTTGTTGATGCAAATGAGGGATCTGGAAATTAATCACCAGTGAATAAAACGCGCCGCCCGGAGCAAATAACGCTTTAAACGGCTTCATGGTCCAGATGGTGACCAGCACCGTTAAGATTAAAAACGGTGACCACGCACGAATGATTTGCCCCAGACTATATTCTGAAGGCACGGGACCGCCAGAAGATGGTTTATTCACCACCATCGCTCCTGCGGATTGTCCCATGCTGATTGCCGTTTCGGTATTTTTCGGCCGCCAGACTTTAAGGAATAAAGCGAGTGAGACGATACTCACCAGCGCCGAAGTAATATCCGGCAGTTCCGGACCAATATAGTTAGAGGTAAAGAACTGCGTGACAGCGAAGCTTCCCCCAGCAACCAGCGCCGCTGGCCACGTCTCTTTCACCCCTTTCCAGCCGTCCATCATTGCTACCAGCCAGAACGGTACAAGAACCGACAGGAACGGTAACTGACGTCCCGCCATTGCGCCAATGTGGAACGGATCGATTCCCGTTACCTGACCGGCGACCAGAATCGGCACGCCCAACGCACCAAACGCCACCGGCGCAGTATTGGCAATCAGACACAGCCCCGCCGCGTATAACGGTTTGAAGCCCAGGCCCACCAGCAGCGCACCGGTAATCGCCACCGGCGCACCAAAGCCAGCCGCCCCTTCCAGCAGCGCGCCAAAGGAGAAACCAATCAGTAACACCTGCAAACGCTGATCGTCAGTGATGGAGATAACCGAGCTGCGGATAATATCGAACTGACCGCTGGCAACGGTTAATTTATAGAGGAACACCGCCGTAACAATAATCCACGCAATAGGCCATAATCCATAAATAAAGCCATAGCCCGCAGCAGCAAATGCCATATCAATCGGCATTTTAAAGGCGAATATTGCAATCAGGATAGATAATATAAGGGTTATTGCTCCAGCGACATGTCCTTTCAGACGTAATACCGCGAGTGCAACGAAGAAGAATATTATCGGGATCAGGGCGACCAGAGCGGATAGCCCCAGTCCTCCCATCGGCATATACATTTGGGTCCAGGTAACCATATTGTTCAGTCTCTTATTATCTTTATATGCTTGATATACTTAAGGTTGTAATAAGCA
>SKEY01003833.1_pt1 | contig 12819 bp, 10 predicted proteins | sample 4843871 | NCBI WGS metagenome assembly SKEY01 (sample SAMN11008797, study PRJNA524170) | human gut metagenome | biome: Human fecal sample; material: Feces; isolation source: fecal sample from pouch patient p36 | host: Homo sapiens | place: Israel: Tel-Aviv | collected 2016-12-04 | reverse complement strand
GGAAAGCCGCGGTATAAACGCCCATGGTGACAGCTAGTCCCCAACCAAGGGTGATGGCAACCCAGCCAGCATCCTTTGCTTTTGATTGGTTGAGTGACACGCCAGCCACCACGCCGTCACCGAGGAGAATCAGGATGAAGGTGCCGATAAATTCACCTAATGTTTGTGTCCACATGTTGATTCCTCTTTCTATTCAGGATGAACCGGTGCTGGTGCCGTTTTTAGATAGGCCAGTTGACTGTCGGCAATGGCAGCATTCAAGGCGGCCAGTTGTTGGGCTTTCACCGAGTCGTCCCATCCCAGTGTTTGTGCCATTTCGTCAACAACCGGTTGTTTCAACTCAGCCAGTGTTTCAGCGTGGAAAAGTAGGGCATTGGTTCGGCGCAAGAGATAATCAACCGGTGTGAGCGTCATTTCCTCATTGAGTGAATAACGTAGACTCATGGTTTCCTTCAGACTTAATCCTGGCGCAGGACCATCGACAGCGTAAGTGAGCACTCGGCTGGTATTGGAACCGAAGCGGTTAGCCAGATCTTGGGCTTCTTTTTCCGATAAACCAGCATCAACGCCAATCCGAATGTAGAAGGCCATGGTTTCTTCAACATTGGTCGGATCAAAATGTCCGCCGGAAACTTGCAGCTTTTTGGAATCGACTGCTGGCGCGTCAACGTTGAAACGGTCGACCAGAATACGGCGAATCAGTGCGAGGGCACCAGCGGCCATTTTCCGATAGTCCGTAATTTTACCGCCGGAAAGGGTGATGAGCCCGTCTGTCGCCTGGTCAAGCGAACTGCCGCGAGAAACTTGGGATGGGCTTAATCCGGCTTCGGCGTGTGCTGTTTCCAGTTTGGAAATAGCACGTTCAACATCGGCGCGGGTCGCCTGATCGTTTTCATAAGCGTTCACAACCTCGATCAAGGCCGCAAATGAATCGTCTGAAACCTTGCCGCTGTTAGCACCGCCGCCGTTATAATCGGAACTGCCGTTGTCGTTGATCAGTGGTCGCAACCCAGCCCAACTAGCTTCAATATCGTCGATCGTCATATGGCTTTCGGGGAAGCGTTTATTGACGACTTTCAGCAGATAATCGACATCTTCTTGCTCAACGCGGGGATGTTCATAATCGCCGGTATAATCTGTATCAGTGGTACCAAAATACGTTTTGCCTTCTCGCGGAACCACGAAGAACATCCGACCATCGTTTAAGCCAGTATCCATGTAAGTTGGTTGCGGAACTGGCAAGCGAGAACCGTCAACGACTAGATGAACACCTTTGGTTGGCCGCAAAGTTGGCGCGTGTTTTTCGTGATCGTCAAGTGCATTGAACTTATCAGCCCATGGACCGGTTGTGTTGATGACCAGTTTGGCATGGATATCGAATTCAGTGTCGTCCAACAAGTCTTTAACATGCAGCCCAACCACTTGACCAGCGTCATTGTGCAGCACGCCGACCGCTTTAACATGGCTGGCCATCAAGCCGCCAAGTTCGTCAGCTTCTTTGATGTTTTCGATCACAAGGCGTGCATCGTTGTTGACGAAATCGAGATAAACGCCACCGCCTTGCAGGTTATCAGCGGACAATTGTGGTTCACGTTGAAGGACTTCATCTTTTGTCACGGTATAATTGGCGTACTGAGAACCTTCAACACCAGCCAATCGATCATAGAGATCCATGGCAATTTTGACGCTGAACATGTCAAACGTACTGCCGGATTCTTGATAAATTGGCAACAGCATTGGGAATGGCCGCGGGATATGCGGCGCGATCCCTTGCACGACGGCGCGTTCCTTAACAGTGTCAGCGACAACGCCAACATCAAAAGATTTAAGATAGCGAATACCGCCGTGTACCAATTTGGTCGAACGCGAACTGGTGCCTTCCGCAAAGTCCTGCATCTCAATCAAACCGGTTTTGATCCCGCTGGCAGCTGCTTGAATCGCCACCCCAGCGCCGGTAATGCCACCACCGACGATGAGCAAGTCGAGCTCGGTATGCTTTAACTGATGAATCGTTTGTTTGCGCGTTTCGTTGGAAAATACCATTTTGTTCTCCTTCATTACGGATCGAGTCAGTCTCGATCATTTTTTGGTTGACAGATCAGGCTTTCTTCGCCTTGTGCTTATACATTTGGGTTGCAGCAACAGCTTGCTGCCAGCCTTCATAAAGGTGGTCGCGATCAGGCGCGTCCATTGTTGGTTCAAAACGTTTGCCAAGCTTCACGATACTTTGCAGTTCATCGGTATTGTTCCAGAAGCCAGTCGCCAAACCAGCGAGGAAGGCAGCGCCCATCGCCGTCGTTTCCAAATTGGCTGCTCGTTCAATCGGAATGCCTAAAATATCTGCTTGGAATTGCATCAGGTAATCGTTGTTAGCTGCGCCGCCGTCAACGCGCAAAGCTTGGATCGGGATACCAGTGTCTTTATTCATGGTATCCACGACATCACGTGACTGATAAGCAAGAGATTGCAAGGTTGCTTTGATGAAATCTTCGCGAGTCGTGCCACGAGTGATGCCAAAAATAGCACCGCGAGCATCAGAATCCCAATAAGGCGCACCTAAGCCTGTGAAGGCTGGGACAACATAAACTTCATTTTGACTCTTAGAAGCCCGTGCGGCGGCTTCGGAGTCGCTTGAACGCTCGACCAACTTCATGGCGTCCCGCAACCATTGAATCGCACTGCCGGCAACGAAAACGGAACCTTCAAGTGCATAGGTTACCTTGCCATCAAGTCCATAGCCGATGGTGGTGAGCAGGTTGTTGTTGGACAAGGTCGGTTTTTCGCCGGTATTCATCACAATGAATGCACCTGTGCCATAGGTGTTTTTCACCATACCCGGCTCAAGCGCCAACTGACCAAAAAGTGCTGCTTGTTGGTCACCAACCATGCCGGCAATTGGCACGGTACTGCCGAAGAAATGGTAGGCTGCTGCATTGCCGTAAATTTCTGAATTGCTGCGAACTTCCGGTAGCATTTGCTTAGGAATATTCAACAATTGGAGAATCTCGTCATCCCAGGCTAGTTTATGGATGTTGAACAACATGGTTCGTGAGGCGTTGGTATAGTCGGTGACATGAATGGCGCCGCCGGACAGCTTCCAAGAAAGCCAAGTATCGATGGTGCCGAAAAGCAGTTCGCCTTTTTCCGCCCGTTCTTGCGCGCCAGGCACATGATCCAAAATCCAGCGAATCTTAGTCGCTGAGAAATACGAATCAATTAGCAAACCGGTTGAATCATGAATCATATCGCTGTGGCCGTCTGCCTTAAGTTTGTCAGCGATCTCGCTAGTTTGCCGCGACTGCCAGACGATAGCGTTGTAGATTGGCAACCCGGTCTGTTTGTCCCATACAACCGTGGTTTCCCGTTGATTGGTAATTCCGATTCCGACAATTTGGCGTGGCTGAATCTGTGATTCAATAAACGCCGTCGCGATGGTCGACAAAGCGGCATTCCAAATTTCATTGGCATTATGCTCGACCCATCCCGGATGCGGAAAATACTGCGGAAATTCCCGCTGTGCATCAACAACTTTTTGACCATTGTGATCGATGATGATGGTCCGTGTACTCGTGGTACCCTCATCAATCGCCAGAATGTACTTCTGATCACTTGTCACAAATAACTACCCCCTGTGAAATAATATTGCACACAATGAAAACGTTTCCAGAAATAGTTATACCGTACCTCGTGACATCCTATCAACTTTAAACTTATGTGTATCATTAGTTATTTTAAAAAGTTAAAAAACCGATCAAAATTCTGTAAATGAGATGGAAATGGAGGTTGTGCTGCAAATGAGATATCTTGAATAAAAAAACGCGTGGCCGATGAACGTTTTCATCAGCCGCGCGTATTTTGCTTAGGATCATCTGACCGGCTATTGGATGAGCTGGCGCATGCGATGGATCCGCTCAAAAATCTGGTCTTCCTGACGGCGATCAGCCCAAGAAAAATTGTGCATCGTGCTATTCGGGCGATTAACCTTCGTGTACAAAATGGTTGGATTATAAGCATATTTGCCAGGCGTATGCGCGACAAAATCCGCCGTGAAGTAATAGTCCTCAGCAATGCGTAATTGTTCATCATAGCGAATATTACCGACAGTTAAAGCATCCCGAGAGAAAGCCTTGTTCCAAATATAACCGCCCACTTCGGAGCCGTGGCGTGAGACTTGATCAAACATTTCCCGCTGTGACAACAATTGAAAGCGATTGGGCCCGCCGCGGTTGCGATGCCACCAATCATAACCAACCGCAGTGGCCACAACACCCGATGTGAACCCGTGTGATAACGTTGCGGCAAAGGTCGGCGCGATTAAATCGTCACCGTCAACAAACGCCACAGCTTGACCAGTGGCATGATCAATGCCAAAGTTTCGCGCAGCACCGATGCCACGATGGTGATTAAAACCGGTCACGTGAAAATTAGGGATACCTTTAACAAAATCAGCCACTGTCTGAGCGGTACCATCAGTCGAGGCATCGTCGATGAGCCAAAGTTCAAAATCAATTGTTTGTTGCTGGATACTTTTTAATGTCTCAGGCAGATAATGACCTAAATTGTAAGTTGGCACAACGATGGTTAAATCTAAGTTCGACATAATTGCCTCCTTGAAGCTCGTTTTGATCATTATCGTCAAATTACGGGTGACGTCAATCAAAATGATTCATGTATGAAGTTGGGTTGTTGACATGGGGAATGCTAACTATCGGCGCCATGTGGAAGGGACATTATGAACCTGCTAGAATTTTTAGTAAAAGGAAGTTGCTTTAAATTCAGCGATTTTTAAATGACCGGTAAAACAAAAACAAAAAAATTTGGCTACAGCGCTTCCAATCCGTCATTATTTTTAGTAAAATAAAAACGGTTACAAAAATCAGTAGCGGATAAATAAGCTTAACTTCAATTAGGAGGTATTGACGGTGAATAGTACAGATGTCACGAAAGGTTTTACGGAACAATTTGGTAAGCAGGCGGAGCACACTTTCTTTGCACCAGGACGCATTAATTTAATTGGTGAACACACCGATTACAATGGTGGCCACGTTTTCCCATGCGCCATTTCGTTGGGCACTTATGCAGCGGTTGGCACCAATGAGGACAACGCTTTTCGGTTATACTCGGCCAACTTCCCAAAGGTTGGCATTATTGACATCCCATTTTCGGATCTTTTCCAAGATAAGCGCGGCTTGTGGACAGATTACTTCCAAGGTATGGCGCGGGTGATGAAGACGGCGGGTGCGAACTTCACGCATGGCCTCAATGTCTACATCAACGGCAACTTACCTGATGGCGCTGGATTATCAAGTTCTGCTTCTCTGGAAATGCTGGTCGGAACGATTCTGAACAGTCTTTTTGATGGCGGCTTTGAACCGTTGGAGCTGGTTCAGTTCGGCGTTAAAGTCGAAAACGACTATATCGGCGTGAACTCCGGTGTGATGGATCAGTTCGCGATTGAAATGGGTCGCGCAAATCAAGCAACGCTGTTGGATACAAACACGATGAAATACGAGTACCTGCCAGTTGAGATGGGCGATAACGTGATTGTCATCATGAATACCAACAAGCGTCGTGAGTTGGCTGATTCCAAGTACAACGAACGCCGCAGTGAATGCGAAAAAGCACTGGCAATGCTACAAAAAGGCATTGAAGTCAAAAGTCTGGGCCAACTGAGTGAAGACGAATTCGACGAGAATACTTATCTCATTTACGATCCAATCCTGATCAAACGCGCGCGCCACGCCGTCTTTGAAAATCAGCGGACATTGAAGGCTTCGAAAGCACTGCAAGATGGCGATTTGAAGACCTTTGGCAAACTAGTCTCTGCTTCTGGAGTTTCGTTGGCTTTTGACTACGAAGTCACTGGCATCGAGCTTGATACCCTTGTGACCAATGCCTTGAAGCAACGGGGTGTGCTCGGTGCTCGCATGACCGGTGCTGGCTTTGGCGGTTGCGCCATTGCGATTGTCAACAGTGCTGATGTTGAAGACTTTATTGACAACGTTGGCAAGACTTATCGTGAAAAGATCGGCTATGACGCCCATTTCTATGTGGCCGATATTGCCGATGGTGCTAAGCAACTGAACTAACTCTGCTAAAATAGAAAAAGTGTTATAAAGTAGAGCGTGAGCCAGACCGATTTCTAGTCTGACGAACACGTTTTAAAAAAGGGAGATATTTTATTATGACAATTGCAGTTTTAGGCGGCGCTGGTTACATCGGTTCACATACGGTAAAACAATTACTCGCTGCCGGCGAGGATGTTGTGGTTTTGGATAACTTGATTACTGGGCATCGTAAGGCGGTTGATCCACGCGCCCGTTTTTATCAAGGCGACATCCGCGACTATCATTTTCTGAGCCAAGTGTTCAGCCAGGAAAAGATTGACGGGATTGTCCATTTTGCGGCGTTCTCAATTGTGCCGGAATCCATGAAAGATCCGTTGAAGTATTTTGATAACAACACTGGCGGCATGATCACCTTGCTTGAAGCCATGAATCAATTCGGCATCAAGAAAATTGTCTTCTCATCTACGGCAGCAACTTATGGCGAACCTAAGCAGGTCCCAATTAAAGAAACTGATCCGCAAGTACCGACCAACCCTTACGGTGAAAGCAAGTTGGCCATGGAAAAGATCATGCATTGGGCTGATGTGGCTTATGGGCTGAAGTTCGTGGCTTTGCGTTACTTCAATGTTGCGGGTGCGATGCCAGACGGTTCCATCGGTGAAGACCATCATCCAGAAACGCATATTGTGCCAATTATCTTGCAGGTTGCAGCAGGTACGCGAACTGGTTTGCAAATTTATGGTGACGACTATCCAACTAAGGATGGTACCAATGTGCGTGACTATGTTCATGTGGTCGATCTTGCTGATGCCCACATTTTGGCCTTGAAGTATCTGGATGCCGGCAATAAGTCATCCGCGTTCAACATTGGTTCTGCGCATGGTTTCTCCAACCTTGAAATTCTAAATGCAGCGCGTAAGGTGACTGGCCAAGAGATTCCAGCCACGATGGGCCCGCGGCGTGCCGGTGATCCAAGCACTTTGATTGCTAGCTCAGAAAAGGCTCGTGACATTTTAGGCTGGAAGCCAAACTATGACGATATTGACAAGATTATCGAAACCGCATGGAACTGGCACGAAAATCACCCAGAAGGATTTGGTGACCGGAATTGACCGCGATTAGCAATCACGTTGGTACCATTGTGAAACTCAATCCCGATTACACCCAGATGGATGCAGTCTATCTGACCAACAAATTGTTGAATTTGATCGGAGATGCTGCCCTTGACCTGCCTGGTGATGCTGATCCATTGACGAACCTTGATCTGATGGTGAAAGCTGCGCAGGAGAATGGTAAAATTCCAGATTCACAGGCAGCACGTCAGATTTTGGAAGCGCAGCTGATGGACCTTGCTACCCCGACACCAAGTCGGATCAATCAACTGTTTTGGGATAAGTATCAGGCGGGACCACGGGTTGCAACAGACTGGTTCTATGCTTTGAGTCGCGCGAATAATTATATTCAAACGCGAGCGATTGCTAAGAACGTTGTTTTTCCAGCTAAAACTGAATATGGCGACCTCGAAATCACCATCAACCTGTCTAAACCGGAAAAAGATCCGAAAGACATTGCTGCTGCGGCACATGCCGCCCAGTCTGGCTATCCGGCGTGTGCCTTGTGTTTACAAACGGAAGGGTATGCCGGTCGAACTGACTTTGCGGCGCGAACCAATCATCGCATTATTCGCTTTTTGCTTGGCGGTAAAACATGGGGATTCCAATATTCGCCATATGCTTACTTCAACGAGCACGCGATTTTTCTGGATGCTATCCATGAACCCATGGTGATAGACCAAAGTACCTTCAGCAACTTGTTGTCCATCGTTTCAATGTTTCCAACTTATTTTGTTGGCTCAAATGCTGACTTGCCAATTGTCGGCGGTTCGATGCTGACGCATGAACATTACCAAGGCGGTCGCCATACATTTCCAATGGCCAAAGCACCAATTGAGACGCAGGTTGAAATTAGCGGGCATCCGCATGTTTTCGCTGGCATCGTCAAGTGGCCGATGAGTGTTATTCGCTTAGTGAGTGCTGATTCGGACGAGTTGATAAATGCAGCCGAACATGTTCGGCAGGTTTGGAATCAGTATACCGATGAAACAGTTGACGTCCGCGCATTTGTTGATGGCAAACCGCATCATACGGTGACCCCAATTGCTCGGCGCGTTGGTTCGGAATTCCAGCTGGATTTAGTGCTGCGCGACAATCAAACTAGTGCAGAGCATCCGGATGGTATTTTCCATCCGCATCAAGACGTGCAACATATCAAGAAAGAAAACATTGGCTTGATCGAAGTGATGGGACGTGCCATTTTACCGGCACGATTAAAGTCGGAGTTAGCTGAAGTCCAGAAGTATTTACTGGGTGAAGCAAACACGATGAAACCGATGCACAAAACATGGGCCGATCAGTTGAAAGCTAAATATGATTGGACCCCGGAAAACGTCGAGGCACAAATGCAGGCAGCGGTTGGTCGTGTGTTTGCTCGGGTCTTAGAAGATGCTGGTGTGTTCAAACGCGATGAAGTTGGTCAAAAAGCATTTGCTCGCTTCTGTCGGGCACTGTAGCAACAGGCTATGTTGCTGAAGCCGGCCAGGAGTCAATGGAAACGGAGAAAACGATGACCACGATTACAGATATTGCGAAGGCGGCAGGGGTTTCAATTGCGACTGTCTCGCGTATTTTAAATTATGATACGACGTTGGCTGTCACGCCCGAAACGCGCCAACGCGTGTTGAAAACAGCCGAAAAGCTGGCGTACAAACCACGTCGACGTAAACGTGTGTCCCCGCAAACCACCGTTGCCTTGATTCAGTGGCGCAGCGAGCAAGAAGAGCTGAATGATCTGTATTATTTACAGATTCAATATGCTATTGAGGCACGGGCGGCCTCAGCTGGCTATCATTTGCAGAGCTTGCATTTGGAGCAGTTGGCAGCTGAAACGACACAAAACGTCCAAGGTGTGATTGCGTTGGGTAAGTACGACGCTGGCGAAGTGGCAACGATCAAAGCCTTGGCGCAACCAGTTGTTTTCGTGGATCAAAATATGTTGGCATTTGACTGCGACTCGGTCACCAGCGATTATGCCGGTCCTATCGAGCAAATTATTCATCATTTTCAATCGGTAGGGATCAACGACATCGGGTTTCTCGGTGGCGTTGAAACGAGTCGCAGCGGACGCGAGCAGTTTCAGGACGTGCGGACAGCCGCATTTGACCGGGTGATGCATGCAGAAAACTTGATGCAGCCAGCGTTTCGTTTTATTGGCGCGTTCACGCCTGATTCAGGTTACGAACTGATGAAACAAGCGATCACTAAACTCGGTGACACCTTACCGCACGGTTTCATTGTGGCCAACGACACGATGGCAGTCGGTGCGTTGCGCGCTTTGAACGAGGCTAAGATCGAGGTGCCGCAACGCGTCTCTGTGATCAGCTTCAACGATGTGGCGGTCGCCAAGTTCACGACCCCGCCACTTTCTACGGTGCATGCTGCCACTGACCAAATGGGCCAAACCGCGGTCGAACTATTGCAGGCACGCATCAAAGATCCGAAACACATACCACGTCAGGTTAACTTCAAAAGTGAGCTTATTATGCGAGCCAGCAGCTTGTAGGAACGGTATTATAACGTGTTCCCCCGCGAAGAAACCTGTCCATAATGACCTCAAGTGCAATGACCAAAAGCGGGTCATCATACTTGAGGTCGGCTGATGCTTTGGTTTCTAACCGCGCTGGCTTACGCTCGTTTATAAAGGAGGACAAGATGGACGTTTCAGTTGAACCATACGGTCAGTATCAAGGCCACAATTTGTATGAGCTGACCTTGACCAATGATCAAGGCATGGTTGTGAAGTTGTTGAATTATGGTGCAACCTTGGAAAAAGTGTTGTTACCAGAAGCTGATGGCTTGCACAACATGATTCTGTCGCTGCCAAGTCGGGAGGATTACTCGAAAGAGCGCAACTTCCTTGGTGGCACAGTGGGTCGAATTGTTGGCCGTATTCGTGGTCACGTTTGGCAGCATGGCGATGTGAAAGTTGATCTGCCAATGAACGAAGGCAAGAATCACATTCACGGCGGGGATGACGGTCTGGATCGGCAAGTTTATAACTTCCGTATTGACCAGACAGCTACCACAGCTAGTGCTAGTTTTACCTTTGTTGATCCAGCAGGGCATAATGGCTATCCGGGCAACGTCAAGCTGCAAGTGACTTATACCTTGGAGAATACGAATACCTTGCACTATCGTCTGGATGCAGTTAGTGATGAAGAAACGCTCTTCAATCCAACTAACCATACCTATTTTGCGATTGACCAGCCAAACAAAATTGATGCCACCACGCTGACGATTCCGGCCGACGATTACAAACCGCTTGATGCAGACCATCTGCCAGATCAAGGCTGGCAGCCAGTTGCCGGAACGGTCTTTGATTTTCGGCAAGGGCAAAAGCTTGGCGATGTCATTCACACTCGAGCAGCGCAAATCACTGCAGAACGGGGCATTAATCACCCATTCCTACTGAAACACGGTCAAACCCTCGCGGCCAAACTCCAGACTGACAAACATACTATGACCCTGGCAACCACTGCACCGTCCGTCGTCGTTTACACCGCCAACCACTTTGACGGTACCGGTATTCCTCACAACATTGATCAATTTGATGGCGTGGCTCTTGAATGCCAATTTGCTCCGGTCAGCGGCGATGATCTTTCGGCGATCACATTATTGCCGGGCGAACCATTTACGTTGGTGAATAGTTGGGCGTTTGAATAGGCAGCTTAACTTTTTAATGCCTCGGGATGTTCTGAACGAACCTAATCTTTATAAAGAAAGAAGCCTTCCAAATCATTGGAAGGCTTTTTTGACGCAACGAGAAAAGTTTAGAAGTTCTTGTGTTAAGCTGCTTTTTTGGTTAGCATTGTGAACAAATAGTTTCAAGTTAATACATAAATGGTTACGCGGTCAAAAGACATGCAATGTGACAAAAGGAGTCGATAGCATGAAGACAAAGTTTCTTAAGTTGCCGGTCTATCAACAAGGACTTTTCTTAACGTTGATATGGCTAATGGTCGGGATTGGCGTGATGCTATATCGCTGGCCAACAAGTGATCAGGATTTTCAAACAACCGCCTATTGGCTTGCACCGAATTTGATTCATATGCAAGGTGAGGTGACCGCTCAATGGTTCCCGTTTGCGTGTGCAGTGACGGCCGGTGTGAGTCTTTATGTCGTCAAGCATATTAAAAGTAGAAACTGTGACACTAAAGAAGGCCTTTATGTACTTCAGAATTTGTGGCCCATCTGGTTGGTGACAATCGTAGTATTTTTCTTATTAAATCTTTGGCTACCACAAACAGGGATGACTCGTTTTTCGAGTTTTGATCGACAAGTACTCACGATTGCAATACTGTTTCTTGATATTACTTTATTTAGTTCTTACATGCTTTGGTTAAACTTCTGGGTGCCGGTTGGCCGGGTACATAATGTCATTAAGGTTCTATTTTGGGCAGTGCTTTTCCTTGGAGCTGGATTTATTATGAGCCACTTTCAATTTACGTTTGCCAGCAGCTCCTTTAGCTTGGACGATCTAGGACGACGTACATGGTTAACACTGCCATTTTGGCCAAGCTGGTTTTTAGGTTTACTATTAACGGCGGTTATTTGGTGGCACACTTTTCGTCGACTTCGAATGACGGATGATTCTCACTAAAATAGAGAGACCGGCCGTGCTCACACAACTCAGCAAAAAGATTGAGGGGGTCTAACTGCTGACAAGCGTACAACCTAGTCGGGCGAACCAACTATCCAAGATGAACAATCAAGCCTTAAAAAAACACGCTTTTTGTAAAAGTAAACGCTTTCATCTATAATTTAGATAGTGATATGAACCGTTTACGTAACTAATATTGAACGCGTAAAAATGTTAATTGGGCGGCAATTAGGGAAGGAGACTTTCTCATGAAAATGAAATTGCAACGCCTACCAATTGCACTACAAGGCATCGTTCTAGGCGCCATCTGGTTTTTGCTTGCTATAGCATTCATGCTGTATAACACTCCGACTGCAAAAAATGAAGTACCAATCCCCTTTCCACCACTTGTACCGCAGATGTTTCGAGTAGATGGTGTTGTAACAGCTGACTGGTTACAGTTCATTTTCTGGTTCATTCTTTTTCTCACGTGGTACGCGATCTATCGGGTTGTCAGACTAAATGACCAAACTCATACGCTTCAACCGGTGCTGCGAGCGGTCGTACCAATATGGGTATTTGCAATTACAATCGTCTTTATCGCAACTTTCTGGACGCCGATAATTGGGCTAAACGGCTTGTCGGTTGTTGAACGATCCTTAGTAACACTGGGGTTACTAGTTTTCACAGTTCTATTTGTGGGTGCATTTCGGTTGTATGGTGAGATTTTACGTTACAGTTCGAGACAAGGGAAAGTTTTCAGAATAATTTGCTGGTTTACACTTCTTTGCGCGTCATTCTATGTCATATGGCATCTACAGTTCACCGTTCAAGGAGCGCCCATTTTAAAAAATACGTTCTTGTTCGGTGGTCTCAGCCAAGACGCTTGGGTCGTACCTTTTTGGCCAAGTTGGCTGATTGGCATGGCGCTTGTTTCCTTAAGCTTGTTAATTATCAGAAAAAAAGCAATCAACATTCAGTACCGCGAAAAAACAATGTAGTCGATAAAAATTGCAATATATATAAACAGGGTAAAAATTGGTATTGCGAAGTTGAA
>SKEY01003827.1_pt1 | contig 12840 bp, 9 predicted proteins | sample 4843871 | NCBI WGS metagenome assembly SKEY01 (sample SAMN11008797, study PRJNA524170) | human gut metagenome | biome: Human fecal sample; material: Feces; isolation source: fecal sample from pouch patient p36 | host: Homo sapiens | place: Israel: Tel-Aviv | collected 2016-12-04 | reverse complement strand
TAGATATAGGTTTCCACGCTCATCGGCGGGTGGTCGCCATGCTCCACGGTCGGTTTGACGCCGACATTGGTCAGCCCTTTAAAAACACCACTGCTGCATTCCACCTCCGAGCGGTACACGCCGTTTGGCGGCAAAAGCTTGTCTGCAGGAGGCATCAGGTTAACGGTGGGAAATCCTATTGTACGTCCTAACTGTCTGCCGTGCACAACCGTTCCCATCACCGCATAGGGCGCGCCGAGCAGTCTTGCTGCCTCTTGCATCTTTCCTGCTTCCACTGCCTGACGGACACGGGTTGAACTGATTTCTTCCCCGTCCTCAAGCACCTTGTCGATGATCTTTACCTCGTAGCCGTACGCTTCTGCGCGCGCCTTTAACAGCTTGCAGTCCCCTAATCCCCGGTCGCCAAAGGACAAATCGGTTCCCGCAGCCACGAGCTTGGCCCTGATCTGTTCCTGCACGATCACACGCAAAAAATCCTCCGGAGAAATCGCCGCAGTCTGAAAAGTCAGAGGAAACTCGATCAGCACATCGATTCCGATCTGTCGAAACAGCCGTCTCTTTTCTTCCCGCGTCGTCAGCCCTTTGACTGCTTTTCCGGAAAAAAGAACAGCCGGAGGAGGATCAAATGTAAATACGACCGCCTGCAGTCCGCGCTTTTTCGCTTCCAGTATTTCGGAAAGCAGCGCCTTGTGCCCGCGGTGCATCCCGTCGAATTTGCCAATTGCCACTGCGGACGCCCCCTGCAGCAAAAAATCTGTCGTTCCGGAAATGATCTGCATTTCTTCCTATTGTTCCTTTCCCAAAAACATTTTCACGGGCTTTAAACGCTTTTCTTCCTGCTTCCAGGCATAAATCCCCGTAAACTGCCCGTCTGTATCATAAATGCGCAGCTGCTGTTCGGGTGCAAACGTACCTCTTTCACATGCTGCCGCCGTTTTTTCTTTCGTATAAGGTATCACCAAATCTGCATAAAGCCAGTTGCCGTTTTCTAAAAGCTTCTGTCCGTCCCCCTGCACCTGATATGCATCCAGCTGTTCAAACACGCTCTCCACCGGAAGAAGCTTTTCTTCCAGGCTGCCTTCTTTTGCAAACACTTCCAGCTCGGAAAGCCGATAGGCATCCTCAGCTTTGAAATTGCCGGAGCGTGTCCGTTCCAGCCGCTCCATCGCTCCGCCGCAGCCCAGCTTCTGTCCGATATCGTGACAGAGCGTCCGAATATAAGTGCCGCGGGAGCACGCCACGCGCATCGTCACACGAGGCAGTGAAATGTCCTCGATTTCGATCGAATGGATCGTAATCCGCCTGCTCTTTCTCTCTACAACCTGTCCTTTTCTGGCGAGGTCACACAGCTTCTGACCATTGACCTTTAACGCCGAATACATCGGCGGAATCTGGTCATACGGACCGACAAACGAAAGGATCGCGCTGCGCACATCCTCCTCGCCTGCATTTACTTCCTTTTCTGCCAGAATCTGTCCCGTCGTATCCTGTGTGTCCGTCTCCACGCCGAGCAGCAGAACCGCCCGGTATTCTTTATCTTTGTCTGTTAAAAGGTCGCACAGCTTCGTCGCATTTCCCAGACAGACGGGCAGTACCCCGGACGCTTCCGGGTCCAGGGTACCTGTATGGCCGATTTTTTTCTGTTTGCAGATGCCGCGCAGCTTCGCAACCACATCGTGGGAGGTAAAGCCCGGCTCTTTGTATACATTGAGAATTCCGTTCATGTATTCTCCTTTGTTATTCTGCTTTTATCAGCTGCTTTTCAATCTGCTCCGACAGATTGTTGACGCAGTCATGCACGGTTCCCTGCATGGTGCATCCTGCTGCCCTGACATGGCCGCCGCCCCCGAAATAGGACGCGATCGCCGCCACGTCCACCTTTCCGTTCGAGCGGAGGCTAACTTTATATTCGAGTGTCTTCGTCTGATACAAAAAGATCGCACACTCCACGCCTTTCGTGATGCGCAGCTGGCTCACAATACCATCCAGATCCTTGGGCACAACCTTGTAAAACTCCATCGTCTTTAAATCGATGGAACTGAAAATACACCTGCCGTCCATAAACCGGATGCTCTCCAAAAGTGCGCGCCCCAGCACCTGATTCTGCACATAGGTCTTTTCAAAAAACGTCTCATCGATCAGCTTTGAAAAATCGAATCCGTATGCCAGCAGCTTTGCAGCAATACGCAATGTATCCGGCGTCGTATTCGAATACTGGAATACACCGGTGTCATGCACGATGCCAAGATACAGTGCCTTTGCAATCTCTGCATCCATATACTTTTCCTCCAGAAGCTCATAGACGAGCTCGGAGGCGGAGCTTGCATCCGGTTTGCAGTAATTAACATCGCCACAGCCGGACGCATTGCTGATATGATGATCCACATTGATCGTCTTTTTCGCGGTCCGGAAATACTTTTCCGCATCCCCGAGCCGTTCCTTTGAGGTATCCAGAACGATGAAAACGTCATAGACGCAATCCTTGCTGCAGTCTGTACGGACAGCTTCGATTCCATGAATGCAGTCAAAAATATCTGCAGGCTTTTCCAGATACACATCAATCTGTGCATCCGGCAGCGCTTTTTTCAGATACAGGTACATGCCCATACAGGAGCCGACACAGTCACCGTCCGGACGTACATGTCCGCCGATGGCGATTGTATCCCTGCTTCCCAGCTCTTCCAGGATTTTACGCATCCTCTTCCTCTCCTTTTTTGGCGCGCTGGTCTGCCATTACCATGTCGATCTTATGCGACATGTTGACACCATACGCAATGGACTGATCCATAATAAAATGAATCTCGGGTGTATTGCGCAGATTGATTTCCTTTGCAAGACGTCCGCGGATAAAACCCTCTGCGCTCTTTAATCCCTCCAGCGTTGCGGCAGCCTCTTCCTCGCTGCCCAGAACGCTGATATATGCACGGCAGGTTTTTAAGTCCGGTGCAACCTCGACATCCACAACACTCGTCATGGGCGCAATCCGGGGATCTTTGATTTCTCCCCGGATCACTTCTGCCAGAACACGCTGCACTTCGCCGTTAATCCTGCTGTTTTTTACACTGTTCTTTCTCATGAATGCTCCTATATTGCGGGGAAATCCTGACAGATTCCCCCTTCTGAAAGCCTATCTCGGCACTTCTACCATTATATAGGCTTCTACTACGTCAAACTCCTTCATCTTGTCAAAGCCTTCGAATACAAGGCCGCACTCGAATCCGGCTTTTACTTCCTTCACATCGTCCTTGAAACGTTTTAAGGATGCCAGCGCGCCTTCGTAGATCAGCTCACCTTCTCTGGTAATACGCACCTTACAGCCTCTGGTAAATACGCCGTCCAGGACATAGGAACCGGCGATATTTCCGATTGCGGATGCCTTGAAGATCTGACGTACCTCGGCATGACCGATGATCTTTTCTTCGTAAACGGGATCCAGCATACCCTTCATGGCAGCTTCCACGTCTTCGATCGCCTGGTAAATAACCTTATACAGACGGATATCTACCCCTTCCGTCTCCGCAGTCGCCTTTGCTGTCGCATCCGGACGCACGTTGAAGCCGATGATAATCGCGTTGGAAGCGCTCGCCAGCGTAACGTCGGACTCGTTGATCGCGCCTACGCCGCCGTGGATACATTTGACAACGATTTCCTCGTTGGAAAGCTTCGTCAGGCTCTGCTTGACTGCTTCCACGCTGCCCTGTACATCCGCTTTGACAATCAGGTTCAATTCCTTTAAATTGCCTTCCTGGATCTGGTTGAACAGATCGTCCAGGGACATTCTGGATTTGGTCTCTTCCAGTTTCTTTTCCTTGTTCTGTTCGATAAATGCCTCTGCGTAGGATTTTGCTTCCTTATCGCTTTCATGTGCCAGGAATACGTCGCCTGCTTCCGGCACGTCGGACAGACCGAGGATTTCGACAGGCATGGACGGACCGGCTTCTTTGACACGGCGTCCCTTGTCGTCTACCATCGCGCGGACCTTACCGCTCGAAGAACCTGCGGAAACGAAATCGCCGACATGCAGCGTACCCTTCTGAACCAGCACGCTTGCCACAGGGCCGCGTCCCTTATCCAGCTGAGCCTCCAGCACAATGCCTCTCGCCATACGGTTCGGATTTGCCTTTAATTCCATCACCTCAGCAGTCAGAAGGATCATCTCGAGCAGCTGCTGGATCCCTTCGCCGGTCTTTGCGGATACCGGTACAAATACCGTACTGCCGCCCCAGTCTTCTGCAACCAGTTCGTACTCAGTCAGCTCCTGCTTTACGCGGTCCACGTTTGCATTGGGCTTATCGATCTTGTTGACTGCAACGATAATTTCAATTCCGGCAGCTTTTGCATGGTTGATTGCTTCTACCGTCTGGGGCATTACGCCGTCGTCTGCCGCAACAACCAAAACTGCAATATCGGTCGCATTCGCGCCGCGCATACGCATTGCAGTGAACGCTTCATGTCCGGGTGTATCCAGGAAGGTAATCGCCTGACCATTGATCTGTACGGTGTACGCACCAATATGCTGCGTGATGCCTCCTGCCTCACGGTCTGTTACGTTCGTCTTACGGATCGCATCCAGCAAAGAGGTTTTACCGTGGTCAACGTGACCCATAACACAGATGACAGGCGGTCTGGGAACCATATCCTCGTCTGCTTCCTCATCCTCTTTTAACAGCTCTTCAATGACGTCAACCTTGACTTCCTTCTCGCAGATGATGTCGTAGTCGATTGCGATGTTTTCCGCGTCTTCATAGGAGATTTCCTGGTTCACAGTTACAATCTTGCCCTCCAGGAACAGCTTCTTGATGATGGCTGCAGGCTGCATCTTCATCTTTTCCGCCAGCTCTTTGATCGTAATGTTGTCGCCGACGGTGATTACCTTGATGGTCTCTTCCGGTTCAACCGGCTTGGGTTCGGGCTTGATAAAGCGGCCTGCCTTCTTTGCATTTTTCAGTGCTGCTGCGCCGTCTTCTTCGTAAATCGCGTCTCTTCTCGATTTCTTGTCGCGCTCCTGCTGGTTAAGACGGCGATCGTCTCTGCGCTTTTCCGTATCCTTTGCCGGAGCTTCTGCTGCAAAGCCTTTACCTGCTGCCGGCTTGCGGAATCGATTGTCCTGCCGTCCATCGCCGTTCTGAGGGCGTCCGCCATTTGAACCAGGACGGTTATTGCCCGCACCAGGGCGGCCACCGCCTGCAGGGCGATTATAGCCCTGATTATCTCTTGCACCGCCGTTATTACCCGGACGGTTCTGGTCTCTTCTTGCTCCATAACCGGATGTCCTTTCCTGACCCTGACCATCTCTGCGGGCAGACTGGTTTCTGTCACCGTTTCTGTTATCACGGTTGTAACCGGGTCTGTCTCCGTTTCTGTTTCCGGAATTTCTGTTATCGGAACGATCTGTTCTTTCGGTGCGGTCTGTTCTTTCAGTGCGGTTGTCGCGCTGCTCGGTTCTCTGAGGGCGTTCCATGCTCTTCTCCAGACGTTCCTTTGCCGCAGCCTCTTCTTTTTTCTGTGCTTCGATTTCAGCTGCCTTTGCTGCACGTTCTGCTTCTGCTGCAGCCTTTGCTGCCGCTTCCTTGGCCGCACGCTCTCTGCTCAAAAGCTTCTCATCCGGCATAACGGGCTGGGAAGGCTTGGTCAGGGGCTTGATCAGCGGTCTGCTTTCCATACGCATGCCGTTGTTGTTTCTGTTGCCCTGACGGTTCTGGCTTCCTCTGTTTCCATCATTTCTGCGCCCGTCATTTTTTGCACCGTTTCCATTATTATTTCTTCTGTCATTGTTTCCGGAATTGCCGTTCTTCATCCGGCTGTTCTGGGGATTGTTCACTACAATGATCGTCTTTGCTTTTTTATGTGCCTTTGCCTGACTGTCCTGTCCTGCAACTTCTTTGTTCATATCCTGTTTATCCGTTGTCTGTTCCTCCCGGCCCTCAGCCTGTACTGCCGCAGTCTGCGTCGTCTTTTCTGCCGTTTCCGCTTTCTCCACCTGCGCCTTCCTTTCTGTCTGCGCTGCCTGCCCTATCCTGCTGCTGTCCTTTTGATCGGACGGCTCCTTATTTGCAGCTGCGAACTTCTTTTTTACCCATTCTACCGCATCGCCCTCGATTGAGCTCTGCGCTGCCTTAACGTCCACGCCCTTTTCCTGTAAAAAGGTAATGACGTCTTTGCTCTTTATTTCAAGCTCCTTTGCGAGCTCGTGCACCTTTATTTTTGCCATTCATTTCCCTCCGTCTCCTTCATTTCCGTTTCCAGATACCGGTTTAAGGTTTTGGCAAACCCGGCGTCTGTTACCGCCAGGGATGCACGCATTTCTTTTCCCATCGCATGTCCCAGCTCTTCCTTCGTCCCGTATTCATAATACGGTACATGATAAAAGCTGCACATGTCCCGGAAATTTTTCTTTGTATTCGCTGAAGCGTCTGTGCCGACGATCACCAGCGCTGCGGTTTTGTTCTTGACAGATTTTTCTGTCATGAACTCCCCGCTTGCCGTCCGTCCTGCTCTCGTCGCAAGCCCCAGCAGGGAAAATACCTTATTCGGTTTCACTCTCACCAAACTCCTTTTCCAGGCTGTCGTAAACCTCATCCGGAATACTCATCTGGAAGGAACGCTCCAGTCCGCGGTTCTTTCTCGCCTTTTTCAGGCAGTCCAGACTTTTGCACAGATAGGCGCCGCGTCCGTTCTTCCTTCCCGTCGCATCCAGCACGATCGGTCCCTCCGGCGTCTTGAGCACGCGCATCATTTCGCGCTTGTTTTTCATTTCGCCGCAGCCCACGCACTGTCTCATGGGGATCTTTTTATTCATCGCTGCCCTCGCCGTCTTCCTCGGCTGCTGCAGGCTCCTGTGTATCTTCCAGTGCTTCCTCAGCGCCTTCTTCGTAATCGTCCTCGTACTCTTCTTCCTCGTCGTCATATCCGTCATCCAGATAATCCTCGTAACGGAAGCCAGGAGCATCCTTTGCCTGTGTCTCGCTCTTGATATCGATCTTGTAGCCGGTCAGACGCGCTGCCAGACGTGCGTTCTGTCCTTCTTTGCCGATCGCCAGGGACAGCTGATAATCCGGTACGACTACCTTTGCGGTGCGCTCGTCGGGATCTGCAAATACTGCAACGATCTTTGCAGGGGACAGCGCGTTCTGGATCAGGTTGCCGGGGTTTTCATCCCAGTTTACGATATCGATCTTTTCGCCGCGCAGCTCATCTACGATCGCATTGACACGGGAACCGTTCATACCGACACAGGCGCCGACTGCGTCTACGTTCGGATTGTTCGACCATACTGCGATCTTGGTACGGCTGCCAGCCTCACGGGCGATGCTCTTGATCTCTACAACGCCGTCGCGGATTTCTGTTACTTCTTCTTCAAACAGACGTTTTACAAGCTCCGGATGGGTACGGCTGACTAAAATACGAGGTCCCTTGGGAGTGTTCTTTACTTCAAGAATATAAACCTTAATTCTCTCGGTCGGCTTGAACACTTCGCCCTTTACCTGCTCACTCTCGTTTAAGATTGCGTCCGCCTTGCCCAGGTTGATGCTGATGTTGCGGCCCAGATAACGCTGTACAACGCCGGTTACGACGTCTTTTTCCTTTTCGAAATACTGATTGTATACAACGCTTCTCTCTTCTTCCCGGATCTTCTGCAGAATGACATTTTTCGCATTCTGTGTTGCAATACGGCCGAATTCTTTAGACTTAATCTCCACATGGATTATGTCTCCAACCTGCGCTCTGTGGGAAATCTGCTTTGCATCCTCCAGAGCGATCTGCAGGCATTCATCCTCCACGTCGTCCTGTGTCGGAACAACCTCTTTCTCCGCATAGCAGAGAAAATCACAGGTATCCCGGTCGATTTCCACCTTTACATTATCCGCTTTGCCGAAATGCTGTTTGCAGGCTGTGAGCAGAGAGTTTTCGATCGCTTCGAACAGAGTCTCTTTGCTGATCTCTTTCTCTTTCTCCAGTACATCCAACGCTTCCTTTAATTCCTTATTCATTTCATCCTCCATTCCGCTGCTTTGTCGTCTGTTTAAAAATCCAGCGCCAGACGGATCAGTGCAATCTCTTTTCTGGCAAATGTCATTTCCTTTTCTGCTGTATCAATCGTAATGCTGTCCGCATCGTAGCTTTTTAATACGCCTGTAAATTCCCGGCATTTATCCACCGGCTTATACAATCTGATTTCCACTTCTTCGCCCAGGCTCTTTTCCAGATGCTTATCCTTTTTCAGCGTCCTGCCCAGCCCCGGTGAGCTCACTTCCAAAATATAGGCGTCCTCGATAAAATCGGCTTCATCCAGTTTGTCGGACAACGCGCGGCTTACTGCCTCGCAGTCACCGATGTTGACGCCGTCCGGTTTGTCGATGTAGGCACGCAGATACCAGTCGCTGCCTTCTTTCACATACTCCACGTCGTAGATTTCCACGCCGTTTTCCTCCGCGATCGGAAGCAGAATTTCTTCTGTCTTCGCTTCGTATGTTTCTCTTTTTGACATTCCTTCACCTTCCTTATTCAGTTGTCTGTGCTATCACCCGCGACATCCTCGTCGCGATAACAAACTTGGAATAGAATCCGGCTTGCCGGATTCCCACGCCTGCGGCGGGTCGCGTCAGCGACACTTTCCACTCCGCCGCATGGCATAAAACACTCTTGTTTGTTATTGCGATGAGGAAACTATCCATCGCGCTCGCGCGAATGGGTAGTTGACGACCGCCAGTCAGCGCGAGATTCGCTTCGCGGAGCTCGCGCTGGTATAACCTGTGATAACAAACAAGAGTGGGTTTTTGCCCACTCTTGCTCCAGTAACATGTATCATCCTCTTTACTCTAACATGTTCCAGACTGGAATGCAAGGGGTTCCGGCAAAAATGTTGCAGTTCACCCACTCATAGATGTTTGTGCAAGCACAAATCTATGCACAGGAATTTTCGAGGGAACCGTAACACAAAAACCGGAATTCTTTACGAATTCCGGTTCTCGAAAACAGCTAGTAGGGGAATCGAACCCCTGTTTTCGCCGTGAGAGGGCGACGTCTTAACCGCTTGACCAACTAGCCATTCTTTTGTGTCACTTAACTGACGCTTGATTACTATACAATACTTTTTCCCAAAATGCAAGTGTTTTTTGCAAATTTTATAAATCTGCTGGTAGATAGTAACAGTTTTTGCTGCAGCCGCTCAAAAACAACTCCTGCTTCATCCGTTTTTGATAGGTTTCCCGGTCTTTGGAGGCATCCAGGATCTCCAACGCACGCTTCATCGCCCGGATGTCTTCCACCATCCGGTCCGGGTGGTTTCCTCTGCCTACAATTTTCAGATGGGTAATTCCCGCCTGACCCAGATCATAGAGCGCACACAGCCCACAGCCACTTTCGCCCAGGATTGGAGCATCGAAATCTGATTCCGATGAATCCCATGTGTCGCCGCACTGTCTGGCCTCTGAGGTATATTCCCTTGAAGACGCGATACCGTCCCATTCTTTGTGATCGATAAGGATGCTGTCCTTCCACTGGCTCTTCCCTACACCGACCCGATACGGCACGCGGCACAAATATCCCATCTCGTCACAGTGCAGGGAATTGCAGAATGCCCCGGAAAACTGACACAGCTCATTTAATGCAAACGCTTCATATTTCATGTTTTCCAATCCGGGACTTCTTTTGGCACATGCCTGCGCCACAACCGCCATATCCTTCGGTCGCATCTTCCTTGGAAAGATGATTCTGCTGATTTCCATCTGCTCAAACAATCCTGTCATCGCGCTGTTGATCTCTCCAACCTCGCCGCTTAACGAAATCCGACAGCCGATCTTTTGCTGCCGAAGATATAAAATCAGCGCCGGGTCTGCGATAATATAATCCTCAAAACCAATTTTCATACATTTTTGAATTATCTCTGCAATTTCCGGATACTGCTGTGGAAGATAGTACAGCGAATTAAACGTCAGCTGCACGGGCCTTTGATACGCCCGCACCATCGCCGCCAGAATTTCCAGCTCCGAAAATGCACCCAGCTGCACGCTGCAGCATCGCACCTCCCTGCGGTTTAAGGACAGAACCGTCCCGTACTTTCTGTCCCACGCATAGGGAATGTAACCGCAGAAGCATTCGTCCGCTCCCGCTTCGATATATCGGATATAATCGTCAACCGAGCCAAGCCCCGCTGTAAGTTCCATGTGTGACCTCCATGCCGCGCACTGCACTCAAAGCAGATTCAGCACCGCGCGGTCAGGCTGCACCCCTTGTTCTTCTTTCCTAAACGCTGCGTTTTCCACACTGCCCGTCTCCAACGCCCGCAAAACCGTCTGATCCAGCGAAAACAACGAATTGTATCTTCCTGTCATATGCAGATGCTCCGGGTATAAAAACGTTTTCGTCTGACAGTATCCGGGACATTCCGTCTGTAGATACTGCCGTCCCCTGTTGTGCTCCCTGCACTGCGCATAAAGGGTACAGTATTGCGATGTGTTCGTTTGATAAAACGGAAGATGCAGGCTGTTTTTTCCTTCCGGGAATCTTTGCGGATACCCACAGCTTTCCCATTCATAGCGCACAAATCCAAGGCTTTTTTCCAGTGCCTTTTGATAAAAATCTGCATTCAGGCTGTTCTCTGCCAAAAGTCCGGTGTCCTTGTCCGGCAGGCGGCTTTTTAAATAGGAAAGCCGCGGATCTTTTTTCCGTTTATTGAGAAGTGTTCCCATGCACAGCTCAAACTGCTCCGGATATCTGCCTACAAGCTGCGCTATCCCCCAGTCATTGACGACGATCTCGATCGATCCGTTTTTCTGACACCAGTTTCGCAGGCTTTCCAGAAGCCGTTCCGCTTCCTTTAAACTAACCTCCGGCTGGCATGCAAACGAAACTGTCACGCCAAGCCTCTCGCTCCGCGCCTTTTCGAGCAGGGCAAACAGGATTTCTTTCTTTGGAAAGAGCAGACGGCAGAATTGATTTCCAAGGTAAATCCGATTCGGCAGGCGTTTTGCGTAAAACGCACTGGCAACGTTGTTTTCCTTCCAGTAATCTGCCATAAAATCCGACAGGCTTTCTTTTAAATATGTCTCATACCATTCCGGTCTGTCCAGCTCCAGCGCGTAAGACGGATACGGACGCAAAACCGCCTCCCAGTCCGTCTGCGCAAACCATTTTCGTTTCTGTTCTTCCAGGCTGTCGGCAAAGCAATCCTCTAATTCCACCGGATAACCAACCGTTGCCTCTGCAAGCCTAGCGTCATCCTCTTCCAGCTTCAGATGGATGTAGCGGGTATATTGCAAAAGAAGCTTCTGCACAGCAATCCGAAACTCCGGCGAAGTTACGCAGACCCGATAAAGCTGATAAAAGGAGGCAGCGCACAGCTTCTCCCTGTGCCCTTGCTGTGACAAAGCGGGTGCTTTTTCCAGCCCATACTCTGTCAGCACAAGTTCCTGCCAGAGTGCCTGCTCCAGATCGTAAAAGCACACCTTACAAAACGGTGTCACTATGCAGTGCTGCGGCGGTGCGGCATCTCGCAAAACCTGGTGCTGTGCCGGCACAGCATCTGTCAAAAGCTGCCTTGCCGCCTTTTTTTCCAGTCGAAACTCAAATCCGTTTTCCGAAATCCCGACCACCTGAATTTCCCGCTCCCCAAGCTGTGCAGTCAGCAGCCCGGACGGGATTCCTCTGATATATTCTTCCATTTTCATTCTTCCAGCTTCCGTCAGCCAACCATAAAATCAAACAGACTGATCTGGTTGGACTCCGGCAGATCCCCAAGAATGCCCAGCGTATCCAGAAGCTCCACAATCGTCTTACTCGCCTTGGAACGTTCCCGGAAATCATCCTTGCTCAAAAACGGACCTTTTTTCGCCGCTTCCACGATGGCGTCCGCCGCCTTTTCGCCCAGACCGTCAATGCTGTTTAACGACGGCATGATTTTACCGTCCATGATCTGGAAATTTCGGGAATGTGCTTTAAACAAATCGATGGGCAAAAATTCAAACCCGCGCGCATACATTTCCTGCACGAGCTTCATATCCTTTAACGACGCCTGCTCTTTCTGGGAAAGGCTGTCCGAACGCTTCTTGTAATCCGCCATGACCGCTTCCAGATGCTGTTGTCCCTGACACATGATTTCATAGGAAAAGGCGGATGCACGAATCGAAAAATACGCCGCATAATAAGCCAGCGGATAATTTACCTTACAGTAAGCGATTCGCCACGCCATCATAACGTAAGCCGCCGCATGGGCTTTCGGGAACATGTACTTGATCTTTTTACACGACCAGATATACCAGTCCGGCACACCGACCGCCTTCATCGCTTCTTCCATTTCCGGCTTTAAGCCTTTCCCCTTCCGCACACTCTCCATCGTCGTGAAGGAAAGGCTCGGGTCCATGCCCATGTTGATCAGATAAATCATGATATCGTCTCGACAACAGATCGCCGTGGAAATCGTCGCCTTGCCTTCCTGAATCAGCGTCTGTGCGTTGCCCAGCCACACATCCGTACCATGTCCTAATCCGGCGATTCGAATCAGGTCGGAAAAGCACTGCGGCTTGGTGTCCAGAAGCATCTGGATAACGAAATCTGTACCAAACTCCGGGATGCCCAGAGAACCAACCGGGCAGCCGTCAATCTGATCGGGTGTGATTCCGAGAGCCGACGTATTCTGAAACAGGCTCATAACCTGCGGATCGTCCAGCGGGATCTTCGTCGGGTCAACCCCAGTCAGATCCTGCAGCATACGAATCATCGTCGGATCATCGTGTCCGAGGATATCGAGCTTCAGCAGGTTGTGGTCGATGGAATGGTAATCGAAATGGGTCGTTACCGTATCTGTTGTCATATCGTTTGCGGGATGCTGCACCGGCGTAA
>SKEY01003651.1_pt2 | contig 12845 bp, 10 predicted proteins | sample 4843871 | NCBI WGS metagenome assembly SKEY01 (sample SAMN11008797, study PRJNA524170) | human gut metagenome | biome: Human fecal sample; material: Feces; isolation source: fecal sample from pouch patient p36 | host: Homo sapiens | place: Israel: Tel-Aviv | collected 2016-12-04 | reverse complement strand
GCATCAACAACATTAAGATAAATTGATGCGTGATGCTCCCCTTGTTAGATGTTGAATACTTTGCAGTAAGGCGCTGCTGCGCTTCAATACTCTCTGTTTGATAGTACAAACGATTTAGCCAAGCGCTGGTTACTTTTTGAAAAAAGGTTAGTACAAAGATGGCAACTGGAAATAAGAAGCGAATACTTAATAGTAATAAACCCGCCGCTAAACCAGCCAGTTGTACATTCAACTCATTTTTAAACGATTGACGCACCTTTCCTGCCAATACTAAGGAACTAATAACCCCTAAAAGATAAGGTAAAAATAGATACAGGCCTTGTGAAGCAGCCCCTTTATAAACCGCAACATAAAATGCACCGAAAAGAAAAATAAAATTTCCTAACATGCCATTAAGAAACGTTAGTGCATTCTGCCAAAGCGGCAGCTTCCATCGACTTTTCACTTGATTAACCACAACGATAGCCACCATAAATATTCCCGCAAACAAAATAATGGCATTGTTCAACAAAGATTCATTAAACAACAATCGACCACTTCGTAATAAAAAGAGAGCAACAAAGAATAAAATGAACCAGATCAATTCAGAAATTGAAAAAACATGCTTCGTTAATTCTTTAAAATCCATCTCGTAATGCGGATAATGTTTCACCGTATGATAAGCACAAATAAAATAAAGGGTAACGACACTTGACACGATGACTGATTGAATAGGAAATGCAAGTGTTGTTCCATAAAATAAAGGCGCCAGAACAATTAAAGCGATCAGATAACGACGGCTGCTCATCGTTTGAAAGCCTTTAGATTTTTCAAAAAAATTAACACTGGCATTTGCTGGCGGCAACCAAGCCGCACTTAATCCTAAAAAGATACTGCCAAATAAGTAGAAAGTAAAATGCAATGCTCCAATTAAGGTTAGAAAAGAACCAATCCCACCGACCAAAAGAGAAACCATTAATAGCGTATACTGATCAATCGACCGATATAATCCGCGAATCAGAAAAATTCCAGTCACACGAAACGTATAAAAGAAAACAAAGGGTAGAACCGTAACAGACGACTGCGAATCTACCAAGTGCATAAATAATAGATACGGAATAACAATCATCGTGTTGGCTAAAACAAAAGGGGTTGTTTGCGTAAATTGTCTTAAAAATTTTTTTATTACTTCCATTAAAATTATCCTTCCACTAATAAGAAATCAACGTTATCGCTTGTTGAAATTCTTCAATCAAATGATCCTCTTTATAAGCAGCAAAATCTTCCTGATGCTTATTCAATAAGCTGCGCATTTTCATAGGAATGAAAACTTCTGCTAAATGATTATCTAAAACAAAATTCTTTGTAATCGACCATTCATAATAATACCCTAATGGTCGACAGCTATAAATTGTGTCATGAATCTTACGATCGCCAAACCGGCGATGTGTATGCCCAAATACAACCTGTCGAACATTGGGATACTGGTCCAGCAGTTCGCCTAATGCCTTCGACCCCAAGAAAGCATTCAATTTATTCCAAATTTGATATTTCCCACTTAAATGTACAATAAACTCTTCTTTTGGAACAAAGTGAGTTGCCAAAATAACCTGATAATTTTTTCTAGCTAAATCATCCAGTACATTGCGCAATTGACGTAAAATCTCTTGATTCACCGTCTGATCATCTGAAAAACGTTCGATGATCCGATCGAACCAATAAATATTTTTGATTGAACGAATTTGTTTTGGATCTTTTAACTCAGAAAAGCCATAATCATACCAGCCATTAAACCCTAATAGAACCGTTTTTTGGTTGAGGGGCAAATAACGGAGATTTAGAAAATGACTGTCTGGATAATGCTCAATCATTTGTTCTCCTTTAACATTTCCCATCTCATGGTTTCCTAGATTGAAGGTTGTCGGAAGCTCTCGTTGACGAAAAAAATGATTGACCGCTAGTGTCTGATCCATCTTATTCGCAGTATCTCCAGCAAAATGTAAGCGTGTCACCTCTTGCTCTTTCAGTAAAGCAAAAAGTTTTGACAGCTCAGTCTCGCCAAAGTGATTAATATCTGCATGTAGGTCCGTGATCACTGCTAATTTTCCCATCATACTGCCTCCTTACCCGTCTACTTTACACAAATCCTTGTAATAATGCGAGCCAAAAGCTGAATCCGCACGTAGGATATTTCAGGTCTGTGCTATACTTATTTCAAAGAAAGAATTTAAGGGGGAGAACAGAATGGTTACTTATCAAAATCTTCAAACCGATTTATTGCAAGCGCTTGATTTACACGTGGATATTTTAAAAGAAGTCAACGATATTAAAACAGAAGAGATTCCTGCTTTTTTATTTATGATGCGCAGCTTGGGCTTCATGCTTGATCGGGCAGCATTAGTTTTAGCAAGCGGCGATGATGAAGAGATGTATTACATGATGTTTCAATATTATAGTTTGTTAAAAGAACTGAAATTGAATCTGGCAATGAATTATCCTTACGCCAAACTACAGGAAGAACCTTTAATGAACACTGTTAATAAATTCCCTAATACCTATGAAAATGAAATGAAGCTATGGTGGGAAGAGAAGACAGGGTTAATCGTGGAATCAACGAAGCAAACGCTCGAATTGGAAGAACACTGATGCGAATAGCTGTATATTGTGGTGCACACCTTGGGGCCGACCCTGCCTATGCTCTTGCAGCACAAGCACTGGGTCATTGGATCGTAAGGAATGGGCACGAACTTGTTTATGGAGGCAGCAAACTTGGGTTGATGGGTGTGGTCGCAGACAGTGTTTTGGACGCCGGCGGTACTGTGATTGGCATCATGCCGAAATTTCTGCAGGATCGCGAACGTGCTCACACCGGTTTATCACGTATGATCACCGTAAATGACTTAGACGAACGAAAAAAGATGATGATGCAACACTCAGATGTTTGTTTGGCTTTGCCTGGAGGCGTCGGAACATTAGAAGAAATCAGCGAGGCTTATTCTTGGGCTCGTGTTGGGCAAAATAATAATCCCTGTATCTTCTTTGATGTGAATGATTATTATCGTCTTCTGCGTGATTTTTTTGATCAAATGGTGGAACAACACTTTTTGTCAGCGGAGGATCGTCAGCTCGTTTTGTTTTCTGACTCATTAATCGAAATCGACAACTTCATACAATGCTTTTATAAAAATACTCCACACGACTGAGTTGAAGTGCTCCCTGTCAAGTAGACAGGTAAAAAACAAAAATAATATTGTTCAGGAATCGAGTTTCTCGATTCCTGTTTTTTATGCGGCTTGTTTTCTGAACTCATTTGGTGATAGCTCATTCAGTGCTTCAGAGTAGCGATAATTATTGTAGTATCGCATGTAGCTACTCACAGATCGCTTTAACGCTTCAAAATTCTGATAACTTTCTTGATAGAATTTCTCCTCTTTAAATGTGCCCCAGAAATGTTCGATCGGTTGATTATCCAGGCAGCGACCGACTCGGGACATGCTTTTGGTGAACTTATAGTTCGCTTCGAGTGCTTTATAGTCATAAGAGGTGTATTGAAACCCGCGATCACTATGAAGAATCGGTTTTACGCCAGGGTTCTTGCGCATGGCTTTTTTAACAGTATCCATGACAAGTGGATTATTATTGGAATGACTGAGCTCCCAAGAAACGATCGAATGATCATAAAGATCAATGATGGCACTCAAATAAGCCTTTCGGCCATTCCCATATTTCAATTCAGTAATATCTGTACACCATTTTTGATTGGGTTTTTCAGCGATAAACTTCCGGTTTAATATATTTTCTGCAACGTGTGTTTCCGTTGCTTTTACATAGTTTGGGCGCTTTCTCTTGATCACCGCTTTGATTCCAAGTACTTTCATTAAACGGTAATAGCGTTTCCGAGAATAGTTTCTCTTGAATGTTCGATTCAGTTGAAGTCGAATCTGCCGATACCCGATCGCCCCTTTCTTACTGTCATATTTCTTCTTGATCTCTTTCGCCAGTTTTCTGTTTTCAAGCTCCTTTTTAGAAGGTTTCCACTTCAACCATTTATAGTAAGAAGAACGGGCAATTCCAGCCAACTGACAAAGCTGAGTGATTGGATAGTGTTTCTCTTCATACAGTTCTGAAATCGCTTGATAGAGTTCAACGTTTTTCACTAATGTGAGGGACGGTTTCGTCGTTGAATCTCCTGTAACTTTTTTGCGAAGTCATTCTCCATTTCTAAATGCTTGTTTCGTGCTTTCAATTCTTTTACTCGTAATTTCAGCCGTTCTTCTTCGGTTAAGAACTCGCTTGATCTGTTTCGTCCACGATTGTCTTTTAGCGCTTCTTCTCCGTGCTGCTGGTATTTCTTTACCCAAGAATAGACTTGTTGGTATGAAACATTATATTTTTCAATCGCTTGCGCGTATTTCAGCTCGTTAGCGATTGTATATTGAGCGATCTCGATACGCTCTTGATAGGTGGTTTTACGTCCTTTTTTCATGGTTTTGGGTACACTGCCTTTACTGGTAGATTTTAGCTGTTCCCCATTAGTATAACTTGAAACCCATTTTCTTAGAACGGAATGCGCAGAGATCTGAAAAAAAGCCGTTACCTGACGGAGAGACATCTCGTCATTGATGACTGCTAGAACAGCTCTCTGTTTTAGGTCACTCTCGTATCGCTTCCATGTAGTAGACTCTTTTAATCCCTCGATTCCATCATCCTTATATTTACGAATCCAATCTTTTATTGTAGTCCGTGGAAGGGAATGCTTCTTAGCGATACTATTTACGCTATGACGTCCCTCCATCACTTCTGAAATAACTTGATATTTTTCTTCTGGAGAATAAAGGCTTCTCTTAGACATACAAAAACTCCCTATAAAGTAGATTTAGAATTTTTTTTCCTTGTCTACTTTATAGGGAGCATATCAAGTCAAGTCGTGTGGAGTATTTTAGATAGTCATTTCTGGATACAAGAAGCGCAAGACGTCCAGAGTCAATCGCCGACTTTTCCCGATATAGGGGTATATGTGCATATGCATCATTGGGTTAAAGTTCGCTTCGATAATCCCGTAGTCATCGTGTGTTTCATAAGGCTTGTTCTTGTCTGGGATGATCAAATCAATACCACTGATACTAGCTCCCAATACCTCCACTGCTTCGATTGCTATTTGTTTATAGCTTTCATGAATTTCATCCGTTACATCAATAGAATCTCCGCCGGTAGAAACATTGGAGTTCTCCCGCAAGAAGACCTGTTGATCTTTGTCGGGAATACTGTCAATCCGTAATCCTTGTTCCTTCAGCATCAATTGTTCTAAATCACCCAATTGAATTTTTTCTAAAGGCGACCGATGATTCATCCCCCGTAAAGGATTTGCGTTCTTTTCAGCGACTAACTCTTCAATCGTACGATCCCCATCGCCTATAACATTCGCAGGAATCCTAAGTAAAACGGCCTTCACTTGGTGATCGATGACAAAGAACCGATACTCTGTTCCAGGTAAAAATTCTTCAATAATGATTTCATCGTCTTCAGCAAAAGCAAGCGCCAAACCACTATTAAAATCCGTCACCGAGGTCTCACCTTTAAAAATGGTAATCCCTAAGCCATAATTCGTAGATTTTGGTTTAATCACGAAAGCCTTTTGAGCAAATCGTGGATATGCCTTTTTCGCTGTCTCGATCGAGCCAAAGGTTTCGCCATCTGGTACCCGGAAGCCCGCTCGAGCTAGGACCGTTTTAGTGACCGTCTTATTTGCCATCAGCAACGGTGCGATATACGTATCTTTGCTGGTCATATTTCCATTTTTTACTAATTCTTGATGATCATTATGCTGAAGTTTCACGAACTGATCTTGCCGATCCAATACTTCCGTCTCGATTCCTTTTTGAATAGCATCGAACAGTAAATTTTGTGTTGATAATTCCATTTCTTGGAAGCCTGCTAATTGATAAGGGTGTGCCCACGCTTGATCATAGAACTTACGTCCCAACATGGTTGCCACTGCTGCCTGTCCTTCAGTTTCATCCAAAGCAAGAATTTTGGCAGCTAACGTCTCTTCAGGTCGATCCATCCAGGCTTGATATTTTTTAATTAGTTCAGCACCTTCTAATTCTAGCTCGTCAACCATTTGCAGCATCTCAGCAAAAATCATATGTCCCTCTGCTAAATGTGCAGTTGGTTTCATTGGATGCTCTAAAGAGACCTCATCACTTATGCGATTTCCTTCCGCTACCCACTCATCAGCTGACATTTTTTCATCGGTCCACAACAAATACAACATGAACAAATGGATGAATTCAATCTCCTCTTCATTGATCCCCACACGATCAAAGGGATTCAAATCAATATTCCGCAACTCTACATAACGAATTCCTGTATGGAAAAGATCGGCCACCTTTTTTCCACCACGCATGCGGATGGGTGCATAGAACTCTTTTTCCTCCGATAATCGGCCTTGCGAAACATTTTCCGCTAAATCTTCACTATAACGTGTCAAGGTTTCATAGGAGACTTGTACATCTGGTTTATTTACGTAGCCATAATGACTAGTCCGAATACTTCGGACAGGTTCTTTTGGACGATCCTCACTATCAAAGTAGCGGTTTTCACTTAACGGACTCGCTCCAAATAAATAGGTCAACAGCCAGCGATAACGCAAAAAATTACGGGCTATTTTCATATATAATCGCGTTTTGAAATCTTCCATAGAAGCTTCTTCAGTTTGTGCTAAAAAGAGCTGCTTTACTAAATCTAAGCCATATTCAAAATTAAAATGAATCCCACTGACCATCTGCTTACGTTTGCCATACTCCCGCGCTAAGTAACGCCGATACAACACATCTGCATGTCGCTCCAACTTCGCGATCTGGATATCTTCCTCTTTCTCGGGAAGTACTGGTGGCATAGAAAACGGCCACATCATTTCATCTTTTGACATGCTTCGCTGTGCAACATCATGGATTGCTTCTAAATATGCTAAAACTTCATCCACTGATTCCGTCACTGGGGTGATCAGCTCTAATTGTGTTTCAGAAAAATCTGTTTGGATATAGGGATGGAAGCTCCGGTTCCCCACAGGGGCTGGATGATCCGTCTGTACAAGTTCACCATCTAAGGTTACCCGTTGACTTTCTTTTTCGATCCCATAGCGTGCTTGCAGCAAGAATGGTTTTACCTTTTCTTGTGCCATCATTTTTTTTGTATTCATTTGTCCATAGTCCTCCCAAGCTACATTATATAGAAGAATAACCAGAAACAGAACGGAAATGCTTGAAAAAGAAATAGCCTTTTAAATGAAAATATGATTAAATATTAATAACAACTAGTCTAACCAAACTACAGTTTTAGTTTGCTTTTATTAAAAGAATGGAGGCCTCGCTCATGCAAGAAAAAAATGGTTCAATGATAGATACCACTCATTTACAACAAGAAACGACCCCAAAAGAGTTTGTAATGTTAAAACCGCACCACCAACATCAGTTCCATTGCAACGAGGTTCATCGAATAATGGATGCCAATGCTCGGCAAAGCAACGTCAGCCTGCACGTTCCGCCATATTTTCAGACTATGCAAAAGAACTGTTGAGGTTTTCTCAACAGTTCTTTTTTTATTCTTCCTTCAACAGACCTTTAAAGAGTCCGACTGCAAAATCATTTGAATCAAAGGCTTCAAGGTCATTGATTCCTTCACCTAACCCAACTAGTTTAACTGGCAGATGAAGCTCATTACGGATCGCCAACACGATACCGCCTTTCGCCGTTCCATCTAGCTTAGTTAAAACTAATCCTGTAACATCCGTAGTTTCTTTGAACTGGCGTGCTTGAACTAACGCGTTTTGACCAGTTGTTGCATCAACTACTAGCAGAACTTCATGTGGAGCTGTTGGAAACTCTCGTTTTATCACTCGTTTGATTTTTTCCAACTCGTTCATTAGATTAACTTTATTTTGCAAGCGTCCTGCTGTATCAATCAGCAAAACATCATAATTTTCTCTCTTGGCTTTATCCACCGCATCAAAAACTACTGCCGCCGGATCGCCACCTGCATTGCCGCGAACAACTTCTACTCCAGAACGCTCACCCCAAACCACTAGCTGATCAATCGCGCCAGCACGAAATGTATCTGCTGCAGCTAGTAAAACTTTTTTGCCTTCATTTTTATACTGATTGGCTAATTTTCCGATACTGGTGGTTTTCCCTGTACCGTTGACCCCAACAAATAAAATCACACTTAATCCATCATTTTGTAGATTGAGTTTGTTGTTTTCGTTGACGCCCTCTGCCTCATAAATTTCTACCAGCTTTTCAATAATTACATTTTGGATCTGAGCTGGTTTCTTGGCATTTTTTAACTTAACCTCTTGTCTCAAGGAATCCGTCAATTTAATGGCCGTATCAAAGCCAACATCAGCGCCTATCAGGGTTTCTTCTAATTCTTCAAAGAAGTCTTCATCAACTCGGCGGAAGCGAGCAAACAGTTCATTCATTCGTTCGCCGAATGATTTACGCGTCTTTTCCAACCCTTTGTCATATTTTTCCTGAACCGTCTCTTCTGCCTGAACAGGTTCTGCTGAATCCATGATCTCCGTCTCTGTTTCAGCCTCTTCGGAATTTTCTACAGTTTCTTCAACGAGTTCCTCGATAACTTCAGCTTGTTTGTCAGACTGCTCCTCTTCAATCGTCACTAAATCATCAGATGCATCAGAATTGTCAGATCCCTGTGGAGGTATCTCTTCCAAAGGAGTGTCTGGTGCTTCGTCAGTCGCTTGTTCCTGCGATTCTTCCTGAGATTCTTCTTTTTGTTCTATTGCATCATCAGCAGTATCTTCACTAACGACTGTTTCTTCCTCATTGTCAGTGGCAGCTTCTGAATCTAAGACTTCTTTATCTTCTAAAAGCGCCTCTTGTTTTTCCGTTTCTTCCTTTTGCTCACTAGAAAAAGCCTTTTTTATTCGATCAAATAGTCCCATGAATATCCCCCCTCATTTCAATTATTCCTTTAAATCATCAAATACGAATTTTTGAATAGCATGCGCAACACCATCCGCTTGATTGGTTTTCGTCACAAAATTAGCAGCCGATTTTACTCCATCTGTCGCATTTTCCATCGCGACACCCATTCCAGCATAATTGATCATCGACAGATCATTCGCTTCATCGCCTAATGCCATCATCTCACGAGCTTCGATACCAAGATGCTCACCTAAGACTGAAAGACCAAAAGCTTTTGTCACACCTTTTGGCATAAATTCTAATAAATTAGGACGCGTCTTGAAAATCTCGAAGCGCTCGTATTCTTCATTCGGAATTAAGGCGATTTTTTGATCCAAGTATGCTGCATCAATTGCCGCCACCACTTTATTGTACAACGTATCCTCATCCAATGCCTCAATTGTCTTTGGAACATACGTTAATGCTTTGTTCAATGTTGGATAAATCGATGGATGATCTTTTGCTGTTTCAAATTGGAAACATAGAGCATCTGATAGAACGTCCATCGGCAGAGCAAGATTCGTCAATAACTGATGAATATGTTGCACATCAGCCAAATCCATTGCTGTCTTTCCTAAAATTTCACCTGTATTTGTTTGGATTAATCCTCCATTAAATGTAATAGAGTAATCATCTGCATCCAATAAGTTTAGCTCGGCTAAATAATCTTTGATCGCAATCAGTGGACGTCCTGTACAAATCACGATTTTAACCCCTCGTGCCTTTGCTTCAGCCAACATTTTTTTATTTGTATCGGAGATCGTTTTCGCATCCGTCAACAATGTTCCATCTAAATCAATCGCAATTAATTTTATCATTCCAACAATTCCCTTTCCTTCACTTGAAATTTCCCATCCTCTTTCACTTCTTCAAGCCGCACTGAAATAATTTTTGATACACCTGACTCTTGCATTGTGACTCCATATAGGACATCAGCGGCTTCCATTGTTCCTTTACGATGAGTAACTACAATAAACTGCGTATCATTTTGGAAAGCACTCAAGTAACGACCAAAGCGAGTAACGTTCGCCTCATCCAAAGCAGCTTCTACCTCATCCAAGACACAAAATGGTACTGGGCGAACCTGAATAATCGAAAAGAGTAGGGCAATTGCCGTCAATGCGCGTTCTCCACCAGAAAGCAACGACAGACTTTGTAATTTCTTCCCCGGGGGCTGTGCTTCTATCTCAATTCCTGTATTCAACAAGTCATCAGGATCAGTCAATACTAGCTCCGCACGACCCCCGCCGAACATATTAGGGAAGACCTCATTGAATTTTTCACGTATCGCTTGGAATGTGGTGAAGAAACGTGTTTTGACTTCATCATCCATCTCGTCCATCGTTTCAAATAGTTGCTCTTTCGCTGATAACAAGTCATCTCTTTGTGTAGTAAGAAAATCATAGCGTTCTTCAACCTGTTGATATTGCTCAATCGCATTCAGATTCACTGGACCCAATTTTTCGATGGCTTGTTTCAAGCGACTGACTTCATTTTGCGCTATCTGTTGATCAATTTCAGGGTCCGACTGCGCTTCTGCCCCTTCGAAGGTCAAACTATACTCTTCTTGTAAATAAGTCAATGCATTATCCAATTTCAGCTCGTACCGGTTTTTTTGAACATCTGCCTGTGATTGACTTGCAAGCAATTGTTTTTGTTCCCGATTGGCTTCAGTTAATGCGCTATCAGACTGATCCACTTGTTTCTGTAAGTCCTGACGCGATTCCTTCCACAAAGTCAACTGCTCCTGCAAATGCTCTTTCGCCGTGGCCAACTCTGTTAGGCGCTGATTTAAGCTTTCTTCAGTTTCCTCATGGTCTGACGAATCACTAGAGAGTGCTAATATTTGGTTTTCCAGACTCATAATCTGACCCGTCAACTCATTCATCTGACTTTCAAAGCTTATAGCTTGTCGTTCTAGATACAGTAACCGCTCATCTAATACAGCGTAATCCGCTTGAAGACGACTTAATTCAGCATTGATATTTGCGCGTTTTTCTTCTAACTGATCGCTTTCTTCATTCATCTGCTGAATTTCTTGATTGATTCTTTCTTGCTGCGTCTTCAATTCAACCTGTTGAATTTCTAAAGCCTCTTTTTGTGTTTGATAATCATTCAAAAAGCTTTCTAATTCCTTAGCTTCATACGAGAATAACGCTTGCTCTTTCTGCAAACGCGCCAACTCAGTGTTAACCTGTTCTTCGTTGTTTTGTGCTTCCTGATAGGCTAACCGTGTTTGCTCCCCTTGCGTTCGCAAAGTTTCAAGTGTGTCTGTTTGCTCCGCTACTTTTGTTTGTAGCTCCTGAACAAATTTTTCCTTTGTCTGCAACGCTTGATTAATTTCCTCATAGCGTTTCGTCCATTCTTCCAATTCATGTCCTTGGTTGAATAAGTTCCCACGGTTCCCTTGCTTCGTCGCACCACCAGTCATGGAGCCGCCGGCATTCATCACATCGCCATCCAATGAGACCACTCGAACTTGATATCTTAATTGCCGAGCAAGCTGATTGGCACTATTTAGATCTTTGGCGATTACAATAGCGCCCAAGAGATTCTCCATAACAGGTGCAACATTCTCAGGAAATGATACTAACTCACTTGCAACTCCTAAAAAGCCAGCTTCATCCTTAATTGCCTGATATTGATGAGCTCCTAAGCTTCGTGGCTTAATCGTCGTTAACGGCAAGAAAGTTCCCCGGCCGCTGCGTTGTCTCTTTAAAAAAGTAATACCTTGACGGGCGTCCTTTTCATTTTCTACGATGATATGCTGTGCAGATGCACCTAAAGCTGTTTCAATCGCCAAAGTGTATTCTTTGGGTACCTGAATCAATTCTGCCACTGCACCAACAATTCCGCTTAGCTGTTCCTTGTGCTGCAAGACACTACGTACCCCTTGATAAAAGCCGCTATAATTCTCTTGAATTTCTTGCAGACTCTTTTGTCGTGCGCGCGCTTGCTGGACCTGACTCATCAAATCATACATCAGCTGCTGCTCTTTTTGCAGTTGCTGCTGTGCCCCATTTTTTTCTTCTGCTAACCGTCGATAGTTTTCCTGCTCTTCTTTCAATAGTGTCTCTAAATCTTGACACTTAGTTTGTGCGGTTATTTGTTGTGCTGTCAATGCTTCCAATTGCTCTTTTAACGCTTCAAAGCGACTCATGCTCTGTTGGTTTTTTGCTTTTTCTTGCGAGTATTGGCGCTCTAAATATTTCAATTCATTGCTGACATTCGCTGATTCTTGCATCAATTCTACGTAAGTGCCACGTAGATCCTCTAATAATTCTTTGGGAGATTTTTGATATTTCTCAGCTTCCGAAGTTAACTCTTGAATCTTTTCCTCTAACGCCAGTTTTTCGACTTGCTTATCCTTCTGCTGCGCTTGAACATCCTGCAAGTTCAATTGTGCTTCTGCTTTTTTCTTGCGCTGTTCCTCTAATGTTGTTCGATATTCCGCACTAGTTTTTTGGGTATTCTTTGAACGTTCACTCAATAGTTCCTTTTGACCCTCTGCTTGCTTCAGAGCCTCTGACAAGTGGAGTAATTGCTGCTGCCCGGTTTCCAGTTGTTCATCCAAGGATCCACGTTTTTCTCGTAGTGTGCCTAATTGAACTTCTGTTTGTTGAATAAACTGGCTTTTTTCTTCGACTATTTTGGACAATGTATCAAAATCAGTTTTAGCTGATTGCCAAGAATCTCGCGTTTGCTTAATTTTGGCTACCATCAAACTGACATCCGTAGCTGTCAATTCTTTTTTTAGCGCTAAAAACTCCTTGGCTGCTTCACTTTGAGCAGCTAAAGGAGTCAGCTGATCCTCTAATTCATAAATAATATCCTGAACGCGGCTTAAATTGTCTTCCGTCTCGAAAAGCTTTTGTTCAGCTT
>SKEY01003824.1_pt1 | contig 12864 bp, 9 predicted proteins | sample 4843871 | NCBI WGS metagenome assembly SKEY01 (sample SAMN11008797, study PRJNA524170) | human gut metagenome | biome: Human fecal sample; material: Feces; isolation source: fecal sample from pouch patient p36 | host: Homo sapiens | place: Israel: Tel-Aviv | collected 2016-12-04 | reverse complement strand
CCTGGCAGGGAGCGCCTTCCGCGAGGATGGCTCCATCAACAGCCCCATCGTCAAGTTCTTCTCGGACGAGGAGATGGCGGCTCTGCGCGAGCGCATGGACGTCGAGCCCGGCGACCTTGTGATGTTCGCCGCCGGCCCGCGCCTGCTCTCCGACGAGATCCTGGGCGGCATGCGTTCGCACATGGCCAACGCGCTCGAGATCAAGCGCGAGGGTCACGACTTCCTGTGGGTCGTCAACTTCCCGCTGTTCCACTGGGATGAGGACCGCAAGGCTTACGCTGCCGAGCACCAACCGTTCACTCTGCCGACCGAGACCGACATCGCCAAGATCGAGGCCGATCCGCTGGCAGCCGGTTCGTGCACCTATGACTTTGTCATGGACGGCTTTGAGGCCGGCGGCGGCGGCATGCGTATCCACAACGCCGAGATGCAGATGTCCATGCTCAAGCTCCTGGGCTTTACCGAGGAGCGCGCTGAGTCTCAGTTTGGCTTCCTCATGGAGGCGCTCAAGTTTGGTGCGCCCCCGATGGGCGGTTTCGCTCTGGGTCTGGACCGCGTGTGCATGCTGCTCACCGGTTCCGACTCCATCCGCGACGTCATGGCGTTCCCCAAGACGGCCAGCGGCTCCGACCTTATGTCGGGCGCCCCGAGTGCCGTTTCCGGCGCCCAGCTCAAGGACGTCAGCCTGCGCTTGATGTAGGCGAGCGGCTACATATTGCTTGCAACGAGGGAAGGACGTGTGCCTTCCCTCGTTTTTTATGCGCCGAGATTGTGAGGGCTTGGGATGACCGGACGTCGCGAAAAGTGCGTCCCGGAATCTGCGTCCGGAACGGGTCGCGCTTTCCCAAAGGGGGTCCGCTGGGAAAGTGCGACCCAGAATTCGGCAAGATAATGGGGCAAAGTTTCCGGTTGAGCTGTCTAACGGAAACTGTGCCCCAGAATGAGCGCTCAAAACGGGGCAGGCTTTCCGCAACAACTGTCTGGCGGAAAGCCTGCCCCAGTTTCTTATAGCGAATCTCTCTGGATCAGCTGCATGTGCATCACGGAGGTGGTGGGCTCGGCACCCTTGATCATGTCGAGCGCAATGTTGGCGGCCATGTGGCCTTCTTCGCGCAGGGGCTGGCGGACGGTCGTGAGCGCGGGGACGCAGCGCGTCGCAATCTCGTGATCGTCGAAGCCGACGACAGAAACGTCCGCCGGAACGGATAGGCCTGCCTCGTTGAGTGCGGTGATGACGCCAGCCGCGATACGGTCCGATCCGCAGAGCACGCCATCGAAAGCAATCTCGCGCGCGAGAATCTGGTGCATGGCCTGATAGCCGTCTCCGTTGTTCCAGCCGGTATAGATAACGTTTGCGTCTGGGAGGTCTTCGCCCAAGACAGCGCGGTAGCCGCGCAGGCGGTCGATGACGGCGGGGTTGTCTTGCGGTCCCAGCACGGCAACGATATCCTTACGCCCGCGCTCTTTCATAGCGAGTGCCGCAAAGTGTCCGCCCTCTTCGTCGTCAGAGTAGACCGTCGAGAATACATCGCGATAGGGGTGGCCCTCGAGCTGGCCGCACAACACGGTGGGTACGCCCAGCTCGCGCAGCACTTCGAGCAGCTCGCTGCCCTTGTAGGGGGAGACGTCGATCACGGCGTCGAACGAGCGGCGCTCAAAGTGCTCGCGTGCGCGGTTGCGCTCATGCGTAGAAGACGCCTGCAAGATAACGGGCAGATAGGACGACTCCGACAGTTCCTCGGTAATGCCGCTCAAAAACTCGCTATAGGTGGGGTCGCTGAAGAGTTCACTCAGGGGCTCGGTCACGAGCGCGGCGATGATTTCCGTGCGCCCGACAGCGAGCGCTCGGCCACGAGCGTTGGGGACAAAATTGACTTCCTTGGCCGCCGCGCGGACGCGCTTTTTGGTTTCCTCGCTAATGCGGGGCGAATCGTTGAGAGCGCGCGATGCCGTGGAGCGCGACACACCGGCAGCTGCGGCAACCTCGGCAAGCGTAGGTGCGGTGCGAACTGGTTGGGTCATGGCGTCTCCTGGAGAATGCGGTCGATGTTGTCGCTGATACGGGCTGGTGCGGATACAGCTTACTATAGTGCGCCTGAACAGCGTTCATGATATCCGGTGACCGGTGTCGTTTTGCAACCAAGCCACAATCGAATACGTCTCGTATGGTGAGATATCAGCGGGCGTGGCGGTTGCCTACGAGCTTAAGAACGATGTCTTGCGCTGAGTTTCGATACTCAGGGTGACATAAGTGTCGCGGTTGTACAACCGGTTGCACCATTAACCCGACCAAATCGACCGTTCAGCGGACAACCGGTTGCACAGTTTTTTGCATCGCCCGTAAGATAAGGACAACCGGTTGCACAAGAATCACTACGATGACGAAGGAGCATCACCATGGACGCCATTAACGATTGGGAAAACCAAGCGCTCACCCACAGGAACCGCCTGGCACCCCATGCGTACTTTATGGGTTACGAGACCGCCGATCTCGCCGCTACGTACAGCCGCGAGCTGTCGCGCGGGTTTGTCCAGCTGTCCGGCTCGTGGCAGTTCCGCCTCTTTGAGGGGCCTGCTGCCGTCTCTAACGAGGAGCTTTCCACGTACGAGCCCGAGTGGGATCACGTGGAGGTTCCGCACCTGTGGCAGGTAGACGGCTATGGCAACCTTGCCTACACCGACGAGGGTTTCCCGTTTCCGGTGGATCAGCCGTTCGTTCCCTCTGACGATCCCACGGGCGTGTACCAGCGCATCGTCAATCTTCCCGCCGTGCCTGCCGGCGCTCGCGAGATCATTCGCTTTGACGGCATCGAGAGCTATGGCGAGCTGTACGTCAACGGCAAGTTTATCGGCATGACCAAGGGCTCGCGCCTGTCTGCCGAGTTCGACGTGACCGACGCGCTCGTCGAGGGCGACAACCTGTTTGCGGTCAAGGTCCTGCAGTACAGCGATGGCAGCTATATCGAGGATCAGGATATGTGGTGGGCCTCGGGCATCTTCCGCGATGTGTACCTTATGCAGCGTCCCGCCGCACACCTGGTCGACTTTAGGTTCCGCACGCACCGCGAGGGCGATGCCGCTCTGATTACGCTCGATACGGTGGCCGAGGGCGCTTCCCGCGTCGTGTTTACGCTCAGCGATGGCGAGAACGTGGTGGCTACGGGCGAGTGCGTCGACGGCCATGCCGAGTGCAGCGTTGCTGATGCCCACTTCTGGAACCCCGAGGACCCCTTCCTCTATGACCTTACGTTTGAGGTCTACGACGGTGACGAGGTCAGCGAGTACGTTCCGCATCGCCAGGGCCTTGCCGAGGTGACGGTCGAGGGCAATCATATCTACCTCAACGGCACTTACTTTAAGATGCATGGCGTCAACCGCCACGATCACGACGATCACAAGGGCCGCGCCGTGGGCCTCGATCGCATGCGCCGCGACCTGGAGCTCATGAAGCAGCACAACATCAACGCGGTGCGCACGTCCCATTACGCCAACGACCCGCGCTTCTACGAGCTGTGCGACGAGTACGGCATCATGCTGGTCGCCGAGACCGATATGGAGAGCCATGGCTTCGAGAATATCGGCAATATCGCCCTGGTCACCGACGACCCGGCATGGGAGCCGGCCTACGTCGACCGCATCGAGCGCCTGGTGATGCAGGAGCGCAACCACGCCTGCATCATTATGTGGTCGATGGGCAACGAGAGCGGCTATGGCTGTAACATCCGCGCGATGTACGCCAAGGCTCACGAGCTCGATGGTCGTCCGGTCCACTACGAGGAGGACCGCAACGCCGATACCGTCGACGTCATTTCCACCATGTACTCCCGTGTGTCGCAGATGAACGACTTTGGCGAGCATCCGTTCCCCAAGCCGCGCATCAACTGCGAGTACGGTCACTCCATGGGCAATGGCCCCGGAGGCCTGTCCGAGTACCAGGAGGTATTCGATCGCTGGGATTGCATCCAAGGCCAGTTTATCTGGGAATGGTGCGACCACGGTTTGGCTGCTGTGACCGAGGACGGCGTTGCCTACGATATGTATGGTGGCGACAACGGCGATTACCCCAACAACAGCAACTTCTGCATTGATGGCATGGTGTTCCCCTGGCAGCAGCCGAGTCCGGGCCTCACTGAGTATGGCCAGGTCATCTGCCCGGTTCGCATGGCTTATGACGCCGAGGCAGGCGAGCTGACCGTCACCAACAAGCGTTGGTTTACCACCCTCGAGGATGTCTGCCTGTCGGCCGAGACCCTGGTGGACGGCGACGTTGTGTGCCGCAAGACGCTCATGCCCGGTGCGGTTGCCCCCGACGAGTCCGTCCAGCTGCCGCTGGTGATTCGCGAGGCCGCAGTGGGGGAGACCCTGCTGACCGTGCGCGCTTACACCATGGCCGCTCACGTCTGGTGCGAGCCGATGTTCCAACTGGGCGCAAGCCAGTTTGCCATCGCAAACCATCCGGCGCCAGCCATCGCGGCTCCCACTCGTCCTGAGCTTACGGTCGAGGAGACCGAGCAGGAAATCCGCATTCACTCCCTCAACGGTGAGCTGACCCTCAGCAAGGTCAACGGTACCGTGAGCGAGTGGAAGGCATCCGGCCGCGACGTCATGGCCTCTGGTCCCCAGGTTGGTTTTTGGCATCCGCTCGTCGATAACCATGCGCAGGAGTATGACTCACTGTGGAAGGACAACTTCATCGATGTGATGCAGACGTCTACCCGCAAGGTTTCTTGGAAGCAGGATGGCAATGCGGTCGTCGTGACCGTGAGCCAGCGTATCGCTCCTCCTGTCCGCGCGTTCGGCATGCGCGTCGAGCTCGTCTACACCGTGCTTCCGAGCGGTCGCGTCGACCTCAAGGTTTCCGGCGAGCCCTACGGTGACTATTCGGACATCATCCCGCGCATCGGTATCTCCTTCGAGGTCCCCGGTTGCGATCGCGCCGTCGAGTGGTATGGCCACGGCCCGGGCGAGAACTATCCGGACTCGCTGCGCGCCAACCCAGTCGGTCATTACCGCACCACGGTCGACGATATGTTCACGCCCTACGTTATGCCTCAGGACTGCGCCAACCGCGAGGGTACCCGCTGGGTTGCCCTGTGCTCCAGCCACGGCGACGGCGTGCTGGTGACTCGTCCGGCTGACGCTGCCTCCAACCCGTTCTCGTTCTCGGCATGGCCTTATAGCTGCGAGGCCATCGATAACGCCAAGCACGTCTACGACCTTGTCAAGGGCGACACGGTCACGGTCAACATCAACGACCAGTTGCTCGGCCTTGGCTCGAACTCTTGGGGTTCCGAGGTGCTCGATTCCTATCGCATCCGTTTTGAGAGCTTCAGCTTTGAGGTGTCCCTGCGACCGCTGACGTCTGCCGATCTGGCTCAGGCGCTGGCACCCATTAAGGAGGCATAAGCCATGCATGTCTTTAACTCGCGCGCCGATTTCGACGCTCAGATGAAGTCCGTCAAGAAGTGGATGCGCAGCGGCCAGGCGCTCGATGGCGTTGCCGACCTACAGCACGACGTGGCTTACTCCATCGGCGACTCGTTGGTTTACTGGTGGGTCTATGCCCGCGAGGCCGCAACCGCCGACCTGGTCGGTCACCGTCGCTACCATGCCGTGCTCGCTCCGCTCGACGGCGACCTGACCGTCGAGGTTGCCCCCAAGACAGGCCTCACCTGCACCCGCGCTTACAGCGATATCGATGATCGCGAGCGCTTTGAGGGGGCGGGGGAGACCGTGACGATTCCCGCCGGCGGCGTTGCCGTCGTCGAAATTGACGAGGCCTACCGTGTCGTGGCCGATGCCGCGGATCCCCGCGTCGTGGTACTGCACGTGACGGTCGAAGGTTATTCCTTCCCCAACAAGTAGTATTCGTCCGTTTGGGCGTTTGCTTCGCACCGTTAAGGGGGATGGCTTTGTTGACTCCCTTTTCCCCATTCCCCTTAGCAGGTGCGCCGTCCGTGTTTGCACTTGCAGCTCGGACGGGTTTAGATGACATTTAATAGATGATTGGGAGGGCTTATGAGCTCTGAAAAACGAGGAACGATCGGTTCGTTCGCTCTGCTGGGCATGACGGTCGCCGCCGTGTTCGGTATCAAGAACATCATCAACAACAACGCGGCCATCGGCTTGGCAGCTGCGCCGTCGTTCTTCTTTGCCACGCTTTTGTACTTTGTCCCCTATACCCTGGTTACCGCCGAGTTCGTCGGCCTCAACAAGGACTCCGAGTCTGGCGTGTACGCATGGGTTAAGACCTCGATGGGTGGTCGCTGGGCGTTCCTGACGGCATTTAGCTACTGGTTCGTTAACCTGTTCTTCTTTGCGTCCGTCCTGCCCAACGTCATCATCTACGCGAGCTACGTGTTCTTTGGTGCCAACGCCGAGCTTTCGCAGCTGTGGATCACCATTATCGAGATCGTCGTCTTTGCTATCGCCACGTGGGTTTCGACCAAGGGCGCTAAGTGGATCGGCTCCATTTCCTCCTTCGGTTCGACCGCGGCTCTCGGCCTGACCGCCGTGTTCATCCTGCTGTCCCTGGCTGCTGCCTTTGGCGGCGTTGAGTTCGCTACGGCTCCTACTCCCGCTAACATGGCTCCCGACATGAGCAACTTCGCAACTGCGTGGGGCTTCTTCGGTACGCTTGCCTGGATCATCCAGGGCGTTGGCGGCGCTGAGTCTGTCGGCGTGTTCCTCAACGACCTCAAGGGCGGCGTCAAGGCCTTCGTGCGCACTGTCGTTATCGCCGGCCTGACCATCGGCCTTCTGTATGCAGGCGCTTCGCTGCTGGTTAACCTGTTCATCCCCGAGGGCAGCGTTGCCATCTCCACCGGCATCTTCGACGTATTCGGCGCTGTCTTTGCCCACTTTGGCATTCCCATGGAAGTGTCCACGCGCGTCATCGGCCTGATCCTTCTCGCTGCCACGCTGGGCTCCCTCATGATGTGGACCTCCGCTCCCATCAAGGTGTTCTTCACCGAGATCCCCAAGGGCGTCTTTGGTAGCAAGATCGTCGAGCTTAACGAGCATGGCATTCCCGCCCGCGCCGCTTGGCTGCAGTTCGCTATCGTCGTCCCCATCCTGATCATCCCGGCCCTGGGCTCCGGTAATCTCGACGACCTGCTCATGATCGTCACCAACATGACGGCTGCCACCGCTCTGCTCCCGCCGCTGCTGATCCTGCTTGCCTACTTTATGTTACGCAAGAACTTCGACGCTGCTCCCCGTGGCTTTTGCATGGGTTCGCGCACCTTTGGCCTGGTCATTGCTGCATTCCTGCTTGTGGTCTTCTGCTTCGTGCTTATCTGCGGCACCATTCCGCTCGATCAGCCGCTGTGGCTGACGCTGGTCTACAACGTTGGCGGTGTGGTTGTCTTCCTGGGCCTTGCCGTGATGTGGTACAACCGCTACATCAACCGCCTGCGCGAGACCGATCCCGAGGCTGCCGAGAGCGAGCTGCGTCCGTCTGTCCTTGACATGATGGAGTAGAAGCTGGGATTAATCTACGGCTGTGGAATAAATCGATTCCCCTTCCTAAGGAGGGGCCTTACGAGGCCCCTCCTTTTGTGTTTTGGAGCATGGATTTTGGGCCCTGTGGACAAAAATGCCAAATATGAGTACTGTTGCAAAATAAGTGCCATATCTATCGGCCGGTTTTGAGCAAAAATGGACTCAAAATCAATTTATCTAACCCCCTTTAAAGGGCGTTTGACGGCTTTCAACCTCTTCGAATCGCTCAAAGTAGGCAATTTGCTCTCGATTTTGCTGCTACTAAATTGGTGACAGTACTCATATTTGCCACTTTTTGACCACGGGGTATCCAGAGGGGCTCTCGAGAAGCATCTAACGGTACAATAGCTACCACGTGGCTGGGTTTTGCCGGCCGATGTGCGATGTCGCGGGAGGGGACATGGTCGAGTTTACGAAGACGATTAAAGATCCATTGGGACTACATGCCCGCCCGGTTGCGCTGCTCTATGACATCATTGCCAAGCATCGTAGCGACGTGTCGGTTTCGATTGGTGATCGCCACACCGACGGCCGCGACGTCATGGGGCTCATGGCCCTCTACGGCGAGTGCGGCGAGGACATCATCTTTCGCGTTTCGGGCGTAGACGAGGCTTCCTGCGTTACGTCGATCAGAAACCTCTCGCTCTAAGCATGACAGGGCGTGGTAAAGGATGGTCCTTTGCCGCGCCCTTTTGTTTCGTATAGGAAACTTTTTCGAAATCTGAATGGGGACCCTTTCCAAAAAGTTAACCACGTGTTAGTTTACTAAAGCGAACATAGGCGTGGTTAACTTTTGCTGCGTCGATGTGAAGGACGAATCGATGTTAGGAGCCCAGTCATGTCTTGCGGACCGCAGATGCCGGCAATGCCGCTTTCGATGGTAAAAGCGGGCGAAACCGTGCGCGTGTCTCGTGTAAAGGGCAATGAGGATATGAAGCACCACCTCAAGGACCTCGGCTTTGTCGAGGGCAACGAAATCCACGTGGTGAGCTCGAGTGGCGCCAATATCATCGTCACTGTGCTGGGCGCACGCTTTGGTATCGATTCCAAGGTTGCCATGCACATCATGACCGTCGGTTAGTCGACGGTATTTCTGTACGCACTGAAAGGGGGACAAGTAAATGAAGACGTTGGGTGACGTTAAGGTGGGCGAGAGCTCCACCATCGTCAAGCTTCACGGTGAGGGTGCGCTTCGCCGCCACCTTATGGACCTGGGGCTCATCAAGGGCACTTCGTTCAAGGTCGTGAAGGTTGCACCGCTCGGTGATCCGGTCGAGATCAACGTGCGCGGCTACGAGCTTTCCATCCGCAAGGAGGAGGCCGCCGTCGTCGAGGTCCAGTAAGGACTCGCGGCGCATATTTCTGCAGATAAAGTTAGGTTTTTCTAACTTAATGCAGCATCTTTGAAGCACATTATCCAGCCTGCGCGGAGAAAGCAGCGCAGGCACACAAGGAAGAAGGATTGAATGGCGGATTCTCAGATCCATGTCGCGCTGGCGGGTAACCCCAACTGCGGCAAGACCACGCTTTTCAACCTGATCACCGGCGCCAACGGCTACGTTGGCAACTGGCCCGGCGTCACGGTTGAGAAAAAGGAAGCCAAGCTCCTAAGCGACAAGAACGTTACCATCACGGACCTCCCTGGCATCTACTCGCTTTCCCCCTACAGCCCCGAGGAGCAGTGCTCGCGCGATTACCTCATGAGCGGCGAGCCCGATGTTGTCGTCCAAGTCGTCGATGCCACCAACCTCGAGCGCAACCTGTACCTGGCGCTTCAGGTTATCGAGACCGGCCTGCCCGTGGTCGTTGCCCTCAACATGGCCGACCTGGTCGAGAAGAACGGCGATAAGATCGACACGGACAAGCTCTCCAAGAAGCTCGGTTGTCCGGTCATGATGATCTCCGCTCTTAAGAACAAGGGCATCAAGGAGCTCTTCGAGCAGGTCAAGAAGTCCGCTGCTTCCAAGGGCCAGGTGCCGGAGCACAAGTTCGATTCCTCCATCGAGGACGTTCTGGGCCACATCGAGAACAACCTGCCGGCAAGCGTTCCCGCCAACAAGCGTCGCTACTATGCCGTCAAGCTGTTCGAGCGCGATGCGGACGCCTGCAAGCTCATCAACCTCACCAAGGAGAAGGCCGCTCGCGTCGAAGAGCTGGTCGCTCAGTGCGAGCAGGATTGCGACGATGACGCTGAGTCCATCATCACCGGCGAGCGCTACGGCGTCATCGCGCACATCATCGACGAGTGCCTCACCAAGGCCCCGGCCAAGATGAGCACCTCCGAGAAGATCGACCGCGTGGTTACCAACCGTATCCTGGGCTTGCCGATCTTTGTGGTCATCATGTTCTGCGTGTACTACATCGCCGTCTCCACTCTGGGCGGCACGGTGACCGACTTCACCAACGACCAGCTCTTCGGTACCGACGGCTGGTATGTGCTCGGTCAGGGCCGCGATGCCTATGACGCAGCTGTCGAGGCTGCGGGTGACGCCGCCGATTCGGTTGACCCGGCGGAGTATGGCCCGTATGTTCCGGGTATCACCACCATGGTCCACGACGCACTTGTGGCGGGTGGCACCGAGGACGGTGGCCTGGTCGATTCGCTCGTCTGTGACGGTATCGTCGGCGGCCTGGGCGCCATCTTCGGCTTTGTGCCGCAGATGTTCCTGCTCTTTGTGATGCTGTCCTTCCTGGAGGACTGCGGCTACATGGCCCGCGTCGCCTTTATCATGGACCGCGTGTTCCGCCGCTTTGGCCTGTCCGGTAAGTCCTTCATCCCCATGCTCGTGTCCTCGGGCTGCGGCGTCCCCGGCGTCATGGCTACCAAGACCATCGAGAACGAGAAGGACCGCCGCATGACGGTCATGACCACCACGTTTATTCCCTGTGGCGCTAAGCTGCCGATCATCGCCCTGCTCATGGGTTCCATCATCGGCGATTCTTCTACCACCGCCGCGTGGATCAGCCCGCTCTTCTACTTCCTGGGTGTCTTTGCCGTCATCGCCTCGGGCCTCATGCTCAAGAAGACCAAGCTCTTCGCCGGCCGCCCGACGCCGTTCGTTATGGAGCTTCCTGCCTACCACTTCCCGGCGATCCGCTCTTGGGCGCTGCACGTGTGGGAGCGCTGCTGGGCCTTTATCAAGAAGGCCGGTACGGTCATCTTCGCGTCCACCGTTGTGGTGTGGTTCCTGTCCAACTTTGGTAGCTACAACGGCACGTTTGGCTTCCTGCCTGCTATGGAGGGCATCCCCGAGGAGTTCATGGACTACTCCGTGCTCGCCATGCTGGGCAACCTGGTCGCTTGGATCTTCGCCCCGCTCGGCTTTAGCACCTGGCAGGCAACCGCACTGACCGTCTCTGGCCTCGTCGCCAAGGAGAACGTCGTCGCCACCGCCGGCTCGCTGCTGTCCGTCGCCGACGCGGGCGAGACCGACCCGAGCCTGTGGACCGCGTTTGCCGGCATGTTCCCCACCATGGGCGCTTGCGTTGCCTTCGGCGCCTTCAACCTGCTGTGCGCTCCGTGCTTTGCCGCCATTGGCACCATCCGCAACCAGATGGATTCCGGCAAGTGGACTGCGATTGCCATTGGCTACGAGTGCGCCTTCGCTTGGGTGATCGGCCTGTTCATCAACCAGTTCTACAACCTGCTTGTGTTGGGACAGTTTGGTATCTGGACGATTGTGGCCATCGTGCTGCTGGTTGCGATGCTCTTCCAGATCTTCCGTCCCATGCCCAAGCATGCATGGACCGACGAGGACGAGACCAACACTGCTTCCTCCGCAGTTTCCGCTTAAGTCCGAATAAGGATTAACCCCTTTCCACGAGCCCGGGTGTCCCAGCGACACTCGGGCTTTTTGGTGCAATGGGGGACAGATTGCTTTGCTCTAGAAGTTAAGATGTGGCGTTTCCGCAGATAAAACCGACCAAAATTAACCTGTCCCTTTTTGGTAGGTGGAGAATGGGGTAAAGTAAGTGATGGTTAACTAAAGGAGGCTTGCTATGGCACCTATCGATATTGTTGTACTGGCTGTTATCGGTATTGCGTTTGTCGCGGTATGCGTGCGCATCTACCGCAAGGGCACTTGCGCCGACTGCGCTCAGGGCGGCGTTTGCACCGGGCATTGCTCCAACAAAAAGACGTGCGCCGCACTTAAGGGCGTGGACAAAATCGCCGAAGACTTGGGTCGCGGTATCAAATAAGGTCCGGACATCCAAGCGCTCCGCGGGCATCCGTTCGCGGGGCGCTTTGTGCATTTGAGGGAGAGCACGGCGAGTCGAAGAGTATTTTTGGGGTATCGTTAACTGGACTATTAATTGGCAACTTATCTATAACGGAGTAACCGCATGAGCGCTCGCGTAACCATGAAGGACATAGCCGCCGAGCTTGGCGTTTCCATCAATACCGTGCACAAGGCTCTGACAGGAAAGGCCGGCGTGAGCGAATCCGTGCGCGCCAAGGTGAACGCTAAGGCCGAGGCCATGGGCTATCACCGCAACACAAGTGCCTCAAGCCTGCGCCGCAAGGATATCAATCTGGTGTTTTGCCTGCCCCGCGCATCGCGCGAGGGAGCGTACTTTTTCCGTTACCTGTGGGAAGGCTGCAATCGCTTTGAACAGGAGGTCATCGACCGGGGCATTACGGTTGAGCGCGTTGAATTTGGCGTGGGCGGCTACGCTGATGCACTCGAGCAAATCGACGAGCGTCTGCAGGTGGGTGAGAAGATTGATGGCTTGCTCGCCTATGCGCCGGGCGACGATCGTGCGACTGAGCTTTTGGGGCAGATCGCCGAGGCGGGCGTGACGATTGAGCTTGTCGACGGCGACCGTCCGCATTTGAATCGTTTGGGTGCGAGCTTGGCCGATTATTCGACGGCAGGCAGCCTTATGGCCGAGCAGGCGGCAAACCTGGTCCATGCTTCTGGGGCCGACGCCCGCGTGCTCCTTTTGACAGGCGACCCATATACCGATTCGCACTATCTAACCGCCCGCGCCTTCCACAATTACCTGCGCGAACGTGATATTCCATGGCAGGTTGAGGATCTTGCAGGTGCCCATGCGCAAGTCAAACAACTCGAGCATGAGCTCGAAAAGCGCTTGAGTGCGCCGGACGCCCCCGAACTTATCTGTAGCGTTTTTGCCGTTGGTTCCGAAGTGGTTGCCGACGCGCTCGTCTCGACCGGCAAGGCCGGTCAGGTCATGGTGATCGGCAACGACCTGTTTCCCGAAAGTGCTCTGGCCTTGCGCCGCGGTATCTTTACCAATATTGTCTATAAGGACCCGACGAGCCTGGCGTATCGCGGCGCTAAGACGCTGGGCGATTATCTGCTGTGGGGAAGGACCCCGACGGTGCCCGTCCAGAAG
>SKEY01003800.1_pt1 | contig 12960 bp, 10 predicted proteins | sample 4843871 | NCBI WGS metagenome assembly SKEY01 (sample SAMN11008797, study PRJNA524170) | human gut metagenome | biome: Human fecal sample; material: Feces; isolation source: fecal sample from pouch patient p36 | host: Homo sapiens | place: Israel: Tel-Aviv | collected 2016-12-04 | reverse complement strand
TTACTACACGATGGCTGAAGCTCAAGAAGGACGAGATGCATTCAAAGAAAAGAGAGAGCCTGACTTTGACCAATTTCCTAAATTTCCCTAAACAAAAACCAAATAGTTGGTTGCAACGACAAGCATTAGAACAGCCAGATCAGCCAGCCTTTTATACGAAAGATGTTTGTCTAACGTTTAGTGAATTGAATCACTATGTACAGCAACTTGCTTATTATTTCAAACGTTTTATAAGCAATCAACAAAAAACTATTAAAAGAGTAGCCATTTTGAGCGACAATCAGACAATGATGTATCAGTCGATCTTAGCTCTATGGGAACTAGGAATGGAGATCCAATTTCTAAATACAAGGTTAACCAGTGAAGAACTAGCTTATCAGTTAAAAGATGCCAATACACGACTATTGATCACTGAACATCCTGAACATTTTTCCTTTGAAAATGTAACCATCATTTCTTTCCCGAAAAAAAAGGAACTAATCGGGAGAATTAATGAACCACCAATTGATTTCGGCTATCAATTGGAGCAAATAGCCTCGATCATGTATACATCTGGGACTACTGGAAAGCCAAAAGGAGTACCTCAAACTTTTTCAAACCATCAAGCAAGTAGCCTAGCTACACAAAAAAGTATGGCTATCGAGTCTGGCGAGAATTGGCTTTGTTGCGTCCCGTTGTACCATATCAGTGGTTTATCGATTCTTTTACGTTCCCTTGTTTTAGGAATTAGCGTTCATTTATGTGAGAAATTTCACCCATCAGAAGGCAACCAACTGATTTTAAGCGAAAAAACCGCTTATTTGTCGTTAGTCACGAAAATGTTAAAAGATCTGTTGCCGTTTGTACCAGAAGACGGTTATCCTTCTTCTTTGAAGCAAGTTTTATTAGGTGGCGGTCCGATTGAATCTACCTTACTTGAAGACTGTTGCCAGTTGAAGCTACCCGTTATGTTGTCTTATGGCATGACAGAAACATGTTCCCAAGTTGTCGCAGGTAAAATCAATTTGCATTCAAAGTTTAAAGACACGGTTGGTCGTCCGCTAATGGGTGTGCAAATTAAAATCGATGGGACAGATCAAGCGAATGAATCTGGAGAAATTCTTTTGAAAGGTCCGTCGATCGTTAAAGGATATCTCAACGGACGAGATCGACATTCGTGGACGAAAGAGGGCTGGTTTTGTACTGGTGATTGGGGCTATTTAACAGATACTGGTGAACTAAAAATTCTTAGTCGAATGAGTGAGCGAATCATCTCTGGCGGAGAAAATATTTACCCTGCTGAGATTGAAGCAATTTTTTTAAAAAGTCAGAAAATTGCAGAGGCTATTGTTATTGGTAGAGCCGATCCTAACTGGGGGCAACGCCCAGTAGCTTATTTGAAATTAATAGATAAGGTCAGCGTTAATGAAATTTGCAATCTCATGGAGCAACTTGCTTCCTACAAACATCCTGACGAAATTTTTGTCATCCATGATCTACCAAAAACAGCCTCAGGAAAACCATTAAAACGACTTTTTTTAACAGAAGAAAGAGTGAACTATATTGACTACCAACTTATTTAATCTAAATCTACAGGAAGTACCTGAAGCTGACTATGTATGTTATAGCTTTAAGATTCCTTATGAACCGTTAGCAAATCTCTTTGCAAAAGCGAGTGACTTTAAAGGCACACGTTTCTTTTGGCAAACGCCAGACAAAAATGTCGGTTTCTTGGGGTTTGGGCGTAATCTTTTAAAGAAGCGTGGAAACTGGTCCACCGAAGACCTGATAAATGCTAAACAAGAGTTTTTTAAAAAACTTTCGTTTCTGGTTCCTGAAAAAGAGACTCCGATTCTTTTTGGAGGATTACCTTTTGATGCTGAAAACAAAAATCAAGCGCCTATTTGGGGAGAATTGGCAGAGGGCTGTTTTATTCTACCCGAACTATTAATCAAGCAAAATCATCAGCAACTAACCGTTGTAATAACCGCAAGTAATCATTTTAAAACTTTAAAAGAACTCGATGAGTTTATTAAAGAAAAAATGAGACTCATTAATGAAATGAAAGAGCGATGTGTCCCAGATTTTTCGCCAAGTCAAATATTAAAAGAAACTGAAGTAGCTGTTCCTCATTTCTTAAAAGCTGTTGAAGAGACGATCGAAGTCACAGCAAATAAAAAATCAGCACTTAAAAAAGTGGTTTTAGCAAGACAGATGCAATTAGTTGGCAAAGAATTTTCTGTTGAAAAAATCTTACTTCATCTGATTAGTCAACAACCAAACACCTATCTCTTTGTTTTAGAAGCAAAAGGTCAAGCGTTTATTGGCGCAACACCTGAACGTTTGCTTCAGGCGACTGATACCCATTTCTTGACCGCTAGCATTGCTGGCTCTATCGCTAGAAGTTCAAACGAAAGAGAAGACGTTACATCGGGAGAAAAACTTTTAAAAGACTCTAAAAATATTGGAGAACACCAATTAGTCGTCGAACGTTTAACAGAACAGATGCACTCATTTATTAAGGGGAAACTAACAGTATCAGAAAAAAGTCTTTTAAAAAACCGAGACATTCAACATCTTTGTTTGACGTTGAAAGGGAGCCGTCAGGATGGTTTCTCATTTTTAGAAGTCATACGACAACTACATCCTTCACCAGCTTTAGGCGGTGTTCCTAAACAGGCAGCCATTGATTGGATAGCGGAAAAAGAACCTATTGGGCGAGGGTTATACGGTGGTCCAATTGGCTGGTGTAGTTTAACTGAGGATGTTGGTGAATTTGCAGTTGGTATTCGTTCTGGAGTAGTGAGTGATACTGAGGTCCAGTTGTATGCTGGCTGTGGAATTGTGCCAGATTCAACGCCTGAAGCGGAATACTTAGAAACTGCTCTAAAATTTCAACCGATGATTCGAGGTGTAAAAGAATGACGAACACAAAAGAGCTGACTGCTTATTTATTAGCATTTATCCATGGATTGAAAGAAAGTGGATTAAAAGAAATGGTCATTAGCCCAGGATCACGCTCGACACCACTGGCCTTATTGGCTTATCGTGACCCGGAAATCAATTGCTATATCAATGTGGACGAGCGTTCGGCTGCTTTTTTTGCGCTTGGTTTAGCAAAAGCACAAAAGGAACCTGTTGGTCTGATTTGCACATCAGGAACTGCTGCAGCAAATTATTATCCGGCCATTTGTGAAGCTGAGGCGTCAAATGTTCCACTCGTTGTGTTGACCGCTGACCGTCCACCAGAGGCGCAAGGCGTAGGAGCACCACAAACGATAGATCAGCAACATTTGTATGGAAGCCATGTCAAAAAGTATATCGGAATGGCTTTGCCTGAAGAAGGAGAATCTTTTGAAAGATATGCGTTTTTTCAGGGTTGGGAGAGTGCGGCTGCTGCAATAAAAATTCCTAAAGGACCTGTACATGTGAATCTACCTTTTCGAGAACCTTTATTACCAGATTTGTCCCAATCATTTACACGTCATTATTCAAGAAAAGGGGAAACGATCAATAAAGTAACTTCCTTTTCGTTACCAGAACTTGATTCTTGGTTGACCAAAAAAGGGTTGATTATTGTTGGAAGAGAATTGACCACACAACAGGCAACGAAAATGATTGAACTAGCTGAAATCGTAGGATGGCCTATTCTTGGTGATCCACTTACAAATTTAGGAAATTGCGGGAAAGAAAGCGACAATTATATTTCTCATGTTGATTTGATCTTTGCCGATCAACGCTTAGAAACACCCGAAATCGTTTGGCAGTTTGGTAACTTGCCATTGGCCAAAAACCTCATGCTTTATTTAAATCAGTCAAAAGACCTGACTTATGTCATCATTGATGAAAGCGAATCTTGGAAAGACTGGTTACATCAAAGTAATTATGTTTTACCAATTGATCCACTGACGTTTTGTAGCATGGTTAAGAACATGAGCGATGAAGAATTTCATACTCATGCAGATAGAAACTGGTTATCCTATTGGCAAGAAAGAGCAAAGCTTGCCAGACAAACGATAGAAACAACCTTACCCTTAGATGCCTATAACGAAAGCAATGCTAGTAAGCGTCTTTTTCAATTGTTAAAGTTTGACGAAACACTCTTCTTGTCCAATAGTAATGCTATTCGTTTTATTGATCGCTACGCTGGTTTTTCAAAACAACGATTTTCAGTCTATGGGAATCGGGGAGTAAATGGTATTGACGGGATTGTTTCAACAGCTGCAGGTATTTGTGCGGCTAAGAAACAGCAGATGTTTTTGTTGATTGGTGACTTAGCTTTGTTTCATGATATGAATGGGTTACAAATAATCAAAGAACTTGAGCTGCCGGTGACTGTGATCGTTTTGAATAATAACGGGGGAGGTATCTTTTCTTTCCTTCCTCAAAGGGAATTAGATAACTCCTTTTTTGATCCTTTGTTTTCAACACCCTTACATCTAGACTTGGAGAAAGTGGCAGATCTCTACTGCGGCGCTTATAAAAAGCCCAAATCGCTGACTGAATTTGAACAAATAGTTTGTGAAAGTCGAGAAAGAATAGAAAGTAAAGACAATAGAGAAGAGAAAGAAAATTCAACTTGGACGTTGATTGAAGTCGTTGGCGAACAAAAAGCACCAGCAGAGCTTTGGCAACACATGATTGAGGGATACGGTAATCGAAATGAGTGAGGGAAAAATAAAAATCAATGGTGTTAATTATGCTTATCGTTGGTTACAGCGAACATCTCCAATGAGACCTACTATCATTTGTTTACACGGATTTACCGGAACTTCCATGAGCTTTTCTTTGCCTTTTCAAGATTTAAATGTTTTAGCAATCGATTTGATCGGGCATGGTAAGACGGATGTTTATGTTCATCCTTATCGCTATAAGCTTCCATTACTTGTTCAAGATTTAGCACAATTGGTTTTGCAATTAAAGATCGATGCTTTTTATTTGTTGGGGTATTCCATGGGGGCCCGTACCGCGTTAACTTGGCTGATTGAACAACCAAAAGGAATTTTAGGCATCATTATGGAAAGTGGTACACCAGGCATCAGTTCGCTTAGCGAAAGACTCATACGTCAAAAAAAAGATCTTCTATTAGCGCAAAAGATCATGACTGAACCATTGTCTGGTTTTGTGGATTATTGGGAATCGATTCCATTATTTGAAAGTCAAAAAGAACTACCTGATTCGACAAGAAGAAAGATTCGCCAAGGAAGACTTATGCAACAATCAATTGGTTTGGCGCTTAGTTTGATGTACATGGGAACTGGGCAACAGACGAATTACTGGCCATCGCTTAGAAATATCCAAAGACCGATCCTTTATATAGCAGGAGAATATGATACTAAGTTTCAAAAAATCGGAAAAAAATTGGTTGAAGAAAATAGTCTGTTTTCCATGGCGTTGGTTCCCAAAAGTGGACACTGTATTCATCTAGAACAGCCAACGAAATTTGTTTCCCTAGTAAATCAATGGATAATGGAGAAAGAAAAAAAGTGATACAAATTAGAAAAATCGAGCAATTACAACTTAAATTACCTTTGACTTCCCCTTTTGAAACGAGTTATGGAATTCTAACTGAAAAAGCGTTTGATTTATTGATAATCGAGGATGAATTAGGCAATCAAGGAGTAGGAGAGTTGGTTTCTTTCCAACAAGCGGACTATATTGAAGAAACGATCGACATGAGTCGCTTGATCATCAAAAATGAATTGATTCCTTTACTTACTATGTCTCCAATCAAAGAGCCTTTCGAAGTTCAGCGACGATTGACGAAAGTGCAAGGGAATTTTATGGCAAAAGCAGCCTTGGAAACAGCTATTTGGGATTTATATGCCAGACGAAAGAATGTCAGTTTCCGAGAAATTTTCAAAAGTACGAAAACAGAATTAGCAGTTGGGATTAGTTTAGGTATCCACACAGATTCTGCAAAATTGTTAAAACAAGCTCGAATGTATGTTTCTCAAGGCTATACGCGGTTGAAGTTAAAAATCAAACCAGATTACGATATCGAACCATTAACCTTATTACGAAAGGAATTTCCTCACTTGCTTTTGATGGCAGATGCCAATTCTGCTTATACATTAAAGGATCTACCGGTATTGTTAAAATTGGATCGATTAAACCTAGCGATGATTGAACAGCCTTTTAATCAACGGGATTTTATCGAGCATGCGTATTTACAGAAACAATTAAAAACACCAATTTGTTTAGATGAGAATATTCGTACACTAAATGATGTTAAAACCGCTCATACCTTGGGAAGTTGTCGTGGGATTAATCTAAAAATCCCCAGAGTGGGTGGGATCGCTGAGGCATTATCCATCGTAACATTTTGTCGTGAACATAACTTGACGGTGTGGCTAGGTGGAATGTTTGAATCAGGAGTAGGACGTTGCTTAAATATACAATTTGCCAGCCAAAATGACTTTACTTTCCCTGGCGATATATCGGCATCAGATCGCTATTACTACGATGATATCATCAAAAATAAGCTTGCCTCACTGATGGGAAACTTGCAGTTCCCTTAGGAAAAGGCAATGGGGCAGTCCTTGATCAAGAAAAAATCGAACGTTATTGCTACAAAAAGGAACTCCTTTTTTCTTAATAATAAACGTTTGACAAATAATATGATCACTGTGGTCGTTGTAGAGATACACCAAGTAATCAGAAAGAATCCAAAAGTAGCTCTTTCTCTTTTGGATTCTTTCTTTTTGTTGAACTTTTTTTATATGAATCAGCAAGTAGCGAGTATAAAATTACACTTTCTACAATACCGATAATTCAGCTAATGTCGCCATTGACCTAACTTCTCCTTTTGATGAGATAATCATGGGAAACAGAATTCTGTTACCGATAACATAAATGAAAGCGTTGTCTTTTGTTGTTCACTCTTTTATAGTGAACACGTAATCTTAAATATGAAGGAGGAAATACATGAACACCGCAGCAATTTATCATCGACCGGAAAGTGAATATGCTTTTTTATATACAGCTGATACTTTCAGAATTCGTTTACTTACCTGTAAAGACTATGTAAAAAAATTTTATCTTATTAGTGGCGATCCTTATACGATTGATTCACAAAAATGGTATCTGGAAGAAATACCAATGAAAAAAAGTCTGAGTACTTTAGTTCATGATTACTGGGAAGTGGAACAAACAAGCTCGACTAGAAGGTTACAATATGGGTTTCATATCGTAGGGATTGATGGCACAGAATGTTTTTACGGGGATCAAGGGATTTTTGCGTATGAACCAGCAAACTTAGCAGAAGCAAATTACTATTTCCGGATACCCTATTTTCATGAAATTGATCGTTTCAAAGTGCCGCAATGGGCAAAAGAAACGATTTGGTACCAAATATTTCCTGAACGATTTGCGAATGGCGACTCAACTAACGATCCAGCTCATACGCTACCATGGGGAAGTAAAGCACCTGACCGAGATGATTTCTTTGGTGGTGATTTACAGGGTGTGATTGATCACCTCGATTACTTAGTCGATTTGGGAATCAATGGTATTTATTTTTGCCCGATTTTCCAAGCTATGTCTAATCATAAATACGATACGATCGACTATTTGAAGGTTGATCCAGCCTTTGGTGACGAACGTCTGTTAAAAGAATTAATCGAAAAAGCGCATAAAAAGGGTATCCGCATTATGTTAGATGCTGTTTTCAATCATATTGGTAGTGACTCGCCCCAATGGCAAGATGTGATCAAAAATGGCGAAAAATCAATTTATAAAGATTGGTTCCATATTCATTCTTTTCCTGTGGATGCCTATCAAATGACGAATTTACCCGAAACAGCAGCAAATTTATCTTATGATACGTTTGCTTTTACACCTTTCATGCCTAAACTCAACACAGCAAATCCTGAGGTTCAATCGTATTTACTAGATATTGCTGCTTATTGGGTGAAAGAATTTGATATTGATGGGTGGCGTTTAGATGTCGCTAATGAAGTCGATCATCATTTCTGGAAATTGTTCCATGAAAAAGTCACTGCAATCAAACCAGATATTTATATTTTAGGCGAAATCTGGCATTCATCCCAAGCTTGGTTACAAGGAGATGAGTTCCATGCTGTAATGAACTATGCATTTACAGACTCAATCAAAGACTATTTTGTTAAACGAAAAATCACTGCTTCACAAATGGCAAGTGGCATGAACCATCAGCAGATGCTGTACCAAGATCAAGTAAACGAAGGAACATTTAATTTATTAGATTCCCACGATACTGCGAGAATCCTAACCTTGTGTAATGGAAATAAAGAGTTGATGAAAGCTGTACTTACTTTCATGTTTTTACAAAAAGGCGCACCTTGTATTTATTACGGAACGGAAATCGGATTGACTGGAGAAGATGATCCTGATTGTCGTAAATGTATGATCTGGGAGAAAGAGCAACAAGATACGGAATTATACGGTTTTATTAAAGAATTGATTTATCTTCGGAAACGATTATCTGAAATTTTAATCACAGGTACGATTTGCTGGGAGCTAATTGATGATAGTCAAGACGTGATTCATTTTTCTCGTGAATTGAACGGCCAAAAGATCCATGCTATTTTTAATCAATCTTCCACAAGTTATTTGGTTGATCAGAAAAATGAAATTATCTTAAGCCAAAATAGTGAATTATTAAATGATGGGAAAGCTGAAATTCAACAATTCGGATTCATTTTGATGTGTGAATAACTTGTTACCGGTAACATGCAGAAAGCGTTTGCAAGTTGTCGTTTTATAACAGTATACTCTTTATACAAACAACATTTATGGAAGTGGAGGAACAAAAAGTGAAGAAAAACTATGTTAAAAAATTAGGGTTGGGTTTATTGTCACTTGGTATTTTAGGTGGATTAGCAGCTTGTGGTAATGGAAAAGCTGATACAGCTAGCGGTGGAAATGATGAAAAAACATTAACTGTATCGGTAGATTCTGGTTATAAAGATTACATCAATGAGATCAAGGGTGATTTTGAAAAAGAGAATGATGTCAAAATCAAGCTAGTTGAAAAAGATATGTTCGATCAATTAGAAGCGCTTTCTTTAGATGGACCTGCCGGTAAAGGACCAGATGTGATGATGGCAGCCTATGATCGAATTGGTGCGTTAGGACAACAAGGCCATTTAGCGGAAGTCAAATTAGGAAATGAAGCCGACTATGATGAAACAGATAAAGCACAAGTGACCTATGACGGAAAAATTTACGGCGAACCAGCAGTGATCGAAACATTAGTCTTGTACTACAACAAGGATCTAGTAGATGCAGCACCAACCACTTTCAAAGAATTAGAAAATCTAGCCAAAGACAAACGCTTTGCCTTTGAATCAGAAGCAGGAAAAAATACTGGATTCTTAGCAAAATGGACTGATTTCTATTATTCTTATGGTTTACTAGCAGGCTATGGCGGGTATGTTTTTGGTGACAACGGAACTAATCCATCAGATATTGGTCTAAATAATGCAGGATCAATCGAAGGAATCACTTATGCTACAAACTGGTTCCAAAATGTTTGGCCAAAAGGGATGCAAGATATCAAGAGTGCAGGCGATTTCGTTAGCCAACAATTCATGTCTAACAAAGCAGCCGCAATCATTGATGGCCCTTGGCAAGCACAAACTTATAAAGACAACAAAATCAATTATGGGGTAGCAAAAATTCCAACATTGAACAACGGCGAATCTTATCAACCGTTTGGTGGAGGAAAAGGTTGGGTAGCAAGTAACTATTCTAAAAACAAAGAATTATCACAAAAATGGTTAGACTATGTGACAAACACAAAAAATCAAGAAAAATTCTTTGAAATGGTCAATGAGATTCCAGCCAATCAAGCAGCACGTGAAACAGCTAAATCAAAAAATGATGAATTGACAACTGCGGTGATTGATCAGTATGAAACTGCGCAAGCAATGCCAAATATTCCAGAAATGGCTGAAGTTTGGACTGGTGCTGAAAACTTAATGTTTGATGCAGCTTCAGGTTCTAAATCGCCAAAAGAATCTGCTAACCAAGCAGTGAAAACCATAAAAGAAGCGATTGAGCAAAAGTATTAAAAGTAACAAAGTGATCTCTATTCACGATCAAATGGATATTTTTACTAGATGTGGTGATAGTAGACCACTAAATCTCATTTGGTCAACCAAATCATAAAACAAGTCATGGATCAATAGGTGAAACAGTTGAACGGTGTATTTTCTTTAACTGTTTCACATTGATTCGTGTGAATAACATCCACGAGCAGAGTTTTTTTATAGCAACTGAGTGAGGACTACAAATGAATGGAAAATGGTTTTTGATAGCAATTATTGATGAGTGTCATGGATAGCTACTATTTATAGTTACTATGTATAACTGCTATGAATAGTTACTTATAGATGGCTATTGTGGATAGCCGACTGATTCATTTCCTTGCGCAAAGAATAAAATAGTAGTACTGGGGGTATCGTTATGCAAGACGAACAAAATAATATCAATGTAAGAAAAATTACACTTATGTCTCTCATACCTGGCTTAGGGCAATTTGCTAATGGTCAAGCGTTCAAAGGAATCGTATTTCTAGGTATTTTCGTAGCATTTATTCTACAACTGATAGTTGGTGGCTTCCACTCTTTGATTGGCTTAGTCACACTGGGAACAGTTCCGATGGAGGATCACTCCTTATTTATTTTGATTCAAGGAACGCTGCAACTAATCATTACGGTTATTTTTTTTATTTTCTATGGACTGAATCTGTTAGATGCCAAACGTGTCGCAGTTTTACGCAAAGAAGGTAAGAAAATCAACCGAACGATGAAGGAAGTTATACATAATATTGGTGATGAGGGTTTTCCTTATTTGCTTACACTTCCAGCCTATCTTTTGATGATTTTTACGATTATTTTTCCAGTTCTAGTCACATTATTTACAGCATTTACCAACTATGATTTCAAACATATCCCACCTGCTAGTTTGATTGATTGGATCGGAGTAAAAAACTTTTTTAGTATCTTCTTCTTAAGTTCTTACCGTAATACCTTTTTCTCTGTGTTTTCTTGGACTGTTATTTGGACACTATGTGCAACGACACTTCAAATCACATTAGGTATTTTTACAGCCGTTATTGCTCACCAAAAATTTATTAAATTTAGACGTTTTTTTGGTATTATTTTCCTTTTACCATGGGCGGTACCAGCATTTATAACAATTATGAGTTTCTCTAATATCTTCAATGATAGTGTGGGGGCGATCAACACCCAAGTGATTCCTTTTATCAATCATCTGCCATTCGTAGACATTAGCGCGATTTCATGGAAAACAGATCCATTTTGGACGAAAGTTGCGATCATTATGGTTCAAGGGTGGTTAGGATTCCCTTATATCTATGTCATGGTAACAGGTATTTTACAATCCATTTCTGAAGATTTATATGAAGCAGCAAAAATCGATGGTGCAAATGCTTGGAAACGTTTCTCTAATATCACGTTACCGGCTATTTTTCTAGTAGCAGCGCCAACGTTTATTACTCAGTATACTGGTAATTTCAACAATTTCTCGATGATTTATTTATTTAACAACGGTGGTCCTGGAAGTGTAGGAGGGGGCGCAGGTTCAACAGACATCTTGATTTCTTGGATCTATAAACTAACGACGGGAACCTCGCCACAATACTCCATGGCTTCAGCCATTACACTAATTATTTCTGCAATTGTCATTTGTGTTTCTTTACTTGTGTTTAAAAAGACTAATGCATTTAATATGGAGGACTAAGCGATGAAACAATTTAATTCAAGTGCTAAATTCCAACGAAGATTGTCACAATTCTTGACCTATGTTTTTTTGATTCTTTTGTCGATCATCATTATCTATCCATTGTTGATTACAGCCAGTACAGCATTTAAATCAGGTAATATCGCTGCTTTTAGTCTGGATTTATCCAGTGACTGGACACTAGAAAATTTTAGACGGCTATTCTCAGAAACGTTATATGGTACTTGGTATAAAAATACCTTGATTATTTCCATTTTAACAATGGTTATCCAAGTGACTGTTGTAACTTTGGCTGGTTACACTTATAGTCGTTACCGTTTCATTGGACGCAAATCAAGCTTGATGTTTTTCCTGGTGATTCAAATGGTTCCAACGATGGCTGCATTGACCGCTTTTTACGTCATGGCTTTTCTACTTAACGCCTTAGATCGATACTGGTTCTTAACAATGATCTATATTGGTGGGGGAATTCCGATGAATACTTGGCTAATGAAAGGTTATTTTGATACTGTTCCACTTGATTTAGATGAATCTGCTAAATTAGATGGAGCTGGTCATTTCCGGATTTTTCTACAAATCGTTTTACCGTTAGTTAAACCAATGATTGCCGTTCAAGCATTATGGGCCTTTATGGGACCGTTCGGAGACTTCATGCTCGCTAAATTTTTACTACGCACACCAGAAAATCAAACAGTGGCAGTTGGTTTGCAAACATTCATTTCTGATGTGACAAATCAACGGGTTTCATTATTTGCCGCAGGAGCGATCCTCATTGCATTACCGATTTGTTTATTGTTCTTCTTTTTACAAAAAAACTTTGTCACTGGTTTGACTTCTGGTGGCACAAAAGGTTAGGAGCAGGTGTTGATGCAAACATTTCCTTTGAATTACTTTTCTCATTTAAATAGTCCTAGACGTCTTTTTGCTGGTAGAAGACAGTTGTCATGGCCTAAATTGAGTCTGATCTTTCTTTTCTTGGTCGCGTTGATGGTTATGCCGATTACCATGTATTATACCAATCAGGTAAAAGCAATCCCTATGGAGCAATTTTTGACAGTTCACCAACTAATTGATCAAGATGGAGTAAATAAATTTTTAGAATTACCCATGGAGAATGGGCAAATAAATCACTCACCAATAACGATTTATCAGAATAACGAAATCATCTTCGTCAGCATCCTATCCCTGCATAAATTATCGAAATACAAGGGGAAAGAGAGCGGCGAGCCGCCT
>SKEY01003792.1_pt1 | contig 13000 bp, 5 predicted proteins | sample 4843871 | NCBI WGS metagenome assembly SKEY01 (sample SAMN11008797, study PRJNA524170) | human gut metagenome | biome: Human fecal sample; material: Feces; isolation source: fecal sample from pouch patient p36 | host: Homo sapiens | place: Israel: Tel-Aviv | collected 2016-12-04 | reverse complement strand
CTGTGTGGCAGTTCTTACTTCTTTTCCGTCTAAAATACTTTCTTCAAATGCTCCCTTCAGTTCCTGTGGAGCAGTTTCATATTCCTGCGATGTCCTGTCTGCTGCCTCAGCCAGTTCAAGCATACGTTCTAACTCTGATGCATCACCTACATTATCTGTTTTTTCATTTCCCGACAATGCTGTCACTTCATACAATGAAGGTTCTCCTACAAATCCTTCTTTCAATACAATTTTTAAAGAATTGGTTAAAACTTCCGGGAATTTTGCCAGACAATATGCATGATATCCTGCACTGGAACCATCCATATCCCCTACTTTATCCCCTATATCTCCCATTTTAACACCCTCATACACTGTCTGGTATTCTCCATCTGTCAGCGCTTGGATTTCAAATGATCCGATTCCATTATTGTTTGATACAAATAAATCAAACACCAACTGAGCAAGTACCTCTTTTTCTTCAAATGTCAATGTAATTTCCATCGGCTTAGAAGAATCTACGTTCTTAGATGCCCATCTTGTTGTAGAATTTCCGTCAATCATTTTTTCTTTTCTATAGGTTTCTCCCCAAACATCTGCATGGGATACCTCTACATTTTGAATTGGACTTGCCTGTGTCACATATGTCTTCGTATATATAGGACTTACTCTCTGTCCTCTATAAAACAATGCCGCCCTGACAACAGAATCCGTTTCCTTGCTCAACTGCAGTGGCTGCTCATAAAGCGAAGAACTCTTCCTTGGAATACTGCCATCCATTGTATAACGAATGTCATAATCCGATGCCCGTTCGCTTTTACTCAAAGTCAGTGTAAGATTGGCTGCATCAATAATTCCAGAATCTTTACTAAATGTAACCTCTCTGTTTTCCATCTGTTTGTTCAGTTGATTGACAATTGCTGAAAACTGATTTTCTTCATTTTTATAATACTCAAGGTCTCCTGTATTTTCCAGCAGCGTCCTGCGCAACATTCTTAATCGCGTATAGATTTGATCAATCCGAACATATGTCAAGCCTTCCTTATCCGTAAGATAATAAACCTTTTCTGCTTCTTCCAGATAAATGCGATACAATCGTTCCATCTGTTTTGCTTTTGTCAAAACGCTTCCCAGTTCTTTGGAAGACTGTTCGATTGCTGTCCCCAATTCTTCTTTTACTTTAACAAGATCTGGATGAATCTGTTTCAAAAATGCTGTTGCCTGTTCTTTTAATTCATCCATATTTGTTTCAAACATATCAATGGTATATGTTCTGCCTGAAACTGCCTTAAAAGAAATACGTCCTTTTTCTTCATCTTTCTTTACAGAAATCTCTTTTCCATCTTCATATACTTTTGCAGATGTAATATTTTTATAAGAACCTGTAAATGTATTGCTTTCGTTTTCACCATCATAACGTACTGTAAATGTCTCGGCTACTCCGTTTGCCCATTTTTCTCCAATGGTAAAATTACCACGTGCTTTCAATCCCTGGATATTTCCTTCTTCCCATGCATTTGGAATTGCCGGAAGAAACTGCGTATAGCCAGACTGAGACTGTACCAACATCTCTGCAACACCAGATGTCAACCCAAAGTTTCCATCAATCTGCCATACAGGATTCCCATTCTTCATAGTTTCTCCACCACCGGAGCCATGAGAATCAAACAAATTATACTGCAACCCTGAAGAATTTCCGCCGATCAGATTGTTTAAAAGCTTGTATGCTTTTTCTCCATTTTCTGTTCTGGCCCAAAGATTGATTTTGTTTGCTTTTGACCAGCCAGTTGAATACTCCCCACGTTCTGTCAGCGATTGGATTGCCGCATCCATATACTCCTTATTTTCCTTATTGATCAATGTTCCCGGAAACAATCCAACAAGATGAGAAGAATGTCTTTGTTCCCCTGGATGCCCAATATCCCATCCACTGTTTGGTACTTCAATTTCCGGCAGACTTCCCGCTTTTGCATATGAACGATTATGTCCATTCTTTTGTCCAACACGTGTCTCTTCATACCATTCTTTAATACCATTCGTTTCATTAATCTCAATCGGATCCAACTTCTGCATATTTTCTTCCCAGGATTTTAATAATGCCTCGTCTTCCCCTACAATTTTACCCGCCTGAATACATTCTTTATATAATTCCCAGACAAGTGACTGATCATAAGTAGTACCAATCGCTGTCGGTCCTTGTTCCTCTGAAAAACTTGGTGCTACCACTAATCTTGCCTGTCCATTATATGGAGAACTCTCGTCATTGATTTTCTGATACTCGGATGTCCAAAGATAAGAATCCCAAAATTGTACAGCTTCTTTCATAATCGGATAGATTGTATTTCTTAAGAAATCTTCATTTTGGGTAAATTCATAATGCCACCAAAGATTTTGAATTGCCCATGCTGCCCCTGTAGGATTCCATCCATATTCCTGTGCATTTGTCGGTGCTGTCATACCAAATGGATTATTTTCTGTATGCACTGTAAAACCAGTATGATTTTCCACTGCCCCTTCAATTCCATGAACTCTCTCTGCTGTCAAACGCCCCGGCTCTCTTAGCTTATCCATATAATCAACAAAGGTAACTCCACATTCTGCCAGATTTGTTGTGTAAACCGGCCAGTAGTTCATCTGCACATTGACATTAAAGTGATAATCCCCGGTCCAGGCAGAATCCCCTACTGTCCATAAACCAACTAAATTACTTGGAAGTGTTCCTCTGGACCCCGCAATCGTCAGATAGCGTCCATATTGGAATGCAAGCACTTCCAGATAATGAGAGTAAGTTCCATTTCGATATTCATCTACAAGCTGATTTGTCGGAATGTTAGTGCGCTGTTCACCTAAATCTAAGCTCACTCGATCAAACAATTTCTGATGATCTGCAATATGCTTTTCTTTCAATTTCTGATATGATTTTTTGGCATTGCTATTGACACGGTCATCTACCATTTTTTTCAGATTTTTCTCTTTATCACGGTAAGTTGGATAATCATTTTTATAATCCGTCTCTGCCGCCATTACAATCATGACCTGGTTTGCATCCTCAATCTGATAGACCTGATTTTTCTCATCTACCTCTAGATCTCCCCCTTCGAGGACAAGTTTCATTGTTGTGTAAAATTTTAAATCATTATCTTTAACTTTTCCTTCAATTGTACAGGTTTGATTTTCCGGATCAAATGTAGTTTTCCCTTCTAATCCATTGTTATTAAGCTCCATTTTTACACTCAAATCAAGCTTTCCACTTTCTGATGCTGAAAGCTTTGTAACCATGATCTGATCTGGATTACTTACAAAGTGTTCCCTTTTATAATTCACATCTTCATAAGAAAACTCTGTTGATGCAACCCCAGTTTGAAGATCCAGCTCTCTCCGATAATTTTTTACATTCTGGTCTTGAAGTCCCATTTTAGAAAAATCAAGCCAAATATCTCCAAAATCCTGATAACTTCCTTTGTTCAGATTATTTTCTCCCGGAAATTTGATCTGTGCTCCCATACCATATCCACCGAGACTTTGATCATCATTAAATACTTTTGTTGATTTATCATCTAAAAGTTTTCTGTAATTTTCAATTTCTTCATCCGTATATGCTGTTGCCTTATTCCCAAACTGATACCCCGGACGACTCGGAGAAGGACCTCCTGTCCAGAGCGTCTTTTCATTAAAATGTATTCGCTCTTTCGAAATTCCCCCAAAAATCAGATTACCCAGATTTCCATTTCCCAAAGGTAATGACTGTTGCATCCACTCTCCACCATTAGTTTCCTGTGTATTGATATTTGCCGGTGACGTATACCATAATTTTAGTGATTGACTAATCGACTCCGTCGATACCGAATTCTCCTGTTTCTCTTCTTTCGCAAAAACTTCACATACCGGTCCTATTGGTAACACCAGTATAGTGCAAATACCTGCAAGGAATTGTCTGATTCTTTTTTTAATCATAATGCTCCTTTTCTCAACTTATACCGTTTTAAATTTCCTCTGAAAAGTAAGATATACGAATCCCCATATATGAGGAATCCGTATATCTTGTTTCCGATTCTGTTTTGATTATTTTTTCTTTCTTCTGATAATCACTACTGCGCCAACAGCTGCTACTGCTGCCACCAGAAGTACTGCCCACATGATCACATTGGCATTGTCTCCTGTCTGCACACTCTGAGAGTGTGAACCGGATGTACTTCCATTGTTATGACTTCCGCCGTTGCTGCTTCCACCATTGTTTCCTGTATTGTTATTTCCGCCGTTATTGCTTCCGCCATTGTTATTGTTTCCACTGTTGTTGTCATTTCCGCCGTTGTTATCATTTCCGTTGTTATCGTCGTCCGGATCTGCTTTTTCTCCTCTTACCAGAACCTTCACATCAGCTTTGGCTGTTGCTTCGTTTGTATCCGTTACCTGAATGGTCACGATCACATCCGTATCGTTTTCCGGTGTTGTTACCTTTCCATCCAGTCCGATGATTCCTTCCGGATTCACTGCCACGATCTCGATCTTACTTCCTTCCGGAACTTCCGGCAGAACCAGTCTTTCTGTTCCTGCTTTCACTTCTGATGGAATCTTATTGTTTGCCAGGATGTCGTTTAAGATTTCCTGTGCACCCGGAACGTGCGTTTCTTCTGTCAGTTTTGCCTGCACCAGCATCCGTGCATTTCCTTCGTCTTCTCCGACATCACCTGCTGTGAAATAATATTCCAGTGCAGAAGCCGGTCCTGTATAGAATACTTTTCCGCTCTCTTTGTCAAATGAAGCAATCTGACTGTTTTCTCCCATCAGAACTTCCGTTCTCTGCAGCTGTTGAGGTGTCAGTACCTCATTTAAATCTGTCCAGTACTTTTCACCGTCATATTTCCGTTTTAACTCGATCGTCTGCGGAGATAACTGTAAATCCAGAGCCTTTCCTGACTCTGTCCATGCCAGATGATTCTCTGCACAATACAATGTTTTCAGGTTTGAAACATCTCCAAACTGCAGCAGTGACAGGTTATTTTGGTTTCCATAAACACTTTCCGGCGCAGCACTGTCCATCTTAAGACTGATAAGCTGGTTGTTGTTAAAATTTAAGTATGCAATATTTTCTTCTGCCCCGATCAGATTTGTGATCTGGTTGTTTTCCACACTGACCTGTTTTGCTGTTCCGAAACGGAACTCTCCGGATAACTGATTATTTCCTGCAAGAACCGTTTTTAATGCAGTTGCTTCATCCACGATCAGTTCTGTCAGACTGTTATTTGCTGCGTTAAATTCCTCCAATGCTCCCAGACCTGAGAGTGAGATCTGCTGCAGGTTGTTATTCTGACAATGAAGTGTTTTTAAATTTCCAAGTCCTTCTACGAGAAGGCTTTCCATTCCATTACTGTCTGCCTGAAGCACTTCAAGAGCCGCTGCTGGTCTTGCATCCAGTGTATGCAGCTGATTTCCATAACAGCTTAATGCTCGCAGTGAAGTCAGGCCTGTCAGATCCAGATCTGTAAGATGATTATTTTCAATCCGTACTTCTTCCAGACTTCCAAGTCCTGTCACATGAAGCTCTGAAAATGTACTATTTTGAGCATACAGCTTTTTCAGACTGCTGCATCCTGTCACATCCAGCACGGAAGCCGGATTTCCGTTTACTTTCAAAATCTGCAGAGATGACAGATCTTTTACCGGTGTAAAATCCCCAATCGCATTTTGGCTGACATCCACGCGCTGCAAATTTCGGAAATTCTCCACACCTTTTAAATCGGTAATTCCTGCATTCGGCATTGCCAGTTCTTCCACTTCCATGCACTCTGCTTCCGACAGGCTTCCATTTCCATCTTTGTCACAGGTTCCTGCAAATGTCAGTATCACCTGATCCGGAAACTGTTCTGCAGAAAGTTCAATTTCTCCCACCGGTGCTGCTTCCGTCACTTCTTCATTCTCTGGTTCTGTCTCCGGCTGTTCAGGAGTTTCCGGTATCTGAGGTGTCTCATTTTCCGGTGTCTTATCCTCTGTTTCTTCTATTGTTTCTACAGCCTGTGCTTTGATCGTATACAAATCGCTGCTCATCGTTCCTAAAATCATTCCGGACATCAGCAGGTACGCAGTTAATTTCTTTATTTTCATCTTTTTCCCTCCTACTATCTACTGTGCCATAGTGACGAATTCTACTGTTTCTGAACGGAGAGATTCAATTCCTCTCTCATTTACTGCAGTTACATAAACCTGATATGTAGTAAGCGGGGTCAGCTCCTGAATCGTCTGATTCATTTCTTTTCCTTCCCATACCATCTTACCATTTGCATACACACGGTATGTACATCCCGGTTCTTCCGCAGCCCAGCTGATATTTGCAGAAGACGAAGATTTGCTGTCAATTCTCACGTCGCTTGGAGCTTTCGGTGTTTCCCAGTTGTCCTGACTCTGCGCTCCGATCAGGTAATACCAGGAACCTGTTCCATACTCTACCCCATCTTTTCTTGCTGCTGCCCGCAGAATTGTATTTTTCTCGACTGTAATCGGTCCTTCATATTTTTTAGCGGACTCAGAAACTTCTTTATTTTTCTCAAATGGCTGACTGCCGTCCAGAGTATAATAAATCTCTGCTCCTTCACCTGCTGTCAATGTCACCTGCTGTGCAGAATCATATTGTCCGGAAGCAACATCTGCGCTTACCTGAATATCCATTGCTGTAAAGGATACTTCTGCCGCTTCAGATTCATTGTCATATCTGTCCACAGCTTTTACCTGAACAGTATACTCGCTGCCAGCCTCCAACGGATCTAAGATCAGCGCAGTCTGTGTAACTTCACGGAAACCAACCTGTTCTCCGCCTTTACTCCAGCTTACTTTGTATTTTTCGACTCCTGTATTATCTACTGACGGAAGGAAACGAATTTCTGCTTCCGATGCCTTCGGAGATACGACTCTCAGATTGCCCGGCACAGTTGGTGCTTCTTCATCTTTGATCACCACATCCCCTGTTTCGCCCATTACTTCCAGTTCTACAACGTGGTTTGTATTTCCTTCTGTACTTCCGTTCATATATACGCGGATGTATCCCGCATCAAAATGTTCTCCATCTTTCGGCAATGGTGTTTTTGTGTCCGTATCTAACCAAGATACACCTTCACCATACACTTTCATGTTTTTTCCATCTTTTGTCTCGATGTATTCTTCTTTTTCGCCTTTTGGAAGTTTGTGTGTCTCTCCTTGTGTTCCACTTAAAGATGCCGGCCACTCTCTGTCTGCATCCCGATTTCCGTTCCAAAGCACCAACGTTTTAGTAGGATCAAAGGAACTGTCCGGTGACAGAAGTACGACGGTATCATGATATTTACGCGTTCCATTCCAATACCGATACAGGTTCACTTCCTCAACATGATGTAACCCACCAAGATCTACCTGCAGCCATTGTGCACCTCCGTTATTTCTGCCAGGATCTGAGTAGTTATCAGGATTCGTCTTATTTCCATCTACAGCATCGTCTCTTCTGGAAGCTTCACTTGCATCTTCTGAAAAGCTCACATTTTTGCCTCTTGCCAGATTGGTTCTCTCAGATTTGATCGGCTCATCTTCTATTTTCTGTGCATTCTCATCATATACAAACTCCAGACCTGTAATGGAAAGATCCACCCAGCCGTTTGTCTGGATCGTGATAACTGCTTTTCCTGTTTCTTCGTTAAATTCTACTTTTGGTTCTGTGTACTGCGGCTGTCCGTCTGTGTCCGGCTGCTGTCCCTTTACAACCTGCACTTTTGGTTCCTTCGCCAGTTTTGTCAGTTCAAATGTAGTGGTACGCAGCTCATTATCTTCCGGAGACAATTTTCCTTCCGGCGCATTTACCACATTGTACTCATCCATATATTTATATACTGATAATTTTCCATTAATTGTAGTCTGTCCCGGTGAAAAATCACCTGTCCACGTTAAGCCGAATTTATTATCAAAAATAATCTCATCTTTATTTACCCTGTAGTTATTCAGCGTGATATCCATCGCTGTTCCGTCTCCAGATTCATTCATGATCATAAATTCGTGAGGCTCCATCTCTACTTTCAGACGTGCGCTTTCTTCTTCCCCTTCCAGAGGTAAAATTGCATGCTGCTTTTCATTTGTATTAACTTTATTGTTGTAGAGATACCATGTGCCCTCCCATTTGTCAGCAAATGCATTTCCTACATATTCGATTGGATACAGATCTTTGAAATACTTTTGTTTTGCCTGTCCGGACAGATTCTTGTCTTTGACATCCAGTACATTCGGAGGGGTTACGCCCAGTTTGTCTGCTTCCTGAATCAGTTTTTTTGTTACTTCCGCTCTGGTTCCCCATGCCGGAATAACCGGAATAATGCCATAACGTCCTGTTTCATAAATCTGGAATCCTGTCGGTTTTCCGGATAAACCACTGTAAAAATCAGAACTTACATTTCCATAGAGAACCGCTTTGGTCTCTTCCATGATCTCTTTTTTGGACGGTGCCGGATGATTGACAATGTAACGGAACAGTTCTGTCAGGACATGTGTATTTGCCGGACTGTTCGTGTTGCTTGTTCCATATACGATTTCCGGGAACTCAAACGTGTAGATCACACCACCGCCCAGATAGGTGCTCATCATTTGCATTCCAAGCAATGCTTCCGGTTCTCCACAAAGTCTCTGCCAGTTGTTATAGCTTCCAGCTCCTTGCCAGAGTTTTGAGAACTGCTTGTCCCATGCCCAGGTATCGGAAAGCATTCCCCAGCCTCCGGTATATCCTGCCAGCCAGCTTCCCTGGAAGAAACTGCTTGTTTTCAAATCATCCGGTTGATTTGAACTTGTGTTCTTATAAATCAAGTAGAATGCATCTCCGTGTTTTTCCAGTGCCTTTTTCATATTTGCATTGCTGACAATATTCGTCACTGTAGAACCGTGATCCTGATCTGACCATACAAAGAATCCACCGAATCGGTCAGCAATCTCCAGCATCTTAGCGCTTCCTTCGCATGGAGGATGAATACCTGCCCAGAAGTTCTCTGTATTGAACACACCCTGCATATTCGGATACATACGGTACATCAGATCCAACCAGCCGTAATCCATATCCGCTGTAATATTGTACTGTGTTCCTCCATTTTCCGGTGTTGCAGCTGCTGTCAATCCAAGAAGCATAATCGGCGCTCCCTGTTCATAGGCAATCTGCAGCCCATGTTCATGGAATGCCTGCAGATAAGCCTGTCCGATATGATCCGGAGCAAACTGTCTGAGGTTGTTTGTATGTAACAGCAAAACGTTATTCTCTTTCAGATCATCCGGAATAGCATTCCATCTTCCGTCTACTGTGTTAGATCCCTGTAATTCTGGTCCTTCTTCCTGTCCTATCTCATAGACATCGTTGGAATACGCTGTTGCGATCATCATCGGATGTTCGTTATCGATCACACGTCTTGGACCATCCTGTGACTGCACATCCTGCTCATTTTCATATCCATAAATACCCAGTTCCATGAATTTTACTGCGGCACCTTTTGGATTCTCTGTATACACTCTGATATAACGTGCCTCTTTTGTTGTTCCAAGCTCTGTGGCCCCAAGTCCATTCTTGTTTGCATAATCCATATAGAACCACTGTCCACCCATCGCTTCTTCGTATGGCTTTGAAACATTCTCCGGCTGTTTCACTCCATCCGGAAGTGTCGGATTTCCTTCATAATAAACGATCTGACCGTCCGATAAATCCTCTTCGTTTCCAATCACAATGGCAGTATTTTTATAAGAAATCTTGGTTCCTTTCAGACGTTTTCCCTGACCACTCGGATTTCCATTTCCGATTGTCGCCTGTCCATCATATACCTGTCGTTTCAGGTTGATGACTTCCAACGGATAGGATGCACCCAGATCCACCTGTACCCACACCCCGTTTTTTCCTTCTGCAGTGCTGGTGACTTCTGTTCCCTGTTCCTGATAATTCTCCCAGTTGTTTCCCTCTTTATTACCTGTAGCATCATGCTGCAGATAATATTTGTCACCGTCGGTTAATAAATCCGCATTTTTCAGATCCATATTTTCCCCGACTGTGACTTTGACATCCTTTTCCTCTGCCAGATTGACCAGTGGCGGTGCTTTTTTTGCATCTGCCGCATCTGCACGGACTCCTGTTACCCCAAATGCCGTCAGCACAAGCGCCATGCATGACAGTCCGAGTAATCTGGCTTTGCTCCCTTCTTTTCTGGTTTTCATCCTCATTTTCCTCCTTTTCTTCCACATGAAAGTAAAACCAGAAAATGCTTTATTTTTTTCTGGTTCCTTACATGTCTGGGATTTTCCCGCTTGAATTCTAGAGTACTATACTGTTCCCTCCTTTAGTATGGAATATATTTACCAGAAATTGTACTTTCTTTACTATCACAATAGATTTCGCTCATTTATTTTGTCTATTTTTTACATATTACGTTTTCACATCAAATTTTTACGGTAATTTTTCAATCATTTCTGCCAATATTTCTTCATCGAATCCTGATTTTCTGTCCAACGTAGATCATGTTCGGATCTGCAATTCCATTCCATGCTGCCAGTTCCAGATAAGTTGTTGCAAAACACTTTGCAATCTCTGATAAAGTATCATTTTCCTGCACAACATAATATTCCGCCGGAGCCTCATTTTGACTCAACTGTCTGTTTACTTCCCTTTGAACAGCATCCGGATCGTATCCCATATCACACAGCTTCTTTCTTCGTTCTTTACCGTTTGCATATTTTCCTTGTATCACTTCCCCGGCAACTTCCTCAATACTTTTGGACGGCTGCCCTGTCACGCCCTCTGCATACTTTGGTCTTGCATATCCGCGAATCTGCCCCCAACCTGCCGGAATTTTTCGTCTTGCCACTGCCTCATTATAATTCCCTTCCATCACTGTGATCATTTGGCCTGAAACAGACTCTACATACCCGATATGATCGGAATACCCGTCATTTGGCTGTACCTGGAAATCCCAGTTATACAAAATGATATCTCCGGGCAGTGGCACTATGGTTCCATCTTCGATCCAGATTCCCTTTTCTTTGAAAATCTCAATATGCTTTTCACATCCGCATTCTGTTCCGATCAAGTCCACACAGTCTGCCTGAATCGCTGCTGCAGAAACTGCGGTATCACACCACTCATCGGTATACTGTACGGCATATCCCCTCGCCAGTGGCTGATGCGAATTATACAGATCAATAATCTGCCGGAACTTCCCGTTTGCTTCACTGTAGCCAATCCACGAACGCATCACGTTCAATACATCCTGAGCGCTTCTTCCCGATGCATTTTCATCATACTTCATTAACTGATACTGCTCAATCAGTTCCATATTTTTCTGCACATAGACAGAACTAGTCGCATACCCATCTGCCCAAATGGTTTCCAGATATCGTCTGGGTTCTGTGATTCCCTTCAGATTTTGATAACGTGGAAGCTGAAGCAGTTCAAAATATCCTTTCACCCCCTCTTCCATATTGTCAAATACCCGGAAATAATCGGAAATCACGGTTGCCGTTCCGGCTTCGTATTCCTCCCAGGTTGCCAGATTGACGGACTTCCCCTGCCATTTCGTCCCACATTTCAACCCAAAATAATTGTGATAGTCTTTCGCCAGCCTGGATTCTCCCCAGCCGGACTCCAAAATTGCCTGTGCAATAATCGGACTGCATACTTTGATTTCATATGCAGCCGCATATTTCTTTACATATCCTGCAATTTTCTGAATAAATTCCTCTTTCTTCATCGCTCTCCCCTGCTTTCTGTATATTTCTCTGCTTTTCCATTCAAAATATCAATTGCCTGTCTGAGTACTTCTGGAATGGGCATCCCCATCAATCCCGCATTTTCCAGAATAGACAACGCTTCATTTGCGATAAACGCAATGCACACGGCATCCCTCAGATAATTTGTCCCCATCAAAAGGTCCAGACGGACTGCGATCAAAACAAACAACAGTGTCATTCCTTTTCGGCACAGCCCTTTCCAGCCCGCACGACTCTCCAGTCTGCCATTTTCTGACTTCGGACTTTTCTTAAAAATCACCGGCAGAAGAATCCCGCCTGTGATCCAGTCGATTCCCATAAAAAGAACCAATGTCTGCAGTGCGATATCCCATCCGCCAAATAAAAGGGCAACTGCACTCCCAAACATTCCAAACAAGCTCGTCACCATTTGCTTCATATCCTTCACCACCTTCAATTAAAAAAGCAGAATAGACGGCATTCTTTTCAAAGAATGTTCTACTCTGCCACTCATTTTTCTTTTCCTTTTTTCATTCGATCCGCACTCAAGGATGCTCCCTTGTTTCTGCATAATCGTCTAACACATATCTTGCATATTTTGTTGCCTGACGCTCCATCCCGATCGGGGTTAATTCCAATGCGTTGATCCACTGAAAATAATGTGTCAGTTCATGCCCTATTGTAAGCAAGATTGCCGTCAATGCACTGTCCTTTCCCCATTTGTCACATAAATCTAAATAGTCTCCTGCCGCAACCCGGATATACGGTTCCACTGTATAATCATCTTCCATACTCCAGAATGTCCCATATACCAGATCCCCGTCCATTGCCCGTATTTTCTTTTTATTCTTTATGTAGGCAACAACTCTGAGGGGAAAGAAATATTCTTTTCTCAAAAATGCCGCAAACTCTTTACATGCCCTTCGTACCTCCGGATCTATCCCACTGTCAAACCGAAGCCTGAAGCCCGTCCGATGACCCTCTTCCATAAAATCAATGTTCTGTTCCCAGTTTTCTATCGTCCAAATGTGATCCATAATGTTTATCCCTTTTCATCATAAACTGCTTTCATGCCATGATACTGCATCTTTTCTTTTTGCACTCCACATAATCTGTCAATAAAAAATAAACCTATTTTTATGGCAAAGTATATTACAAACGCAAAGACTATACGCACTTCTTGTTTTAAGTATTCTAAATCTATTTTAATCATGCACACTAAAATAATTAAGAATAGAATCAAGAACATTACCTGCTTTAATACCACATAACGATATGTATTTGTGAATTTCATATGTCT
>SKEY01003785.1_pt1 | contig 13038 bp, 8 predicted proteins | sample 4843871 | NCBI WGS metagenome assembly SKEY01 (sample SAMN11008797, study PRJNA524170) | human gut metagenome | biome: Human fecal sample; material: Feces; isolation source: fecal sample from pouch patient p36 | host: Homo sapiens | place: Israel: Tel-Aviv | collected 2016-12-04 | reverse complement strand
TGTTATAACTTTATATCCAATTATAGATTTTACATATAATCATGGTATACTGAAATCAGAAGAAAGTGAGGATTGATTATGGCATTTATTGATACGTATTTCAAAGAAGTGAAACAGCGTTTCGCGGTAATGAAACAGGAACGGGAGCCGCTGGAACAGGCAGCACGACTATTGTTTGAAGCGGAGAAGGAACATCATACCATTTACACCTTCGGCAGCGGGCACTCGCATATGATCGGGCAGGATATCTATGCCAGAGCCGGAGGGTATGCAAAGGTTTATCCGATCAATGAAATCGAAATGACGCTGGCAACCCACCCGACAAAGAGTACCACACTGGAGCGTACAGCTTCCTATGCGGATGTACTGGATGCAATTTACACGATAGAAGCGGGAGATGTTCTGCTTGTCACCAGTAATTCCGGAAGAAATCCACTGGTGATCGAATACACGATGAGAGCCAGGGAAAAGGGTGCCCGTATTATCGTGATCACCTCCTTATCGCATAGCAAAACCATCGCTTCCCGTCATGAAAGCGGACTGCGTCTGTTTGAGCTAGCGGATGTGATTCTGGACAATCATGCTCCGTATGGGGATGCGACAACACCAATCGATGATGCAACCAGTATGGGACCTGTCAGTACCCTGACCGGATGCTTCCTTGCACAGTGTGTGATGGGAAGATTTGTCGAGCTGCTGAAGGAGCATGGCATGGAGGCTCCGGTGTTCGCCTCCAGCAATATGGACGGTGCCGATGAGCGAAATCGTGAGCTGTTCGATAAGTATGTCATAAAAACTGTAAAATAAGAAACAGAAAACGGCGGTATGCATGGCACCTTTACCGCTGATGAAAACATATAAAAAGGCAATCCGAACCTGTTGTATCAAGGCTGGATTACCTTTTTTCTAGCTGCCTAATTCAGGAAATACGCAACGCAGCTCCATGAGCATCTGTATCATACAGACTGTCTGCGTACAGCCGCACGGATGCTTTCATGGCTTTCTTATGCGGCCTTTCTTCCTTACGGAAAGAGGCATTGATCATGCACAAGCGCTGTCAAATGCCTGCAACCTGAAATCTGCGCCTATCCGTGTTCTGCCAATATCCCAGCGTTTCATCACTTGCAGGAAGGTCTTCTTAAAACACCGGCTCTCTATTTATTTTGATGCTTCCGTTTCCATTCCTTGATATCCTGCAATCGCTTGCTTACCCTTGCTTCACTTCCCTGTATCGTTGGGTGATAGTATTCCCTTCCCTTCAGGGATTCCGGCATACATTCCATGTTTGTCAGCTTTTCCTGCGTATCATGAGCATACTGATAGCCTTCTCCATAATGCAGGTCCTTCATGAGGGATGTCGGTGCATTTCGTATTTGCAGGGGAACCGGTTCACTCAGCATATGCACAGCATCCTCCTTCGCTGCGCCGTATGCCATATACAGGGCATTGGATTTCGGAGAAAGAGAAAGATAGGTAACCGCATGTGTCAAATGTACATTACACTCCGGCATACCGAGAAAATGGCATGCCTGATAAACCGCAACGCAGATTTCCAAGGCACGGCTGTCCGCCATCCCGATATCCTCACTCGCAAAACGAACCAGACGCCTTGCCACGTACAACGGGTCCTCCCCCGCCTCCAGCATTCTCGCAAGCCAGTAAATAGCTGCATCCACGTCGGAGTTGCGCATGGATTTATGCAGGGCACTGATCAGATTATAGTGCTCCTCTCCCTGTCTTTCATACAGCAGCGACTTCTGGGAGGTACATTGCTCCAGCACCTCTTTTGTGATGACGATTCCCGCTTCTGAGCTTTCTCCGTTTAAAACCACCATCTCCAGCGTATTCAGCGCTGTTCTGGCATCTCCGTTGGCAAACACGGCAAGCATATGCAGCTGCTCCTCTGTGATGAGAACATGCTGTGAGCCAAAGCCGCGTTCATCCTGCAGAGCATGCTTTAGCAGCTCCACCAGATCCGAAACCTCCAGTGCCTTCAGCACAAACACCTTGCAGCGGGAAAGAAGCGCGGCATTGACTTCAAATGACGGATTTTCCGTTGTTGCGCCAATCAAAATAATACTGCCCTTTTCCACATACGGCAGAAAGGCATCCTGCTGGGCTTTATTGAAACGATGTATTTCATCAACAAACACAATCGTCTTTCTGCCATACAGACGCGCGTCCTCCGCTTCCTTCATCACGGCCTTAATTTCACGGATTCCGCTTGTGACGGCACTGAAATTGATAAAATGTGCCTGTGTCTGCCTGGCGATGATTCTGGCAAGCGTCGTTTTTCCAACACCCGGCGGTCCCCAGAAGATCATGGAGGAAACCATATCCTTTTCTATCAGGTTATACAGTATCTTCCCTTTTCCAAGCAGATGCTTCTGCCCTACGTAATCCTGCAGCGAAGCCGGACGCAGTCGGGCGGCAAGAGGATCCTTCTGTACATCATTTTGAAACAGCGAATTCTGTTCCATGAAGCATCCCCCTCCTTCTTACCACTCCTTTAACAGTGCTTCCATCCATGTACAAAGCCGGGCACTGCTCTTATTTGCCATTTTCACAACCTCTTCATGTGAATGCTTTTCCTTCGCAATACCGGTTGCCATGTTGGTGATACATGCAATTCCCAGCACACGGATACCGAGATAATTTGCCGCTATAGTCTCCGGCACAGTGGACATTCCAATGGCATCACTGCCTGCTCTGGCATACATACGGATTTCCGCCGCTGTTTCATAATACGGTCCCTGAAAAAGGGTGTATACACCATGGCGGTAAGGAATTGCCAACTGATCCGCCACCTGTTCTGCCTTTTCACGCAGCTGGATGGAATAAGGCTCTGACATATCCGGAAAGCGTGGTCCGAAGCGCTCATCATTATCTCCAATCAAAGGATTTACATCCAGCGAATTGATAAAATCATCAATAATCATCAAATCCCCCGGTGTAAATTCCGGATTGATACCGCCACAGGCATTGGTCACGATCAAATCCCGAACACCGAGCAGCTTCATCACATAAATCGGATAGGTGACCTCCTTCATCGAAAAGCCTTCATAATAATGAAACCTCCCCTGCATAACGATCAGACGCTGATTTCCAATTCTGCCAAAGACCAGATTTCCCGCATGACCTGCCACTCTGGATTGCGGAAAATGTGGAATATCCTGATAGGAGAGCACTTCTTTATCCTCCATCATCTCCACCAGCGAGCCCAGTCCGCTTCCTAAAATGATGCCAATAAGTGGCTCTGTTTTCACGTGCTTACGAATATATTGCACGGATTCTTCTACTTGTTCATAAAACATGGTTTCATACCTCCTGCTTATCCTTATTATATCATAGCCATACCGCCGCAAGTGAGGACATGCAAATAACTTCTTTAAAAAGGGAGACTCTCCTCGACATTTCTTTTTCGCAGGGACAGCTTTCGCATAGCTTATCAGTCATATGCATATCCGTTTTCTTCCGTATTCCCTATCGCCATCAGACTGCAAATACAGCCTCACAGACGACTAGGCGATCGCTTACGGCGTATCCAAAAAGACCTTTACTGCCTATACAGGTGCGCTGTTTACGGGTTTCACCTGCTTCCCATCAACTTTCCTCCATTTGAATACGGTACTTCTTTCGATCCTCCTCTGTAATGCGGCGAATCACCCTGCAGGGAACACCTGCCGCAAGAACATGATCAGGAATGTCTCTGTTCACAACACTGCCTGCCCCAATCACCGAGCCTTCCCCAATGGTAACGCCCGCCAGCACCTGAACGCCTGCTCCGATCCATACATTGCTTTTCACATGAATGGGAAAGGCATACTCCAGCCCCTGCTTACGCTGTTCCACATCCAACGGATGCCCTGCCGTATAAAAGCCGCAGTTTGGTGCGATATAGACATAATCACCAAAGGTTACCTCTGCTCCGTCGAGTATGACACCGTTATGGTTCATAAAAAATTCATTTCCGATGCTGATATGATAGCCATAATCACACCAGAATGGTGGTTCTATGGATACATGCTTTCCCATCTGCTTGAATAAGCTGTGATAAATCTGATAGCGCTTTTCCGTATCGCTTGGACGCAGCTGATTGCACAGATGACACTGATCCTTACACCAGGCACGCTCATCCAGCAGTGCTGCGTTGTAATTCGCATTATACAGAAACCCTTCCTCCGCCTTTTTCTTTTCCGACATACAGCTCCTCCTTCCAATTGTTTTCCGCTAAGTACAGTATAGCATACGGCAGACCATAAGTCCGCAGGCTGAGAAGTAAAAGTCCGCATGTTAAAAGAGAATCTTATCGATTTGTAATTTGCAGGAAGAGGTAGGAAGGGACGAACACACATTCTTTCATACCTGTATGCATATGCGATCAACCATAAATCGGATAGGTGAAGGAAATTCAAAGGCTGAATGAGTGTACAGCCGGTATACCTGTTTGAAAATGAAACCGTTCTCTCTTACGCAAAACATAACAAATCATCTGCGCTCCAGCATCTGCTTAACTTACACCCGTGGGACCTAATTCGGGAAATCCCAAAAGCGCTGGCGCCGTTTTTCAGGTACTTCTTAAAACGAATCCAAAAAAGGAAAAATCTGTGAGCATATCTTTAGACTTATTGTAAGCGCTATGATATTATCAGAGTGTAAAGTGATTTACATTCTTAAAATGATTCTCATATTAAGAAAAATCATGAAAGCAGAAGGAATATCATAGAGATAAGTGAGGAGGACGTAAACTATGCTATTTACAACGACACAGCAGCAGGAGGAAATCCGCAAGACGGTTCGGGAATTTGCGGAAACCGAAATCAAACCGATTGCCTTTATGCTCGATAAGGAAAATGAGTTCCCGAGTGAGGCGATTGCGAAGTTTGGAAAGATGGGTCTGATGGGTATTCCCTATCCAAAGGAATATGGCGGGGCCGGACTGGATGTAATCAGCTATGCCATCGCTGTAGAAGAATTATCCCGTGTAGACGGTGGTACAGGTGTTATTCTGTCCGCACATGTCTCACTGGGAAGCTACCCTATTTTTGCGTTTGGTACCGAGGAACAGAAGCAGAAATATCTGGTACCGCTGGCAAGCGGTGAAAAAATCGGCGCATTTGGATTAACGGAGGTAAATGCCGGAAGTGATGCGGCAGGTACCGAAACAACAGCTGTTCTGGAAGGTGATTACTACATTCTGAACGGTGGCAAGATCTTTATTACAAATGCTGATAAGGCAGATACGTATGTCGTCTTCGCATCCACAAATCCGGAAATGGGAACCAGAGGAATCTCCGCATTTATCGTGGAGAAGGGCTGGGACGGCTTTACCTTCGGTGATCATTACGACAAGATGGGCATCCGTTCATCCTCAACAGCCGAGCTGATTTTCAATGATGTAAAGGTACCTAAGGAAAACCTGCTTGGTAAGCTTGGTCAGGGCTTTAAGATTGCAATGGCCACACTGGATGGCGGTCGTATCGGTATCGCCGCACAGGCACTGGGAATCGCACAGGGTGCGTATGAGAATGCGCTGGAATACGCAAAGGAGCGTGTGCAGTTCGGCAAACCGATTGCACAGCAGCAGGTCATCAGCTTCAAGCTTGCCGATATGGCAACCAAGCTGCGTTGTGCAAGAATGCTGATTTACTCTTCTGCAGAACTGAAGGAAAACCATGAACCATATGGTATGGAATCCGCTATGGCGAAGCAGTATGCAAGTGATGTTGCGCTGGAAATCTGCAACGATGCCTTACAGATCTTCGGCGGAAGCGGTTATCTGAAGGGAATGGAAGTGGAACGTGCGTATCGTGATGCAAAGATTACTACCATTTATGAGGGAACCAATGAAATTCAGAGGGTCGTTATCGCCTCTCATATCATAGGAAAAGCGCCAAAGGACGGCGGTGTCCGTAAGAAAAAAGGTGCAATCACCGGAGAACGCAAAAAACAGATTTTCAAGGAAGGCGATGCACAGGAACGTGTCAATGCCCTGGTGGAAGCCTTACAGAAAGACGGCTATGATTTCACAGTCGGTATCCCGATGGACACCCCGATTATGAATGCGGAGCGTGTGGTATCAGCCGGCAAGGGTATCGGCGAAAAGAAGAACATGAAGCTGATTGAGGATCTGGCAAGAAGTGCAGGGGCCGCAATCGGAAGCTCCCGTCCGGTCGCAGAAACTCTGAAATATGTACCGATCAACCGCTATGTCGGTATGTCCGGTCAGAAATTTACCGGCAATCTGTATATCGCATGCGGTATCTCCGGTGCGGGACAGCATTTGAAGGGAATCAAGGATGCCACCACCATCGTTGCCATCAATACGAATGCCAATGCTCCGATCTTTAAAAATGCCGACTACGGGATTGTCGGTGATGTTATGGAAATACTGCCGCTGTTAAGCAAGGCTCTGGATACCGGAGAAAAGAAACCGGCTCCGCCAATGAAGAAAATGAAACGTCCGTTTATCAAAAAGGAAGCTCCTTCCTATATGCGTCATGTCTGCAATGGCTGCGGCTATGAATATGATCAGATGCTGGGAGATCCGGAAAATGATATTGCTCCGGGTACGCCGTTTGAAAAGCTGCCTGAGGAATGGATCTGTCCGGAATGCGGAGAAGCAAAGGATCAGTTCATCGAGACATTGGATTAAATAAAGAGAAGGAGGATGTAGTATGTACTGTGTAAGAAAAGTAGTTGACGATCTGTACTGGGTGGGAGGAAATGATCACCGTCTTGCCCTGTTTGAAAATATTCACCCGATTCCGAATGGCGTATCCTATAATTCCTATTTGCTGCTGGATAAGAAAACGGTATTGTTTGATACCGTAGACTGGGATGCCTGCCGTCAGTTTCTGGAAAATGTAGAGCATGTTCTGAACGGGCGTGACCTGGATTATCTGGTTATCAATCATATGGAGCCTGACCACGGTGCCAGCATTGAGGAAATTCTTCTTCGTTATCCAAAGGTGAAAATCATATCAACCGAAAAAAGCTTCCTGCTGATGCATCAGTTCGGCTTTAACGTTGACGGGCGCACAGAAGAGGTCAAGGAAGGCGATACCAGATGCTTCGGTAAGCACACCATCCCCTTTGTAGAGGCTCCGATGGTGCACTGGCCGGAAGCAATGGTCAGCTTTGATGTAACAAACGGCGTTCTGTTTTCCGCTGATGCCTTTGGAAGCTTTGGCGCACTGGATGGCAAGCTGTTTAACGATGAGGTTGATTTTGACCGCGACTGGCTGGATGATGCCCGCCGTTACTATACCAATATCGTAGGAAAATACGGACCGCACGTACAGGCACTGCTGAAAAAGGCGGGAACCATTGATATCAAGGTTATCTGTCCGCTGCATGGACCGGTATGGAGAAATGATTTCGGTTATCTGCTGGATAAATATGACAAATGGAGCCGTTATGAGCCGGAGGAAACCGGTGTCCTGATTGCCTATGCCTCCATGTATGGAAATACGGAATCCGCCGCGCAGGTACTGGCCGCCAAGCTGGTGGAAAAGGGTGTTAAAAATGTTGTGGTGCATGATGTTTCCAATACCCATGTATCCTACCTGATCAGTGATGCGTTTAAATACAGCCATATCGTACTGGCTTCGGTAACCTATAACCTGGGAATCTATCCTGTTATGCATGATTTCCTCATGCATATGAAGGCACTCAATATGCAGAAGCGTACAGTGGGAATCATTGAAAACGGGTCCTGGGCACCGAAATCCGGGTCCCTCATGAAGGACTTCCTGGATAATCAGATGAAGCAGATGAGTATTCTGAATTCTGAAGTATCCATGATCAGTGCCCTGAATGATAATAATAAATCTGAAATGGATAATCTGGTTGATAGCATCATTGATTCCATGGAGGCTTAACAAAGGAGGATTCTCAGCCGAGAATCCTTTTTTCGAGCACATGACAGTCCAGCGGACAGAGTTCTCCACACGGTCATTCAGATGTTCCTTTTTCGTATCTGAAGCACTTATTAAATGTTTAAACAAATGAATTTGTACTGTTGAGCATACTTGTCGGACACATAGAAAGTATTCAAAAAAAACAGAATACGAATCGTTTCCTTCACAGGCTTTCGCCGAATGAAAAAACCGCTGCATATTTTTCCGGACAACACGTATCGAGCATAAAGGATAAGCTTCTACTTATGCGAGGTCAAAGGTTACTCCTCAACAAACAATGCAAAAGAAAAGAGCACCCGGCTCAATCCTTTATCTGTCGCACTGTCTATTCCCATTCGGAATCAAATTTCACACTGCAGTATTCCATTGCTCCGGAGGTCTTAAAGGACATGGAAACGGCAGTATTGCTTTCTGTCCTATACCGAACGCGAACACCGTTTTTGCTATACCGCACACTCATCGGTTTTCCCAGTACCTGATACACATCCTGAAGTGTTGATGTACCGTTAACACCAGATGCGAATGTCAAAGCTTCCAGAGACTCATCCGCTGCAAATATTTCCTGAATCACATGCTTTTCGGTCAGCTGATCTGTGGAAGAAATCGTTCCATCCACTCGCAAATCAATACGCATATCACTTTTTTCTGCACTGATGGTAGTCTCTTTTTTATTATATTCATCCAGATATTTGGATTTCCACCCTTTTTCTATAAGTGCTTTCGCAGGTGTCGTTTCGTTTATGCTCACACCATCGAACTGTATGCTTCCCTTCGCAAATTCATCCGCAGCACTTCCCTTCGCAAAGGGGATATCATATACAGAATACCCAACTGCCTTAGCCGTATCAAAGCTGATATTCTCTTTCTTTTCCTTGCGTTTTTCACTTCCTGACAATGCAACCTTGCTCAGTTTTCCTTTTTCAAATGAAAACTCTGCCAGCTCAGAGGTTTCATACGAGGTGCCTGTGACATAATCCATATTGCTGTCATCGTTGGAAATCCTATACTCATAAGGCGTTCCCAGTGCTTTGATTACATCCTGCTCAGTAGTACTTCCGATTTTAAAATTGTGAGGAAGCTTGTATTCCTTCACATTTTCTGTATTTCTGTCTGAAAAGACTACACGCTGAATCAGCGCATCGTTCACACTGATTTCTTCATCCTTCGGATTGAAGACACGGAGAATCATCGATTCCCGGTCATTATCCTTATATGTTAAAAATACCATATCATGTCCCAGCGCTTCGATATGCTCCGGCGCCTGATCCAGCTCCCAGGTATCCAGAAGATCCCCCAGCGGCTGGTAAATGGTGATATTCTCATCATGCAGTACGATCGTGAGATCTTCAAGCTTCAAGTCTTCTGCTTTTTTCTTCGCTTCCTCTTTTGAACAACCGCCGGCAAACAGCATACCGCATGCCAGCAGCACCAATCCGTAATTTCTGATTTTCATACAGCTCTCCTTTTCATTTCTTCCATTTTGACAGCTTCAGCATATGAAACCCTCCCTCATACTGTCCTGAACCCATTGCTTTTCTTTCGAATACAGCAGCTTCGTTTATCTCCATCGTTTTCGTACCCGAATACACAATGCGATATCATCAGAGAATGAGTCCATTCCGGCAATACCGCAAAACACTCCGTCAGTTCTATTTGAACTGCCTCTTTTTCTCTGTTCACCCTTAATACCTCTGAAGAAAGAAAATGGTTGCAGAAAAGCAAAAATTATTTTTTAATATGCAAAAGCAGTGTAACATTTGTTCTATGTAAGAATTGTGCAGGCCGTTTATATCTTGAAATCGGCTACCACATTTTTCTTGTGAATCCCCTGCAGGACAGTATAAAGGCACATGAAGCAATTACTTACTGATTGTCCAATCCCTGTGTTTTCAATCTCAAACCTGAAAGACTTGGATATGCTGATTTCTCAATGCCGTTTTACAGTATCGAAAACCACGATATGAGTTCATAATACTGCCTGAAAGGACTGAAACCATGAAAATTCTATCTCATACGCTGTACACTCCTACGTCCATTTACCGCATGGAAAAATGCGGCATTCATGCCGCACAATTCTTATTCTTCTCCGCTGATGGAAAACCAGCGAATTTCATTTGCCTGTAAACGGATATCAAATACATCGTGGTCCGTATAAATCCGCGTATCCTGCACCTCATACGTATTGTTCACCACACAGTAGCTGTTTGTATTCGGATAAACATTGACCTCCACATTGCAGTTTTCGCTGTACCATTTTTTCATTTCCGTTTCTTTTCCTGCCGCATAGAACAGGCAGCGATACAGCAGACGTGCATTTTCAAAGCTGAATGGCAAACCGCTCAGATAGACACTTTTCCCTTTCCCATACGTATTGGCCGCAAAACGGATATTCTGATGTTCATTGATCAAAACCGCCGTATCCGGCAATGCATAGATATTGCGTATTTCTTCTCCAAGCTGTAAAGCTTCAGGCAGCTCCTCCTTCAGGAAATGCGGCTGCTCCTCCCAGTTATATTTATCCTGTGACAGGGAAAAGCCAACCTCCTTATCCACGCCCAGCACATCATACAGCTGGAAGAAATGTCCTTCTTTTTGTGCTGCACTCGGTTCTCCGACGCCGATAAAGCCGCCCCCCTCGTATACAAATTTGCGTAGGGCGCTCACAATGCGTGCATCCTTCCAGTAATCTCCTCCGCTGAAGGCTGTATAGGCATCCCCTGCATTGATAATCACACCGGCATCATCCAGTACCTTCGGATGTTCCAGTATATCGTCAAAGCTGATAAACTGCACATCAAACGGCATGCCGCTCAGAGCCTCCAGAACACCGGAATAGGAATAAATCTGCTTATACCACAGCGCATGAGCGACCATTTCCGCTCCCCAGCCCCGAAGTGCTCCCCAGCTGTTAAGAATCGTCACCTTAAACGGCATGCACATCGGCTGTGCAGAGTGTACATGCTCGTACAGCTCACGAAATTCATTGCATACCTCTTCAATATAATCAACAAAATCCGGAAATTTCAATGCAAGCTTCAGATACCCGCCATATCCGATACGGTCCAGTGGTGAGCGAAGGATTGCACGCCTTGCCGTCACCCAGTTTACCTTCGCCTCCTGAACAGGGTCACCGCCCTCATGAAATACATCGGGGAAGAAATACGGCAGAAACCGTCCCTCCGTATACTTCACTCCTCTGATATCGGAAATCAGACGCAAGGTACGTCCATCCCCGACAGAGCCCACTACGGCATCCAGTCCAAGCTTCTGAAAGTAAGGCCCAAACGGTTCTGTCCCAATCCAGTGGTCTCCCAAAAACATCATCGCTTCCTTACCGGCTTCATGTGTAATATCCACAAGTTTCTTCACCAGCCTCGCAACCTCGCGCATCTGAAAGTCCATGAAATCACGATATTCCTTTGTAGGGACACAGAAGGTGGAATTATGATATCCCTGATTGATGATATACTCCGGACGAAACCGGTATCCGACCTCCTGCTCAAACTGTTCAAGAATATAGGGGGACACACTGGCACTGTAACCGAACCAGTCTACAAATTTCTCCCGCGCCTGCTCATCGAACATGAGCGTAAACTGATGAAAGAATGTCGTAAAGCGAATAACATCCACCTCCGGATGCTCAGCAATCCAGCGGCGCAGCTTATCCAGAACATATGCCTGAGTCTTTGGCTGCCGTACATCATAGGTCATCTGATGCTCCTCATGCTTCCATTCATTGGTCAGGGCATTGTACATATGCACCGGATCCCAGATCACAAATGCCAGAAAGCTTACTGTATACGCATGAAACGGCACACATTCCAACACGACAACCGCTTCCTTTTCCGCGTCATATTCCCACTTGTCCGCAGCAACCACATCACCGCTCGTACGGTCGATCACCTCCCACCACCGCTTTATATCATCCAGTGTATTGACCTTCAGCTGTTCCTTATAATAATGCTTCATCAACGGTATGGTCAGGGTCTGTGCACTTGCCGTCACCATATCGCTCATCAGATACATCTGCTGTATCTCCTGCGGATTTGCACTTGCCCATGCATTATCCTTTCTCGTCGTATAATAGGTCGCATACTGCTTCACATCCAGCTCACGCAGCTGCTCGGGCATGCTGGTGCCGTCACAGTCCCGGATCGCATCCGCCCCCCATCGTTCTATGATGTTTAAGGTTTCCTCAATTACATCAACATCGGTCGGCACAGTTACGCGCCCCTTTTTCGTATTCATGTCAAACTCCTCCTGATCATCTTTAGCTTCATTTTATGGGCTTATGAAGCGCTTGTCAAACCGTCCGGACACATCGATCTGCAAAAAAACGGGCAAGATATCTAAAAAAGCGAATCCGGTATTTCTTATTTATTCGATAAACACAAGCATTGTATTTCATTTTTTAGAGATATTGGCTACTTTTACTTTTTGCCAATAAATATAATTCTTGTCAACGACAGCGGTGTCTATTATAATAAAAGCAGATATAAGGATGTGATATGATGAGTATACAAAGATATCAGCTGAAGAATCGCAAGCTGGATAAGATGAGCTTCCACCTTCTCTATATTTCAACAAGTCGTTATGAGGGTGACTGGCACAGCACGCCGCATGCCCATCACTGTACGGAATTATTTTATGTATCCAGCGGCAAGGGAAGTTTTCTTGTAAATGATGATGTTTTCGATGTAAAGGCGGATGATTTGATCATTGTCAATCCCAATGTCCCGCATACGGAAATGAGCAGGGATGAATCCCCTTTGGAATATATCGTTCTCGGTATTGAAGGTCTGCAGTTTACCAGCTTTACCAACCATATGGAATATGAGGACTACAGTGTCCACAACTATTATGAATTCAAGCATGAGATTCTGTTTTATCTGAAAACACTGGTGCAGGAAATGGCGCAGCAGGATGATGATTACGAGGCGGTATGTCAGAATCTGCTGGAGGTGCTGATCATCAACATGGTACGCAGGACAAAGGCGAACCTGATTGTAGCGCCGTCTCAGAAAATAACCAAGGAATGTCATTTTGTGGAGCAGTATATCAACAATCATTATCAGGAGGATATCACGCTGGAGCTGTTAAGTGAAAAAACCTATAT
>SKEY01003782.1_pt1 | contig 13044 bp, 10 predicted proteins | sample 4843871 | NCBI WGS metagenome assembly SKEY01 (sample SAMN11008797, study PRJNA524170) | human gut metagenome | biome: Human fecal sample; material: Feces; isolation source: fecal sample from pouch patient p36 | host: Homo sapiens | place: Israel: Tel-Aviv | collected 2016-12-04 | reverse complement strand
AAGTAAGCTCTGGCCTTACCTATTCGCTGAAAGCGGGATATCGACATCGGTATCCCGCTTTTTCATTGGCCGCACATATCCGCTGAGGCACATCGCCGAATCATATTGTCGAAATACACCCCAAGTCGGTAGGCCGTTGTCGAGAACACGGCACCCCCGACACGAAAGTGCCCATAGCACACCCTTCCCCACTTCGACCTCGGTCAAAAGAAAAAGCCCGGCGAGCGGCCGGGCTTAAAAGGAGAAGAGAGGAAGAAGATTCATCAAATCATGCTTCGTTGAATAGAGCCAGGAATTTGGCGCGCCACGCATAGCGCGTCGAGACCAGCACCAGACCAACAACGGTTAGCGTGACGCCAATCGGCGCAGCGGCTGGTGAAACGAATAGCAGTACGGCGTAGGCTGCGGCCAACAGGCAGAGCGACAGCAGCAGAACATGATGTGCGCGCATAGCAGTATCTCCATTGACGTTGCGTAGGTATGCATGGACTTACAGTATTTAGTTTAATGATTTAACCATATATCATATTTGTTACCAATGCAAATCGAAAAGGGGCCGGCCTGCCAAATACTGGCAGCCCAGCCCCACTCAGTGCCACACAAAGGCCGAGGCAGAGGCAACAGTCGAAACCGCGATCCCGTCACTTCGACCAGATGAGCACTTCCCCATCGCCATACGCCGCCAATGGGCCTCGAGCCGAGCATGCGCCGCGCGCAGCACCGGTGATATCCCGGTCCACAACAATCGGCGAACCGTCAGGATTCTCGAAATACTCCTCGACAATACGCGGTTGGCCAAGATCAGCAGTGGAGATCACCGGTCCAGTTGCCGACCGAATCGATTCGGGCAACGAAACGGTCATCCATAGCTCATCATCGGTTTCGCGCAATGCCAACGAAGAGCCGTCACCACTCACCACGGCCTCGGCTTCGCCGGAAGCGGCCTTCGCGCCCGAAACATAGGCGTTCGAAGCCAGCAATACCGGCTGCTTCACGCTGCGATACAACTCCTCATCGCCAAGGCCAGCCTCTTCAATCAGCTGTTCATACTCCTCAAGCGAGCGCGGATAGCCGTCAAAGAACGCGGTTCCAGCTTCCGCCATACCGGCCGCACCGGCGGCATCCGCGGTACACAACGGTTTGGCGGAATCGTCCACAGCCAAGAACAGGTTGTTGACGTACCGATCATCGCCACCGTAGACGAATGCCTCGCCGGCCACATCGGTGACGTGCGGGAAATGGTATGGCGTGGATCGGTCCAAGACGGCGGTGTGACGAATGCGACCGGCGAACAGATTGTTGACGAACGCCGCGCCTTGCGCATAATCGTCGAAACTGAACTCGGAGGCAAACACGTTGTTCATAAACGTAATCGGCCCGTGGGTCACCTCGGTCATCACATCTCGCGTGTTGCGGTAGAACACGTTCGAATCCACCACGGTGCCCTGCGCCTGCCAGTCGAGCCACATACCCAGCACCGAATCATGCACCCGGTTGCCGCGCACCACCGTGTCGACGGCTGCGTGCATTTTAATGGCGGCCACTTCCCAGCCGAAGAACTCGCGCTTGGAGCCGATGCGGTATATGTGGTTGCCTTCAATCAGCGAGAAGGCGCAGCCCATATGACCAACCACACCATTCTGGCCGCAGTCGTAGATTACGTTGCCGCGCACCACGTGCCCGCCGACTACGCCTTTCTCCCAGCCGGCATGCAGCGCCTTGTAGACGGCCTCTTTTTGGTATTGGTACCCGGACTTACGATGGGTGCGCGTCGATTCGTTGTCGCCGGTGGAAATCTCCTTGCCCAGCGAGATCGCCGAACATTTCGCGTCATGAATGCGATTGTTTTCGATAACCCACCCGCGGGACCAATGCGGGCCCACCAGCCCGACCTGATCGGCAGTCGGCGGCGTGTAAGGGCAGGCCGCCTGCGCCATTTCAAAGCCGGAGACCGTAATGTAATTGACGAACGGGCGGCTCGGGTAGAAACAGGTCTCGCGCACGTTGATTTCGGTAAGTTCCGCATTCGGGTCGGCTTCATGGAAATTGGCCCAAATGGTTGTGGCCTCATCATCGACCGCACAGCACCACACGTTCACGGTGGCATCCGGATCAATCAGCGGCACGATGGAATCGGTGGCGGCGTCACGGCCGGTATCCCAACGCTGTGGGTTGCGCACCTTGTCCAGCGAGGCGACTTCGTAGAAGGATTTGCCATTCAGATACACATCGCCCAGGTGGCGTACCTCGACCTTTGGGTCCGGGTATACGGTCCAATCGCCGAATACGGTTTCCACGTACGGGTTGTATCCGTTGAAGAATGCGTTCGGGATTACGGCTTTCCACACGCCATCGCCTTCGGGCTGCCATGTGTCGATACGTTCGGAGCCGGTGATTACCGGGCGCGGTTCGCCCGCGGCCGCGCGGTAGACGATGCGGTTCGTGGCGCTCTCTCCGCCGAATCGGGGGTCGACAGATTCCCGATAGGTGCCGGCATGCACAACCACCTCATCGCCGGCTCGGGCGATGGCCGCCGCTTGGCCGATGGTCAGAAACGGGTCGGCCGCGCTGCCGGCGCCGTTCGTCTTCGCCGCCTGCGCGGAAACATGATATTGCGTCATTGCATTGTTCCTTTCTCTCCTGTATCCCGGTTTCGCCGTGACAGTTGGCCAGAGCAGCAAACCTACCGACCCTCGGCAGCGGCCCGCTCTTCAGGAGTCCAGTCATCCGGGACTTCGGCAATCACATGGCACGGATTGCCCACAGCGATGGAATCGGCGGGAATGTCGTGGGTGACGACTGCGCCCGCACCGATAATCGAGTTGTCTCCGATGGTGACGCCGGGGCAGATCACCACATTGCCGCCCAGCCACACATTGTTGCCGATGGTCACGTCGGCGTTGTGCTGCCAGCCTTCCAGTCGAGGCTTGCGGGCGATGGCGTGGTTTGGCGTATAGATGCTCACGCGCGGGCCGATCAGGCAATCGGAGCCGATGGAGATCGGGCCGCCGCCCACAATCAGCAGGTCCATGTTGATGAACGTACGGTCTCCGATTTTCAGGCCCAGCCCGTAATCAAGCCGGATTGGCGGGCGGAAGTCCACGCCCTCGCCGGCCTCGGGCACGAGTTCGCGGAACAGTCGCTCAGCTTCGGCGGTGTCTTCAAAGTAGATGCGATTGATGCGGTCGCACGTGGACTGCGCCTCGCGCGTAAGTTCCGGCAAAATCTCCGACTTACGGTACTGCAACCAGTCATCGGCGAACAGTTTCGCCACATCCGGGTGATCTTGCTTGAGTTGTTCGAGATCGTGCGCCATCGATTGCCCCCTTGCATTTGTTTAACGATTAAACAATATGATTGTACAATATTGTAGAGCGGGCTGAGACCATTACCGCCGTTTTACGCCGATCAGGCAACCCACGAATCCGCCGGCCCATTCGGTACTGAGGAATCGCGCATCACAATCTGCCATGATACGAGCATAAGTAACGTCCGCGTGCGCAATTAGTGCAATATCAGGCATTGTTCCCTCATCAATGCTGTCAGGTGCAGGCTGCCCGGCAAGGAATTCCAAACGATTGCCATGCAAGCGCAATCCGAACCATTCGTTGGCCCCAAGCGCTCCAAGCGCAATGCACCGCTTATCTCCCCTATCGGTGATTTCGGCCGTCAATTGGCCGGATTCCGCTTCCGCCATGACCATGACAGCATGGGTGGAATCCTGATGCATCATCATCGTGTATTCGGGCCGGGTGAACGCGGCATATTCCTGCCCGTCGACACGCAGGAACCGGTAATCGTCACGGCCTCGAACGCCGACTAGGCGGGTATCGTCGAGCTGGATGAGCTCAGCAGGGCATGCGGCATTATTACCAGCAGCGCAATCGCACCCCGCAGAATCCACACCCCTCACTGCACATGGCAATCCATCCTCGTCAACGTCCACGACCAACTTCTCGGGAAGCCGGCCAAGCCCCGGAGCCACGACCGGCCAACCGGGATCGACGATATCGATACGCTTATTCGGCTCCCCACCGTCCAGCTTCCACGAGACCGGATTGTGCTGCCATACGACCGGTGCCACGAACGTTTCCCGGCCACAGTAGCTGAACGTTTCTCCGGGTTCCTCGCCCGGAGTCTCGCGTATGCCAAGACACGCGAGCAGCCAGCCGACGGTCGGATGCAGCAGCAGATCGGCGTGCCCAACGCATTGGACCGGCTCCCCCGCTCCCAAATGACGGTGTGTGAGGATCGGATTGCGTTTGCAAGCCTCAAACAGCCGGTTATCGTGACCCACCACGCCTCGTTCACCGTCACGCGCCGGCTCAATCCAGATATCTTGCGCGGCAAGGTTCTTCTCAAAACCGGCGAGCGCCACCGCGAATCCGCGCGGTGCGTGCGTGCGCATTATCATCTCACTGTGCTCGAAGCTGGTGCCGCCCTCGGCGGTCATCAGGTAGAGGTAATCGCCCACCCGGTACAAATGCGGCCCTTCAGCCCATACCGCATCCATGCCATAGCCGCGCCAAATCACGGTTTTATGGTCTTGCAACGTCCACGTGCCTGGGGCGATGGGCTGCGTCCAGATCTCGGTTTGACCATCCCACTGCGGGTGTAATGCCGGGCGCGTTTGCGTCCACCACACTGTGCCATCGCCGTCTTCAAAGATGTCCGGGTCAATGCCTTCGGCCCCGGCCACCCAGTACGGACCGCGCCATGGTCCGGTCAACTCATCGGCCTCGATGACGAAATTGCCTTGGGCGGCGCGACAGCCATCGACATCCTTCTGCGAGCATCCTGCAGCGAGCGCCTTCACCTCATTCACGCGGGCCACGGTGCATACGATCACATATCGCCCGCCGATACGGCGAATGGTCGGCGCGTACAGGCCGCCGGAATCCTCGACGCCATCAATGAGCAGTCGATGAGACATCGCCTCATCCACCGCATTCGCCGTGTGCGTCCACGTCACAAGATCACGGGTCGTATGAATGGGCAACCCCGGCACCAATTCAAACGAGGAGTTGACCAGCACGATTTCCTCGCGCGTCGCATCCCAGATCCAGGACGGGTCCGGGTACATGCCGCGCAGCACCGGGTTGGAGACGGTTATGGTACATTCGCGGCCACGGTCGCCGCAATGTTCATTGTCGCTTGCCACAAGTGTCGCCTTTCATTCCCCAGTGCCGAATAGTCAGGCGACTTTCCCTGATTATCAGGAAAGCCGCCTGGCGTCATCATATTTCCATGTAATCGAAATGGCTGAAAATGGCTTCTTTGCCGTATCCGGAAAGGTCCACGGCCACCAACCCGACGAACGCGCCGGTAAAGAATCCGCCATAACGTTGGGCCACATGATCATCGGAGAGCACGGCGGCGTCCAGCGTCACCGGAATCTCATGCCATGTCTTGCCATCGAACGAATACTCGTAGGTGTAGGTACGAGTACGCACTTTGGTTCGCAACCATACGGATTCGATGTCATCAGGAATGGCGATGGCTGTGTCTTTGAGGAACGACGTGTACGTATCGAAATCGTTCTGGGCGACTTCGATTACGCGCTGCCCTCGCTTCTCGTCCCAGGTGATGAATGCCCATGACCAGCACAGGTGGTTGTAGAAGTTGGTCAGGCCGGCCATCTGCATGTAGTTGCTTGGATCGAATGTCACCTTGGTTTCGGCGTTGAAATCGAACGCCTGCCAACGGCGTCCTACCAGCGACAGTTCAAACAGGTTTGCCAGCGACCCTTGACCACGCAAGGTCAGCGAGCCGCCGCCCACGCGGCCCATGGTCTCGGTGAATGGCACACGCAGGGTGTTCCAGTTGAGGTCGAGTTCGCTCGATTCGAACTCGTCATGCTGGCTATGATCCGTAGGGGCCTCAGTTGCGATGGCGTCGGCCGGGGCTTCGACATAACGCTCTCCCCCATGGCCGCCGACCACATACGGCCAGCCATCGCCATCCCACTCGACCTTCTGAATCGAAGTCTCTCGGCCGAGCGTGCACCAGCCGCGCACGCCATGAGCCGGCTCGTTCTCGTGCCGCCAGGGCCTGCCGCACAGTGAAGCGTAATACCATTCGCCGCCGGGCGTATCCACGAGTGCTCCATGCCCCTGCTTTTGCAGGTAGGTGCCGGGGGTATCGAAGTTGGAGATGAACGGATTGCTCGGCATGCTTTCGAACGAAAGCTCATCCAAGGTTCGCGAACGGGCCACGGACTCCTGATGCTCGTATTGGGTGCCGCCTTCCGCACAAAACAGGTAGTACCAGCCATTGATGGTGTAGAGGTGCGGCCCTTCGACTAATTTCACATCGGTGCCGCGCCAGATGGTGCGGGCTGTTTCCGGCTTCAATTGCATGGTCTTGACATCGAATTCAGTCAAGGTGATGCCGTCGAACGGATGATGATATTCACGGAAGTCCCAGGTTTGCTGCACCAGATACTTGCGTCCATCGGTATCATGGAACAGGCTGGCGTCGAAGCCCACGCCATTGACACGGATTGGCTCGCTCCACGGGCCGCGGATGTCCTCGGCAGTGACCAGATAGTTCGCGCAATCCTTGAACGCGCCGTTGACGATCTTCACATCCGTGTAGATGAGCCAGAATTTGCCGTCCGCGTAGGACAGGTCAGGCGCCCAGATGCCGCCGCCAGACGGGTTGCCCTTCATGTCCAACTGGGAAACGCGGTTTAAGGGCCCGGGCAGCAGATTCCAGTGAACCATGTCGCGGGATTCGTGCAAACGGACTCCCGGCCACCAGTCAAATGTGGAATTGGCGATGTAGTAGGTGTCGCCGACGCGAATCATCGAGGGATCTGCGTTGAATCCGGGGAGTACGGGATTGGAGATCTTCATGGTTTTCTCCTCATTGAAAAGAATGGGTGCCGTGGGAAGGAGGAAAGGAAGAGGTTGAAAGGAATCGGCCCAAAGAGCCATGTACCTTTCCACGGCACGTTTATGGTTGCTGCGACTAGCCCTTGACAGCACCGGTCAGGCCGCCAACGATCTTCTTCTGGAAAATGGTGAAGCAGATCAGCGCGGGGATCATCGACAGCGAGGTGAAGGCCAGTACCTGAGCGGTATCGACCGAATGCTGGGAGCTGAACATCTGCACGCCGAGCGGCAAGGTGTACTTGCTGGAATCGTTGAGCAGGAACAGCGGCAGCATGTAGGCGTTCCAGCTGCTCACGAAGCTCAGGATGCCGACGGTGGCCACGCCGGGCCAGCTCAACGGCAGCACCATACGGCCGAAGAAGCCGATGCGAGAACAGCCGTCCAGCTCTGCCGCTTCTTCCAGTTCCTTAGGAATGGACTTGAGGAATGGCACCAGGATGATGATGGCCTGTGGCAGGCCGAATGCTATCTGGGGCAGAATAATGCCCAGATGCGAGTTGATCAGGTGCAGATTGCGCGGCAGCAGATACAACGGGGTGATGGCCACGGTGATGGGGAACATCATGCCGGCGGCGAACAGCGAGTACAGCAGTTTGTTGAATTTGAACTCGTATCGGGCAATGACGAAGCTCACCATCAAGGCCAGCACCACGATGCCCACCATTGTGCCAATGGAGACGATCAGGGAGTTGACGAGTTCCGGCCAGAAGATGTTCGAAGTGAACACCGTCTTGTAATTCTCAAAGTTCCATGGATCGGGCCAGCCGGCCGGGTCCCTCGTAATCTGCGCATTGGTGCGGAAGCCGCCGATAATGATGTACAGCACCGGGCCAACGCACAGCGCCACAAGCAGCAGTGAGAAGAAGTAGACGACCGGGTTGCCCCACGGGGTCTTTGCGGATTTTCTCAATGCATACGGATCATAGGTCTTGTTCTTGCCCTTGCCCACGGACGGGGAGACTGCGGTCGTCATTGTGAAACCACCTCATTTGCAACTGCTGCGGCATTGCCATTGGCCTTGGCAAGCTTGGCCGCTTCCTTCGCCGCACGCTTGGCACGACGCTTGGCATCCTTCTCGTCGGTGAGCGCACCTTCGAGATCTCGGTTAAGTACGAACCGCTGGTAGGTCAAGGCAATGACCAGCGAGATGATGAAGATCACCACGGCCACGGCGGAACCGTAACCATAGTTGTTGGCGAGTCGACCTTCGCGCACCATGTAGGTTGCCATGGTGGACGTTCCTGCGGTAGACGACACGTACTGGCCCCAGATGATGTAGACCAAGTCGAACAGCTGGAGAGAACCGATAATCGACATGAATGCCCAGATACGAATGGTGGGGCCGAGCAGTGGCAGGGTGATGCTCCACTGCTGACGCCAGAATCCAGCACCATCCACTTTCGCGGCTTCATAGAGGTCTTCGGGAATCGACTGCATGCCGGCAATCATCAGGATGACGGCGAAGCCGATGTACTTCCACGAAATGATGAACATCAATGTCCAGATGGCGATTTTCGGATCGGAGATCCAGTCCGCCCCGCCAAGTCCTATTTTCTTGAGTAGCGCATTCAATGCGCCTGTGGTCTGGAGGATGAGGCCCCAGCCGGTGCCAACGATGACTTCGGAAACGACGTACGGCACGAAAATCAGGGTACGAATCAGTGCGCGGCCCTTGAATCTCTGGTTGAGCAGCAGGGCGAAGAGGATGGCCAGCGGCCCCTGGATGACGAGCGAAGCGACGACCACGAATAGCGTGTGCCCCAATGCCTGCTGGAAGTTCGGGTCGGTCAGAATGATCTTGTAGTTTTCAAAACCGATGAACTGGCCGTTGACGGTGGGCTTGCCATAGCCCTTCCACTTGAAGAATCCGTAGTAGCCGGCCATGAACACCGGCAGGATGACGAATCCGAGGAACATGATCAGGGCAGGAAGCGAAAGGATGGTGATTTCGATACGTTTGCGAGCCTTGTCGCTTAAGCCCGACGTGCGGCGCTGTACCCTCGCGCCTGCTGAAACTGACATTGTTGAGGCCTTCCTAAGAAAACAAATTGGGCCGCGGTTGTTGCTGTGCAAGCATTCGCCGCAGCCCGGGAATTACGGTCGGGTCAGAGCGAATCAGCCCTTGGCCGCAGCGGCTTCAACACCCTTGACGATGTCTTGGGCGGAACCTTGACCGGCCATCATGTTGACCACGCCTTCGTTGAGTGCGTTGCCGATGTTCTGACCGAACACGGTGTCGAGCCACATGGACACGGAGGATGCGTCGTTGTAGACGGTCAGCACCTGCTTCAGAGCCTCGTTGGTCACCACATCCTGGGCTTCCTTGTTGGCCGGGATGGTGGAGAACGCCTCAGCGTACTTCTCCTGCCATTCCTTCTCGGAGACGAAGTTGAGGAAGTCCACAGCCTCTTCAGGCGCCCACTCGCCCACGGCCATGCCATCGGAACCACCCATGATGGCAGTTGGATCGCCTTCGCCACCGTCCATGGTCGGGAATGCGAAGTAGCCGAGGTCGGCCATGTCCTTCTTGTCCGGAGTCAGGTCCTTGATCACGCCGGGCTCCCAGCCGCCCATGAGTTCCATAGCTGCCATGTGGTTGGCGAGCAGGCCGGCGGAGGAGCTTGCGCCCTGCTGGGCCGGAGTGGTCAGGAAGCCATCGTTGAAGGCATCGAGGTCGAGCAGCGCCTGCACATCATCACCGGTACGGGTCCAGCACTTATCGCTGAAGTCCTTATCGGACTGGGCCTTGTCGAAGGTGTCAGCAGAGCATTCGCGCAGTGCGAACCAGTACCACCAGTGGGCGGCCGGCCAGGCGTCCTTACCGCCTACGGCAATCGGCGTGATGCCGGCGTCCTTCAGCTTCTGCACCACGGTCTTGAACTCATCCCAGGTCTTCGGAGTTTCAGTAATACCGGCCTTCTCGAACAGATCCTTGGAATACCAGATGCCGCCGGGAAGCACTGACTGCTGCACGCTGTAGATCTTGCCATCGATGGTGCCGGTGGCTTCAGCAGTGGCCATCTGGTTCTTGACGGTGTCGGAGATCTTGTCGGTCAGGTCCATGGCTTGCCCAGCTTCGACCACATCACGTAGCTTCTGGCCACCACGCGCCATAAAGATATCGGGGGCGGAATTCGGGTCCTGCAGAGCGGTCTGCAGCTTGCCATCCATATCCTCGTTCTGAATGGCTTCAATCTTGATGGTAACGTTCGGGTTTTCCTTCTCGAACGCCTTGGCGGCGGATTCCCAGTATGCCTTGCCGTCGCCAGTGGTGGAGTTGTGCCACATGGTGATTTCCACCTTGCCATCGGCATTCGTGTCGCCGCCGCTCCCGCAAGCGGCCATGCTGACACAGGTTACCGCCGCCAGAAGTGCGGCGGCCACGGACTTGAACTTCATTATCGTCTCCTTATTGTTCTTGACCAGCATGAAACCGATCCGCGATTTACGAAAGTTTCGAAAGGTATATCAGCCGGTTACATATCTAACAGCTGGTAATTAATGATGTTTTCAGTGAAACCTCGCCGTTTCACCTATTCCATCAACCTTCTTTAACTTTATCGAAAACTCGCTTTATGTTTTCGATATCTCTATCATAGAGAGCCTTAGTTTGACGGTCAAACGAAATTTATATCGACTTTTTTACTATCAAAATCGTTGAAATTCCAACCTTTTTTATCTATACATACCATTCTTTATCGTCAAATTGACTTTACGAAAGTTTCGAATATACTGATATCAACATTCTCTGATGAAGGCGGTCAATGATGGCGTCGGCAGAACAGCGCAAAAGCAACGGCGAGAACAAGGTCAAACTTGCAGACATCGCCAAACAGACTGGCTACTCACTGGCCACCGTGTCCAAAGCCCTGAACGGCAAGGCGGATATTTCGGAGGCGGCCCGGCAGGCCATTGACAAAGCCCTGAAAGACAACGGCTACATTCGCCGCGTCTCCCTCTCCCGTAAACAACGCACCATCGAGGTGGTATTTCGGGATTTTGAGACCATTTGGGCGCTGGAGGTGCTCAGGGGCATCATCACGGAGGCCAAGCCGCACAACATCAATGTCATGGTTGCGGAAAGTGGCGACCGGCAGCACCCCGACTCTTCCTGGGTTGAAGGCATCATCGACCGCCAGCCCATTGGCGCTATTCTGGTGTTCTCCAACTTGACGGACAAGGAACGCAGCATGTTCCAATCACACGGCATTCCTTTCGTCGTCTTCGACCCTTCCGGCAATCCGGCATTAGATGATCTCTCCGTACAGGCGGACAACTGGATGGGCGGCGTCATCGCCACCCGTCATCTGCTGGAACTCGGCCACAAGCGCATCGGCATCATCACCGGACCGGATGAAATGCTCTGCTCACGTGCCCGGCTTGACGGCTATTCGGCGGCCCTCGCCGAACGCAATATCCCCACCTCTCCCGAACTCATCACCGAAGGCGATTTCACCACGCCAGGCGGTTACGAAGGAGCCATGGCGTTACTTGAAGACGAACAAAGTCGCCCGACCGCCATCTTTGCAGGCAATGACCTACAGGCCATGGGCGTTTACGAGGCGGCCCGTCAACTGAAAATCCGTATCCCCGAAGATCTGTCCGTTATCGGATTCGACGATATACAGACCGCCGCGTACATGGGCCCGGCGTTGACCACGGTCCGCCAGCCATTGCAAGACATGGCCGCCACTGCAGCCCGCATGGTCATCGATACCAATGAAGGACGCAAGATTCAGAAGCGCGTGGTTCTTTCTACGTCTTTGGTGGTGCGGGACAGCACGCGGCGGCTCAAATCACGGGATTAGTCCAACCGTCAGAACGACACCGGTTCCTTGCATGCCTCGAGAATCGCTCGGGCATCGTCACGGTGAATCTGCACGAATGAGCCGCCGGCCTCACCGGTATGATCGGCGTACTTGTCGAGAGAGGCGGGATCGTCGGGCACGCCGGCCTCAGAAAGAGTCAGCGGCGCACCTACGCGACGCAGGAAATCGACATAGCGATCAATGCCTTCCTCGGCCACCGTGCGATCGGTTTTGCCGGTGGGCGTCACACCCCACACGTCGACCGCCCAGCGGGCAAAGCGAGCCGTCACCTCATCGTTGACCAAATACACGTATGCCATCCAATGCGGGTGGACCACAGCCAGACCAGCACCGTGAGCGATATCGGTGTATGCGGACAGCGCGTGCTCGATGCCGTGCGTCACCCAATCCTCTTCCTTGCCGCGCGAGATAATGCGGTTCAGAGCCAACGTGGAATCCCACATTGCATTGGAGCGAGCCTCATAATCTTTCGGATCGGACAAGCACGCTCGCCACGAACGCAGAATATGACGTTGGATTCCCTCGGCGATTTCGTCGGAAAGGTTGTCGTCCACCGGATAGGAGAAATACTGCTCACACGTGTGGCAGAACATGTCCTCGAAGCCATACACCGTCTGTTCGGCGGGCAATGTCATCAGGTAGCTTGGATCCAGCACGGAGAACCTGGGCATCAGCGGGAACGACGTATAGCCGAGCTTGCGGTTACGTTCCCAATTGGTGAGCACGGCCGCATCTCCCATTTCCGAGCCCGTTGCCGCGGTGGTGAGCACCACGCCAACCGGAATCAGCCCTTCAGGTGCCGGTTTGCCGGTTTCGATGTAGTCATCCCACAAATCCTCATCGTCACCGATGCCGGAACCCAACGAAATAAATTTCGCGCAGTCGATTACCGAGCCACCGCCAACGGCCAGAATCAGGCCGACGCCATGCTCCTTGACCAGTCGTACGCCTTCCAGCGCTTTGTCCAATCGCGGGTTCGGCGTAACGCCGGGCAGCTCGATGATTTTGCGCCCGGTTCCTGCCAGCGCAGCCATCACATCGTCATAGGCACCGTTGCGTTTAATCGATCCGCCGCCATACACCACCAGAACGGCGCCCTCGACACGCTCCACCTCCTGTGCGATATGGCGCGCCTGCCCTTTGCCGAAGTAGATCTTCACCGGGTTGTGGAAAATGAAATCTCGCATGCGTAACTCCTTTGTTGTGCTGATGTTCCCCTGAGAACAGCTTATCTTCTCCTGCCGCCGATATGTTCACCGTCGCCAACACGTCACCGTCAACGCACCCCTCCGCGAACATGTTCGTCCCCACCCCAATCC
>SKEY01003781.1_pt1 | contig 13045 bp, 13 predicted proteins | sample 4843871 | NCBI WGS metagenome assembly SKEY01 (sample SAMN11008797, study PRJNA524170) | human gut metagenome | biome: Human fecal sample; material: Feces; isolation source: fecal sample from pouch patient p36 | host: Homo sapiens | place: Israel: Tel-Aviv | collected 2016-12-04 | reverse complement strand
AACATTCCCGCTTCTTGCAATCCAGGAATCCGCAAAGCCCATTTTCTTGGAAGCCTGCAGAACGTTTAGATCCATCGGATGCTGCCGGATAACGGTTTCCTGTGCAACGATGTTTTTAAAGCGGTTCAGGAAGTAGCGATCCATCTTCGTTACTGCAAAGATATCCTCGATATCCGCACCCTTTCGCAGCAATGCGGTTATGACATAGATGCGCTCATCATCACACTGTGCCAGCTTCTTCCATAAGGCATCCTCATTCATTGCGTTGATATCCTTTTGTTCCAGGTGATCCGTCTTCATTTCCAGAGAGCGGATAGCCTTTAAAATCGCTTCATCGAAGGTACGTCCAATGGACATAACCTCACCGGTTGCCTTCATCTGTGTACCCAGCGTACGATCTGCCTTCGGAAATTTATCAAAGGCAAAACGCGGGAATTTTGTGACAACATAATCGATGCAAGGCTCCACACAGGCATAGCTGGTTGTTGTGACCGGATTGATAATTTCATCCAGTGTCAGACCGACAGCCACCTTCGCCGCAAGCTTGGCAATCGGATATCCGGTCGCCTTGGAGGCAAGGGCAGAGGAGCGTGACACACGCGGATTGACCTCAATGACATAGTAGTTGAAGCTGTTTGGATCCAGTGCGAGCTGCACATTGCAGCCACCGCAGATTTTTAATGCACGAATGATTTTCAGTGCAGATGCACGCATAATGCCGCATTCTCTATCCGTCAGTGTCTGGGTTGGCGCAACAACGATGGAATCCCCGGTGTGAATACCGACCGGGTCAACATTTTCCATATTGCAGACAACGATTGCATTGTCCGCATTGTCACGCATAACCTCATATTCGATTTCCTTATAGCCGGCGATGCTCTGTTCAATCAGGCACTGGTGAACCGGAGAGATTTTTAAACCGTTATCGCAGATTACCCGCAGCTCTTCCTCACTGTGAGCAAAGCCGCCTCCGGTACCACCCAACGTAAACGCAGGACGTACCACAACCGGATAGCCGTTTTCACATGCGAAAGCCACCGCTTCCTCAATCGTATGAACGATTACACTTTCCGGTACCGGTTCCCCGATTTCATACATCAGCTCTCGGAATTTATCGCGGTCCTCTGCTTTTTCAATGGCATCCAGTGCTGTTCCCAGAATTTCCACGTGATATTCATCCAGAATACCGCTTTCTGCCAGCTCAACAACAAGATTTAAGCCGGTCTGTCCTCCCAGGCTGCCCAAAATAGCATCCGGACGTTCCTTATAGATAACACGGCTCGCAAATTCCAGCGTCAGCGGTTCAATATATACACGGTCCGCAATAACGGTATCCGTCATAATCGTAGCCGGATTGGAGTTGATCAGAATAACCTCATAGCCTTCCTCCCGCAAAGAGGTGCAGGCCTGACAGCCGGCATAGTCAAACTCCGCTGCCTGTCCAATGACGATCGGACCGGAGCCAATCACCATGATTTTCTTTATATCGTTTCTTTTCGGCATTCTATTCAGCACTCCTTTCCTTCATTACATTGCAGAAATCATCAAATATATAGGTACAGTCATCCGCACCCGGTGCTGCCTCCGGCTCAAAGGAGTAAGAGTACAGCGGATAGGTTTCATGGGTAAAGCCTTCTATGGAGCCATCATTCAGTGCGGTATAGGTGGTGATCAGTCCGGATCCCTTTATGGAGTCCGGTTCCACCTCATAGCCGTGATTCTGTGCAGTAAACTCGATTTTCTGTTTCCTCAGATTGCGCACCGGAGAAGAGTTTCCATGGTGACCAACCTTCATTTTCACAACGTTTGCGCCGCATGCAGCCGCAATGACCTCATGTCCCAGACCGATGCCCAGCATCGGCACACTGCCCAGCAGCTCTTTACAGGTAGCTACCGTTTCCGGAATATCTTCCGGTGCTCCCGGTCCGCCGCTGTAGACGATGCCATCCGGATGAATGGCCAGAATATCCTGTGCACTCATATTGTATGGTACGACAATCAGATCACAGCCGCGCATGTTAAACTCGCGGATTACGGCAAACTTTGTTCCGATGTCCACCATAACGACCTTCTGCCCACGGGATGGAATCGGGAACGGCTTCACTGTAGATACTGCCTGTACACCGTCTTTTGGTAACTCACTTTCCCGCAGCTGCTTCACAATCGCCTCCACATCGGCATCCGCATCCGCCATGATTGCCTTGCATGTACCATGATCTCTGATCTTTCTTGTAATTTCACGCGTATCGATATCCGCAATTCCCGGAATGCCCTTCAGCTTCATAAACGCATCGAGTGTCATATCACTGCGGAAGTTGCTCGGTGTTTCACAGTATTCCTTGACAACAAAGCCGAACATCTTCGGTGAGATACTCTCAAAGTCATCACGGTTGATCCCGCAGTTTCCCATGGCAGGATAGGTCATCATGACGATTTGTCCATAGTAGGACAGATCGGAGATAATTTCCTGATACCCGCTCATTCCTGTCTGGAAGATCAGCTCTCCCATCTGATACCGGTCGCCTCCAAAGGCGATTCCTTCATAAACACTGCCGTCTTCAAGAATCAATAGTCGCTTTTTCATTTCAGCAAACCCTCCCTGTTATCGTATACGCAGATTCCATCCACAAATGTCTTCACCGCAAAGCCGCTGCAGACAATACCGTCAAACGGTGTGTTTTTTCCCATGGAATAGAATCCCTGTTTCTCTATCTTTCGTACGCTGTCCAGATCCATCAGTACAAAATCCGAAGCGTTTCCTTCCTTTAGTTTTCCCCTGCGCTCCATTTGAAAGCGTTTGGCAGGCGCCTCGCTCATCCAGTACACCAGCTGTTCCAGCGTGAAGATGCCCTCCTCCTTCACAAAGCGGGTATACAGCAGTGGAAACGCAGTTTCCAGTGCAACAATGCCAAAGGGAGCCTTTTCCATCCCTCTGCTTTTTTCTTCCTCACTGTGCGGTGCATGATCGTTGGCAATCATATCGATCGTACCATCCAGCAGTCCCTGAATCAGAGCCTGACGGTCCTCCTCGCTGCGCAGTGGCGGGTTCATTTTATGATTGGCATTTTCTACTGCCATTTCATTCAGCAGCAGGTGATGTGCCGTTACCTCACCACTGACATCCAGTCCTTCCTTCTTTGCCCTGCGCAGGGATTCCACACTTTCCTGCGCACTCATATGGCATACATGATAGCGGCAGCCGGTTTCCCTGACAAGTGCCAAATCCCGTTGGAACTGTGCATATTCACAGGCACTGGGAATCCCGGTAAGACCAAGCTGTTTACTGCGGATGCCTTCGTGCATGCAGGCGTTCGGCTTGCGATAGCTCATATCCTCGGTATGGGCAGCGATGATACCGTCAACATCACGGCACTTCTGCATGGCCGCCTTCATCATATCCGCTGTTGCCACACCAACGCCGTCATCACTGAAGGCATGAATCCCCATGGCGCTCAGTCCTTCCATATCACTCAGCTTTTGACTCGCCTCCGCCTTTGTGATACAGGCATAGGGAATCACATGCACACGGCTGTCCTGTTTGATTTTCGTCAGATATGTCTTCATCGTTTCCGTATTGTCCGGATACGGGATGATATTGGGCATTGCCATTATGGTGGTAAAGCCGCCATGGGCTGCAGCAGCCGTCCCACTGGCAATTGTTTCCTTATGCGCATAGCCCGGCTCACGCAGATGGGTATGTACATCGATCAGTCCGCTCAGCAGTACACAATTCTCTGCCGGTATGACCTCCTGCGCCAATGCAGGATCGATATGCTTTGCGATTTTCACAATCTGTGTTTCATCGAACAGCACATCCATTGTTTCTGTTTCATTTCCTTTGGTAATGATGCGGGCCTGCTGAATCAGTTTCATAACTGCACCTCTTTTCTATGTATTTAATGTAGCTTTTATTCAAATTCATATCCCAGTGCGCGTTTGATCACTGCCTTGCGCACAAGAACGCCGTTGCTCATCTGCTTGAAGATGCGGCTGTTTTCCGCCTCCACCAGATCGCTGTCGATTTCCACACCGCGGTTGACCGGTGCCGGATGCATGATGATGGCATGCGGCTGCATCATGGCTGCACGCTGTTTCGTCAGACCGTAGCGCTCCAGATATTCCGCCCTGCTCATCGCCATGGTTTCCTTATGACGCTCATGCTGAATGCGAAGCATCATAACAGCATCCGCCCATTGTACTGCCTCATCCACACGCTTGTAATAGGCATCCTTTGCGACCCATTCATCGGGACCGGAGAAGGCTACCTCTCCCCCCAGCATACCAAGTGCTTCCTTGATGCTGTTTGCAACACGGGAATGTGTAATGTCACCAATGACCGCCACCTTAATTCCCTGAAATGTCTGAAATTCCTGATATATGGTAAGCAGATCCAGCAGACACTGGGTCGGATGATTCCCACAGCCATCACCTGCATTCAGGATTGGAATTCGGATATCTTCCAGCTCTTTGAAGTATTCATTCTGGCTGTGACGGATGACCACGGCATCATAGCCGATGCTTTCAAATGTCTTTACCGTGTCATACAGGCTTTCGCCCTTTTCCACGCTGCTTCCCTGTGCAGTGAAATTTTCCACACAGGCGCCCAGCTGATGCTCAGCGCTGGCAAATGAGAAATGTGTCCGCGTGCTCGGCTCAAAAAAAAGATTAGCAACCAGCGTTTTACGCGGAAATTGCCAATCTGATTGAGAACTGGAAAAAGCAGCAGCATCCTCAAGAATGTGAAAAATCTCTTCACTCGTTAAGTCACAGATTCTCAGTAAACTGTTCTTGTTCATATGCTTTCCTCCTGCCGGTCCTATCAAAAAAGGTCCATTTTGATACACAAAAGGACCCTTTCTATACACTTCAGGTTTGGTGTTCGCCTTCATAACCTCTCTGGATTATCTTAAAGGACCTTTTATCACTCAATATTTTACCATATATCTGACGTATTGCAAGATTTTTTTTACACGGGGTTAATGAGGATCGTCTTTTTACGGTTATAAATTGCGTGATATAAGCGTTTCCATTGAAAATGCGGCAATTTATATCTGATGAGCATCCGTTAACATCATGAAACAGCAGCTTTACCACAGACATTTGTATACCACGATGATCGGTCAGAAAATACATTTATTACTTACTTCCACAAACAAAAAGAATAGAACGCATGACAACTGACTGCACTTTCCTATGACACTCCTCTTAAATGATGCTATACTATTTTTAAATAGGAGGAATTTCGTATGGCTTTCTGGTTGTTTATGCTTATCATGAATCTTCTGATCCCCTTTACTATGATAGGCTTTGGCTTCTTATTTCAAAAACATCCCCCAAAGGAAATCAATGAACTTTTTGGATACCGCACATCCCTGTCCATGAAAAATGAAGACACATGGAAAACAGCACATGTACAATGTGGTAGAGTCTGGTTTGTCTGGGGTTGGATCATTGCTGCTTTTTCTTTTCCTTATATGCTGTTACTGTATGGAAAAAGCGATACAGCATGTGGAATCTATGGAGTCATTCTCTGTTTCCTGCAATGTGGCATCCTTCTTTTAACACTGTTTTTTGTAGAACGCAGCCTGCACAGAATCTTTCATAAGAACGGCACTCGTAAACTTAAAAAATAGTACCAAGCATACAGAATGCTATGAGCAAAGCACACACTATATAGAAGTAGCTGTCCTTCTAAGAAACCTAGGTGCAAAAAGCTTATTTCCAGCAATCATACGTTCAATCAAAGTCCGACATAAAAGAATCCTTTTTTGTTTTCCATTACTCAGGAAGGTAAATGCAGATACCTTTATCCATAGAGTAAAAAGAAAGACTTTCCATTTAATGATCGTGTAATATTTAATCAGGTATGAATAACTGCAAAACAAACAGCCCGGGTAGCAATCAGGGCTGTTTTTCATAGTATGTATGATCCGGTAGCTCCATCACTTTTTGAAGCAGGTGTTCATTTACCGTCATAAACTGCTGTAAACGATGCTGCAGTGTTTCTTCCTTCAGCAGCAGCTGATGTAAGATTTCCTGCCGCAAAATCTCATCCTGAAAATCAAACAGAATCTGACTGGCACCACGCACTCCTTTTAATCCAGCTTCATCACACAGCTGCAAACGGGACACGGATGCCAGAAACACAAGCTGTGCATCCAGACAGTGCTGCATACTTTCACTCACTTTCTGCAATACCAGCTTTGCAGCTTTACTTCGTATATACGGGTTTCTTTGCAATACGTTCAGTTCCTCCACCTTTTTTAAGGTGTTTTTCAGCTCCAGAAGATAAAGATACAGCAATTGTGCCTGGCGCTTAGCCGTTTCCATGCTGCAGCATCCTTTTGAGTATATTCTCCACAATTGTTGCGTTGCGGTAAATAAGCAGATATTTCTTTTTCAATACATTTCCGCCCTGTGTAAACTTAAGAGTGACGCTTGGAATCTCTTCAATATCAATTCTCATATGAAGCTTCGTCTGCTCTCTTGAAAGCTCTCTTCCATCCAAAAGGATGCTGTCCTTTTGAATATTGATATGAAAATTGCGGTCACGTTCCTCCCATAGGCGAAACTGCTCGACAATCTCCGGATACAAACAGACAGGACACTTTAATACGGTATACTGTGAAAAACGTTCCTTCATAATACGCTGCAGCTTTTCCTGTTGTTTTCTTGCGACCTCCTGCTGCTTTGCAAGCTTTCGCTCAACAATTCCCCGTACAGCTTCGGGATTGGGCCTGCGCTTCAAAGAGGCCTGATGAATTCGCATTAGATCATGAGCATCCGTCAACGCATTGTGTTCAACAGCTCCCTCTATATCATAAGCTGTTTTCAGATCATCCAGCGACAGCGTAGGAGATACAATCACATTCTGGAAAATCACAGTAGCAGAAATCTGTTTCTGCAGGTCAATGATATCCCGAAACAGCGTGGAATCCACATGGTGCCGCTCACATTCCTGCAGCAGTGTCCGGCGATCATCGGGACCAAAGCTGTATACCTCGCAGCCATCCTGCACATAGGGCTGCAGCCACTGCATGAAGTTCTTCAAAACAACGGGAAAGCTCTCAGCCTCCCGGATATCCCGATCCTTTAAATGTGTCATTTTACGTACAACAGATGTGAGCCTTTTAAAATTTTTTGGACAGACGAGAGAATAAAAGGGTTCCTCATGCTCCTCCCTTTTCAAAACAGCTCCAAGAGAAACAACCATCTGACAATGGCGTCCATTGATTCTTACGGCATCAAATTCCGCATCAATATATATATGAACCATAATTTCAATACCTCATTCGTTTTTCGTATGAACAGTGTTTGTAAAAAGCTATGCAATCTGGAAAATATAAAATTTCAGATAAGATGTTTCCGGTACATTCCAGAGGATCGGATGGTCACAGCTCTGCTGTCTTGCCTCAATCTGACGAAGAGATACACCTGCTGCCTCCGCCGCCTCATGCAGCATGCTTTTGAACAGCCCCTCATTCATGAAATGCGAACAGGAGCAGGTTGCCAGATATCCGCCTCTGGGTAACAGCTTCATTGCTGCTGCATTAATTTCGCGATAGCCCTTTACCGCATGGGAAATCGTTTCTCTGGATTTTGTAAAGGCCGGTGGATCAAGAATGATCATATCATATACACGTGGCCGTTTTTTCAAATCCTTTAAAAGATCAAATACATCCGCTGTTTCAAAGCTCATCCGCTCCTGTAATCCGTTTATATCCGCATGGTGCTGCGCCATATCAATCGCTGTCTGAGAAATATCCACGGCATGTACATGCGCAGCACCTCCCTTGGCAGCATTCAAAGCAAAGCTGCCGGTATGCGTAAAGCAGTCAAGAACATGCTTCCCCCTTGCAATTCGGGCAATGGTTGCACGATTGTATTTCTGATCGAGAAAAAATCCGGTTTTCTGACCATTTTCGACATCCACATCATAGAAAATACCATTCTCAACAATTCTGGTAAGACAGCTTTCCGGATGCTTCGGCAAAACGGAATGCTCATACCAGCCCTTTGTTTCCTCAAGGCCCTCCAGCTTACGGATTGCCACATCGTTACGCTCATAGATTCCATTAATAACCACATGGTATTCATCCTTTAAAAGCCTTATAAGCATGGGAAACAGCAAATCCTTTCGCTGCTCCATACCATAGGAGAGTGTCTGCACAACAAGCAGATCATGAAAACGATCTACTGTAAGTCCGGGTAAAAAATCAGCCTCTCCAAAAATCAGGCGACAGGCATCAAAATCCTCTCCCATAACTGTTGCACGGTAGCTGATTGCATGCTGCAAACGGCGGTAAAAGAAATCCTCATCGAAGCGGTCATTGGCATTACGGGATAGCAGGCGGACGCGGATGCGGGAATTTCCGTTATACAGCCCGCTTCCCTGATAGCTTCCTTTTTCAGAAAATACATCGACAATATCTCCATTTTGTATATCCGCTTCAAGAGCCAGCACCTCTCCCTCATATACCCAGGGATGACCACTCTGCAGCTTCTTAGTTCCTTTTTTTGTTATCGTAACCTGTTTCCATTCACGTGTAGTTTTCATTTTCTTCTTCCATTTCCTATGATGTAAGGCGGCAGCACATAGCAATCATACGCTTATTCGCTAATTCATATGGACATATTATAGCAAACGCATGCTGAATACGCAAACAGAGAAGAATGTACCTATTGATATATGGTGCTATATATTTTCAAAACGTGCTCTTAATAGAAGGAAGTTCATTTTCATCAACAAAGCAAAACAGTTTCCCATCCTACAGGGCGGTTATCCAAAAGGTGATATTCACTACCTTATCTATCCTACATCCTTCCGCAGGAACATAGTGGCTTGTCTATCGACTGCTTCACTGAGTATGCTTGAGATGCCTTCAGACACAGAAGCTCTGCCCCGCCTATTGAGCTGATCATACAATGGCGGATAACAAAAAAGCAGTAGCTGCCTGTTATAAATTTTGTTTTAAAATCAGGAACGGTATCGTAAGCCTTTTATCATGTATAAGATTTTTTTATTCCAGTAGACTAAAGGAAGTTCCTGTAATCACGGATGCAAAAAAGCCATGTACCTTACAACACATGACCGATTTCATGTTATCACCTGTAGAAAATTATACTACTCACGTTGCAGCGTCACGACCATTACCTGGGGCCGGTTGTTGATTCGCTGCGGTGCCCGACTGTTTCCGAGTCCTCGTGATACGACCATGGTACAACCATTCAGCTCATAAGCTCCATCCGTGTAGGAAGGAAAAATCCCCTGATCCGGCGCATACAGCGCTCCCAGCTTGGGTACTACGATCTGACCGCCATGTGCATGTCCGCAGAATGCCAGAGATACGCCCTCCTTTGCATAATCCGCAAAATGCTCCGGACGATGAGAGAGCAGGATAGAAAAGGATGTATCTACGGTCTGCATGAGGTTATGCAGATTCATTAAATACCGATCCGATGCATAGGGATAGAATTTTTTATCCTTCAGTCCCAGTATGGATATGCTTTCCTCCTTGCGCGACAGCTCCAGCTTGCTGTTCTCCAATACCTGCACCCCGTAATCCAGCAGCATCTGCTTCAAATGCGGATATACAGGGGAAACCGCTTCATGATTTCCCGGCACATAATACACCGGTGCCACAGTAACCGCCTGTTTTATCAGCTGTACAACCGGCTGCATCGTATTCTTTGCAGTTCTGCGCCGATCGATCAAATCTCCTGTGATAACAATGATGTCCGGTGCACTCATACGGATTTTGCGAAGCAGATGCTTTTGATGATAGCCAAAGCGCGTTGTATGCAGATCGGACAGCTGTACAATTCGGAATCCTGCAAAAGAGGCAGGAAGCTTCGCACTGCGCACCCGCAGATGACATACTTCCAGACAGCGGTTCTCATGATATGAGAGTGCGAGTGCTGCGGCAGTGAATGCAGCCCCGGCCACCGTATAAGTTTTTTTCTTCATATGATTTCCTCCTTGCCCGATTTGCGATATAATACCTGTGGTGATACATATGAAACAGCATATTGCATTCATCGGCTCCAGTGTGGCCGATGTCATCATTAGAATTCCTCATCTTCCTGTACGACAGGAGGATATCAATATTGAGTCACAGACGCTCTCCCTTGGCGGCTGTGCCTTTAATGCCGCATGGATGTGCCGTTTACTGGGGAGTGACCCGCTATTCTTTTCTCCGGTAGGTACCGGAATTTACGGTGACTTTGTCCGCCGCCAGCTACAGGAACACAGGATTGACATTCTGCTGGAAAGCAAGGAAGAAAACGGCTGCTGTTACTGTCTGGTGGAGTCAGATGGTGAGCGCACCTTCCTCAGTCATCATGGTGCGGAATACCGATTTCAGAAGGAATGGTTCTCCCTGCTGGATTCCTATGGTATTGATACCGTCTATGTGTGCGGTCTGGAGCTGGAAGAGAAAACAGGCATATACATTCTCGATTATCTGCAAAAGCATCCGCAGCATACCATCTATTTTGCTCCTGGACCACGGCTGTCCGCGCTTGCGCAAGGCTGTATCGAGACGCTGTTCAGCCTGCACTGCATATTGCATTTAAATGAAGAGGAAGCCTGCAGCTTTACCGGCTGTCCGACTGCTCAACAGGCCGCAGAAAGTCTCTATGAACGTACACACAACATCGTAATCATCACCCTTGGCTCACAGGGATGTCTGTATCTTCAGGAAGGAAACTGTACACACATTCCTACAGAAGCGGTTCAGATTCAGGATACAATCGGTGCTGGGGATGCCCATATCGGCAGCATCATCGCATTGCGTGAGCAGGGCTATAGCTGGCAGGATACGCTTCGCATTGCCAATCGCATCTGCGGATATATCGTTTCCATACCGGGCGCCCTTCTGCATGAAGATGAGCTGACAGCCCTGTCCCTATTCTGAAACACTGCTCAGCTTGCCACTGATAGAATCCATCATAAAGCCGTAAATACGCACATCCTTTGGTATCAGAGGATGTTTTTTTAACAGCTCCACACTCTTTGCCACACTCACACAGCCATCATCAAAGCCCTCCAGCCAGCGGTCAAAATCAATTCCGCAGTATCGCAGGGATTCAATGGCACTGTTTGAAATACCGCGCTTACGCATATCCTCCAGCAGGTTTTCGGCATCCATATGCTGTACACCGCAGTCTGTGTGACCGATAACCAGAATTTCCTCCACACCCAGTTCATAAATGGCAATCAATAGACTTCGTACAACACTGCCAAAGGGATGTGTGATAACTCCTCCTGCGTTCTTTATAATTTTTGCATCGCCGTTTTTTATACCAAGTGCTGCCGGCAGCAGCTCAATCAGCCGCGTATCCATGCAGGTAACGATAGCCAGACGCCGATCCGGATATTTGCTTGTTTGATACGGCTCATAGCCCTTGTTCTTAACAAATTCCTCATTGTATCTCAGAAGATCTTCAATCATTGACCTTCCTCCTTTCACATGTGTGAGCATTATACCATGAAATCATCAAGGAATTGTGTGAGACTGTGCTTTCTGAAAAAGTAAACCAGCCAGGAAAACAGGCCCAGCACCGCCATGATAAAACAGAAGGCAAAGGTGTAATCCTCCTGCTTTTGCTTCACCGTTTCCAGATGCAGCGTCAGCACATAGCTACTATTATAGTTGTATGGTGTTATCGCAAAGGTCACATCCTCCTTCAAGCGGTAATCCTTTTCCTTTTCATCCAGATGCAGACGATATGTGCCTATTGGCAGCTTCTGCAGTTCAATACTGTCCCTGTCACTGGTGATATTCCGAAGCTTCTTCCCCTGCTCATCCAGCAGCTGCATGGAAACATGGGAAATTCTTTCATCATTCTCCTGGCGGATACGAAGCTTTACCGTCCCAAGCATTCGTTCATTTACAACTTTCCAGCTTTGCTTCTTCTCCTGTGTTCCATCATATACAAAGCTGATGCGCTGTTTTGTTTTCTGATAGCCATAATCTGTCTGCGTCTGAATGAGCTGATATTCTCCGTAATCAAGATCATGTAAAACGATTCTGCCTGTTTTATCACTGGTCAGCTCCTGCAGAGGCTCCCCATAGCTGAACAGCTGAAAGGCGGCTCCCTCAAGGGGTTTTCCGGTATCATCCTGTACCTGAACCACTCCCTGCACCACTTCTTCCTTAGCCTGCACAGGGGTCAGAAATACTGATATACAAACTCCACACAGGGCACATGCTTTGATCATTGCTATCACCTCAATCTATCCTATGTGAGGTGTTCATGTTTTAAGCCTGATTTTCATCGACAAAAAAAGACTGCAGAGCACTCTCCACAGTCTATTCAAGCTATACACATTTACTCATAATGCGGTGTTGAATCCTGATTCAGCATTGCACGAAGCAGTGCAACGACTTCCTGATTCGTTTTTTCTCTGGCCTCAACAATTTCCAAAATCGTTTTCGTTCGGATTGCAGTCAGCTCCTCATTCAGATCATGCGGTATTTTCTCGATCGCCGAAAATGCCTCCTGCAGATATTCCTTCTGCTGTAAAATTGTATCAATCCTTGTCAGGATATCGTTCTTATTATTTGTCTCCAAAGTCTTTTCCTCCATATTTTCCGGCGGCGTAAGAAGACAGATGCGAGATGCTGTCACATAGTACGCCCTGCCTTTTTTCACCAGACCTCTTGCACGGCGCTCATAGGTATTTTGCAGATGAACACCCTGCTCATCGATGACCTCAATATGCTTCATTTTCTCATCCTCGCTGTACCTTCGTCTTTTTATGATGGGTGTCTCCCCCTGTACATCTTAACCATACCCCGTATACTTTGATAATGCAAGCTTTTTCCTTGTTTTTTTAGCCAACCAGCATTACGGTATAAAACTACCAGTATAACTGGTAGTTTTCTCTGAGCCTATAAGGCTCCTTTCCCTGCTACACCTAAAGGTGCGGTGAGAAAGACTTGACGGTCGCACTCTGCTACTTGTACCCCTTAAAGGGGTCCTCTATTTTATTTTTTCACCTGTGAATGGGTCTACAAATTCCTTCATGCTCATTTGATCA
>SKEY01003771.1_pt1 | contig 13100 bp, 9 predicted proteins | sample 4843871 | NCBI WGS metagenome assembly SKEY01 (sample SAMN11008797, study PRJNA524170) | human gut metagenome | biome: Human fecal sample; material: Feces; isolation source: fecal sample from pouch patient p36 | host: Homo sapiens | place: Israel: Tel-Aviv | collected 2016-12-04 | reverse complement strand
TATCATTGTGTTTTTTAATTGTCAATTATGTATTTTATACAATAATCACCTGCAGATTTATATAAAATATACAATACCATTTTCGAAAATCATATGCTATTATAGTAGAAAACCACTCTCCTTCTTTGCAATTAGTGTTAGTACTTACATTTTGGATTGGTTTCTGAAATTTTTAAGGAGCATTCAGTTATGAATATATATGATATTTCTCAAAAGGCAGGGGTATCCATTGCCACTGTTTCGCGGGTTTTAAACGGCAGTGAAAAAGTCAGCGAAAAAACCCGAAAAAAAGTGCTTGCTGTCATGGAAGAAAACAGCTACACACCAAATGCCTTTGCCAGAAGTCTCGGACTGAATTCCATGCACACTGTTGGGATTCTCTGTTCCGACTCCTCGGACGTTTACCAGGCACAGGCAATTTATTATCTGGAGCGGGAGCTTCGCAAGAATTCCTATGCATCCATGCTCTGCTGCACAGGGTATGAGCTTTTGGAGAAACAGAGCTATTTGAACCTGCTTTTGTCCCGTAATGTAGACGCTGTCCTTCTGATCGGTTCTCACTTTATCGAGAACTCTCCGGAGGAAAACCGCTATATTCTGGAGGCCGCTTCCAAAATCCCTGTTTTTATCTTAAACGGAGAATTAAAAGGAGACAATATATACTCCATTCTCTGCGATGACTATATGGCATTGAAAGATATGACAGACCTGGTCTTCGCCAGAGGATCTGAATCCCCGATTTATTTATACCGAACGCTCAATTACAGCGGACAGAAAAAAATCCAGGGATTTCTGGATTCGTGTGCGGAACATGGACTGGACATATCTCAGAAAAATGCGTTTTCCGCACCGGGAGACTTGCACAAAGCATGTTCTATCTTAGAACAACTCGATGCAGACGGCATTTCTTTTGACTGTGTCCTTGCTGCAGATGACGAACTCGCCACAGGCGCTGTAAAATACGCACTGAAAAAGCACCTTCGAGTTCCCGAGGATTTTCAGGTGACCGGATACAACAATTCCGTACTCGCCGCTTGCAGTACACCAGAGATCACAACCATCGACAACCGGGTAGAATATATGTGCGTCACTGCCGTGTCACAGATGATGCAGGTATTTCAGAAAGAAATTCCGCCTTCCAGAACAATGTTTTCCGGAAATATTGTAAAAAAGCAGACAACAAAATGATGGCAGGAGCGTAAGGCTTCTGCCATCATTTTAAAAGCTATTTTATTTTTGCACCTTCTACAACCAATTCTTCTTTGTACTCTTCTCCATAAGTAGCTACCAGTGTCTCATCATAATCTTTATGGAAGAACTGCTCTTCTTTCAGAGATTGAATTTCCTCATTGATCCAGTTTAACAACGTTTCATTTCCTTTCGCACCATCAATATCAGACTTGTCGTCTTGATCATTAATAAAAAATAATTGCACAAGAAGTGGTGTATTTCTGCTGAGTTCTATGTACATCACTGCTATTTGCCTAAAAAAAGAATTCGCTCATTTTGTAGGATAAAAGAAATGCCGACTCATAACCCGATTAACCCCCGTTATAAATCGACACCCCAATCATAATTTACCTATCCAGTTCTCTTTGATTCTTTCGCAATGTTTTTTTGCGACTTGTCACCATACACTGCCTACTCTTTTTCACAAACAAGACTTACATCGGCGTTCCCACCTCGATCAGATTACCGTCCAAATCATAAAACCGAACCACCTTCTGCCCCCAGCTATGTGTCGTAAGACGATTGACATACTGGATAGAAGGATACAAATTTTCTAATTTTTGAACAAATTTTTCTATCTCACGTTCTTCAAAATACAGTTCGCAGGAATTGCTCTCTGGAATAATTTCTTTTTCAAGGAACTTCTTCCAGATTTTTTCTTCCTGCAGTACCAGACCTTCTGTTAAAATCATATTCCCATCATTATCAAGCACCACATTAAGGCCAAACAAGTCATGATAAAACTGCTTTGATTTTTCAATATCTTTCACAACGATCAATATATTTTTTAATTTCATTCTGTTTTTTCTCCTTCCATATCCGTTCCTATTGTATTTATAATTGGATTATACATAACTCTATATTTTTTGTATATCTTTATTTTCAAAACAAAAAAGACGCCTCCACCGGGAAACGCCTTTTTGTTCTTTATTCTGCCACTGCTTTGTGATGTTTATCTTTATAAATGACCAGATACATCCCAAGATGGTCACGGAATGTAAGGATGCGAAGCATAGAAAGGATGTCAATGCACAACTTTTTGAATCCTTCAAATACGTTTGCTACACTCTCATCTTCCACTTCCCAGAAGATTACCTGTTCCGTATGCAAAACGGGTAATTGGTGCAATTTTACAATTCGGTTTCATAGTTTAACTTTTCTCCTTTAATATACTTCTTCTAAGTCAAACTCAAAATAACGTACCGCATTATTATATGAAATATCTTTTATAATTATCCCCAACATTCGCTCATCATCCGGGTATTCTCCATTCTCTACCCAGTCCCCAATTAATTCACAAAGAATTCTTCTAAAATACTCATGTCTGGAATAAGACAAAAAACTTCTGGAATCTGTCAGCATTCCAAGGAAATTTCCAAGAAGTCCCAGGTTTGCCAGAGATGTCATCTGTTTGATCATTCCAGTCTTGTGGTCGTTGAACCACCATGCAGATCCCTGCTGAATCTTTCCTGCCACACCCGCATCCTGAAAACATCCAAGAATCGTTCCGATGGCTTCATCGTCATTTGGATTCAGACTGTAGATAATCGTCTTTGGAAGGCTGTTTTTCTCGTTCAATGCATTGAGAAAATCTGCCATCTGTGCGGACGGTGCATAGTTATTGATACAGTCATATCCGGTATCCGGTCCAAGCTGTGCATAACGGGCTGCATTGTTGTCTCTCTTACATCCATAATGAAGCTGCATTGCCCAGTTTCTCTTTGTATACTCCTCTGCTGCAAATGCCATAAATGCTGTTTTAAATTTCAGTTCTTCTTCTTTTGTCAGCATTTCACCCTGTTTGCGTTTTGCAAAGATCTTTTCCAGATTTTCTTCTGTTTCCGGCACATACATCACATATTCCAACGCATGATCGCTGGCACGACATCCCATTTCTTCAAATGCATCCATTCTCTTCTTTAATGCCATTTTTAGATCTGCAAATGTTTCGATCTGACATCCTGCAGCCTGTCCCAGTTTTTTCAGATATTCTGCATAATCCGGCTTTTCGATATTCATTGCTTTGTCCGGTCTCCATGCAGGAAGTACCTGTACCTCAAAGCTATCGTCTGCCGCCAGTTCTTTATGCCAGTAGAGGCTGTCTGCAGGATCGTCTGTTGTACAGATTAAAGTAACACCAGAACGGCGGATCAGATTCCGTACGCTCATGGATGGCTCCTGTAATTTCTGATTGCAGAGATTCCACACCTCTTCTGCAGTTTCTCCATTTAATACGCCATGATAACCAAAATATCGCTTTAATTCCAAATGACTCCAGTGGAACAACGGGTTTCCCACAGCTTTTTCCAGCGTTTCCGCCCATTTTTGAAATTTTTCCCGTGCAGGCGCATCACCTGTGATATAGTACTCATCCACACCGTTTGAACGCATCTGTCTCCATTTGTAATGATCTCCGCCCAGCCATACCTGGGTAATATTTTCAAAACAGACATCTTTTGCAATCTCTTCCGGATTGATATGGCAATGGTAATCCAGAATCGGCATTGTTTCTGCAAAATCATGATACAACTTCTGTGCTGTAGGAGTGCTCAGCAGAAATTCTTCATCCATAAATGGTTTCATCTCTTATTCCTCCTGTTGATTTGTTATTTTCCTCGTTTTTTGTAAGCCCTTACATTTGTAAATTATATTTCTTCGTTAATAAAAAGTCAATTACTCTTTTATTAGCGTTTTGCATAATATTTTTCTTGATTTTTTGTACATTTTTCCGTTGACTTATAATCAAAAAGGTTGTATTTTAATTGTAAATACTTACATTTTGTTTTCTTTCTATATTTTCATTATGGAGGTTTTTATGGATTCAACACACACTTTTATTCAGATTCATCCAAAAGACAATACAGCAGTTGCACTCACTTCTTTAAAGAAGGACAGCGTATTAAATCTGGATGGACGCATGTATACTTTATTAGAAGACATTCCCCAGGGACACAAATTTGCACTGGAAAAAATCAGCGCCGGAAGTGCCGTGATCAAATACGGCTCCCCGATTGGTTATGCAACAGAAGATATTCCGGCCGGTTCCCGGATCCACACTCATAATATGAAAACAGGACTGGGAGATCTTCTGGAGTATTCTTATCAGAAAGAATTCACTTCTTTAGAACCACAGGAAGAACGGTTCTTTGAAGGATACAGAAGGACGGACGGAAAAGCCGGTGTCCGCAATGAAATCTGGATCATCCCGACAGTTGGCTGTGTCAACAGTATCGCAACCTCTGTTGCTGCCAGGGCAAAAGAATTTCAGCCGGACAGCGTAGATGCGATCGTCGCATTCCCGCATCCTTACGGATGTTCTCAAATGGGAGATGATCAGGAGCACACTCGCCAGATCCTTGCAGATCTGATTCGACATCCAAATGCAGCCGGCGTTCTGGTCCTTGGTCTCGGATGCGAAAACAGCAATATTGAGGAATTAAAAAAATATATCGGAGCCGTAGATGAAGATCGTGTCAAATTCCTGGTTGCTCAGGAAGTGGAGGATGAAATAGAGGCATCTCTTGCCTGCATCAGACAGCTCTGTGATTATGCCTCTACCTTCCAGAGAGAAAAAATTTCCTGCAAAGAGCTTGTCATCGGAATGAAATGCGGAGGTTCTGATGGATTATCCGGAATCACTGCAAATCCGACAGTTGGTGCTTTTTCCGATCTGCTCATCGCCCGCGGCGGTACTACGATTCTCACAGAAGTGCCGGAAATGTTCGGGGCAGAGACTCTGCTGATGAACCGCTGCAGGGATGAAGCTGTTTTTGATAAAACAGTAGACCTGATCAATTCTTTTAAAAACTACTTTAAAAGCCACAATCAGACCATCTACGAGAACCCTTCTCCGGGAAATAAAAAGGGAGGTATCTCCACACTGGAAGATAAGTCTCTTGGATGTACCCAGAAATCCGGTTCTGCCCCGGTCGCTGATGTGCTCTCCTATGGACAGCCTGTGCAGACAAAAGGACTCAATCTTTTGAGCGCTCCCGGAAATGACCTGGTAGCCTCTACTGCACTTGCAGCTTCCGGTGCACAAATTGTACTGTTTACAACGGGACGCGGAACTCCTTTTGCCTCTCCGGTTCCGACTGTAAAAATATCCAGTAATACAAAACTCTATGAGAATAAGAAAAACTGGATCGACTTCAATTGCGGTGCGCTGGTAGACGGCGGCTCTATCCCGGAGATGGGAGAATCTCTTTTTGACTATGTTCTGGAGGTTGCTTCCGGACGTCCGGTCAAAGCCGAGGAAGCAGGATTCCACGATATGGCGATTTTCAAACAGGGTGTGACTCTGTAACAATAGATGAATATGATTTTCAGAAAGGATAATTTTTGCTATGAAACAGTTAAATTACCAGACCTTACAGGATTTAAATTATGATGGATATTTATTAAACGAAGCTCCGGAACGCGTTTTACAGTTCGGAGAAGGAAACTTTATGCGCGCATTTGTCGATTTCTTTATCGATAAAATGAATGAAACTGCAAATTTTAATTCCAAGGTTGTACTGGTACAGCCAATTCCAAAATTCACAACTCCGGATGTGGGAGATTTTATCAATGAACAGGAAGGTCTCTACACACTGTATTTACGTGGTTCCGAAAACGGACAGGAAGTCTCTTCCAAACGGGTAATCTCCTGTATCAGCCGCTGCTTAAATGCATACAGCGACTATGAGGCAGTTATGGAATGTGCAAAAAATCCCGAACTGCGTTTCATCACCTGCAATACAACAGAAGCCGGAATCGTATATGATCCGTCCTGTCAGTTCACTGATACTCCGGCAAACAGTTTTCCGGCAAAGCTGACACAGTTTCTGCATAAACGTTTTGAAGCATTTCAGGGAGATGTCAAAAAAGGATTTATCATCCTCTCCTGCGAACTGATCGACAACAACGGAAAAGAACTGGAAAAATGCGTCTTAAAACACGCTGCCGACTGGAATCTGGGCGAAGCTTTCACTGAATGGATCAAAGAGGCAAACCTCTTCTGCTCTACTTTGGTAGACCGGATTGTAACCGGTTATCCACGCTCTGATGCAGACGCTTTAAATCAGGAAAACGGCTATATTGACAAAGTGTTAAACACCGGTGAAATCTTTGGATTCTGGGTAATCGAAGGACCTCAGTCGATCAAAGAGGAATTCCCTTGTGATACGGCAAATCTTCCGATCCTGATCACAGATGACCACAAACCATACAAACAGCGGAAAGTCCGCATCTTAAACGGTGCTCACACTTCCATGGTACTCGGTGCTTACCTTGCCGGACAGGACATTGTCAGAGACTGTATGAAGGATGATGTCATCCGTGGTTACATGAATCAGGCAATCTATAAAGAGATCATTCCGACACTGACTCTGCCGGAAGAAGAACTGATGAGCTTTGCTGCGTCCGTGACGGATCGCTTCCAAAATCCGTTTATCGATCATGCACTGCTCTCCATTTCTCTGAATTCGACTGCAAAATGGAAAGCCCGTGTGCTTCCTTCTCTGGAAGGATACCTGGAAAAAACAGGGCAGGTTCCTCCTTGCCTGAGTGCCTCCCTCGCTTTTTACCTGGCATTTTATAAAGGCATTGGATTTGTGGACGCAACTTTTACCGGGGATCGAAATGTCAAAAACCAGTATCCGATTTCTGACGATCCGAAAGTTCTGGAATTCTATGACGCACACAAAGACGATTCTGCCGCTGACTATGTTCACGCCGTCTTAAGCGAAACGTCCTTCTGGGGAAAAGATCTGACAACACTTGCCGGACTCGAAGAAACTGTTGTAAAGGACTTTACTTTTATTCAGGAAAAAGGATGTTATGAATTGATGAAACAGATTGTGAATGCTGCAGAATAATCAAATGTATGGGAAAACAAAAACCTCACCATTTCTTTGGCGAGGTTTTTTGTATTTCTCTAATTTTCATCCAGCTTCAATACGCTCATAAAGGCTTTCTGTGGAATCTCTACGTTTCCGACCTGGCGCATCCTCTTCTTTCCTTCTTTCTGTTTTTCCAACAGCTTTTTCTTACGGGAAATATCACCGCCATAGCACTTGGCAAGCACGTCTTTTCGCATTGCTCTGACGGTCTCTCTTGCGATGATCTTGCTTCCCACTGCTGCCTGGATCGGGATCTCAAAAAGCTGTCTTGGAATCTCTTCTTTGAGCTTCTCGCACATCTTTCTTCCACGCTCATATGCTGTTGCACTGTGTACAATAAAGGAAAGTGCATCCACTTCTTCTTTATTGATCAGAATATCCAGTTTTACCAGCTCTGACTGCTCGTATCCCAGCATTTCATAATCGAAAGATGCATATCCTCTGGAACGGGATTTCAACGCATCAAAGAAATCGTAAATAATCTCATTCAATGGCAGATGATAATGAATCACTGCACGCTTTTCTTCGATATACTCCATTCCCTGATATACCCCCCTGCGCTCCTGACACAGATCCATGATCGCACCGATAAACTCGGAAGTCACCATAATCTCTGCTTTCACCATCGGCTCTTCCATATATTCGATCTCTGCAGGATCCGGCATATTGGTTGGATTGGTCAGGTCGATCACTTCTCCGTTTGTCTTATGGATTTTATAGATAACACTTGGCGCAGTTGTCACAAGATCCAGATTATACTCTCTCTCCAGACGCTCCTGCACGATCTCCAGATGCAAAAGCCCAAGGAATCCACAGCGGAATCCAAACCCAAGAGCCACCGATGTCTCCGCTTCAAACTGCAGCGCCGCATCATTGAGCTGCAATTTTTCCAACGCATCTCTCAAATCCGGATATTTTGCTCCATCTGCCGGATACAATCCACAATACACCATTGGATTTACCTTTTTATACCCCGGAAGAGGTTCTGCACACGGCCGCGCCGCATCTGTGATCGTATCACCGACACGGGTGTCCTTTACATTTTTCAGACTGGCTGTGATATATCCAACCATTCCCGCGCTCAGCTCATCACACGGAATAAACTGTCCGGCTCCAAAATATCCAACCTCGACAACATCCGCCTGTGCTCCTGTTGCCATCATCCGGATCGTTGTTCCTTTTTTCACACTTCCCTCTTTGATCCGGCAGAATACGATGACACCTTTGTAAGCATCATAAACCGAATCGAAGATCAATGCTTTTAACGGCTCTTTCGGATCTCCTTCCGGTGCCGGAATCTTCTTCACGATCTGCTCCAGCACTTCTTCAATGTTGAGTCCGGTCTTTGCCGAGATCAACGGAGCATCATCCGCCTCGATTCCAATCACATCTTCAATCTCTTCTTTTACGCGATCCGGCTCTGCACTTGGCAGATCGATCTTGTTGATAACCGGAAACACATCCAGATCGTGATCCAGCGCAAGATACACATTCGCCAATGTCTGCGCTTCTACTCCCTGTGCTGCATCTACAACCAGGATTGCTCCGTCACAGGCTGCAAGACTTCTGGACACTTCATAGTTAAAATCCACATGTCCCGGTGTATCGATCAGGTTGAAGATATACTCTTCCCCGTCGTTTGCTTTGTATACGGTACGCACAGTCTGGGCTTTGATTGTGATTCCGCGCTCCCTCTCCAGTTCCATATTGTCCAGCACCTGCGACTGCATCTCACGACTTGTCAAAAGTCCGGTCTTTTCGATGATCCGGTCTGCAAGCGTAGATTTTCCATGGTCGATATGTGCAATGATGCAAAAATTTCGTATTTTATTCTGATCAATTGATGACACGTTCATTCCTCCAGTAACTCTGTCTTTTTCTATTTTCTTCTATGCTGAATGTTCTTCTGTTTTATGCAAAAATATACTATCATGCCTTTCCTGTTTTGACAAGAACATCTGTCATTTACGATGAGTATTTTACCAAAAACAACTCCACTGCCAGTGTATCTGTCAGCCTTCCTGTCTTCACACGCTCCTCCAGATCCGCACTCTCTTCCAACACGGCACGCAATTCTTCGCTCTTAAAATACCGGGTCTGCTCCATATATTTTCCCGCAGCAAACGGATGCAGCCCTGCTTTTGCTGCAATTTCTTTTTTCCCGTATCCTTTTTTCTGCAGTGACTGTACATGGAATAAAATCCGGTACTGCCTGACCAGCAAAAATAAAATTCTCATAGGAGGCTCTTTTAATGCCAGCAGTTCGTAATACAGATCCAGCGCTTTTCTCTGCTTTTTCTCTGCCACTGCATTGACCATCTCAAAAATATGATTTCCGATCTGGTTGATACAGACTGCATCGATGTCCTCCGGTGTGATCACGTCCCGATGCAGTGTATAGCAGAACAGTTTTTCCAGTTCGCCCTGGATATTCTGCATATCGGTTCCGACTTTTCCCAGAAAATATCCGACCGAAGCATCCGATATCTGTTTTCCCTCCCGCCTGACATTGCCAAGGATCCAACGCTTCAATGTAGATTCATCCTGAAACGGAAGTTCCACAATATGACCTTTTGCTTTCACCGCCTTATACAACTTGCTGCGCTTGTCCACTTCTTCTTCCACAAAAATAAAATAAGTAGTCTCCGGCATGGTCTTGATATACTCTGCCAGATCTGCACCCGAACTTTTAAACAGTCCGGTATTTTCAAATACGATCAACCTGCGTTCTGCAAAAAAAGGTAGCGTCTCTGCCAGATCAATGACTTCCCGGATCTCCACGCCTTTCCCTTCATAATAGGCGTAATTCATAGTATCTCCTTGCGGAAGCATGGCCTTGACAAAACGTTCCTTATATTGTTTCTTCAGATAGTTTTCCTCTCCATAAAGGAGATAAATCTGACTAAATTGTCCTGTTTTTAAATCTTCATTCAAACTTTTCATAATTTCTATTATATCGGAAACTTTTACTTTTTGCAAAATGTTTCTATCACAGCTTTTTCCCCTTTTATCTTTAAGGTGACTGCCCCGTACTCCTGCGTCCCATACAATTCGCATCCTTTTTCACTGAGTCTCTCTACAGTCTCCTTTGCCGGATGTCCGTACCGGTTGCCGATTCCCGATGAAATCCATGCATATTTCGGTGTCAGCTGCTGTAAAAATTCCGGCAGTGTCGAATTCTTAGAGCCGTGATGCGCGGCTTTCAGAATATCACACTTTGTTTTTCCATGTGCTCTCATCCACTCTGTGAGCTGCACTTCTCCCTCTCCTTCCACATCTCCGGTTAACAGCATCTCCAGATTTTTCCATTCCATCCACAACACCATAGACGCTGCATTTCCAGTCTCACCCTGATATTCCTGTGAAGGCGCCATACAAGTCAGACTCATCTCTCCCAGGCTCATCTGCTGACCTGCCTCCATTCCAAATACTTTCGTGCCATTTTCCTTTGCCGTTTTTCCCAGCTTTTTCAACGCATCATCATGAAGCCTTACCGGCGGCAGCACCAGATTTTTGATTCGTACTCCAAGGGTCTGATTCTGAAGGATTTCCTCGATTCCACTCATATGATCTGCATCGCCATGAGAAATAAAAACATAATCCAGCTCTTTTACTCCCTGAGATTCCAGAAACGGAACAATTCGATACTCCCCGACTTTAGAGATATCGCTGCTGCCTCCATCTACAAAACAGGTTCTCCCATTGGGTGTTCTCAGAAAAATTCCATCGCCCTGTCCCACATCCAGCATCGTCGCCTGAAACACCCCGTGGTGTTTCATCTGACCGCTTGCTGCCAGACAGATTCCGGCCGCTGCCAGCATTCCCCACGCAAAACAGGTTTTTCCTGTTTTCTCTTTTCGAAGCATCCAGTACAGACAGACCAGAAGCAATACTGCATAATACAGCACGATCCAGCTAACTTCCGGCTTTCCGGTAACAATTCTGGAAAACGGCAGTTTCATACTCAAATTGCAGCTCCATTCATACAGATTGAGAATTCCCCTGCATAAAAGAAATACAGCGCCTCCTGCCGGTTTGAAAAAAAGACACAAAAAAGAACCCAGAAGTCCTGCGCCCAGAACGACAGACATCAGAGGAATGATCACCAGATTCAAAAGAAGGGAATACGGGGGAAATTCATAATAAAAAGAAAGCATGACCGGAAAAAGAACCAGATTGACCGCAAGACTCGCCTGAAAGCTTTGCAGGATCTTTGACTTTGTTTTTCCCTGTCTCATCATTAACGGATACACTGCCGCCATTCCAAGCACCGCTCCAAAAGAGAGCAGATATCCGGCATCCCGAAGGTACATCGGACTCTCCAGCGCAATCAGCGCCGCTGCCACAGCCAGACTGGTAGCCATGTCATACGCTCTGCCGCACAGATCTGCTCCTACCCGGATGCCAAACATAACAAATGCCCGGATTGCAGATACCCCGCCTCCGATCATAACCGTGTAGCCAAGCAAAAACAAAATTCCCAGCACTCCCGCCGGTTTCACAGGACATCCCACTCTGCGTAAAAGCCCGTAAAATCCCATTCCGATAAATGACATATGAAGTCCTGATATCGCCAGAATATGGCCGATCCCACTTTTCTGATACAATGCTTTCATCTGGGCATCCAGTTCACTTTTCTCTCCCAGTAAGATCGCGCTCATGCTGTTTCCGTGACGTGCTCCCATCTGACTGACTAAAAGTCTCTTCCAGTTTCTTCTTAATTTTGCCAGCCATTCCCGGAATTTCCACGTTTCCTGATCTGTGATCCGGCAGTTTTTCACCCATATACTTGCGTGAAGTCCCTGTTTTTCATAATAAAATTTCTGATCAAAATTCCCGGGATTTCTCGCCTCTTTAAAATACGAAAGTTCCCCCTGAATCTGTATTTGATTTCCAAGTTTGATTGTTTGAGTTTCTTTTTGATCCTGTTCGATATAAATTAGAAGCTCCGGCTCTTGCAGCACCTTTGCTTTGACTTGTTCTTTGAATTGCTTGTTGACAGATTGCCTGTCAGAATTGGTATTATTCTCTTTTTGCAGCACCTGGCAGTCTCTCAGATAAAATATCCTGTAATCAGGCTTTTCCTCCCACCGCTTCACCTGCCCTGTCACAGTCACCTGTGAAGCATCCGGGATGATCCGGCGCAGTGTACACGGATTTGAAATCGCGGATTCAAACCAGATGTTCACTGCTGCCAGCAGAATCAGAACTGCCACTGCCGCCGTACAAAGCGGTCGTTTTCTCAAAACTACTTCTTCTCCTCATTCCATCCCAGGTCAGCCTCCAATGGCTGACTCAAATCTACAGTCTGCATATATTTGACATCGTTTTCGCCGTTAATGGATATCTGCACTTTCCTGACTCCGGTTCCCTGTGTCAGTGAATTGACCAGAGAATAAATCGTCACCTGCGGTTTGACATCATAGGCACCTTTTAAAAAGGTCTTATCAAAATTCACATAACAGATTCCATCCTTTGTTGTCACACTCAGCAGATTGGTGTCCGGATTGATCGTTGCTTTTGCGACCGACGTCTCCGGACCTTTCATCAGCTTTTCCACGATCAGCTTCTCCCTGGAAATATTGCTGTTATAGCGGACTTCCATTGTCTGCTCCACCAACGCATCTCCTGCTTCATTGGAAAAATATAAAGTGAGCGTCCCTGTCTGATACGAACTCGGCGAAGCGCCTTCGCTTTGCACAAAATCATCTTCATTGAGATATCCGAGTACCTGTCCCGAGCTGTCGGTCAGATCCGCACCTTCCACTTTGATCCAGACACTGTTGATCCCCTCAATCCTGACTAAGGATTTTACCAGAGCCGCCCTCACCAGAGTCTCTTCTACGGTATCCATTTGTTTATACTTTGCATTAAAATCCAGGTACAGGATTCCTCCCTCCAGTTCATAATGCTTCACTTTCACATCCTTCGGGATCGGCGGCGTATACTCAATCTCCTCAGACGGCGTTTTCAACTCTTTTATCATTG
>SKEY01003769.1_pt1 | contig 13106 bp, 10 predicted proteins | sample 4843871 | NCBI WGS metagenome assembly SKEY01 (sample SAMN11008797, study PRJNA524170) | human gut metagenome | biome: Human fecal sample; material: Feces; isolation source: fecal sample from pouch patient p36 | host: Homo sapiens | place: Israel: Tel-Aviv | collected 2016-12-04 | reverse complement strand
TCGGCGGCTCCGCATGGGAGTACAGCCCGGAGCGCGGCGAGTACTACCTGCACCAGTTCTCGAAGAAGCAGCCTGATCTCAACTGGGAGAACCCGGCCGTGCGCCGTGCAGTGTACGACATGATGAACTGGTGGCTCGATCGCGGCATCGACGGCTTCCGCATGGACGTCATCACCCTGATCTCCAAGCGCACGGATGCAAACGGCAGGCTGCCCGGCGAGTACGGTTCCGAGCTGGACGATCTTCCTGTGGGCGAGGAAGGTTATTCCAATCCCAACCCGTTCTGTGCCGACGGTCCGCGTCAGGACGAGTTCCTCGCCGAGATGCGCCGCGAGGTGTTCGACGGGCGTGACGGCTTCCTCACCGTCGGCGAGGCCCCCGGCATCACCGCCGAACGCAACGAGCACATCACCGACCCCGCCAACGGCGAACTCGACATGCTCTTCCTGTTCGAACACATGGGCGTCGACCAAACCCCCGAATCGAAATGGGACGACAAACCATGGACGCCGGCCGACCTCGAAACCAAGCTCGCCGAACAACAGGACGCCATCGCCCGACACGGCTGGGCCAGCCTGTTCCTCGACAACCACGACCAGCCGCGTGTCGTCTCCCGTTGGGGCGACGACACCAGCAAGACCGGCCGCATCCGCTCCGCCAAGGCGCTCGCGCTGCTGCTGCACATGCACCGCGGCACTCCGTATGTCTACCAGGGCGAGGAGCTCGGCATGACCAATGCGCACTTCACCTCGCTCGACCAGTACCGCGACCTCGAATCCATCAACGCCTACCATCAACGTGTCGAGGAAACCGGGATACGGACATCGGAGACCATGATGCGATCCCTCGCCCGATACGGCAGGGACAACGCGCGCACCCCGATGCAATGGGACGACTCCACCTACGCCGGCTTCACCATGCCCGACGCCCCGGTCGAACCCTGGATCGCCGTCAACCCGAACCACACGGAGATCAACGCCGCCGACGAGATCGACGACCCCGACTCCGTGTACTCGTTCCACAAACGGCTCATCGCCCTGCGCCACACCGACCCCGTGGTCGCCGCCGGCGACTACCGACGCGTGGAAACCGGAAACGACCGGATCATCGCCTTCACCAGAACCCTCGACGAGCGAACCATCCTCACCGTCATCAACCTCTCGCCCACACAGGCCGCACCGGCCGGAGAACTGGAAACGATGCCCGACGGCACGATCCTCATCGCCAACACGGACGATCCCGTAGGAAACCTGAAAACCACGGGAACACTCGGACCATGGGAGGCGTTCGCCATGGAAACCGATCCGGAATAAACCGGACCCAACCGCCGCCGAACCGACAAGAGGGCCCCGCGCTACGCATGAACCAACACCATGCGCGGCACGGGGCCCTCACGCCGTATCACGGCTGTCGGGTCGATACCCGACACCGGTCGTGTGACCACTGGGACAGGGGATAAGAGCCAAGGAGACGAACCACCATGACGATGGATTGGCTGCAATGTATTGGACGGTCTCGTGTGGGACAGGGCAACGAAGGAGTTGCTCATCACGGCCGAGCAGAATCATCCGCGTCATTACGAGGAGGAGTTCAAGCGGCAGATCGTGCAGTCGTACGAGAACGGCAAGCCGTCGTCGCGGATCAGGGAGGAGTACGGCATCCCGCGCTCCACGCTGCAGCGTTGGGTGCAGGGGATACGCAACAGCGGATCAACCAGGGGATAACGTCCTATAAGAAATCGATATATCGAATCTGCCTTCCTTGGCTGTTCCATTAGGTAATAATGTTTCTTATCGAAAAGTGAACATTAACAGGAGAGAAGATTCATGGTTCGATGGAAGAAGATAGCCGCGATTCTGGCACCAGTCCTGCTGCTTTCGGCATGCGGCAGCACCCAGTCGGCATCGTCCGCCAACGATTCGTCAGCGGGTCCAAACGCTGTCATCAGCGTAAACGGCACCGAACCGCAGGTTTCCTTGGTGCCGATGAACACCGGTGAAGTCGGCGGAGACCGCATACTCAGCGCCATCCTCGCTGGTCTGGTCGCTTATGACCCGTCCGGCAAGCCGGTGAATGAAGTGGCCGAAAGCATCACACCGAATTCGGACGCAACCCAGTTCACAGTGAAGATCAAGGACGGTTGGAAGTTCACGGATGGCACGCCGGTCACGTCGGAGTCGTTCACCAAGGCCTGGAGCTATGCGGCGAACGTGACCAACGCCCAGCTGAACTCCTCGTACTTCTCCATCGTCAAGGGATACGACGAACTGCAGAAGGAAGGCACGCCCTCAGACGCTCAGCTGTCAGGACTGGTCGTCAAGGATGACCACACGTTCCAGATCAATCTGAACGCGCCGGACTCCGCGCTGCCCAGCCAATTGGGTTCCGTCAGCTTCCTGCCAGTTCCGGAAGCATTCTATAAGGATCCTAAAGCGTATGGCGAGAAGCCGATTGGCAACGGTGCCTATAAGCTCGTTTCCTGGAAGCATGGACAGGGCGCGAAGGTCATTCGTAACGACGATTACAAGGGCAACTTCCCCGCGAAGAACGGTGGCATCGACTTCCGGTTCTATACGACCTTGGACTCGGCATACGCTGATGTTCAGGCCGGTAACCTCGATCTTCTGGATCAGATTCCCGCCACCTCCTACTCTTCCTATCAGAAGAATAAGAATGTGAAAGTGTTCACCGCGGCCGGTTCCCAGACACAGGGCATCAGCATTCCCGAACGCCTGAAGCATTTCAGCGGGGAGGAAGGCATACTTCGCCGTCAGGCCATCAGCCTGTCCATCGATCGAGACCTGATCATCAAGAAGCTCTTCTATGGCACCCGTGTCAAGGCAGTTGATTATTCGGCGCCTTCCATCACCGGATACACCGATAATCTGAAGAACAAGACCATCCTCGAATACAATCCACAGAAGGGGAAGGAACTCTGGAAGAAGGCGGATGCCATCTCCCCGTGGGATGGAACATTGAGCATCGCCTACAACGCCGATTCCAGTGACAAGCAGTGGATTGAAGCCGTCTTGCATCAGTTGCAGGACAATCTGGGTGTCGATGTGCAGCCGCAGTCATATCCGACAAAGAAGGAGCTGCGCACCGCCGCCGTCGACAAGACTCTGCCCACTCCATACCAGTCGGGTTGGGCCCCGGACTATCCGAACATCGAAAACTATCTGACGCTGCGCTTCAGCTCCGATGGCGGATACAACGAATACGACTACCACAATGACAATGTCGACAAAATTCTCGCCGAAGGTTCCGCGGCCCCCACGACCGATGATGCCAACGCCAAGTATCAGGAAGCCGAAGAGATTCTGCTGAACGATTTGCCGCAGATTCCGTTGTGGTATCAGAACATCACGGCAGTTGGTTCCAAGGACATTAAGAAAGCTGCGTTCACCTATAACAACTATCCGATGTATGCTGATTTGGAGAAATGATATGCCCACCGTCTATCTGGCAGGGGGATGCTATTGGGGCGTCCAGACCTACTATGACCGGGTGCAAGGTGTGACAAGCACAGTCGCGGGATTCGCACAATCGAGAATCCCGCGACCCACAGGGGAGCAGATTGCTTCCGGTGAAGCTGGCGCCGTGGAGACTGTGGCCGTCGCCTACGATTCGCAGCAGGTCTCACTGCAAACACTGGCTAGATTGCATGCCCTGCTCATTCAGGAGACTCCGGCCGATGAAAAAACACCCATTTCAGAGCATGCCGGTTTCTATTGGACTGATTCAGAACAGAGGGATGCATTCGAAGCCGCCATTCGTGAGCGAAACCTTGCTGATGTGACCATCGAACAGCTCACTCGATTTGAGGAGTCTTCCGAGGAACAACAGCACTATCTCGCATCCCATCCGGGAGCCGAATGCCATATACCGCTCGCCTTACTGAATGAGGTCGGGAAATACCAGAAGGAGCTCTCGATGTAGAGCAGTGTCACTGCAGTCAAATCGCTTGTGTCCATCGCGGCCCTACAACTATTAGTTATTGATGAGGGTACAGCCAAGGTGTAGTCGACTGCATGGGACATGGAAATGCTGAAAATGGCTCTTCGGGTGTTTGTGCGGGGGTGGAGTGGAGCCGCTGGTTGTCGGACCGCCACACGTAGTCGTTGAGGTCGCGCCTCAGCTGCTCGATCGTGGTGCAGTGGTTCCGGTACGCGAGCTCCTTCTTCGGCGGCCTGTTCGTGTTCGCGCATGATGTTGCCGATGCGTCTGCTGGACGCGGTGACGCCCCTCCTTTCCGGGGCGGCCTTGATCTTCCTGGCGCCGTAGCGTTCGCGGCTGTCGCGCCAGGCCGCGCGCACGTCGCCGGCGATTGGATTCGCACGCTCCGTCTCGGGATGCCCGATCATCCAGTAGTAGGTGGAGCGGGGAACGCCCGGTATCCCGCACTGCGCCGATATCGGGCAGCGGGCGGCGTTGGCCCGTATCGCGCCTGCCTTCGCGCGAATACCGGCGCCGCTTGTTCTGAAACGTCCACCTCCATCTCCTTCTCATACCCGGGAACACCCTTAAGGGATGCGGCGGCTGTGCTTCAGCTATACACTGGCAGCAGATGTGCTGAAAAACGGCTGTTGCCGAAAAGTCCGCCAATGGCGACGAACGAGGGAAGAAGGGCCCGTGGCGCGAGCCATTATTGAAGTGAGAAACCTGCGCAAAGAGTATCCGGTCGAGGATGAGACCGTGGTGGCGCTTGACCGCGTTACTTTGGCGATTCCGCAAGGACAGATTTGCTGTATCTTCGGCGAGTCCGGTTCCGGCAAGTCCACGCTGCTCAACCAACTCGCCGGTATGGAGAAGCCCACGCGCGGCGGGGTGCGAATCGGCGGGGTGCCGGTCAGCAAGCTCAATGAGCGTGAACTTGCGGCATTTCGGCAGAAGCACATCGGTTTTGTGTTTCAGTCGTACAACCTGTTGCCCAATTTGACGGCGCTGGAAAATGTGGCGATGCCGTTGATGTTCCGCGGAGTGCCAAAGGAACGTCGTGACCGCGTGGCTCGCAGTGTGCTCAAACGAGTCGGGCTCGGGCATCGACTCGGCCATTATCCGAGGCAGATGTCCGGCGGACAGCAGCAGCGTGTTGGCATTGCCCGTGCATTCGTGACCAAGCCTGAAGTGGTATTCGCCGATGAACCCACCGGCAATCTCGATTCCAAGACCAAGACCGAAGTCATGACCATGATCTGTTCCTTCGCTCGCGACTTCAACCAGACCATCGTGTTGGTCACCCATGACCCGCAGATGGCCGCCTACGCCGATCGCATCGTCACGCTACTTGATGGACGTATCGTCAGCGACCAGATCAACCAAGGCGTCACTGTTCAATCGATTTCAGCTCAGTCCATTCAGTCGGCTCAATCCGACCAGTTCGTTCAATCCGTTCAATCTACTGCAGTGCCGTCTGCATCCGTGCCGTCCGTACAAACCGTCTAAGGAGATGCCCGATGAAACACCTCACCACACGTATGCTTGCCATCATCGTTGCCCTGCTTGCCTCGCTATCCATGATGCTCGCCATCGTTTCCCTGCCTCATCTGGCATACGCCGTAGGCGCGGATGACGGCAGCGCGCAGGGGGCCGATCAGAGCGTGGCTCCCACGCCGGTGTCCGGGCCGGTGCCGAACATCATCGTCACCAACTTCACCTACGGCGGCGATTCCGTGGCTGCCGGTGCCAAATTCGACTTGAACTTCACCTTCCAGAACATGGGGCAGGTGGCCGTCGCGAACATGGTGGTCACGGTGGACGGCGGCGAAAGCTTCGCCATTGCGGGCGGCACGAACACCTTCTATTTCGATGCGCTGTGGGCCGGCTATTCGTTGAGCCAGACTGTGCCGATGCAGGCGCTTGCCTCGGCCAAAAGCGGTGCCCAGCCGGTGACTGTCAGTTTCAGGTATGAATATCTGGACTCCGGCGCACGCTCCTCGAATCAGTCCGACGTGAAGATAGCCGTGCCAATCAGCCAGCCCGATCGCTTCGAGGTTGGCGATCCGGTGCCGTCAGACCAGATTGTGGCCGGTCAGGAGACCACGGTCACGCTGGAATATGTGAACAAGGGCAAGGGCGACATCGCCAACGTTGAGGCCACGATGGAGGGAGAGGGTTTTGACGCGACGATGAAGACCCAGTATGTGGGCAATGTGGCTTCCGGGGCCACCGGCTCTATTGGCTATGCCTTCACTCCCACCGCTTCCGGTGAACTCAACGCCACACTCAAAGTGTCCTATGAGGATTCCGATGGACAGAGCAAAACCAAAGAGTTCCCAGTCAAACTCTCGGTGGCTGATGCGGCGCCGATGGATGATCCAAGCAGGGTCGATTCCGATATGAATCAGAATGCCAGCCAGGGTTTGCCATGGTGGGTATGGGCGGCAGCGGCAGCCGTTGCGGTTGCGGTAATCGTAGGTATCGTTCTGCTGGTGCGTCGCCATCGCAAGAAGAAAGCCAAGAGCGAGATTGATGAAGAGTGGGATGACTGGGCTGACGGCAATGCCGACGGCAAATTAGGCACTCAGTCCGGCGGCGATATTGCAAGCGGCAAGACTGTGGGCGATGCTGCGGATAGCACCACCACGAATAACGCCACTGCAAGCGGCGACGCAACAAGTACGTCCGCAATCAGCCCGTCCACCGATGCCACGCCGACCACGGTGATCGAGCCGGTGAACGCCGCCGCCGAACCGAACCAGATTGTGCCCGATGACTCGGGCCAATCTGACGGTTCCGTTCAAACAGTCTGAAAGTTCCGGCCATGCGATTCAGCGACATTCTGCGACTGTGCAGACAGAACCTATGGCGACGTAAATCCCGCACAATACTGACCGTGCTGGGCGTCATCGTCGGATGCTGCTCGATTGTGCTCATGATCTCCCTCGGGCAGGGCATCAACGAGCAGAATGAAAAAATGCTCAAATCGATGGGCGACCTATCCATCGTCACCGTCTACACCAGTGGCGGCTATGCCGGGCCGATGGGCGGCGGGAACGGATCATCGTCGGCATCCAGCGATGCCAAGCTCGATGACAAAGCGCTCGAATCGTTCCGCTCGATGAGCGGCGTATCCGGCGTGACTCCGATAATGAACTTCCCCTACAACGTCACGGCCAAGGCCGGCGCAGGTGGACGGTACATCTACGATCACGTGCAGATCATGGGCATCGATATGAGCCAGTTCGAACAGATGGGCTACAAAATGGTCGATGGCAGCAAGCCAACCACCAAAGACCAGGTTCTTGCCGGTGAATGGTTTGCTTACGGGTTCATGGACACGTTGAAAAACGGTGAGATGCGTACCGGCACCCGTGGCAGCGGCTATTCGTCTTGCACATTCAATTCGGCCACCGGCGAATGCGAGCCGGATCAGGATGAGGACCCGTTCTTCGACCCGCTCACCACGCAAATCAGCCTGACCACCGGAATCAACTATCAGGGCGACCCATATGTGCAGAACATGTACGGCGGGGGAGGCGGAACGACTGCTGGAAGCGACCAATCCGACAACGTCACCATCGATCTGCGTGCGTCCGGCATTATCGGCGGCGATTACAACAAGGGATATGCCACGGCGGACGGTCTGGTCATGGATTTGCAGGCGCTCAAGGATTTGCGCGCCAAAGTCGATCCGGCCGCCGCCAAAAAAACCGTCACCTACGATCAGGTGTTGGTCAAGGCTGCGGATCTTTCCTCCGTGCCCGAAGTGGAATCGCAGATTAAGGCGCTTGGCTACGAGACTTCGTCCTATGAGGACATGCGCAAGTCGTTGGAGGAGCAGTCGCGAGCGATTCAGCTGATTCTGGGCGGCATCGGCGCGGTCTCTCTGTTGGTGGCGGCCATCGGCATCGCCAATACGATGGTCATGTCCGTGACCGAGCGCACGCGCGAGATCGGCATTATGAAGGCGCTCGGCTGCTACGTGCGTGATATCCGCGTCATGTTTTTGACTGAAGCCGGCGCAATCGGATTCTTTGGCGGATTGATCGGATGCATGCTGAGTGGATTGATATCGTTGGGTATCAATATGGCCGGCAGGATGTATGCGGGCGGCATGGTCGGCAGCTCAAACGGAAGTTCCGGCGATGGTGCTGGTGGCACATCCATATGGATGATTATGTGGCAGGCATTGGTCGGAGGTGAGGACGTGACCCGCTATTCGGTGATTCCGTGGTGGCTGTTCCTGTTTGCAGTGCTGTTCTCCACGCTAATCGGCCTGCTGTTCGGCTTCGGTCCGGCCAACAAAGCCGTCAAAATCCCGGCCCTGGATGCCATCAAAAACAACGAGTGATCGCCTCTGTCACCTGCTCCACCGTCAGTCCATAACGTTCGTTCAGTTCGCCCAGCGGCACGCGGTCGGTAAATTCCTTGGCTGCGCCGAAGTTCAGCACACGAGGATTACGGCTGCTGTCCGAGACATGATGATTCGCATAGTATGCGGTCACCTTCTCACTCCAGCCGCCTTCCAGCTGCCCGTCTTCAAGCGTGACGACCAGCTCGTGGCCGTCGCGCAACGATTCCAGCGCATCCGCATCCAACGACGTGCACTGGCGCGGGTCAATGACCGTTGCCTTTATGCTATGTTCGGCGGTCAACGCGGCAGCCACCTGCTCCGCAAGCGGATATGCGTTGCCCAATCCGGCGATCGCAACCCGCGAACCAGTCTGATTAATACACCAAGCCAAGGGGTCGCTCCCGCTGGTGGGCTGAGCCGTTACGCCAGCAACTCGGTGTGCTGCGGATTTGCTCCCGCTGGCGGGAGCTGTCGACACAGTCGACTGAGGGTGGCCAACCTGAACCCGTCCACCTGTCACCGGCAACAAACTTGGCTCCCGTTCCGCAGCCAGAATCGCCTCACCCGGCACCCGAATCACCACCGGGCCGTCAGGGGCGCCGTCGGCTCCAGCCGGCAGCGTCGCCCATGCCAAATCGGCCAGATACTCATCTGCCGAAGTAGGCACCAGCATCGTGATGCCAGGAATATTGGCGAACATCGCCACGTCATATGCGCCGGAATGCGTGTTGTCGGAACCGGATAGGCCGCCTAGGAAATCAAGCACCGTCACCCGAGACCGGTTCAGGCTCATCTCCTGGAAGAACTGGTCATAGGCGCGTTGGAAGAATGAGGCCGTAGTGGCCACCACTGGTGTGCCGCCAGCCCGTGCGATGCCAGCTGCGAAAGCCACGGCATGCGATTCGGTGATGCCCGTATCCACATAATGCGAGCCTGCGCGTTCGCGGAATTCATGGGTGATGCCGTTCGACCCTGGCGTGGCGGGGGAGATGACCATCAATCCCGGTTCGCTGGCAAATCGCGGTTCGAGCGCGGCCATTGCCATCTTGCCATAATATTTGCGCGGATCATCAGGCTTGCCGATGGCGGAATCCGGGTTCTGCCAATGGGAGGCTTCGCACTGACCCTCATGCGGTTCATGGTCGGACAGATTACAATGATCCGAATGCCACGGTTCACGGTGCGATAGATTGCTGGACGGGTGGATTCCGGTGGCGGAGCTGGTGGGCTCGCCGTCGTAGCCGGCACCCTTCAACGTGTGGATATGCACCACAACAGGGTGGTCGATATTGCGTACTTCCTCAAATGCCGCTACCAGCGCATCCACATCATTGCCATGCTCCACATAACGGTAATCCAGTCCGAATGCGTTGAATAGGTTCGGTTGTGCAGTGCCACCCGAGGCGCGCAACCGGGCGAGTGTCCCGTACATGCCGCCGAAATCACCGGCGATCGACATCTCATTGTCGTTGAGAATAATAATGAGATTGCCGCCTTGCTCAGCGGCGTTATTCAAGCCTTCAAATGCCACGCCCGAGCTTAGCGAACCATCGCCGATAACGGCAACTACATTGCCGATGCCGCTATCGGGCCCCTCCATATTGCGGGTTTTCGCCAATCCGCAGGCCAATGAAATTGAGGTACCGGTATGCCCCAGCACGAACTGGTCATGGTCGCTCTCGTCCGGGTTCGTGAATCCGGTCACGTCGCCGAATCGGTTTGTGTCCAGATAGGCGGCAGCGCGGCCGGTGAGCATTTTATGCACGTAACTTTGGTGGGAGACATCGAATACAATGCGGTCATGCGGTGAATCAAACACGCGATGCAGTGCGACGGTGGCTTCCACCATGCCCAGATTGGAGCCTATATGCCCGCCGTGAATATGGCCGTAATGCAGTAGGGTGGTGCGAATTTCGCGGCATAGCTCATTCAGTGTATTGGGGGAGAGTGCTTTGACGTCGGCAGGGCTGGTAATGCGACGCAGCAGGGTGACATCAGCGAGATTGCCTGAGTCGGTGGAATGAGTGTTGTCGATTGCGCCGCTGGCATCGTGTGCACTGATTCCGTTTCCCGGCACGCTATGCATATCCTCGAATCTCCCTCCACAATTCATACCGAAATCGACATGCTAGCGCTGCGCAGGCGGCAACGTGCGCGGATGAAGGCAATCCCCTCAACATCTCCGTAAATGCTGCAAATACTGCGGCGATGAGGAGGGATAGCGGATTTGATACAGCAGCATGGGTGGGCGGTGTTCACAGAGTGTTGTGTGGGAAAATAAAGGAGGTAATTTGCCGGACCTTGTGGTGACCGGCCGATCTTCAAGGAGCGTGCAATGAAGGCCGTATATGCGTCTGCCGTCAATCATGATGACCCGTTATCCGTGCTGGCGGTGGGAGACCAGCCCGAGCCGCAGAGCCGGCCATTCTGGTCGACCGTCTCGGTACGTGCCGTAACCGTGAATCATCATGATGTCTGGTCTCTGCAGGGCGTGGGGTTGTCGGCCGAACAGACGCCGATGATCCTGGGCACCGATGCCGTGGGCATTCTGGACGAGGACATTCCCGGCAAGCATGGGCTGAAGGCCGGTAGAGAGGTAGTGCTGTACACGTTCGTCGGTACTGATGGTGCCGGTGTGGCTCCGGGGGAGCGTCGCACGATTCTTTCGGAGAAGTATCCCGGTACCATGGCCGAGAAAACCGCCGTACCTTCCGCCAATGTGTTTGCCAAGCCGTCCAATCTCACCGAGATTGAGGCTGCGGCATTGGGCACCAGCTGGCTGACCGCATATTCATTGCTGTTCGACGCGGCCGGTGTGAAGCCTGGCGACTCCGTGCTGATTCAAGGCGCCGGCGGCGGCGTATCCACCGCGGCGATTCAGCTTGCGCAGGCAGCCGGCCTTGAGGTGTTCGTCACCTCACGTGAAGCGGACAAGCGAGCCAAGGCGTTGAAGCTCGGCGCTCATGCCGCATTTGAGATTGGTGCCCGCCTGCCCAGCAAGGTGGACGCGGTGATTGAATCTGTAGGAGCGGCCACATGGAGTCATTCGATGAAATCCGTACGACCAGGCGGCACCATTGCCATCTGCGGCGCTACCACTGGAGATCAGCCCGGCGCTGAGCTGACCCGTTTGTTCTTCCAGGACATCCGCGTGCAGGGCAGCACCATGGGTTCGCGTGAGGATTTTGCTCGTTTGCTGCGCTTTGTGGAACGTGCCAATCTGCATCCGGCGATTGATTCCGTATTCTCCGGTCTGGATGCCGCTCCTGAGGCTTTTGCCAAGATGATAGAAGGCAATGTGTTCGGCAAAATCGCCATTGAGCTGTAAGGCATGTCGAAGTAAGCGCCCGGGCGTACAGTGGACGTATTCTCAATAACTAGGGAGTAAATGATAATGGCAAATGAATCCAAGCCTGAAGTCGCGGTGGTCATGGGATCTTCCAGCGACTGGGAGACTATGAAGCGCGCCTGCGATATTCTCGATCAGTTTGGCGTCGCCTACCACAAGCAGGTCATCTCCGCACACCGCACGCCTGAGCTCATGGCCGAGTTCGCGCATAATGCTCGTGCCAACGGTCTCAAGGTCATCATCGCCGGTGCAGGCGGCGCTGCCCACTTGCCGGGCATGATTGCCGCCCAGACCACGCTGCCCGTAATCGGCGTGCCCGTGCGTTCCCATGCGCTCTCCGGCTGGGATTCACTGCTGTCCATCGTGCAGATGCCCGGCGGCATCCCGGTGGCCACCACTGCCGTGGGCAACTCCGGCGCCACCAACGCTGGTCTGCTCGCCGTGCAGATGCTCTCCGCCTTTGAGCCGGAGCTGGCGACCAAGCTCGAGGATTACCGTAACGAACTGAAGGAAAAGGTGGCCGAATCCAATGCCCAGCTTGTCTGAAGAAACCGGCGGCCGCGTCTCCATGCTGATGCCGGGCTCGACCATCGGCATCATCGGAGGTGGTCAGCTCGGTCGCATGATGGCTTTATCCGCCCGTTATATGGGATTCCGCGTTGGCGTGCTCGATCCGACGCCAAACTGCCCAACCGGTCAGGTGGCCGATTTCCAGATCACCGCCGAATACGACGACAAGACCGCCATCCATGATTTGGCCGTGCAGTCCGACGTGCTCACCTACGAGTTCGAGAATGTGGATGCCGACGCCATCGATGAGGTGCGCGGCATCACCGCCACCCCGCAGGGCACCGATTTGCTGCGCGTCACCCAGCACCGTGTGCACGAGAAGCAGTTCATTAACGATCACGGCACCGCCACCGCACCGTGGTGCGCCGTCAACAACTTCGATGAGCTTGACGCCGCATTGGATGAGATTCATTACCCGGCCGTGTTGAAAACCGTTTCGGGCGGCTACGATGGTCACGGCCAGATGGTGTTGCGCTCCGATGCCGACCTCGAGAAGATTCGCGCGCGAGGTGATCGCGGCGGCGGTTTCCCCCCGAGCATTCTGGAAGGCTTTGTGGACTTCGCGTTCGAGGCCTCGATTCTGGTGTCCGGCAACGGTAAGGATTTCGTGACCTTCCCGATCGTGCGCAACGAGCATCGTAACAACATCCTGCACATGACCATCGCCCCCGCCGAAGTGTCCGAACATGTGGCTCGCGAAGCGCATGAACTGGCGATTCGCTTGGCCAAGGGCTTCGAACTGGCTGGCACGCTGGCCATCGAACTGTTTATCACCAAGGACGATCAGGTCATCGTCAACGAGCTCGCCCCGCGCCCGCACAACTCCGGCCACTACACCATCGAGGCCTGCTCGATGGACCAGTTCGACGCCCACATCCGCGGCATCGCCGG
>SKEY01003761.1_pt1 | contig 13127 bp, 9 predicted proteins | sample 4843871 | NCBI WGS metagenome assembly SKEY01 (sample SAMN11008797, study PRJNA524170) | human gut metagenome | biome: Human fecal sample; material: Feces; isolation source: fecal sample from pouch patient p36 | host: Homo sapiens | place: Israel: Tel-Aviv | collected 2016-12-04 | reverse complement strand
CAGTTATATCAGGCATTCCAGCCCTTTATGACCACCCGCAAGGAAGGGATGGGACTCGGGCTGGCCATTTGTAAGCGACTGGTTCGCTATGCAAATGGCGACATTAGCATCAAAAATCACCCAGCGTCTGACGGTCTGGCGGGCGTAGCGGTGACATTACATTTTAAGCAAACACAGGAAGGAGGGCGTCGTGGCAATAATTCATCTGTTGGATGACAATGTAGCGGTTACTCAGGCCTGTGCATTTTTACTGGAAAGTAAGGGGTATGAGACACAGATTCTGGAATTTATTGATATGGAGCATACCCCGAAGAATCTGCTGATCCGTGCTGTTAAAAAGGGAAAAACTGCCCAGGCAGAGAATACAGCAAAGACAACCAGACTGGATGAGATGATAAAAGAACTGAACATTCACCCAACTCTGGAGCAGCTCCTCTATCCGGAATCAGATAAAGGGGGAACGCTATGAAAAAGGTGCTGGCAAAGATACTGATCTTATTTTTTATTTTTGCAGCAGGCGTGACGGCAACCGCTTTACTGCTGAACAGTCAGTCCACAGATGACCGTTCGGATCTGAATGAAGCTACACTTCCGGAAGTCATGATCGACATGAACGGAACCCTGGTAAACCGTATGTATGGATATGCACAGCCAATGCAGGCTGATTTTACCAGAGACAGTGTGACTCCGCTGGATACCTCGAAAACACTTTCTTTTGTCATCAATCCCTATGATGCAGAGGTGAGCAGTTTTTCTTATGAGATCCGCACTTCGGACGGCAGTAAAGTTCTGGAGAACAAAAAAATCAAAAATCTGGAAACAGATGAACAATATCTGCGCACACAGGTGGAAATCAGCAGTGACCTGAGAATGAATCAGGAATATTCCATGCAGATTTCTCTGGAGACAGGCGGAAAAACTGCCTATTACTATACCAGAATCGTTTCCAGATCACAGACCAATGTGTCAGAATATGCTTCCTTTGTGGAATATTTTGCGCAGGCATCCATGGATAAAGAAGCAGCAGATGCACTTGCGACTTATCTGGAACCAGATAATAACGGAGCAGCGACAAACTATTCAGGCATTACGCTGAATTCTACTTTAAGCGAAATAAGCTGGGGAACTCTGAAGCCGGAGCTTTACAGAGAAGGCGTTCCGGTGATCAACGATATCAATGAAACCACAGCCAGCATCACACTGGAATATCAGATTTCTTCGCAGAATGATCAGGGACAGCTGGAGATTTATGATGTAAAAGAATTTTACAGAATGAGATATGATTCGAGAGTTTTTCTTCTGGATTTCCAGCGCTCTGCAAATCAGGTATTTGATCCGGAACTTCCGATGTTTGAAAATGATGGTCTGATCCTTGGCATCCGGGACAAAAATGTAGAATATATGACAAATGACGATGCTTCGATCGTTGTCTTTGTTCAGCAGGGAGATCTGTGGTCTTATTCCCCGGGAGATGGAAAAGTGACACAGGTATTCAGCTTCCGCAAGACAGAGAACGGCGATTTCCGTGATTCCAGAGTACAGCATGACATCAAGATCATACGTGTCAGCGAAGAAGGAGATATTGATTTTGTTGTCTACGGATATATGAACCGTGGAACACATGAAGGATATCAGGGAATCGGTGCTTATCATTATAATCATGACAAAAATGCAATCGAAGAGAAAGTGTTTATTCCGATTTCAGAGTCTTATGAATTTCTGAAAAGAGATCTCGGAAAATTATCCTATGTAAACAGCAGCAATGAACTTTTCCTTCTGTTTGCGCAGAATCTTTATAAGGTCAACATTGAGGAAAATTCTTACGAGATTCTGGAAGAGGGAATCAAAAATTCTAATTTTGTTGCTTCTGACAATAATAATTATGCGGCATGGCTGGTTTCTGCGGACGGGGACGATAAAGGCAGCATTAAGGAGATTGATTTTGACACAGGTGAGATGCGTGTGATCACTCCTGAAAAAGGACAGAGGCTTCGTGCTCTTGGATTTATGAATGAGGATCTGATCTATGGAATTTTGAATAAAGCGGATATTCTGACAGATGTCAACGGTCATAAAACGGAGGGAATCTCCACACTTCGCATCGAAGACTTTGAGGGAAATACCAAAAAAGAATACCATAAAGAAGGACTTTATATTACTGACATTACTGTGGGAAGCACACTGATCGAGTTTGAACTTTCTGCAAAATCCGGTGATTCTGAATATGTTGCTCAGAAGAAAGACAACATTATGAACAATAAAAACGCAGCGGCAAATACTGTTCAGGTAGAACTGGTATCTGCCTCCAGAACAGGAGTCAGAGTAAGGCTTGCCCTTGGAGTGAATGCGGAAACAGATACACCTCTTGCACTGTATGCGAAGGTAAGTAGCAGTAAAGAGAGCGATATCAGCCTGGATACACAGATTCCGCAGGAGTCCACGTATTATGTCTATGCAAAAGGCGGCCTTGACAGTACCTACAGTGATCCGGCGAAGGCCGTCATTCGTGCAGATAAACAGGGCGGCGTAGTATTAAACCGTGCACAGCAGTATGTGTGGGAGCGAGGCAATAAGAAAACGCAGATACAGCTTGATACAGTTGATATTCCGGATATTGTACTTCAGGGAACGCTGGATGTTTCTGCTCTGAAAAAGAACCTGAAAAAAGTGGGAACAGTTCTGGATCTTTCCGGATGCAGTCTGGACAGTGTATTATATGAAGTCAGCGCACAGCGTCCGGTAATCGCAAAGACAGGAGACAACACCAGTGTAGTGATCGTAGGATATGATGAATACAATACTTATTTATATGATCCTGCGAAAGGCGAAACCTATCCATACGGAATGAATGACAGTACAGACCTGTTTGAAAAAGCAGGTAATATCTTTCTTACTTATATTGAGAAAGCAGCGGCTGTCGAGAAATAGAATTTGTTGAAAAGTAATATGGAACCGGTAATTAACAATTTGTCAATTATTACAGAAAAAAATTGTGCAATTGGTTCTTTACAAGAAAGTGAGATTTCAGTATCCTTAAAAGGACAGCGTACGTTTAAATCCGGTGGATATACAGGATTCAAACGTACAGGAAAGAGAAACGGAGGGGAATATCAATGTTATACGAAAACATCAAAAAGCTTGTACAGTACGGAATAGAAACAGGACTCACACCGGCATGTGAGAAAAATTACACAACCAATCTTCTTCTGGATCTTTTTAAAGAAGACGATTATGTGGAGCCGGAAGAAGAATACACAGACATTGATCTGGAAGAAGTATTAAAAGGACTTCTGGACGAAGCAGTAAGCAGAGGAATCATTGAGGACAGCGTTGTTTACCGTGACCTTTTTGATACAAAGATCATGAACTGCCTGATGCCCCGTCCGGCACAGGTGCAGAAGGAATTCTGGGACAGATATGAGATGAATCCGCAGGAAGCAACAGACTACTTCTACAAACTCAGCCAGGACAGTGACTATATCCGCCGCTACCGTGTAAAGAAGGATCAGAAATGGACAGTAGACAGCGAATATGGTACAATAGATATCACGATCAATCTTTCCAAACCGGAGAAAGATCCGAAAGCGATCGCAGCAGCGAAACTTGCGAAATCCAGCAGCTATCCGAAATGTCTCCTCTGCCCGGAGAATGAGGGATATGCAGGAAGAATCAATCATCCGGCAAGAGAAAATCACCGTATTATTCCGATCACTGTAAATGACAGTCCGTGGGGCTTCCAGTATTCTCCGTATGTATACTACAACGAGCACTGCATTGTGTTCAACAGCAGTCATGTGCCGATGAAGATCGAGAGAAATACATTTATCAAACTGTTTGATTTTGTAAAATTATTCCCTCATTATTTCCTTGGTTCCAATGCAGACCTTCCGATCGTTGGCGGTTCGATTCTGAGCCATGATCATTTCCAGGGAGGGCATTATACCTTTGCCATGGCGAAAGCGCCGATCGAGAAGCATGTGATCATCCCGGGTTATGAAGATGTGGAGGCAGGTATTGTAAAATGGCCGCTTTCTGTACTGAGAATCCGTCATAAAGATGAGAAACGTCTGATCGACCTGGCAACTCATGTGCTGGAAGTATGGAGAGGATATACAGATGAAGCTGCATTTGTTTTCGCAGAGACAGACGGAGAACCGCACAATACGATCACTCCGATCGCACGTAAAGTCGGTGACACCTTTGAACTGGATCTGACTCTGAGAAATAACATTACCACAGAGGAAAATCCTCTGGGCGTATATCACCCGCATGCAGAGTATCATCACATCAAGAAAGAAAATATTGGATTGATCGAAGTTATGGGACTCGCAGTACTTCCGGCGAGATTAAAAGAAGAGCTGGAACTGCTTGGAGAGTACATTCTGGAAGGAAAGGATATTTCCTCCAATGAGAAGATCGAAAAGCACGCTGCATGGGCTGCACAGTTCCTTCCTAAATATGACAACCTTGATAAAGACAATATTCAGGATGTTCTTCGAAAAGAGGTCGGCAACGTATTCGTCCATGTACTGGAAGATGCCGGCGTTTATAAATGCACTGCGGAAGGCAGAGAAGCATTTATGAGATTTATCAGTCAGTTATAAGAATCGTATTTTCAGAAAAGAGAGAAGAGTAAAAAGTATTTCTGAAAGATACATATGTCAGGAACGTCCCACGATTTTGTGGGACGTTTTGCTTACAGTAATATAAAAGCTACCGGTTTCAGGAAAAATCTGGTAAAATATAATTTTGGAAGTGAATGAACAGTTATAACCTGACGAATGGAGGTAAAAATGCATAAACACAAATACAGAAGAGGAAAAAGATTTGCTGGTCTGTTTCTTTCTGCGGCACTGGTGATGACAGGGATTCCCGTGCAGGCAGCAGAGTTTACAGCACCATCGGCAGAGGCAGATCTTTTCAGTTCGGGCGTGGCAGATGCCTATACAGGAGGTTCTGGTACCGGTACGTCGAGTTCTGTATCATCTTTTTATAAGGGAGAGAGTTCAGAACCTGCGGCAGATCCCACACCAACAGTGACACCGGCAGACGAGCCCGGAGAGACGCCTTCGGTTACACCAACACCTTCTGCCGCGCAGGAAGGGACTCTGACAGTCACACCGGAAGCAACACCTTCCGTTACGCCGTCAGAGGCACCGGAGGTATCCCCGACAGTCACACCGGAGATGACACCTGCTGTCACACCCACAGTGACACCGACAGAGACGCCTTCGATCACACCGACTCCAACTATAAATCCGGAAGAAGAGATCATGCTTCGTTTTATAGACGGGGACGGAAATGAATGTGATAATCTCAGTACAGTTCTGGACTGGGGAGAAACCCTGATCCTGCCACACGTTCCGGATGAGACAGCACCGGATCAGTGGAAACTGGAGAAGGATGAAAAACTGAATGACAGCATCACACTGAACGGTGGAGAGATCATGACACTGAAAAAGGGGGAAAGCTGGAATGTATTTATAAATAAAGGCGTTCTGACTTTTTATATGCCGAAGAAATGTACCCTGTCTCTTTATAACAACTCCGGAACGGCTGTATTTCGGGGATTGAAATTAAAAGTGTATGAAACAAACTCTGTGACCCTCCCAAATCCGTCAGGGACAAAATATATCAATTACGGATGGACGGATGTGAAGGGAAGTACAGATGTGAAGTATGCGCTGAATTCAGAGTATAAAGTAACAAAGGATCAGTCTCTTTATATTGTACGCCGTACATCGCTGACAGTATCCTTCTTTTCCCAGACAGGAAGCAGCACCAGTTCCTTTACGAAACTGAAACAGACAATTGGAAAAGGTCTTACCGTAACATTGCCGACAGTTCCTGCCAAATCCGGATATCAGGCACTGGGATGGTCTTTGAGTAAAAATGCCACAAGTGCATCCTACAGTGTGGGAAAAAAAGTGACGGTATCAAAGAACCTGAATTTTTATGCGGTGTATAAGAAGCTGCCATATGCAGTTACCTTTAACAATAACAGTGGAACAAGTACCAGCAAAGCATATACTGCGCTGACCGTCTATGCGTCCCAAAACCAGAAGATTACATTGCCGGCAGTTCCGAAAGCGCAGGGATATGTAAATCTTGGCTGGACAACTGCCAAAGGAAAGACCACGCCGGTATATGCCGCCGGTTCTCAGGTCAAGATCACAAAGGCGACAAAGTTTTATGCAGTGCGCAGAAAGAGTAAATATTATACGATCAATTACTATCTGGGAGACGGAAGCACGAACAGCGCTTATAAGAAACTGACCCAGACAGTAGAAGAAGGGACAACGGTTACATTTGCGAAAGTTCCGGCAAGAACCGGCTATGTAAACCTGGGATGGTCCAGCAAGAAAAATTCTACTCAGGCTACTGCGAAGGCGACATACACAGTCAATAAAAATATTACGCTTTATGCAGTGCAGAAAAAAGCGGTAAAGCTGACTCTCCGTAAAGCAGACGGAACGATCTGGCAGACGACAACTCTGGCTCAGGGCGGTTCTTATACACTGCCCGGAGTAAAAAATGCTTCCGGATATACCTTTATGGGCTGGTCATCAGCAGCACATCTGAGGAAAAAGACAAGCAATAAATCTGTAAATCCCGAATATGAGGCGGAACAGGTGATCACGGTCAGCGCCAATATGGATCTGTATGCGGTGGTCTATAACTGCTCCACAGAGAAAAATATTTCAAAGGATGAGCTTCCTCAGGTGAATATTTATAAGTATAAACAGGTGATTTTTGTGGGAGATTCCCGTACAGAATTTATGGAAAATGTTCTGGAAAGCCTTGGAAATGATACCACGAATCATGTGGAGTTTGTATGTGAAGCTGGAAAAGGACTGAGCTGGTTCCAGAGCACTGGTTATACACAGTTATATAATCTGGTGAAAAATAACACCAACAGTATTCTCCAGAAAAAGACAGCCGTCATTTTTAATTTCGGAGTAAATGACCTGAAAAAATATAAAGAATATGTGGCTTATTATAAAATGATAGAGCCAATTCTTACCAATAAGGGATGCGAGCTGTATTTTATGTCTGTAAACCCGATCAACCGAAAGATGCTTCCGAATGCCGGCAGAGCTGACAGAAGTGAGGCTGTGGTCAGAACTTTTAATGCTTATATGAAGGCGAATCTGCCGTCTGCCTATACTTACATTGACATGTACAGTTATCTGAAATCCACAGGATACAGTTTTGCCAGCGATCATTATGGTGCAGGAAGCGTAGATGACGGACTTCATTACACAGCCAGAACCTATAAACGTATCTTTGCAAAATGTCTTGATTCGCTGAAACTCAGCTGATGCTTCAGATATGAACCGGGAGTATTGCAAATGAGGAGGCTGCCCGGATATGAAACTGTAACAGTTCCAAAGGGAAGATATTGATTTCCTGTGGAAAAAACCACAGTAAATACCAGATTACTCCTTGCGTGAAATCAGGGAATAGTCTATACTAAAGGACGAGACTTCTGTTATTTCTTACAGAGTTTCGTCCTTTTACTATTTTTACTATAAGAAGTGTGAGAGAAAGAGGAAATATAGATATGAAGTTAACGACAGTAAAAGAAATTTACAAAGAAAGAGAAAAATACCTGGATCAGGAAGTTACCGTAGGAGGATGGGTCAGAAGTGTACGTGATTCCAAGACTTTTGGATTTATCGTGCTTCATGACGGAACCTTTTTTGAGACTCTGCAGGTCGTTTACCATGACACAATGGAGAACTTTGCAGACATCAGCAAATTAAACGTAGGTGCAGCCATTATCGTAAAAGGTACTCTGGTAGCAACTCCGCAGGCAAAACAGCCATTTGAGATTCAGGCAGCAGAAGTCACAGTAGAAGGCGCTTCCGCACCGGATTATCCGCTTCAGAAGAAACGCCACAGCCTTGAATACTTAAGAACCATGACACATCTCCGTCCGAGAACAAACACATTCCAGGCAGTATTCCGTGTACGTTCTCTCTGCGCTTATGCGATCCATCGTTTCTTCCAGGAACAGGGATTTGTATATGTACACACTCCACTGATCACAGGAAGCGACTGTGAAGGTGCTGGTGAGATGTTCCAGGTAACGACTCTGGATATGAACAATGTTCCGACAGATGACAAAGGTGCGATCGACTATTCACAGGACTTCTTCGGAAAAGAAACCAACCTGACAGTAAGCGGTCAGTTAAACTGCGAGACATTTGCACAGGCATTCCGCAATGTTTACACATTCGGACCGACTTTCCGTGCTGAGAATTCCAACACTACCCGTCATGCGGCTGAGTTCTGGATGATCGAGCCGGAGTGTGCATTTGCAGACTTAAATGACAACATGGATCTGGCAGAAGCAATGCTGAAATATGTCATCCGTTATGTCCTTGAGAATGCACCGGAAGAGATGAACTTCTTTAATTCTTTCGTTGACAAAGGACTTCTGGACAGACTGAACCATGTAATCAACTCTGAGTTCGGCCATGTAACTTATACAGAAGCAGTAGAACTTCTGGAGAAAAACAACGACAAATTTGATTATAAAGTATTCTGGGGATGCGACCTGCAGACAGAGCATGAGCGTTATCTGACAGAAGAAATCTTCAAGAAACCGGTATTTGTAACTGACTATCCGAAGGAAATCAAAGCATTCTACATGAAGATGAATGAGGATAACAAGACAGTGGCAGCTATGGACTGTCTGGTACCGGGAATCGGTGAGATCATCGGAGGAAGCCAGAGAGAGGACGACTTCGAGAAACTGGAAAAACGTATGGATGAGCTTGGCCTGAAGAAAGAAGACTATGATTTCTATCTGGATCTTCGTAAATATGGTTCTACCCGTCATTCAGGTTTCGGACTTGGATTTGAACGCTGCGTAATGTACCTTACCGGCATGGGCAATATTCGTGACGTCATTCCATTCCCGAGAACAGTTAAAAACTGCGACTTATAATTGAGAAATTGTAGACAGTATTTCCTGTTTGCGGATCAGATGTTTGCTGGTCAGAGCATATAGACAGGAACAGAAAGAGAGATTGGCATGAGATTTATTCATCTTGCAGATGTACATCTGGGGGCAGTTCCGGACAGGGGCTGTCCATGGAGCAGCAGGCGGGAGGAAGAAATCTGGGAAACTTTCCGCCGGATTATTGCGGGCATCCGTGAGAATCCGGTGGATTTGTTATTTATAGCAGGAGATTTATTCCACCGTCAGCCTCTTTTGCGGGAGCTAAAAGAAGTGAATTACCTGTTTTCCACCATTCCGGAAACCCGGATCTATCTGATGGCAGGAAATCACGATTACATCAAGGCAGATTCTTTTTACCGCGATTTTCAGTGGGAAAAGAACGTGACATTTTTTAAAAACGAACAGCTTACCTGTGTGAAGGATGAGAAACTGGATGTTTATGTATATGGATTAAGTTATGAGCATCAGGAGATAGAAGCGTCTCTTTACGACGGGGCGCAGCCACAAGAAGGCGACGGACTGCACATTCTTCTGGCACATGGCGGAGATGCAAAGCATATCCCGATGAGCATTAAGACGATTTCCGCTTCCGGTTTTGACTATCTGGCTCTGGGACATATCCACAAACCGCAGATTCTGCTTCGTGATAAAGCGGCTTATGCGGGAGCTCTGGAGCCAATCGACAGAAATGATCTTGGCGAGCACGGATACATAGAGGGTCATCTGGAAAACGGAAGACTCCGGACTAACTTTGTCCCTTTTGCCAGCAGGTCTTATGAGCAGATCATTCTGATGCTCCGTGAGAATTCCACGCAGGCATCTCTGGAGGATATGCTGAAAGCAGATCTGGCAAACAGAGGCAGAATGAATATGTACCGGATCATCATCAAGGGAGTCAGGGCTCCGGAACTGATGCTTCTCCCGGAAAAACTGAAAACCTATGGCTATGTGACCGAGGTGCTGGATGAGTCCAGACCGGCCTATGATCTGGAGGAACTGGAGAAGAAGTACAGTGGGACTCTGATCGGAGATTATATCAGTTGTTTTCTGGAAAAAGACAGGAGTGCAATGGAAGAAAAAGCATTATATTATGGACTTCAGGCTTTGCTGGAGACGAGCAGGTGACAGGTAAAATATGATTATCAGACGATTGAATATCAGAAATTTTGGAAAAATCCATGACAGGACACTGGAGCTTTCGCCGGGGATCAATGTCCTTTACGGTGAGAACGAAAGTGGCAAAACAACGATCCATACCTTTATCAAGAGTATGTTTTTCGGACTTACGCGGATGCGGGGAAAAGCTGCCAGAAATGATGTTTACAGTACGTATGAACCCTGGGAAAATCCGGGAGTATATGGCGGAACGATCTGGTTTGAGAGCAAAGGACACAAGTACCGTCTTTCCAGAAATTTTCAGAAGGATCATCCATTGAATGAACTGTTTAATGAGGACAGTAAAGAACTGACGGATGCAGACAATGGCAGTCTTACAGAGATTCTTGGAAATGTCAGCGAAGCTGTCTATGACAATACGGTTTCTGTTGCACAGTTAAAGAGTGTTACAGGACAGGATCTGGTGAGGGAAGTTCAGAACTATATGGCAAGCTATCAGGGAACGGCTGACAGTTCCATTGATCTGGGACGTGCCATGCAGATGCTGAAAATGTCCAGAAAAGGATTCCAGGTTCAGGAGGACCGCAAGAAGCGGGAAACCGAAAAAGAGCAGCAGAAACTCCTTACCAACATCGATTACATACAGGGTGAGATGGATACTCTGAAAGAAAAGATGAATGAGATCGATGAGAAAGAGGAATCGCTCCATATGCGCCCCGGAGATGAGACAGCAGCAGTGATCCTCGATGAAAAAATTGCCGAAATGCGGAAGAAAAGAAATGAGTTTGCAGTGGGTATGATCGCGGCTGCTGTTGCCGGGATTCTGCTGCTGATCGCGACGGCTGCCATGTCTGCAAGTATTCTTCAGGGGCTTCTGGTAGTGGTGGTTGCGGCAGCTCTTATAATCTGCTGTGGAATGGCAGAGATGAAATATGCCAGAGAGCTTCAGAAACGCCTCCGCATGAAGAGCAGATGGCTTTCCAGACAGGAGAAACTGAAATGGAACAAAGAAACGATACAGCAGGAATACGATGAAAAAGAAATGAATCTGAAGAATCTTCAGGAAGAGTACAAAGAGTATGAAGAGGAATCTTATCTTCCGACAGTGGAAGAGACAGAGATTCAGGCGCTGAATCTTGCCATGGAAACGATTGAGAAGCTGTCCGGAAATATCAGTCACCATGTGGGAGACAAACTCAGAGAACGCACTTCCCAGATTCTCAGTGAGATCACAGGCGGCAAATATCAGGAAGTCCTGATGGATGGAAACCTGCATATGATGGTGAATACAGGGGACCGTGCCGTAGGTCTGGAACGTCTCAGCAGAGGAACGATGGAACAGATTTATTTTGCCCTTCGTATGGCAGCGGGAGAACTTTTCTGTGAAGAAGAAAGCTTTCCGGTGATCCTGGATGATGTGTTCGGAATGTATGATGAGGACAGGCTGGCAGCAGTCCTGCGCTGGATGCACAAAGAACAGAAACAGATCATCATCAGTACCTGCCATAAAAGAGAGATGGAGATTCTGGACAGAGAGGGAATCCCTTATCAGAAATTATTGCTATCCTGATAAAAACAGAGAGGATACATGAATGGAAAACATGTATCCTCTCTGTTTTGTGTATTAGAAATTATTTCTCATCATACTGTGCCATGTAATTGTTTACGCAGCGTTTGATTCTGTCTACCGGGTTGAGCAGGTGGCTGACAGACTGGTCATGATTTAAGGTATCAATGATCAGTGCGATATACTTGCTCATATCGCAGGAGATATAGTAATCTTTTGCGAGAAGTTCCGGTGCCTGATAGATCAGGTTGGTGGTGAGAAGTTTGTCAAATACGCCTGCTTTATGTGCCTCGTCAAATTTCTCCAGACCATCTGTGAAAAGACCGAAAGTAGAGCAGATATAAATTCTTCCGGCTCCACGCTCTTTCAGAAGAGAGGAGATCTTAAGGACAGTATCTCCGGAGGAAATCATATCATCGATCAGGATCATATCTTTTCCTTTGAGGTTTGGTCCAAGGAACTCATAAGCTGCGATCGGATGACGACCGTTGATTCTCTTGGAATAATCCAGACGCTTATAATACATACCCATATCCACACCAAGAATGTTGGCAAGATAGATTGCACGGCTCATGCTTCCCTCATCCGGGCTGATGATCATGAAGTGGTCATTGTTGATGTGAAGTCCTTCTTCATGTTTCAGAAGTGCCTTGATGAACTGATAGGAAGGCTGAACGGTTTCAAATCCGCTTAACGGGGTTGCGTTCTGTACACGGGAGTCGTGAGCATCGAAGGTGATGATATTCTCCACACCCATGTTTACCAGTTCCTGAAGTGCAGTTGCGCAGTCAAGAGATTCTCTGCCTGTACGGATATTCTGACGGCTTTCGTACAGATATGGCATGATGACGTTTACTCTGCGGGCCTTGCCGCCGATTGCACCGATTACACGTTTCAGGTCCTGAAAATGGTCATCAGGGGACATCAGATTTGTGTACTGTCCGATATTGTAAGTGAGGCTGTAATTACATACATCTACCATCAGATAGATATCGTCTCCACGTACAGATTCCATGATCGTACATTTCGCTTCACCGGAGCCGAAACGGGGACATTTGCAGTCTAAAAGATAAGAATCCACATCATATCCCCGATAGTTCAGATCCTGCTTGCGGCGAATCAGCTCTTCTGTATCATTTCTGCGGAATTCTACAATGTGGTTATTGACCTTCTGAGCCAGCTCCCAGCAGCTTTCCAGGGCGGCAATTTTCAAAGGTGCAACTGGTAAAATGTTGTTAAAAACATAATTATTAGCCATAAATAATGACTCCTTTATCATAAGGTGGTGAACAGTTTGTTCAATACACTTTATTTATACCATTGTAGAAAGGCCTCAGTCAATAGTAAGCAGGGTTTTTCTGAAAAAAATACAAAAGGGACAGGCATTGCTATATCTGACAAAAAATGTTAGAATGAATCAAGAAACAGGAGAGGACAGACAGATATGAATAAAAATGGGAGGAACCTGCATTA
>SKEY01003756.1_pt1 | contig 13144 bp, 9 predicted proteins | sample 4843871 | NCBI WGS metagenome assembly SKEY01 (sample SAMN11008797, study PRJNA524170) | human gut metagenome | biome: Human fecal sample; material: Feces; isolation source: fecal sample from pouch patient p36 | host: Homo sapiens | place: Israel: Tel-Aviv | collected 2016-12-04 | reverse complement strand
CCCCTATCTTATATTATCAATCAAAATAACTCTCATCTACACTAAATGGTGAGTTAATCGTCCATCCACTTTTACTTTTTTCATTTCCTTTACTTACAATTCCCATAGTAGTCAAATAAGCTATCGCTTTCTTAAGAGAAGTCACTCCAAGTGAAGTTTCTTCCTGCAATTTTTTCTGTGTAATCATAGGATTGCTTATCATCCAATTGTAAATATTCAAGGCATTATTTAATACTTCTTCCCTTGCTTTTCTTCTCGGACTTCCTGAATTATAATCCACCAATTTTTCCCAATTTATTGTTCCGTCAGGATTACAAAACTCAACTGAAAAATCTCTTACCAGTCTATTAGAAGCCCTTGCATAACTTTCTTTATAATCATCTATGTACTTTTCCGGAAGTGTGTCCATAAAAGAAATTATTTTGGTATAGAAATTTTTATCACCAGTTATAGTTTCCCAAAATTCTTCGCCAGCAACTTCTTCATATATTTTTGCCTTTCCTCTTCCAGATTCTGTTTTTGTTCCATATGCATATCCAACTATTGCTTCGAACCCAGTTCTTCCCCCAGATGTCCGCAAAGTTCTTTGCGCTTCTGCAAAGTTTTCTCCTTGCTTTTTCATACTATCAGCATTAAATATTGATGTTCCACTTTTTACAGCAACAAAATATTTTGTATTACTATCTGCATCATATAATTCTATATCAACACCACGAGTAGCTGATTTGCTTCCCCCAGAAGCGGCAATTGCAATTGGTTCAAAAAAACAATTACCAAATATTGTCTCCTCGCTTGAACTTACAAACGCCTGTAATATAGAATCTATTATTTCTGCAGATGTTTGCATTGATTTAGCTCGATATAAATATGGATTTTTAGATTTCATTATGTCTTTTATATTAATCGCATCTATTTTTGCAATAAGAGAGCCATAAAAATTCTCCAATGCTTTTGCAATCGCAGCTTTAACATCATCTTCATTATAATTCTGATTAATTGGTTCCATCACTACCTCCTAATTCCATAGCATTTTTTATTTTATTGTGTACACTAGTTCCCCTAAAACGCTTAGTTTGAATAGTTGAAGTCTTATCTGCCGTTGCAATTATCGCCTGACCTATCGCTTTTGCCAATCCTACTGGAACAGCGTTTCCTATTTGTTTATACTTTGCTGCTACAGTTCCTGTAAAAATCCAATCATCTGGAAATTGTTGAATCCTAGCATATTCCTTAACACTTAATGGACGATCCTGATTTGGATGGCACAACATTGTTGCTTTTTGAGCTGGTGCAGTTGTAACAGTAGGTGCGGGTTGCGAATATGATAATCTACGATAAAACCCAACTTTTCCTCCCCCTGACTCATATGCTCCACCCATTGCCAAAGGAATTAACTCAGCAGGTAAATCTCTCCAATTTCCTCCTTCTGGAACCAAATGAATATATTTCTTTCTATCTCCACTTAATTTTGAATATTCTCCTGGGTTTTCTTCTAAATCTTTTATCGCCTCCCCAACTGTTTTCCATCTATATTCTGGGTTTTGGTGCATTTGAAAATGCGTTGGAAATGGCAAAAAAATATCTTCATTATCTCGACTTCCAATTAACACAAAACGTTCTCGAAACTGCGGGACACCATAATTTACTGCATCCAAAATTCCATATACAGTCTTATATCCAAGTTTATCAAATTCAGCTAATATTACATCTAAAACTGTCCCAAGTTTTTGCTTGGGGTCATTTTTATCGTACTCAGCTGCCGGAACATGCTTTAAGGGAGCTGACATAATCCCTTTTACGTTTTCCATTATAAAAAAGCGAGGCCGAATATAATCTATCATTCTAATGTAGTCCATAAATAAACTTCCACGAGGATCATTTATTCCCAACCTCTTCCCGGCTGTAGAAAATGGTTGGCAAGGTGGTCCCCCGCAAATTAAAAATGGTTCTCCTTTGTGTAATCCCGACAATTGTAGCATCGTCTCCGGTTCGATGTTCCTAATATCTCCACCTAACACCTTGTGACCATTTGCTTTCATTGTTTCAACACATGCAGGCTCAAAATCTTGTCCAATTACAACATGTAACCCCGCCTTACTCAAGCCAATATCAAGCCCCATTGCACCGGAGAAAAAAGAAATAACGTCTCTATTATTTTGATATTTTTTATATAATGTACTGATTTTTCCGTCCTTCTTTCTCTGTTTCATTTATTATTTTTGAGGCCTCTATCAGCGCTGTTCTTCTCACAAATTCACTATAAGAAGCATATGCTTCCAACCTAGCTGCTTGTTTAAGCTTTGCCAATTCATCTTCACTGACTCGTATACTCATAGAATAGGTTTTATTCTCTTTATCCATTGTTCTTACCTCCACCCAAATTATACTTACTCCGTGGAGCAAATGCAATACAATTATCCACTTTCCCCTATATTTAATATGCTTAATTCACTTTCAAAAAATAATAACTTGTAAATCAATAATCTAATCATGCAACATAGCCACCATTGCTTAAATAATCCAATGCTTCTTTCACATTATGATATATTTTAATATACCGCTCATCACAGGATATACTGCTAATTTTATTTCTCAAACTATTTACTGCCGCCTTTGACAAAACATCTGTAAACAAATACAAGCTAATCCCAATCTCTGATGCGTCAGTTTTCGATTTTCGCAGCCAAACATTACAAGCATCTCTTTTTCTCTCATTGTAAGCTTCATTTCATTCCCCTTTAAACATAAAAAAGAGCAACCGCATTTTCTCGATTACTCTCTGTTCATTACTTCCATGATAATAATATCATAACTTTCTTTTCAAAAAAAGTCTCAATACCGTAGCCAAACTGTAGTCATTCCATATATATTTGTAACTTTTTGTAAGTCGTTTTTCTTGCCACAATAATAATATCAACTCTTATTCAAAAAAGAAAGATACGTGTGGTTAGTTCTTTGTTAGTCCATGGTTAGCCTTTTGTTAGTTTCTCGTTATCATTCAAATAGAACATACCGTTTTCCCCATAAACTTACCATTCGTTACATTTCAGGTGCTTACCACTTAGACTTACCACTTTTCTTACCACTTTAAGTCACGGTTTTGTGATATTTTACGATACTTTACGAGGTTTTCCCTATAAACGCCAAATGCCTTCCATCCCTTATAAATCAAGCATTTCCGCCACTTCCCGGCTCTTACTTCTCATCAACAACCTGGAAGATGTCATATTTCACATTTTTTCAGTCCGGTGCCTCAAACAATAGAATACACACTCTGCGAGCATTCTATTGTCATGAATTGAAAAAGAACCAGTAAGAATTTTTCTTATCTGGTTCCATCATAGCATCTGAGGTGTCCCATAAACACACCTTGCAGCACAAATTTATGCTCGATCGTAATTTTCAAAATTCAATTCCTGATTCGTCGCTTTTTCATGAATTTCCATGATCGCCGCCGACAGCGTGCGCTTGCTTCCTTACCGTTCCAGGCTGTTTAACCACTGACGGCCAACCTCGATCTGACGATGTACCTCAGAAGGTGCCGTTCCTCCAAAGGATACGCGGGCATTGACACAGGACTTGATGCTGATGTCCCCCAGCAGCTCTTTGGTCACGCGCTTGTCGATCGCCTGCAGCTCTTCGTCTGTCAGATCTTCAAGGTCACAGCCCTTCTTCTCACATGCTTTTACCATATGTCCTACGATAGCATGTGCTTCCCGGAACGGAATGCCCTGCTTTGCAAAATGCTCTGCAATATCCGTCGCATTTAAGAATCCTTTTCCAAGCTGTTTTTCGATCTGATCCATCCGGAATTCGGTCTTGTCCAGCATCTTTGCAAAAATATCAATCGTCGCTTTCCAGGTGTCGATCGCATCGAAAAGGCTCTCCTTATCCTCCTGGAAGTCCTTGTTATAAGCAAGCGGAGTTCCCTTCATAACGGTCAACAGCTGCATCAGATCGCCGTATACACGGCCAACCTTGCCACGGATCAGCTCTGCCATATCCGGGTTTTTCTTCTGGGGCATAATGCTGCTGCCGGTGCAAAAGCTGTCGTCAATTGCGATATAGGAAAACTCGGAAGAGTTCCACCATGCAAATTCCTCCGCCCAGCGGGACAAGTGCATCATGGAAATGGAAGCATCGCTCAAAAATTCCAGGCTGTAGTCCCGGTCGCTGACTGTATCCATGGCATTTTCCGTCGGTGCAGTAAAAGAAAGCAGCTCGCTCGTCAAATGACGGTCGATGGGCATCGTTGTTCCTGCCAGTGCACACGCCCCCAGCGGATTATAATTCAGACGCTCCAGCGTATCCGTCAGACGTTCCATATCTCTTTTAAACATCTGGAAATATGCCATAAAAACAAATCCGATCGTGATCGGCTGTGCGTGCTGAAGATGGGTAAAGCCTACTGTAATCTTATCTTCATATTTTTCCGCCTTTTCCAGAATTACGCTTTCCAGATAGCACAGGCTGTTCAAAATCTCATAAATTTCTTTTCTCAGATACAGGCGGATATCTACCTGACACTGATCGTTACGACTTCTGGAAGTATGGAGCTTTTTTCCCACGTCTCCGATTTTGTCGATCAGACGGCTCTCGATGCCCATATGGATATCTTCGTCTTCTACGGTAAACAGGATCTTTCCTTCCGCAATTTCTTTACGGATTTCTTCCAGACCTGCGATGATCTGATCTTTTTCCTCATTGGATACGATGCCCTGCTTTCCAAGCATGGTCACATGCGCGATGCTGCCGTCGATGTCCTCGTTATACATTCTCTGGTCAAAGAAAATAGATGCATTGTATTTTTTTACAATATCATCCATGTCTTTTTCAAATCTTCCGCCCCATAAACTTGCCATTTGTAATTACTCCTTTATTTTGCTGAAACTTTAATGACCATGAATCTTTTTTATGGCAGCTGCAGCCCCTCTGAGCATATAGCTTCCTACCACGATGAATAATTATACATTTTCAATGTATATTAGTCAAGAAATGTGCAGGTAAAAATCCTAATCCATACAGGAATACTTAAATCGCCAGCAGGTTCTTAATGGCTTCCATGTATACCAGCACAGCTTCCTCCATGCCGGATACAAGGATATACTCGTCCGCACCATGAATGCGATAATCGATTCCGAGCTTTTCAGGACCGAAGGCGATGATATTTTTCAGGGACTTCGCATAGGTTCCGCCGCCGATGACCATCGGCTCGTTTGCGGTGTCGCCAGTCACATCCACATACGCCTTGTACAGGGCTTCTACGAGAGGGGACTCTCTCGGGAAAAATAATCCATCGCCGATGTCCAGAATCTCGATCCGTCCGTTCTCATCCTCCAGCTTATTCTCGCACAGCCTGCGGACCTCGTCGGGCTCTAAGGTAACCGGAACACGGATATCAATCGTGCAGGAAATCACGCCGTCCTGAGTTTTAACGATACCATTGCAGAACGTCAGGTCGCCATAAGCATCGGAAACCTTTAAGCCGATACCGGAGCCGTCGCAGGCAGTTCCGAGATGGGTATTATAAAAGGTGACAAAATCATCTTCAAAGCCTGCCTTTTCCAGACACTCAAAGGTTACACCTGCAGCATTGACCCCCAGCGTCGGCGTGCTGGCATGTGCAGGCACTCCCTTTGCATAAATCGTGATCTCTCCGTTTTCTTCTGTCACGCGGTACTCCTGAAGCTTCGTCTCAGCCAGCTCTTTTTCCAGCTTTTCCTTCAGACCTGCTGCCGCAGGAATCACTGTCGTGCAGGAATCGCAAACCGCATTTGTAACAAAACCGCCGTTCATGGAAAGGATCTTCGTATGTTTGGAATATGCCATCATTGACATGTGTCCCTTTTCGCCGTGGATGCAGGGGAAGTTCGCGTCCGGCGTAAAGCCGCAGGACAGTTCCTCTTCCACTTCATTATAATACGCCATGCACTTCGAACCGGTTTCCTCATTACAGCCCATGATCAGGCGGACTCTTTTATTTAACTTCACGCCGGAATCCCGCAGCAGCTTCATCGCATAAAGTGCTTCCAGAACAGGTCCCTTGTCGTCGGTCGTTCCACGGCCGTATACATAATCGCCCTCACGGGTCAGCACGAAGGGATCGTGGGTCCAGTCGCCACCCACCGGCACGATATCAAGATGTCCGGCGATACCGATAATCTCTTTTCCTTCGCCCATCTCTGCATAGCCGCAGTAGTTGTCCAGATTGACCGTCTGAAAGCCGAGCTCGTCAGCGATTTTTAAGCCAACCTCAAGGGCTTTTGCCGGGCCTTCGCCAAAGGGCTTGCCTTTTTCGGGCGTGCCGAGCTGGGAATCCACCGCAACCAGACGTCCCAGATTCTGAATCATTTCCTCTGACAGTTCATGAATTTTTTCTTTTATATCCATAAGTTCCTCCATAAAAACTTTTTTTGCAGGCGCTTTCCAGCCTGGCTTTACTCCTGCAGAATTTCCGGTCCCTTCGCGGTCAGCAGGCACAGACCGCGCGGCGTAATGCGCAGCGTCGGAATGACGGGAAGTGCCAAGAACGATAATGTGATGAACGGCTCGATATCCGCCGGAACGCCCATTTCATGCGCTTTTTTAATCATCCGGCCTAAAGTCTCATTGACGGACTCAAACCCGGCGTCGCTCATCAGTCCCATGATCGGAAGCGGCAGCGTTTCGAATACCTCGCCGTTTTCCACAACGGTATAACCGCCCTGCGTTCGGATGATTTCGTCCACTGCCAATGCCATGTCGCGGTCATTGTCCCCGATGACGATGATGTTGTGGGAATCGTGGGATACAGAAGATGCCACTGCGCCGTTTCGGATGCCGTAGCCCTTTGCCACTGCAACGCCGATTTTTCCGGTATTATGATGCCGCTCCACAGCCGCAACCTTGGAATAGCCGTCCGTCGGAACATAATTTGCCGCAGGCTGCAGAGAAACCGCCAGATCCTCTGTGGTAATCTGGGACGGATTGATGCCGATTACATGGGTTTTCTTTTTTCCAATCGGAAGCACAAACTGCTCTGCCTTCACCTTGTCGAGGTGTACCGTATGTTTCAACGCTCTGCCGCACGTTTTTACACGGATCGGCGCATTCCGGTCTACAAGCTTTCCTTTATAGAATACATCTGTCACATTCAGATCCTGCAGATTATCCAGCACAACAAAGTCCGCCTGGAAGCCCGGAGAAATCGCGCCCAGATGCTTTAATCCGTAGCATTTTGCAGTGTTGATCGTCGCCATTTTGATCGCCTGAACCGGATTCATGCCGAGGGAAACCGCAAGCTTTACGTTGTAGCTGATATGACCGTCCCGTAAAATATCCTCGATATGCTTGTCGTCCGTACAGAAGGAAAAATATTCCGTATCGATTCCGGTGCGGACAATTCCCTCTACAATATCCTTCAGGTTGTGGGCTGCGCTGCCCTCGCGGATATGGACATGAATGCCGCGGCGCACCTCTTCCAGCGCGTATTCAAAGCTGGTCGCTTCATGGTCGGTATCCACCCCCGCCATCTTGTAAGCGCTCAGCTCCCGGTTCGGCAGATAAGGGGCATGTCCGTCAATCGTCCGGTTTTCAAACAGCAGCAGTTTGGAAAACATGCTCTCGTCGCCGTTGATAACCCCCGGATCATCCATCACTTCCCCCAGTCCCAGAACCCGCGGATTGCGGACGTACGGATACATATCGTTTGCAGAAAAAATACCGCCGTTATCGTCCACATGCGTCGCCGGTACACAGGACGGCATCATGACGTAGACGTTCGCCGGAGATTTTTCCGTCTGATCAAGAATATAGTCAATCCCGGCCGCACCGCTGACATTCGCCGCCTCATGAGGATCTACGATAAATGTCGTCGTCCCGAAACGCGCCGCCGTGCTGACCAGCTCGTTTGGCGTAACCATGGTGGATTCCAGATGCAGATGTGCGTCGATAAAGCCCGGCGCAAGATATTTTCCACCGAGGTCGATCTCCTTTTTTCCGCGGTAACGTCTCGATACCCCCGCGATCAGACCGTCCTTGACTGCAACGTTTGACTCCACGATCTCCCCTGTAAATACATCCACCAGCTTCAGATTTTTTAATACCAGGTCCGCCGGCTGCTTTCCCAACGTGACCTTTGAAATTTTCTGATACAGTGCGTAATCCATATACCCTCCCATTCTGCCGCCCCGGCGGCTGTTTTTCTGACCGCGTCAGCCTTTCTTTCTGTAAAAGTTATCCGTTATGCTTTTCCGGCTTTTTCCTCCCAGACCGGCACATCGATTCCTGCTATTTCAGACGTAAAGGGCGTACCGTCCTGTTTTTCGAAGTGCTTCCACGCCCGGGTTACATACTTCAGACCAAGATACTGCAGCGGCAGGTTGCAGTAAACCATCAGAATATTGGCAAAATCGCTTAAATCCCAGAGCGCGCCCAGATCCATTCCTGCGATATTGGTAATGACACCAAAGGAAATGACGAACAGGCACAGCAGCCGGATCAGAACAATAAAACCCTTGCGCGAAGAAATCCGCACCGCGCACATTTCCGTAAAGGACATAAAGCCGATCAGACAGGTAAATGCAAACAGGCCAAAGCAGATGCTCACTAAAAACGTTACGATCTGATAAGCGCCGCTCTGTCCGGTCAGCTCTCCGCAGGATGCCAGGAATTTGTCCAGCTTGCCCATCTCAAACCACTCTGCCGCACGGTCTGTCGTCCACATCCTTCCCATAATCACCACAAATCCGGTCAGCGTACAGATCACAATCGTATCCAGAAAAACGCCAATGGCCTGAACGCAGCCCTGATCGCAGGGATGATTTGCATCCGCAGCCGCCGCAGGCATCGTGATGGTACCCTGACCTGCCTCGTTGGACATCAGACCGCGTTTGATGCCCTGGCTGAGCACTGTGCCGAAGGCTCCGCCAAATACGGCATCCGGCGAAAATGCCTGTCCAAATACCGCCTGAAAAAACCACGGAATCCGCGTAAAGTTGCAGACAACCAGCACAACTACGGTCAGCACATAGATCACCGCCATCACAGGAACCAGCAGATCCGTTACCTTTGTCACTTTTTTAATGCCACCAAAGCTGATCAGTGCAGCAATCAGGATCAGTACCACGAAGGAAATCCAATACAGCGTCGAATTGGTTGCAATCGTTGTCCCGGTGATCTCATTTGCAATGGCACCGACTGCGGAGATGGTATTAAAGCCCTGCGCCGGGAAGCACAAAAAGGCATAGACAATGTAGAGCACGCTCAGCGCAACACCGGCCCACGCCGCATTGTTTAACAGTCTTCTTCCATAGAAAGGAAGTCCGCCGACATACTGCCCATCTCTTTTTTCTTTAAAAATCTGGGACAGCGTGGATTCTGCAAAGGCTGTGGACATCCCGAAAAACGCCGACAGCCACATCCAGAACAGTGCGCCCGGACCACCGATCGAAATCGCACCCGTCACACCGAGAATATTTCCCGGTCCTACCCGCATCGCCGTAGACAGCAAAAATGCCGCCAGCGCTGAAATACCGGTCTTCGTCGCTGCTTTGCTGTGAAGGAGCACTTTTAAGCCGTACTTAAATTTCCGTACCTGTATAAACCGGAACCGAAATGTCAGAAAAATTCCAGTACCGACCAGCAAAATGATCGCCAGACTGAAATTTCCAAGAATCGGGATCGCCGCATACCATCCGAAGTTAGTCGGAAACTCCCAGAACAGATCTGATACAACCTGAATTTTGCCGCAAATCGCGTTTACGGCATCAAATAATGCCTGCATAACATTTTCTCCCTCCCGATCCGTTTTTTTCATTATAGACTGCGGTGTTTTTGTTGTACAGCTTTTTTTCACTGCTGTGTTTCCTCACATCTGCAGAAACGCTACAGTTCACCGCGCCATTCGCCGGAACTGCGATGGTGTAAACCCGTACATCTTCCGAAACTCCCGTGTAAAATAGCTTCCGTCCGGGTAGCCGCATTTCCAGGCCACTGTCCCTACCTCATCCTCTGATTCCTTCAAAAGCTTCTGTGCATACTCCATCCGAAGCGCACGGACATATTCCGAAAAGGTAATGCCTGTCAGCTCCCGAAAGCGCCTGCAGAAATACGCCTCATGATATCCAAACTGCGCACTCAACGCCGCCGGGCTGAGTTTTTCCGTATAATGATGATTTACATAGGTTAAAATCTGACCAAACCCGCTGTCCGGACTGACCTTTGCACTGCTTTTTGACCTGCCGTATTCTATCAGACATCCGAGAATTTCATACAGCGTTCCGATGGCTGCCAGCGAGCTTTTGCTGTCTTTTCCGCTGTCCCTTCCGGCCAGCAGCCCCACCAGACGCTCCAGCAGCCCGGAAACCTCTTTCTCTGCAATTTTTTCCACAAAAGTCAGTTCTCCATTTCCCAGGGAACGTAAATATTTTTCAGACGCTGCCGTTCCATTATAAAACCGCTCCACATCAAACATGACCGTATGATAGCAGACCTTTTCCGACACTGCAAAACCGCCATGCATCTGCCCCGGTCCCGCTACGGCAAGCTCTCCTGCAGAAACCAAAAACTCCTCTCCTTCCGTCACAAACCGCAGCGTCCCCTCCGTCACATAGGTCAGCTCCATCCGGTCGTGCCAGTGCAGCAGAAAACAGATTTCCCCCTCTGCCTTTTTCTGCTCGGTATACAGATATTTTATCGCATTTTCTCCATAGATTACCGGCGTCAGCTCCTTGTATCCGTCGATCATACTGTCCTCCGCAAAAGGTAAAAATTATCCTAAAATGAGTCAAAAAAATAATGGGCTTCTCCTGCTTTTCATGATACTGTAAAAACAGTTCCCAGACAACAAAAAATCATCATTTCAGGGCAATGAAATCCATTTTTCTTTGCCTAAAAAGGAGCTCTCTATGAAAATCGGAACCTGCGTCAATTTCTCCGAGATCGACGGTATGGAAAAAAAATTCGCCCAGCTTCGGGAACATAACTTCGATTCCTGTCAGCTGGTTTCCTGGAATCCTGCCGCCTGGACGGGCGAAAATGCAAACACCTTAAAAACACTTCTGGAACAATACCAGATCACCGTTTCCGCATTCTGGTGCGGCTGGACCGGACCTGCGGCATGGAACTTTTACGACGGACCACTCACCCTTGGACTTGTCCCTGTGGAATACCGACAGATGCGGATCGAAAACCTTTGCGACGGTGCAGATTTTGCCCACAAGCTCGGCATCACTGATGTCGTAACCCATATGGGATTTATTCCGGAAAATCCTTATGATCCCAATTTCAGCAGCTTCTGCATCGCTGTGCGCACTGTTGCAGAGCATCTGAAGAAAAACGGGCAGTGCCTGCTGTTTGAAACCGGCCAGGAAACCCCCGTTACCATGCTGCGCTGCTTTGAAGCCGTCGGCACGGATAATCTTTATGTGAATCTGGACACTGCAAATCTGATTCTTTACGGAAAAGCAAACCCGGCAGACGCACTTGACGTTTTCGGCAAATACGTCCGCAACCTGCATGCAAAGGACGGCTGCTATCCGACAAACGGACATGAGCTCGGTGCCGAAACACCCATTGGACAGGGAAAAGTAGACTTCCGTGCAGTTTTTACAAAGCTGCATGAACTTGGCTACAACTCCTATGTCACCATCGAACGGGAAATCGACGGTCCACAGCAGCTGACCGACATTCTGGAATCCAGAACTTATCTGCAAAACATTATTGATAAAATTTACGGGGAGGAAGCATCATGTTAAAAATCGGTTTAGTCGGCGTCGGCGGCATCAGCGGCGCACACATTCCTGCATGGAACGCTATGGAGGACACCACACTCACAGCAATCTGCGATATCCGTCCGGAGCGGATGGAGCCTTATCCGGAGCCGCATCACTACACCTCCATCGATGAAATGCTTGAAAAAGAAGAGCTGGACATCCTGGACATCTGCCTGCCCACCTATCTGCACGTTCCCACTGCAGTCAAGGCAATGAAAAAAGGCATCCACGTCCTCAGTGAAAAACCCATTTCCTTAAAAGAAGAGGACATCGAGCTGGCATATTCCACCGCAAAGGAAAACAATGTCTGCTTCATGATCGCACAGGTTCTGCGCTTCTGGCCCGAATATGAGCTGATCAAGGAGCTTTACGATTCCGGCAAATACGGAAAGCTCCTGTCCGGCTACATGGGACGCCTCGGCAGCTATCCCGCCTGGAGCTGGGACAACTGGATGATGGATGAAAAGAGAAGCGGACTTGTTCCTTACGACCTGCACATCCATGATCTTGACTTCCTCGTATACGCCTTCGGCAAACCGGAAGCTTCCCTGAAGCACCTCGCAAAGCAGCCTAATCAGGACTATCTGACCGCTGTATATGAATTTCCCGGCTTCTTCGTTACCACCGAAGCTTCCTGGTATGCATCCGCTTACCCCTTCGGCGCTTCCTACCGCTTCCAGTTCGAGGGCGCTCTCGTTACCTACGAAAATGGCGAGTGCAAAATCTATGAAAACAACGGCAGCATCTATTCCCCGACTGAGCAGGCCACCGGCGATACCGGCTCCATCAACCTGCCCAAGAGCGACGCCTACGCAGAAGAGATTAAGTACTTCAAAAACTGCGTTCTCTCCGGCCAGTTCCCGGATAAGGTGAAGGCGGAAGAGTTACGGACAGTTGTAGGGCTGTTGAATGAATTTTGAGGAAAAAGGCAGTGATTGTTCCGCCCGAGGTTTTCGCTTAAGTATTTAAATCTTATCTGAAATTGTTTGTTGAATTTTGTGTTTTATCATTACAGTTCACTCGTGGGTTCTTGTGGCAGATTCCATGCTCGCATGAAAATCTGCGATAACTTTCCGAAGTACGTTGTTTTCCTCGATGAGTTCGATATGAGCCGAAACGGGATCAAACACCGGAATATCCGCGACTTCCTCTTGGCTGAGGAATGGAACTGAATACGAAATCCCGGCATCGCGCCAAATGGCACGATGCCGGGAGTCTTTAGATGTAAGTGCACCTGCGTTTACTTTACAATGATTGTAGAGACCGTTTCAAGTTTTGTGTAAACGTTAAAAACTGATATAAGATTTGTGAATAGTTACAAATGGGCAGAGCCGATTTTCCGGATTCTGCCCATATCTGCATTATACAGTAGTTTTTAGGCATGTCAATAA
>SKEY01001743.1_pt1 | contig 13168 bp, 7 predicted proteins | sample 4843871 | NCBI WGS metagenome assembly SKEY01 (sample SAMN11008797, study PRJNA524170) | human gut metagenome | biome: Human fecal sample; material: Feces; isolation source: fecal sample from pouch patient p36 | host: Homo sapiens | place: Israel: Tel-Aviv | collected 2016-12-04 | reverse complement strand
AGTCAAAAGCGAAGTCGTTATCACGCGCCGCTTCCAGCGTGACCGGTGGTGTGCGCGGTTTCTTGCGCCCGTGCTGAATACGTACGGTTTCGTACTCCTTGCGGGTACGAGCGACAAAATCATCACGTTGAGTATCGGAAAGCAGCGCCGCCACCACGCCAACGGTGCGCGATGCGTTCTGTACATACACCGTCGGGCCGCTGTAGTTCTGCTCAATTTTCACCGCCGTGTGCGCTTTTGAGGTGGTCGCACCGCCAATCAGTAACGGAATGGTGAAGCCCTGACGCTCCATCTCTTTCGCCACGTTAACCATCTCGTCCAGCGACGGCGTGATAAGCCCCGAAAGGCCAATCAAATCAGCATTCACTTCTTTAGCGGTACGGAGAATTTTTTCCGCAGGCACCATCACACCCAGATCGACAATTTCGTAGTTGTTACATTGCAGCACCACGCCAACGATATTTTTACCGATGTCGTGGACATCGCCTTTCACGGTGGCGATCACCATCTTGCCGTTGGTTTTACCCTGCTCTTTGCTGGCTTCAATAAACGGTTCGAGATAGGCCACCGCCTGTTTCATCACGCGCGCCGATTTGACCACCTGTGGCAGGAACATTTTGCCTTCGCCGAACAGATCGCCGACCACGTTCATGCCGTCCATCAACGGGCCTTCAATCACTTCAATCGGGCGCGTAGCCTGCTGGCGGGCTTCTTCGGTATCCTGCTCGATAAACTCGGTAATGCCTTTGACCAGCGAGTATTCCAGACGTTTATTCACTTCCCACGAGCGCCACTCCGCCTGCTGGGCGTTGGCGGTGTCGTCGGTTTTGCTGCCGCGATATTTCTCGGCAAGCTCCAGTAAACGCTCAGTGCCATCGTCGCGACGGTTAAGAATCACATCTTCCACCGCGTCGCGCAGTTCAGCGGGCAAGTCGTCGTAAATCGCCAGCTGCCCGGCGTTGACGATCCCCATATCCATGCCATTGCGAATAGCGTAGTAGAGGAACACCGCGTGAATGGCTTCGCGCACCGGATCGTTACCACGGAATGAGAAAGAAACGTTAGATACGCCGCCGGAAATCAGCGCGTGCGGCAGTTCGCGTTTGATGTCTTCACATGCGCCGATAAAGTCCTGCGCATAGTTGTTGTGCTCTTCAATGCCGGTGGCGACCGCGAAGATGTTCGGGTCGAAGATGATATCTTCTGGCGGGAAGCCAACCTCTTCGGTGAGGATTTTGTACGCCCGACGGCAAATCTCGATTTTCCGTGCGCGAGTATCGGCCTGTCCCTGTTCGTCGAAGGCCATTACCACCACTGCCGCACCATAGCGACGCAACAGCTTCGCGTGATGGATAAAGGCGTCGACGCCTTCTTTCATCGAAATAGAGTTAACAATGCCTTTGCCCTGGATACACTTCAGACCTTTTTCAATGACATCCCATTTTGAGGAATCGATCATAATCGGCACGCGAGCGATATCCGGTTCACCGGCAATCAGATTGAGAAAACGCACCATCGCCGCTTCGGCGTCGAGCATCCCTTCATCCATATTGATATCGATAATCTGCGCGCCGTTTTCCACCTGCTGGCGGGCCACATCCAGTGCCTCGCTGTATTTCTCTTCTTTGATCAGGCGCTTGAACTTAGCGGAACCGGTGACGTTGGTGCGTTCACCCACGTTCAAAAACAGGCTATCTTCGCCAATGTTCAGCGGCTCCAGGCCGGACAAACGGCAGGCTACGGGGATTTCCGGCAGTTTGCGCGGCGCTAATCCTTCTACTGCACGACTCATCGCGGCAATATGTTGTGGCGTGGTGCCACAGCAGCCGCCGACGATATTGAGAAAGCCCGCTTGCGCCCATTCACGTATCTGTTTTGCCATCGTGTCGGCGTCGAGATCGTACTCACCAAAGGCGTTGGGTAGCCCGGCGTTCGGGTGCGCTGTGACGTAGCATTCCGCAATCCGTGATAATTCCTGCACGTACTGGCGCAGTTCGTCTGGCCCCAGCGCACAGTTAAGGCCGAAAGTCAGCGCTTCGGCGTGGCGCAGAGAGTTATAAAACGCTTCGGTGGTCTGCCCGGAGAGCGTGCGCCCGGAGGCGTCGGTGATGGTGCCGGAGATCATAATCGGCAGCTCAACGCCCAGCGCTTCAAACTCCGTTTTCACCGCAAAGACCGCCGCTTTGGCGTTAAGGGTGTCGAAAACGGTTTCAATCAGGATCAGATCCGCACCACCTTCCACCAGCGCTTTGGTGGATTCGCGATAGGCCGCCACCAGCTGGTCAAAAGTGATGTTGCGGAATGCCGGATCGTTGACGTCCGGAGAAATAGACGCCGTGCGGTTGGTCGGGCCGAGAACACCGGCAACGTAGCGCGGTTTCTCCGGCGTGCGCGCGGTCCACTCATCAGCACAGGCGCGCGCCAGTTTCGCCGCCGCAAAGTTGATTTCCGCCGACAGGGATTCCATCTGGTAATCCGCCATCGCAATGGTTGTGGAGTTGAAGGTGTTGGTTTCGATGATATCCGCGCCCGCTTCAAAGTAGGCGTTGTGGATAGCGGCGATCACTTCCGGTTTACTGAGTACCAGCAGGTCGTTGTTGCCTTTGAGGTCGCATGGCCAGTCGGCAAAGCGTTCACCACGAAAATCGGCTTCGTTCAGTCGATAGCTCTGGATCATGGTGCCCATACCGCCGTCCAGCACCAGAATACGTTCATTTAACTGCGCACGCAGTTGTTCCACTTTGCTGCTCACACTTGCTCCCGACACGCTCAACCCAGATTTAATAAAAATTCAACAAACCATACTGGCATAAACGCATCTGTGGTAAAAGCGACCACCACGCAACATGAGATTTGTTCAACATTAACTCATCGGATCAGTTCAGCAACTATTGCATTAGCTAACAATAAAAATGAAAATGATTTCCACGATACAGAAAAAGGAGACTGTCATGGTCGCACCCATTCCCGCGAAACGCGGCAGAAAACCCGCCGTTGCCACCGCACCAGCGACTGGACAGGTTCAGTCTTTAACGCGTGGCCTGAAATTACTGGAGTGGATTGCCGAATCCAATGGCAGTGTGGCACTCACGGAGCTGGCGCAACAAGCCGGGTTACCCAATTCCACGACCCACCGCCTGCTAACCACGATGCAACAGCAGGGCTTTGTGCGTCAGGTTGGCGAACTTGGACACTGGGCGATCGGCGCGCATGCTTTTATGGTCGGTAGCAGCTTTCTTCAGAGTCGTAATCTGTTAGCCATTGTCCATCCTATTCTGCGCAATCTGATGGAAGAGTCCGGCGAAACCGTGAATATGGCGGTGCTGGATCAAAGCGATCATGAAGCGATTATTATCGATCAGGTACAATGTACTCACCTGATGCGTATGTCCGCGCCTATCGGCGGTAAATTACCGATGCATGCTTCCGGTGCGGGTAAAGCCTTTTTAGCCCAATTAAGTGAAGAGCAGGTGACGAAGTTACTGCATCGCAAAGGCTTACATGCCTATACCCACGCGACGCTGGTGTCTCCTGTGCATTTAAAAGAAGATCTCGCCCAAACGCGCAAACGGGGTTATTCATTTGATGATGAAGAACATGCCCTGGGACTGCGTTGTCTCGCGGCATGTATTTTCGATGAGCACCGAGAACCGTTTGCCGCAATTTCAATTTCCGGACCGATTTCACGTATTACCGATGACCGCGTGACCGAGTTTGGCGCGATGGTGATTAAAGCGGCGAAGGAAGTGACGCTGGCGTACGGTGGAATGCGCTGACTTTTTCTGGCGGGCAGAGGCAATATTCTGCCCGTCATACCCGACTGGCAATAGAATAAGGGGTCTGTTAATCGCATTGACGCCAAAATAACTTATTGTCATACACTTCACACGCTTTTATTACCTCAGCATTATTTTTAAACATCAAACCACTTAATTATTAACAAAATCGCAAGATCTCATTCCACCGAAACTTTTACGGCTGCATTATGAGATTGAGCGATTTATGATATTTCTTTACTTGTAATCATATTAAATTTTTTCACTGTTCTGATAGTTAAAATTCAAGACATCAATAAACAATGAGATATTTAAATGATTACTCGTATTCCTCGTAGTTCTTTCTCTGCAAATATTAATAATACAGCCCAGACAAATGAACACCAAACCCTGAGTGAATTGTTTTATAAAGAACTCGAGGATAAATTTTCTGGCAAGGAGCTGGCGACGCCTCTATTAAAAAGCTTCTCAGAGAACTGTAGACAAAATGGTCGTCATATCTTTAGTAACAAGGATTTTGTCATTAAGTTTTCCACGTCCGTCTTACAGACTGATAAAAAAGAAATTACGATAATTAATAAAAATGAAAACACGACACTCACTCAAACCATTGCTCCAATATTTGAAGAATACCTGATGGAAATTTTACCTCAACGCTCAGACGCTCTTGATAAACAAAAATTAAATCTAAAATCAGATAGAAAAGAAAAAGAATTTCCAAGAATTAAACTTAATGGTCAATGTTATTTTCCGGGGCGACCCCAAAACCGTATAGTATGCCGACACATTGCTGCACAATATATTAATGATATTTATCAGAATGTTGATTACAAACCCCATCAAGATGATTACTCTTCAGCTGAAAAATTTCTCACTCACTTCAACAAAAAATGCAAAAACCAGACTTTGGCGTTGATTTCCAGCCGTCCTGAGGGGCGTTGCGTTGCTGCCTGCGGTGATTTCGGGCTAGTTATGAAAGCATATTTTGACAAGATGGAATCAAATGGCATCAGTGTTATGGCAGCCATATTATTGGTGGATAACCATGCTTTGACGGTCCGGCTAAGAATAAAGAACACAACTGAAGGATGTACCCATTACGTGGTTTCGGTTTATGATCCAAATGTAACTAACGATAAAATAAGAATCATGAGCGAAAGTAAAGAGGATATTAAACACTATTCACTGATGGACTTTATGAATGTAGATTATAGCCTCCTGAAATGGTCAAATGATCATGTTATTAACCAATCTGTTGCAATAATTCCAGCACTTCCGAAAGAACAGCTATTGATGCTAAAAGGATCTGTGGATGAAATACCCCCTCCATTATCACCTGCAACGATGAATTTGCTAATGGCAATTGGTCAGAATCATCAACTTACGCAACTGATGACTCAACTCCAGAAAATGCCAGAACTACATAGAACAGAAATGTTGACTGCCTATAATAGTATTAACCTCCCCGGTTTATATTTGGCTATAAATTATGGTAATGCGGATATCGTTGAGACTATTTTCAATTCATTGTCAGAGCCAGGATATGAAGGGTTACTCTCGAAAAAAAATCTCATGCATATTCTGGAGGCAAAAGATAAAAATGGTTTTTCTGGATTATTTTTAGCGATATCACGTAAGGATAAAAATGTTGTAACCTCGATTCTGAACGTCTTACCTAAACTGGCCGCAACACATCATTTAGATAATGAACAGGTGTATAAATTCCTGAGTGCCAAAAATAGAACGTCCAGCCATGTTTTATACCATGTTATGGCGAATGGTGATGCCGACATGCTGAAAATTGTTTTGGACGCGTTACCTTTGTTAATTCGCACATGTCATTTGACTAAAGAACAGGTACTCGATCTCCTGAAGGCAAAGGATTTTTATGGTTGCCCAGGACTATACCTGGCGATGCAAAATGGACATAGCGATATCGTGAAAGTTATTCTCGAAGCATTACCCTGTCTGGCCCAGGAAATTAACATTTCAGCTTCCGATATTGTAGATCTTCTGACCGCTAAAAGTCTTGCGCGCGACACGGGTTTGTTTATGGCCATGCAGCGCGGACATATGAACGTTATTAAGACTATTTTTAACGCATTACCCACTCTGTTTAATACGTTTAAATTCGATAAAAAAAATATGAAGCCCCTCCTCCTGGCAAATAATTCTAATGAATATCCCGGTTTGTTTTCAGCGATACAGCATAAACAACAAAACGTTGTAGAGACGGTTTATCTTGCTTTATCTGACCATGCACGCCTGTTTGGATTTACTGCTGAAGATATTATGGATTTTTGGCAACATAAAGCGCCACAAAAATACTCTGCCTTTGAGTTGGCTTTTGAATTGGATCACCGGGTTATTGCTGAATTAATCCTTAATACGATAAATAAGATGGCTGAAAGCTTTGGCTTTACGGATAACCCTCGATACATTGCGGAGAAAAATTATATGGAAGCTTTACTCAAAAAAGCATCTCCCCATACCGTACGCTAAATCTTTGCCTGCGCCGATACGCATAAACATCTTCCACATGTCCTTCACGAATACGGTTTTGTAGTGCGCGCCAGTAATCAGCGCGGAACAGGTCGGCGTGCATCTCTTCAAAGAGTGGCCCAATGCGGGGGGCGGCGCATAGCCAGTGGCGAAACTCTTCCGGGAAAACATCGCCCGGCGAGACGCTGTACCACGGTTCGCTGGCAAGTTCGTCCTCCGGGTAGCGCGGCGGCGGGATGTCGCGGAAGTTCACTTCCGTCATGTAGCAAATTTCGTCGTAATCATAAAACACCACACGCCCGTGACGGGTGACACCGAAGTTTTTAAACAGCATGTCGCCAGGGAAAATGTTAGCAGCGGCAAGCTGGCGAATAGCGTTACCGTATTCTTCAATGGCATCGCGCAACTGCTGACCTTCCACTTGTTCCAGCCAGATATTGAGCGGCACCATCCGCCGCTCAATATAAAGATGGCGAATCACAATTTGTTCGCCGAGATCGGTGATTTTTTCCGCTGCTTCCTGGAGCAGTAATTCCATTAATGCCGGGGAAATATGCCGCTTCTCCAGCACAAAGTTTTCAAACTCCTGGGTGTCCGCCATTCGGCCCACGCGATCGTGCTCTTTCACCAATTGATAGCAGGCACGAACGTGAGCGGCAGACATCTCTTTCTGCGGCGCGAACTTGTCTTTGATGACTTTGAATACCCGATCAAAGCCCGGCAGCGTAAACACCAGCATCACCATGCCACGAATACCCGGCGCTTCAATGAACTGCTCATTACAGCCCTGTAGATAAACGAGATATTCGCGGTAGCTTTCGGTTTTGGCGTGCTTCTGGCAGCCGATAGCCATATACAATTCAGCGGTGGTTTTACCTGGCAGAATTTCCCGTAGCCACTCGACCAGCGCTGCGGGCAGCGGTGCATAAACCATAAAATAAGAACGCGCAAAGCCAAAGACAATGCTCGCTTCGGCGGTCGTCGTCAGACAGGTATCAATAAACAGTTCGCCGTCGTCCGTCTGGTGGATCGGCAGCAAAAATGGCAATGTGCCGGAAGGCGTGATCAGTTTGCCCACCAGCCAGGCGGCTTTATTGCGGTAAAACAGTTCGTTCGCCACCTGTAAATGACTTTCCGCGAGGTTGTCTGTCCCCAGCGTTTCCGTCAGATGACGAACGATGTAATGAATGTCACGGCTTTTATTCTGCCAGCGCAGACGCAACGGCAGGTCGCTGATAACGCGCATCAGCAGAGATTCCCAGCCGTGATCGGGGTGAAAGTCTTTCGCCAGCGGGCGTGGAATGGTACGAAAGCGGCGCTCTGGCTGGGAGCTAAAGATAAAAAGCCGCTCGGGAGTAAGCGAGCGGTGGTCAAATAACCGACAGTACACGGAGTTAAAAAAACTCTCCGCAATCTCGAAGCGCGGGTAATCCGGCAACAGCCGGGTGTAATGCTCTTTGACGCGCAGTAAAAATGCCGCGTCCGTGCTTTGGCCGTTGGTAATGCAGCGCAGTTGCTCCACCACCAGACCCACGTGATGATCGTAAAGATGGATACGGTTTTTCATCGCCTGCTGGACGGCGTGCCAGTCGGCTTGTTCGAAACGCTGCTGCGCCCCGGAAGTCACTTCGAGGAATCGACCATACTGAGCGTCGAAACCTTGCAAAATGGTTTGTGCAATCAGTAATTCCAGGCCACGCGGCATCGCCTCTCCTTAATTCGCCCCTCGCCTTACGGAAAGGGGCGTTGGTTGTTAGAACTGCGATTCTTCGGTGGAGCCGGTCAGCGCGGTGACTGAAGACGTGCCGCCCTGAATAATGGTCGTCACTTTATCGAAATAACCTGTACCCACTTCCTGCTGGTGAGATACGAAGGTATAGCCATCTTTCGCAGCGGCAAATTCCGGCTGCTGCACTTTCTCAACGTAATGCTTCATGCCTTCGCCCTGGGCATAGGCATTTGCCAGGTCGAACATGTTAAACCACATGCTGTGGATGCCTGCCAGGGTGATGAACTGGAACTTGTAGCCCATATCCGACAGCTGCTGCTGGAAGCTGGCAATAGTTTTGTCGTCGAGGTTTTTCTGCCAGTTGAACGACGGCGAGCAGTTATAAGCCAGCAGTTTGCCCGGATATTTCGCGTGGATGGCTTGTGCAAAGCGACGCGCCAGTTCCAGATCCGGCGTGGAAGTTTCACACCATACCAGGTCAGCATATGGCGCATACGCCAGGCCACGGCTGATCGCTTGCTCAATGCCCGCATGAGTACGGAAGAAACCTTCGCTGGTACGCTCGCCGGTAATAAATTCGCTGTCATATGGGTCGCAATCGGAGGTAATCAGATCCGCCGCATCGGCATCGGTACGAGCAACCAGCAGGGTTGGAACGCCTGTCACGTCAGCTGCCAGACGCGCCGCGACCAGTTTCTGAATAGCTTCCTGAGTTGGCACTAAAACTTTGCCGCCCATGTGACCGCATTTCTTCACTGATGCCAGCTGATCTTCGAAGTGAACTGCCGCTGCACCGGCTTCAATCATCGCTTTCATCAGTTCAAAGGCATTCAGGACACCGCCAAAACCGGCTTCCGCATCAGCAACGATCGGCAGGAAGTAATCGACATAGCGCGGATCGCCCGGCTCAATGCCCGCGGACCATTGGATCTGATCCGCACGGCGGAAAGTATTGTTGATCCGCTCCACCACAGCTGGCACCGAGTTTGCCGGATAGAGCGACTGATCCGGATACATGCTGGCCGCCAGGTTAGCGTCCGCCGCTACCTGCCATCCCGACAGATAGACTGCTTCAATACCCGCTTTCGCCTGTTGCAGCGCCTGACCGCCAGTCAGTGCACCGAGGCTGTTGATGTAGCCTTTTTTCGACTCGCCGTGCAGCAGACGCCACATTTTCGCCGCGCCCAGTTGCGCCAGCGTGCATTCAGGATTGACTGAACCGCGTAATTTCACCACATCTTCCGCGCTGTATGGGCGAGTAATGCCTTCCCAACGCGGTTGAGTCCACTCTTTCTGTAATTCTTCAATTTGTTGTGTACGGGTTTTCATGTGCAGATGCTCCATAGTTATGTGGTGGTTTACGCTAACAGGCGGTAGCCTGGCAGGGTCAGGAAATCTATTAACTCATCGGAAGTGGTGATCTGTTCCATCAAGCGTGCGGCATCGTCAAAACGCCCCTGGGAGAAACGTTCTTCGCCCAGTTCGCTGGCAATGACTTTCATCTCTTCGCCCAGCATCTGGCGGAACAAGGCTTTGGTCACCGGTTTGCCATTGCTCAACGTTTTTTGATGATGGATCCACTGCCAGATCGAGGTACGGGAAATTTCAGCCGTCGCCGCATCTTCCATCAGGCCATAAATCGGCACACAGCCGTTGCCAGAGATCCATGCTTCGATGTACTGCACAGCCACGCGAATGTTGGCGCACATACCTTCTTCGGTGCGTTCACCATCACAAGGTGCCAGCAGCTGATCGGCAGTAATCGGCGCGTCTTGTTCGCGCATCACTTCAAGCTGATTTTTACGGGAGCCGAGAATGTCGTTGAATACCGCCATTGCCGTATCCGCAAGGCCTGGGTGGGCAATCCATGTGCCATCGTGACCGTTATTAGCTTCCAGCGATTTATCCGCTTTTACTTTGTTGAGCACCTGGTTATTGCGCTCTTCATCTTTGCTCGGAATAAATGCCGCCATACCGCCCATCGCAAAAGCACCGCGTTTATGGCAGGTTTTAATCAACAGGCGTGAATAAGCATTCAGGAATGGTTTATCCATCGTCACTGCCTGTCTGTCTGGCAGGACGCGATCGGGATAGTTTTTCAACGTTTTGATATAACTGAAGATGTAATCCCAACGACCGCAGTTCAGACCAACAATATGGTCACGCAGCGCGTGAAGGATTTCGTCCATCTGGAACACGGCGGGCAGCGTTTCAATCAGCAACGTCGCCTTGATGGTGCCGCGCGGCAGATTAAAGCGATCTTCTGCATAGCTGAAGACTTCGCTCCACCAGGCCGCTTCCTGCCAGGACTGGGTTTTCGGCAGATAGAAATAGGGACCGCTGCCCTTTGCCAACAGTGCCTGATAGTTGTGGAAGAAATAGAGCGCAAAATCAAACAGGCTACCGGGGATTGCCTCACCACGCCAGGTGACATGTTTTTCCGGCAAGTGCAGACCGCGTACCCGACAAATCAACACCGCTGGATTGGGCTTGAGCTGATAAATTTTGCCTGCTTCATTGGTATAGCTGATGGTGCCGTTAACTGCATCACGCAGGTTAATTTGCCCGTCGATCACTTTGTTCCAGTCTGGTGCCAGTGAATCTTCGAAATCGGCCATAAAGACTTTCACATTGGCGTTGAGCGCGTTGATCACCATCTTGCGCTCAACCGGGCCGGTAATCTCTACCCGACGATCTTGTAAGTCCGCGGGAATACCACGAATTTTCCAGTCAGCATCACGAATGGAAGCTGTTTCCGAAATAAAATCAGGCAACGTTCCGTTATCGATATCCTGCTGCTGCTGAATGCGCGCTGCCAGAAGTTTATTGCGTTGTGGCGTAAAATGCGTCACCAGCTCAGTCAGAAATTCTACCGCTTCGGCAGTAAGAATTTGCTTCTCCTGCTCGCCATACGGCCTTATGAAAGCCAGTTCATCGGTTGTTGTTGCCTGTTCAGTCATCGTGCAGCTCCTCGTCATGGATCCGAAAACTTCCCCACTGTGAACGAAGGATCGTTGTGCGCTTTTCGTTCAGCACAACTAAGACTACTCATTTAAAATGCAAAATCAAAAACAATTTCCATTTTAATTAAAAATACTTGATAACTTATTGATAACAATATGAATAAAATTTATTCACCTACTGAGGTGCGTTTCGGAAATAAAAAAGGCACCCGAAGGTGCCTGAGGTAAGGTGCTGAATCGCTTAACGATCGACTATCACAGAAGATTAATCCAGCGTTGGATTCATGTGCCGTAGATCGTATGGCGTGATCTGGTAGACGTAATAGTTGAGCCAGTTGGTAAACAGCAAATTACCGTGACTACGCCAGCTCGCTCGCGGTGTATTTTGCGGATCATTATGCGGAAAATAGTTATACGGTACATCCGGGTCCAGTCCGGCTTCCACATCGCGGAAAAATTCCTGCGCCAGCGTTTGCGCATCATATTCGGGATGGCCCGTCACAAAGGCAATGCGCTTATCTTTGCTGGCAAACAGATATGCATCCCCTTCTTCCGTCTCTGCCAGAATTTCCAGATCGGTATAATCACGAATCAACGCTGCCGGAAAGTCAGCATAGCGCGAATGTGGTGCCAGGAATGAATCATCAAAGCCACGCGTCAGAAGCGCATGAGGATGGAGAATATGATGCTCGTAAACGCCAGAGAGTTTGTCGGTGCGGGTTTGCTTAGGAATGCCGTAGAGGATATTGAGCGCGGCCTGGACCGCCCAACAGACAAACAGCGTCGAGGTGACGTGATCTTTCGACCACTCCAGCACCTGTTTGATCTGCGGCCAGTAAGCGACATCATTAAACTCCACCAGGCCCAGCGGCGCGCCGGTAACTATCAGACCGTCAAAGTTTTGTTCCTGAATATCTTCAAAGTTACAGTAGAAGTTATTCAGATGCTCTGCGGGCGTGTTGCGCGATTCACGGGAATCGATGCGCAACAGCTGAATATCGACCTGCAAAGGTGAGTTTGAAAGCAGGCGCAGAAACTGATTTTCAGTTTCAATCTTCTTCGGCATCAGGTTTAGGATCAGAACCTTAAGTGGACGAATTTCCTGACCAGACGCACGAGAAGTTGTCATCACAAAAACGTTTTCTTCACGCAAGAAATTGACGGCGGGTAGCTCGTCCGGCACACGAATCGGCATAACCTGATTACCTCACTACATACGCTTATACGTTTAGACATCCAGATAGCTGAAGATAACCAGAAAATTTGCCAATGTCGAGCCTGCATGTTGAAGGTGAGAAAGTTTCAAGGAAAAGGCTACGTTAGAATATAAGAATGACGAAAAGGAGAGAAAATGGTTATTAGTATTCGCCGTTCGCGGCATGAGGAAGGGGAGGAACTCGTTGCGATTTGGTGTCGATCTGTCGATGCCACCCACGATTTTTTATCAGCAGAGTATCGGGTCGAGCTGGAAGAGTTGGTTCGTTCCTTTCTGCCGGAAGCACCGTTGTGGGTCGCGGTTAATGAGCGGGATCGGCCGGTTGGGTTTATGTTGTTAAGTGGGCAGCATATGGATGCGCTGTTTATCGATCCTGATGTGCGCGGCTGCGGCGTGGGTCGGATGCTGGTGGAACATGCGCTCTCGATGGCACCGGAACTGACAACCAATGTTAATGAGCAAAATAAGCAGGCTGTTGGGTTCTATAAGAAGATGGGTTTTAAGGTTACGGGACGCTCTGAGGTGGACGATTTGGGGAAACCGTATCCGTTGCTGAATCTGGCGTATGTGGGGGAATAAGCTGCCCCTGCCGTGCCTGCCCAGGCTGGAGAAGACGCGCCAGCGTCGCATCCGGCATTTTTTTTCACCAGCGCAAAAAGGCCATCCGTCAGGATGGCCTTCTGCTTAATTTGATGCCTGGCAGTTTATGGCGGGCGTCCTGCCCGCCACCCTCCGGGCCGTTGCTTCGCAACGTTCAAATCCGCTCCCGGCGGATTTGTCCTGGTTGGGAGAGCGTTCACCGACAAACAACAGATAAAACAAAAGGCCCAGTCTTTCGACTGAGCCTTTCGTTTTATTTGATGCCTGGCAGTTCCCTACTCTCGCATGGGGAGACCCCACACTACCATCGGCGCTACGGCGTTTCACTTCTGAGTTCGGCATGGGGTCAGGTGGGACCACCGCGCTAAGGCCGCCAGGCAAA